>Ga0210394_10000698_pt1 | contig 64614 bp, 103 predicted proteins | sample IncBWC12MmetaG_FD_160121 | JGI IMG/M metagenome (GOLD analysis project Ga0210394, IMG submission 160121) | Forest soil microbial communities from Barre Woods Harvard Forest LTER site, Petersham, Massachusetts, United States - Inc-BW-C-12-M | ecosystem: Environmental > Terrestrial > Soil >...
GGGGACGGGTACGGGTACGGATACGGGTCCGGGTCCGGGTACGGGGACGGGTACGGGTACGGGTACGGGTCCGGGTCCGGGTACGGGTACGGGTCCGGGTACGGGTACGGGTCCGGGTACGGGGACGGGGACGGGTCCGGGTCCGGGTACGGGTCCGGGTACGTGTCCGGGTACGGGTACGGGTACGGGGACGGGTACGGGTCCGGGTACGGGTCCGGGTACGGATATTGGCAAGCCCTATTTCGCGGCTCTATTTCAAAGTGGACGGATTGGAGTCGGGAACGCTGGCGACAGTTGCTTCGTGAGGATTGTGTACTCGCCTTCTGGAGATCAGACGCTGATGGCCATGCGTCCAACTGCGGAAAAACCAAAGCCGCCGCCGCTCCGGGTGTTATCGAAACCACGGATGGCCCGCTCGCCATATGTACCAGACATGCCGTGCACGCCACGATGAATCCGGATAAGTGGAAAGGCGACCGCCTATGGGTCGTGGCGCTATTCGGTGAAGTTCAATGGCAAGACGATAAGTGCGCTTCTTTGAAGCGCGAAATTATCGGAGAAGTTTATTTGTAAACAACCCGCCTCCGGGACTTCCCACCGGAGGCACAGAAAGGAAACGACAATGAAAAAGACTATCGCAACGATTCTCTTGGGCTGGTACGTCATGACCTTCCAGGGTCAGAAGGCCGCTGGCCCCTATACGACCGAATCCGACTGTGCCCTCGTAGCCTGGCAACTGTCGATTCAGTTCCCCAACCAGATTCTTCTCCAATGCCGGGAGTACCGATGAAGAACATCATCCCGACTCCCAGCACCTGGAAGAACCAGCTGGTCAACGACCATATCCGGGATTTCCCGATATCCACCGCTCACGACATCATCGACAGGCTGAGCCTGGAGCTGGATTTGAACGGAGGATTCAGCACCTTACGCGAAGAACGGATCCGGGAACTCGACCGGACCATCACGCTCTTGATTGCCCATATCGATGCGAAGAAAGGAGAACTGTGAGAAAGAAGAAGATCGAATCCAAGCCCATTGAGCGGGAAATCGATATTCCCAGTACCAATGAAATCATCGGCTACGCCCATTGCGGCCTGTGTCTGGGTGAAATGCCCGAAGGAATCAGCCCACGGGAATATTCCTCCATTGAGGTGGGATATACCCCGCAAGGCTGGCAGGCGTGGTGTAAACGCCATGATGTCAACATCGTTCACATCCACTTTGAAGGCCAGAAACATCCGGCCAATACCGCACGCCAGTTGTTACCGGGAGAGGAGCGTCCCTCATGAGGACATTTGAAGTTTGCGTTATGGGCGCTCTCGAAGAGACGCGCGAGACATTCATGGAACACTGGAGCGATCCTGAACATTATCAGGATGCCATGAATTTCGCGCTAGGACTGTTTGTGGGCATCGTTCTCAAGAAGATGAGGGAAACGGAGGATAAGCCCGAATGAAACGCGTAGAGAAGCAAATAACCACAAAAGAGGGAACCGTTACTCTCTATTCCTTCGATGGTATCCGCTGGCATCTGTCCTCCAAAGATGCCGCACGCCGGGTGAATGCGGGATGGCAGTTTCAGAAATATCGAGAGGAACAAAAGAAACGCGGTCCTGATGGCCGCTTTAAGAAACAGGAGAAGAAAGAAACGATCGTTTCTCCCGAATCCCGGCTGGAGTCTCTGGGAATCGTTCGCCATGGCTCCCCCATCCTTGGTAAAGCCAAGGGAAAGAATCAGAAATACCGGAGAAATCTCCGGGCCAAGAAAGAACAGGATGTCCGCGTCATGCGAAAGGCGGCAATCCATTATCACCGATGTACGGGCCACCGTTTCGCCTGTGCATGCGAAACCCCGTATCTGAAAAGAAAATGCAGTGGCGGCCCATTGTGCCTCTTAGAAATGGCAAATAGAGAGGAGCCTCATGAAAACCATTAATGCTCTCCGCTCTCTCGACACTTTACTGGAATGTACCGATTCCTGTTGGGATACCGAATCCATTAAAGTCGCGGATCTGGCGCTGAAACTGGCGGACGTCGCCATCACCGCCGATGTTCCCCAGATTGGAGTCGCGGCTCTCCTGTTGACCCTGAAACTCCATGTGAAGGCTGGACTGGCGGCCATGGACAAACCCTCCGGTGTCTCACCGGAAGGAAAGGAAACCGAATAATGGAAAAACGGAAGGCTTCATTTGAACACCGGTATCGTCCCGGAGACTTGCCGGTGGAGGAACTGGTGAAACAAGCCAATCTCCGCAGAGCCGAAGGCTGGGATATTCACTTCAAGTTTACCTGTGCCTGGTGCGGGGAACGCTGCACCCTGGAACACACCAATCACCTGTATCCGGAAGGCGAATGCTTCCAATGTGGCAAAACCACCATCATCGATGTCGGCGGCTTTGCCATGACCCTGTCCACCAACGCGCCTGAAAAGGCGTTAAAAACACTGCTCAACCCAAAGAAAGGAGAACCCCGTGAAGATTCCTGAAGGCTTAGAAATCAAAGAGACCGATACCCCATGCAACTGCCGCTGGATGGCCTGCTCGGTCCATCCCCAGTCCCTCTGCACCAACCATGCTCAGGCATGGCTCTGCAAAAATTGTACCGATCTCCACTATCTCGGAGACGGTACCCTCGGGGAGGATATCCACATCTGCGTCCCCTGTTCCCTGACCGTTCTCGATGTCTATACCGAGGAAATCCCGCGCTTTATGGGTGCCCTGAACGGCCACGTCCCCGCCCATCTGTCCCATCTCCACGATTTTGTCCGCCGCTCCTATATGGCCAACATCGATGAAGTCGGCTGGTGGACCCCCCACGAGGACGCCTTCGCCGTGCTGTCGCTGGCAACCGTGATCCTTACCCCTAAGCCCAAGGAGGAACTCGATGAACTGGCTCAAGTGATCTCGCTCGTCGCCTTACGCAAACTCGTCACGAAAGTTCAAGAAATCTCCCTCGCCTATGGACGAACCGAGGATTGCCATGTTGAAGACTAAGAAAAAGTGGACCCCGCTTAACTCGTCCAACCTCGCGGCCTGCCGGTACTTTCGCCAAACCGGCCTGTTGCTGATCGAGTTCCGGTCCGGCTCGATCTATGGCTATGCCGGTGTCGGCTGGCCCACCTATATGCGTTTCCGTTATGCGGAGTCGCATGGCTCGTATTTCGCGAGAAATATCCGCGAATCGTTCCAGTACAAAGAATTCAGTCCCACTGAACTGTCTGAAGCCGGGATTCCGGTGCCTCCACCGGAGTCTCGTTAACCGTTAAAAGGTGACTTATGACAACACGTAAACGACCAAAAACCATTAAACACACTGCCAGAAGAAAGGAAACCAAGAAAATGACAACTTGCTGGGATCTTGCCGAAACCGCCGTCACTGCCAAAGCACAGCGTCTCTTAATCTGGGGCCCGAAAGGACTCGCCAAGTCCCGCTGGGCCCAGGATATCCTCGCTCAGTCCCATAACAACGTCTCGCAATGCACGCTGAACGAAGACCTCGCCGTTCAGGAACTCCTGGGCCACTACATCCCCAAAGGCACCGCGTTTCAGTGGCACGATGGCCCGGTGATGGAAGCCTTCCGTTCCGGCTCAGGCCTCGTCGTCAACGAGATTGGCCGGGCCTCGGGTGCCGTTCATGATATGTTTCTTGCGGTCCTCGATGATGCCACGGTCTCGAAGATTGCCCTGGCCAACGGCGAGAACGTGAAACCGGGAGCCCACTTCCAGGTGATTGCCACCTCCAACGCCGCTCCCGATGCTCTGGATGAAGCCCTCCACGACCGCTTTGATGCCATTATCGAAATCAACTGCCCGCATCCGGGTCTGATCGATCACTTGAACGAAAAACGCAATGGCCTGGGCACCGTCATTGCCCGCTCCTATCAGGATAAAGCACGGACCATCTCTCCCCGCCGTGCGTTGGCATTCATCTCGTTTACGCTCAATGGGGTGAAAGAGGAAACCGCTGCCCTGCTCGCCTTTGGCAAACTTGCCAAGGACGTGCTCGTGGCGCTGGCCACCATCCCCGTCGCGTCCGGGAAATAACCATGAAACGCAAAACATTACACGATATTAAGGCACCGGGGGCGGGCCGGGAAGCCAGCGGAGCGATCCCCCATGTGTTCCACCGGCATGGGAAACTGAACCATTACGCGAAGACCCATGTGCAGGATAAAACCGGAACGCTGTATTTTCCAATTCAGACCGATAGCGAGAGACTCACCGCCTATGGGGCCATTGCCGCCGGGGATGCCATGGTGGTCCCGAACAAGAACGGCACCGACACCCTGCGCATTGCCCTCCAGACCGCAGTCGGCCATCGCCTGATGGCTCCCATGCGGGACGGTCCCTACGGCATGGCCCCCGTCTGGGGGCAGCAAGAGACATCGTACTTTTCCGCTCTGGAAGCCCTGCGCCAGTATGGCTCGGCCAACCAGGAAAATATGCTCGGGGTGACGCGGAAGCTCCTGCGGACCAAGGGCCTCAAGCATCAGGCCAATATCCTGGAACCCATGATCCGTGGGGCGATCGATATGGCGCTGGACTTCGATCATGCGGGTCTCGACTGGTTCTACCGGGAGTTTCATTCGCTATACGGGACCGACGAGAAGCCCAACCCGGAATCGAATGATAAGGGCCCTCCGGTGGTTGTACCGGAGCCATGGGGCATCGCGCTGCCCGGTCCGGGAAAAGGGGAGTCCGGGGTTGCCGACTGGGGACCCATGTCCATCCGTAAGGCTCCCATGACGCCGTGGAAGCATCCCCGGATTCGTTCCAGGGCCTCGTGGAAGTATTCCGAATTCGGGGTGTTTAAATACCCGTGGCGGGCCCTGCCCTCTTCCGATTACCGCTGCTTCTCGGTCAAGCGGCGGCAGTACGGCGGGACGCTTCTGATCGATATGTCGGGGAGCATGTCGATTGACCAATACGAAGTCGATCAGATCCTGAACATGGCTCCTTATGCCACCATTGCCTGCTATGGCTCGACCCACGGTGAGAAATGTCAATCCGGCCGGTTGGTGATCATTGCCCAGGATATGCAGAAAGGCGAGACCGCAGCGGCCCGCTCCCGCATCGGCATCGGCAATGTGGTCGATGGCCCGGCGCTCCAGTGGCTCGCCAAGCAAGATGGCCCCCGCATCTGGATCTCCGATGGCGGCGTTACCGGTATCGGCGATACGGGCAGCCCTGCATGCCGCTATGAAGCGGCGGCCATCTGCCATGCGGGACGGATCATCCAGATTGGTACGCTCGCTGAACTGATTGCGAAACTCCAATAGAAAGGAATTGCTTAAAACATGAAAGGCTCACGCTCGCGAACCACCTGGGCGTGCCGCACCTGTGGGCGGCGGTTTTATGACCGCCGCTCCTGGGCCGCACACCTCTGGGTGAAACACCAGGTCGCCGTCCTTCGCCGATGGCGGCCCAAGGAGAAATCATGTCATCCCCCCCGATCCGATATGCCGCCACAACCGGCCGCGTCTGGTCCCATGACTGGGGAACACTCATTGAAGTGATCTGCCCCCAGTGCGGCTTTACCACATTTTATGTACCGGGCATTGCCAACTGCTGTTTATGCGATCGCCGATTCAAGGTGGCGATGCTCTCCGCTGTCCCCAAACCCGCTCCGGTGTCACCACCGGACACATCCGAGGAACATCCTCATGCCGAAACAACTGAAGAATGACGAACCCTATGGCGAAATCATGGACATCTCGCCGAAACTGGCCATGGACTGGCTCTCCACCATTCCCGACTATCAACGCAAGATCGATGAGCGCCAGGTCAATAAACTCGTCATGGCCATCCAACGCAACGAATGGCGCTTGAATGGAGCCGCCATCGTCTTTAACGAGAAAGGAGAGTTAATCGATGGCCAGCACCGGCTGACGGCCATCTACAAGAGCGGAAAAACCGTGCAGTCGCTCGTGGTCACCGGGGTCAGCAAAGATGAAATCACCTTCGCTTCACTCGGGGATACCAAGCCCCGGCGGGTATCGGATTTTCTCCACACCACCAACGTCCACGTCGTGGCTTCGGTGCTGCGTTATGTGTGGTTCATGGAAAATAAGATGCTGTCTTACGCCGTGCGCCTCACCCGCAACCATCAACCCTCGCCGAAATTCACAAACCCGCCCGTGGCCGAAATTGTCCGCCTGGCCAAGAAACATGCCGAGCCGATCGCGGCACTGGTGGAACCCTTAAACGAGGCCCGGCGCCTCACCAAAGGCGGAAGCTGGGTGGTCTTTCTGATGTACTACTTTGAGACCTACCGGCCGAAAGAAGAAGCCGTGAAAGTGGCCGAGTTCTTCGCCCGTGTCGGCGATGGGGTGGATCTGAAAGCCGACTCGCCCATCCTGCAGCTGCGTAAACGCTGCGCGGAACAAGCGGGAAATCTGGTTATACCCGTAGAGATCAAGCAGGCATTGATCCTGAAGGCGCTGAATGCCTATTTGATGGGACAGAAACTGGAACGCCTGACCTTCTCTGCCGAGCGGGAATCGTTTCCGCCGTTGCGCGGCTATGATCCGGGTCCGGCCAAGTCCACGATCCGCGAGGATGCCAAGAAACTCACCCACGAGAAAGGAGCCAGTGCATGACCACTATCGAGACGTTAAAAGAAATCGGCAACGCCGCGATGGCGGCGGCTAAGGAGAATATCGCGCCGAAAGGATTTCTTATTCCCGCGGTGATGACCGTGGTGGATGGGGCCGTCACGGCGGTGATTGGGGTGGGTAATATTCCAGACCGGATGAATAAACAAGACGCCTACCGTGTTATCTCAAGGAAGTTTTCCCAGATCCGGCCCGATGCCGTGATTACGGTCAACGATTCCTACATGCGGTCGATGGATCGGGAAGAGGCGAAGGCCTATGCCAACGGGGATCTTGCCGGGGACCACGGAGCCGTAGAGTGCATCGTGGTAGCGTTTAAGGGACCATCGATTCCGGCTCATATGCGCTGTATTCCCTACGAACGGAACGGTGTTGGCGATATCGTCTTCAAAGAAGAAGAAATCGGCTGGAGAGAAGCGGAGTTGAATCTACTGCCGGATTGGTGGCGGGTATGAAAGACAAGAAGTGCAAGAAAACCGATTGCAAGATCCGCCAGTTCCAGATGGAGGCGCAAGCCAAACAGATTTCCCAGCTGCAGACCTGGCTGAATCAGACGCAGACGGTGATTAGCGAAGAAGCCGACTGGCTGGAACTGGAAAGCCGCTATGTCCGTCCGGAAATTCACCGGACGGATTTACTGAAGCGTGCCGCCGAGCTTTCGCAAGAAAGGAGTGATCTAATGGAATGGACCCATAACATCTGTGAAGCGTGCTGGGAACTGCGCTCGGAGGAAAATGGAGAAGCCGGACGCATCCCAACCCGCATGCGTTACCCCAAACTCGAACATTGCTGCTTCTGTGGTAAGGGCAATGCCGACGGGATCTTTGTCCGGGAGAACCCCCGGAGCGAGAAACTACACTGTATCGACGATCATGAGAAAGGAGACTTGAAATGAAAACATGGAACTTTATCGATAAAAGCCAATGGCCGGAACGGGGACCATGGGATGCTGAGCCGGACAAAGCGCAGTGGACCGATGAAGCCACCGGGTTTCCCTGTCTGGCATTACGGAACCATGGTAGCTGGTGCGGCTATGTTGGGGTGACCAGGGATCATCCCATGTTTGGCCAGGACTATGACCATTTTGATATTGAGGTTCACGGCGGCCTGACCTTTAGCGGCTTCTGCCAGGAAGGAAAAGGAGAGCGCCGTATCTGCCATACTCCGGAGCCAGGGCAGCCCAAGTTGGTCTACTGGCTGGGATTTGATTGTGCCCATGCATGGGATCGGCGGCCGATTACAAGCCAACAGGAAATGGAAATCAATCTCCAGATTAAGAAAGAGTTTCCCCTGTCTGGATTCGATGAAGTCTATCGGGATCTGGATTACGTCCGTTCCGAATGCCGCTCTCTGGCGGCACAGCTTCAGGCGATGGTGAGACCATGAGTAAGGCTCGAAAAGATCAGATTGCCGATATTGTCGCTGAGTTTCAGGCGCTGGCGGAGGTCTACCGGGAAACCGCCGAAGCCTATACCGAAGCCCAGCAGTTGATGCTGGAAGGGGCGATCCTGTTTGCCGATGAGCAGAAGCCCAGCGATGCGTTGTGGGCCAAAACCGTTCGTTTTGGCGACCGGCAGAAAGCCGCGTTTATGAAACAAACTCAACTGCTGAATAAAATCGGAGCCATGATCCTGGATCTCCAGAAAGGAGGATCGGATGATATGGGTTCTTAATGCCGTGCTGGGGCTTGCAGCGGGACTCAATATCTGGATGGCGATCCAGAACTACAGGCTTGGCAAGAAGCTACAGAAAACCGGGATTCCACCGGAGGTCCTGGCAGACATCCATCGCTTTGTCGCCACCCAGATCGGGCTGGATGTGGATCTGGTGGAGCGTGTCCTGACCGATCTGGCGTTTCTCCATGGCGAACTCTATAGCTCCACCCATGAGGAACAGAAGGGGCATGAGTGCCCCACCTGCCGCTCCACAGTTCCGGACCTGGAACGGCTTCTGAATTCCATACGAAGCCTGCAGATGCATGTGGAGAAATCAACATAACTCTCGTATCCGGTGGATCACCGGAAGGACCAGCGTAGCCGGAAATGGCTACGGAGGAGGACGTGAAACTCAGTTGCTATTTTGACGGCTCGATGGGCCCGTCCGGGCCAAAGGCCATTGCCGCGTATGGCTACGTGGTGAAGGACGAGGAGGGGAAAACCGTGCACTCCTCGTCCGGCCGGGCGGCAAAAGGGGTCGATGCCTCCTGTAACGTGGCGGAATTCAGCGGCCTTTATGCCGCGATGTTCTGGGTGCATACCCATCAGCCGGAAGCGGAGGTGGTGTTTTACGGTGATTCGCAGCTGGTGATTATGCTGATGCGGGGGGAAGCCAAGGCCCGGAAAGGGAAGTATCTCCCGTATTACCGCAAAGCCATTGCGCTGGCGCTGCCCTATATCGAGAAGAAACAGTGGTCGTTTGAATGGATCGGCCGGGCGATGAACAGCGAGGCCGATAAGTTGAGTCAGTATCGTTTCTAAATTCAGTAAAGGAGAATATATGCCCAAAGGAAAACTGTACGAGTATTGCATCCTCTTCCACCCGAAACCAACCAAGGATCAGATGGATCGAGGAGAGAGTCCGAAGTCTTCGATTCTGGTGGCCCCCACGTCGCTCTTAGCCACGGACGATAAGCAGGTGGCGATGATTGCCAGCCGGGCGATACCGGATACCTATACCGATAAACTGGAAGATGTGGAGATCGTGGTCCGCCCTTTCTAGCCCGCATCAGCGATCCAGCGGCAACTGCACAAAGTCTTGCGAAGCAGTTGGTGCGGGCGAATGAACGGTTTATGGCGCAGCCTAACACGGCTATTTCACAGTTTGCACCAGTAACCACAACGAGCAGTGGCACGTCGACCAGCTACATGGCGAATACGGTGGCCAAGTCGTAACCAAGGGGGCTCCGGTGAAAGACCGGAGCCAGAAAGGAGAACTATGAGACGGTGGCATTATGAGCAACCGTTACTCGAAAGACGCTTTGATATCGAACAACGCAAACATGCAGAGGATGCGGATCATATCCTCGATCGATTTGGCGGTGTTTTGATTCCAGATGAAACTCCGCAATGGATTATCGACTACTACAATTCCCCGGACTGTCATTGCATGTCGGGAGCGGGGACCATGCGTAAGATCCGCCCGTACTCTTGTTCCTGCTGCCACTGCCGGAGGGAAACATGGGAACGGCGGCGGGAACACCGGGGACGAGGAAAAAAGAAACGAGACGCCATTCGCTATGAGATGGAGGCGGGATAAATTTCTTGCTGGAAAAATCCTCAAAATATCTTATAATAATTAATCGTGAAGGAGACCTGTTGCGTTCCAGACTGCCCGGAGACTGCGATTCATCTGAGGGGCTGCTGTAGAAGCTGCTACACCTATGCTGCCACTCTGGTGTTCCACAAGCTGACCACATGGGATCAACTGGAAGCCACGGGCTGCGTGGGTTCGGTAACTGGTCAGTTGCAATCGCCGAAGAGGCCGGTACGTTCTGATTGGTTCAGCCGGGCAACGCCGTACACTCCCGATGGGATGATTGATGAACTGCGCCGCCGGACAGCCGACTATGTGGCTGGAGGGGGCCGCAAGAAAGGAAAAAAACGTGGCTGAGACACCATTGATATTCACGCTCATACCGAAGGTTATGGCTGATATTGGGGCTGTAGCTAAAACGGGTCGTAACGAGCAGCAAGGTTACTCCTTTCGTGGGATCGATTCGTTTTACAATGCGGCCCATCCGGCTCTCGTGAAGCACGGAGTCTTCTGCTGTCCGCAGGTATTGGAATACACCAGCGAAGACCGTGTGATGAAGAACGGCTCCCCAGCGGTTCGCGTCACCATGAAGGTCGCTCACCGCTTCTACGCTCCTGACGGATCTTTCATTGAAGTCATCACCTGCGGCGAAGGCTTGGATACTTCCGATAAAGCCTCAAACAAATCGATGTCTGCGGCGATGAAGTACGCGTTAATAGAACTTTTCTCGATTCCGACCGCTGACATTGACGATTCTGATAAGACTTCCCCCGAAGCCGGGCAGGCCGGGAAAGGCTCCATCGCCGAGCCGGTGACTCTGACCCGTCCGGCGAAGGGACCGGAGACAGAGCTGGGCAAGGCACTCATCTTCGGTCATGAAGTCGCTGTCAATGTGCCTGTCCCTGAGCTGGAATTTGTTCCCGAGGCTCCCGTCTTTATCGACGTTCATCAAAAATCATATCTTTCAAGGCGCTTTAGGGAAAACTTGAAGAAAGAACTTGAACCGCAGGCCAACGAGAAGCGCCACGAAGCGTTAGTAAAACTGCATCAGTCGAAGAAGTTTAAAAGCGCATTGATTGATATAAACGGTAATCCGAGTCAGGAAGGCATTTTACTTTCGGAATACCAAGATATTGGTCGGGAGTTGGTTAAAATTGCGAAGTCTTTATAGGTTGACTCTCTGGCATTTGATGGTATGATATGGCACGGAGAGCCAAAATGGAAACTGCTGAGATCAGCCGCCATCAAGTCGCCATGTATCTTTTTGTCAAGGGAGCGAAAGGCTGGGTTACCTCAAGGGACATCGAGGAGGGAGCGGGCGTGTGTGGCTCCAGCGCGAGACATTTCGCAAAGAAGCTCGTGGACATGGGGATCTTTGATGTTGCCGAAGTGTTCCCCGGCCACCGCTATCGCCTTTCCAGCCTAGCCAGTAAAAGAAATAAATCCATGGTCGTCAGGTTTGAAACAGCCGCAAGTGTGTTTGGAATGGATGAATGAGTTCGATTCTAGAAACCGATATCATTCAAGACGGAATCCGATTTCGGTCAAGAGATCATTCCTATACCCATATTGAGACCGGGGTAAGGCTGGCCTCGGTCAGTGAGGTAATCTCTACAGTCTATGCTAAAAAAAGCTGGGACGGTGTTTCTCCTGAAATTGTAGAGACTGCAAAGATCCGTGGAATTGCAGTCGACTATTGGATGACTAGGTATTTACGGGAAGGCTCAATCACTATCGAAGGAGAGTCCTACGATGTCCGAGATCGCGTCAATGTGGCCGTTCGGATCTTTGAGTCACAATTCGCTGGACTTCAAGCCGAGACCCAAAAGATCGTTTTTTCTCTCGATGACCTAGTTGCTGGGATGGTTGATTTTTGGATCGATGGTCGAATCGTTGTTGACCTTAAAAACACCTATTCGACCGAAAAGGGATGGTTACTTCAACTTGGGGCCTATTGCACCTATGTCCCACAACCAGTCGAACGATGTGGCGTTCTTCATGTTAGTCCAAAGGTCTATAAGCAAGGCGGCATGTGGATTGAGTACGACGTGGAACTATGCCGCAGTTACTGGAGAGCCGCAGTCGAATGGTGGAAGTTGACCAGACAGTTCGGGAAGCGATGAGCGAATCGGATATCCAGAAATCAATACTTGATTATCTGAACACGGTTGTCGGTATCCGGGCCTGGCGGCGCAACGTGGGCGCATTTACCGGTGAGTATAAAGGCAAAAAACGATTCGTGCGATTCAGCCAGGCGGGACAGGCCGATATCTGGGGGATTGGCCCACACGGCATTCATTGTGAGTTTGAGATCAAGGCGGACCGTGGCGTGTTGAGTGAACCGCAGCGGCAGTTCCTCTGTGAAGTGCTGGATGGCGGTGGAATCGCCATGGTTTGTCACTCCGTAAAAGAATGCGCTATCCAGTTGGAGGCGGCTTACGTAGAGCGCGGGTTCGCATTCAACAGGCATTGGAGGGTTTCATAATGGCGAGTACATGGCTTTGTAGACTTTGCTGGCGTGCCGGAAAGTTTATCGTGGAACTTCCGTCCCCGGAAGCCATGCGCATTGCGACCGAGAATCATCACTATCTCGTCGATCTGGACATGCGGGCCGCGAGAGTCCCTGCGGGGATGCAGGCATGGGCCAATAGCGAAATCATGGATAAGTACCCTGCCGTGGACTGTGCCGGAGATATCCGGATCGGAGAATCACCGGCCGCAAAACAACGCTTCGATAAAAGAACATCGCCTGAATTTGATTTTGAAGGAGAGCGTCATGGCTAAATGCCCGTATTGCTCAAAAGAGATCGATATCAAACTTGTCGCCTCCGGCCCCCGGCAATCGACACTGACGCCGGTATCGGCTTCTATTGATAACCTGAATGAACTCATGGAATCGGTTCGTGCGATCAACAAGGATTCCCTGAATGACTTTGAACGGAAATTTGTGACGGACCAGCTGGAGCGGTATGAACAGTATGGGGAACGGATGCGGCTGAGCGAAAAACAGATTAAGGTGTTACGTAAAATCACGGGAGATGAATTCTAATGAAGATTGCGCCCATCCTGTTCCTGAGCGATTCGGTGAACACCCCCACCGGTCTGGGAAGGATCACTAAGGATCTCGCGGTCCTCACCAGCACGCTTCCCGAATTCCGAGTGGGCACCATGGGACGGGGTGGTCAGTACACCACCAAACTTCCCTTTGCCCAGTATTCCTTCGACGAGAATTACGATTGGGGGGCAACCCTGCTGGAGTCGGTATGGGATGACTTCGCCGGTAACGTCACCGGAGTCATCATGACGATCTGGGACCCTAGCCGGTTATCGTGGTTTTCCAATCCGATGATGGGCGGCAGGCTGGAACAGTTTCTCCGCTCTGGCCGATTCCAACGCTGGGGCTACTTTCCGGTCGATTCCTACGGTATCGGCAATAAACTGACCGGCCAGTGTATCGACACCATTGCCCGCTACGACCGGGTCTTGGCCTATACGTTGTTTGGTAAACAGGTGCTGGAGAACTCCCTCAACCGGGAAGTGGACTGGATTCCCCATGGCTATAACGAAAAGATATTCCAGCCACGGGACCGGGTGGCAGGCCGGGGAATGCTGGGCGTGAACAACGAAGATATCGTTTGCGGAATAGTGATGACCAATCAGGCACGGAAGGACTGGGCCACGGCCCTGGGCGCGATCGCGTTCCTGAAGAACGAAATGCCCACGATTAAACTATGGGCCCATATCGATGTGCTGGAACGCTACTGGTCACTGCCTGCGCTGATCAACGATTTTGGCCTGACCAACACCGTGATCCTGACCTTCAACGGCCAGTACACGAGCGAGCAGCTGAGTTACCTGTACTCTTGCTGTGACATCACGATGCTGCCCAGCACCGGAGAAGGATGGGGATTCCCGCTAGTGGAGTCCATGGCGTGCGGGGTACCGGCAATTCACGGGAACTATGGCGGCGGGGCGGAGTTGCTTCCCTCCCGCGATTGGTTGGTGGACCCGGTTACCGAGCGTCTCGATGGCCAGTGGAACTGTGTGCGGCCGGTATGGAACCCGAAAGACTGGGCGGATAAGCTGAAGCAGGTACTGGCGGAAGACGTGGATAAGGAGACATGCACGAATGCGGTATCACATTTAATGTGGAGCAATCTTTATGTATCGTGCTGGCGGCCTTGGTTCCTCGGCGGTCTGAAATGATTGCAATTTGCGTGGCCACGATGCAGCCGGAATCCTCCGGTCCGCTTCCCGGAGACGTGGCATCGTGGGTGGATCAGGCCAGCTGCCCGCTACCGGTACATATCCATCGCAACACGCCGGAGAATAATATCGGGATCACGCGGGCCTATGACAAACTGTACCGGGAATCGACGGAAGAGATCCTTGCATTTATTCATGATGACGTTGAGATGAAAGAGGAGAATTGGAATGAGCGAATCGGACGCGAGTTTGAAGATCCGCGAGTCGCCGTCTGTGGCCTCGGAGGTGCCCTGTGGCATGGAACCAGCGACTTATACAAAACCAAGTACCAGCTCCAGCAGCTTAGAAGAGGGGATTATCTCAGCAACGTCAGTAATGCCGAAGTCCACGGCTCCCGATACGCTCTTCAATGTGGGGTTGCTGTTTTGGATGGGTTTGCTCTTATCTGCCGCCGTTCTTTCCTTGACCGGATTGATGGCTGGGCTCGTGTTGCCGTGGGTGCAGATTTCTACTGTTTTGACTACGCGATTTGCGCACTGGCTCGAAGGTATAACTACCATGTTCGTCTTGTCGGCTTGCGGTGCGACCATCACGGAGGTTCTACTTCGGTATCAGCGGAAGAATCAGTCCGAAGAATAACGAGTCAAGATGTATATGACAAGTCCCATCGATGGTTCTACGAATCGTTCAGAGATGTCATGCCCTGTCGAATCCAGCTACAAAATCAGGAGTGGGTTCACTATACCAACAAGGCTCATACGTAACGATATCTCGATTACTGACTGGGCATATCTGGCTGGATTCTACGATGGCGAAGGGACGATTACGGCCACTACTCAAAAACGAAAAGACAGAGATTATTACCAATTGCGATTTATGGTGAACAACACCAATTATGAATTACTGCGCGGATTGCAGAATCTATTCGGTGGCGCAATTCATGTTGGCTCGGTAATGAAAGATAAGCCAAACTGGAAGCAAATTTATTCATGGCACGCAGAATCGAAAGCAACGTGCCTGCCTATTTTTTATGGAATGCTTCCGTTTCTCAGATATAAACGTAGAGAGATAGAACTGGCAATTGAATACTGGGAGGGCGTTGTTCCATGCCAGCGCGGATCTTTATCGGATAACGAAATTGAACGACGATATCGAATAGTTAAAGATATTCAGTCGCTTCCCGGGCGACGGAAATACAGGCAGACATCATTACCCGCAGAAGTGTTAAGCATGATGCCTACCCGCGTATGAAACAAACGATAGCCTTTATTTCTCCACCCTCGCTGTTCTTACTCGATGAACGCGTGTTCCCCGCCCTCGGTATCCTCAAGGTTGCCGCCTCTGCCGAACAACTGGGCTATCCCGTCGAACACATCGATCTCACAGGCGTGACAAACTACGAGGACGCCGTTCGCGATCACTGCTCCCGCTCTCCGGCCAACATCTTCGCCATGACCGCCACCACGCCCCAGATGGTTGCTGCCACCAAGATCCTCCGGGTTCTGCGTGAATCCGCGCCTACGGCCAAGGTGATCCTTGGCGGACCCCATCCCACGCTCGTTCATGCGGCCTTTAAGAAAACATCCAGCAGCCGGGCAAAGCGGCAGATGACCCAACTGCTCCACGACTACGACGTGATTGTCGCCGGGGACGGGGAAGACGCTATCGAGACTGCTATTCACACGAAGCTCAAGGTGATTGATGCGGATAATCCCAAGGGGGATCTCTTCATGTCGAAAGAGCGGGTGGCGGAGGCTCCGTTGCCCGCCCGGCACCTGATCGACTTGGAGAGTTACCACTACACGATTGATGGAGTGCAGGCCACACCATTGGTCGATCAGCTAGGTTGTCCCTTTGGCTGCAATTTCTGCGCTGGAAGATCTTCGCCAATGTTACGCCGGGCGCGAATGAGGCCGGTTAAATCTGTGATCGATGAGATGCGAATGCTCTATGAGCAGTATGGCTATCGCGGCTTTATGTTTTTTTCAGACGAATTGAATGTAAATACGAAGGTCACCGAGTTGTTACAGGCCATTTGCGGGCTCGGCGATGAGCTTGGTGTGCAGTTTCTATGCCGCGGTTTTATTAAGGCGGAACTCTTTACTGAAGAACAGGCACTGTGGATGCGTGAAGCTGGGTTCCGGCAGATCCTCTGTGGCTTTGAATCGGGCTCACCTAGAATCCTGAAAAACATCAACAAGCAGGCGACGGTCGAGGATAACAACCGGGTGATGGAACTGAGCGCCAAGTACGGGCTTGGGGTTAAGGCGCTGATGTCCATTGGTCATCCGGGAGAGTCACCGGAGACGGTGCGGGATACCGAGGAGTGGTTACTGAAGGCCGGAGTTCAGGACTTCGATGTGACGATCATCACGCCGTACCCTGGAAGCCCCTACCACGACCAGGCCGTACAGCTCAAGGTGCCCCCATCCACGTGGATGTTTACCGTCAATGGAGATCGTCTGTTCATGTGGGATATCGACTACACCCAAGTGGAAGATTTTTACAAGGGAGCCATCGGCAACTATCAGAGTTACGTGTTTACCGACTCACTGACCAGTGAGGATCTGGTCACTCTGCGCGATGATGTGGAGCGGAATGTCCGGACGAAGCTGGGCATTCCATTTCCAAAAGCGGAGAAGGGAATGCAATTTGAGACGTCCATGGGGGCATTACCGGGAAGCGTCTATCGGAGATCGTCATGATTGTAAACGTGGTCCTTTTGGTGCACAACAGGCACATGCTGACCCACCAGACGCTGCGGACGCTGTATCGCCACACGCCAATGGATCTCTTCAATCTCACTATTTGTGACGACGAGAGCGCGATCCCAACCAAGCCGCTGCGGCCGGAGCACAAAGCCAATTTCGTTTCTCTCCGGATTGACAACAGCAAGCACATCACTGGCATGGCCCGCAACCTTGGAGTCTACTTTGCCGAGAAGTATTGGGGCAGGGGCGATTACCTCTACTTATCGGATAACGATGTGTTTTTTACGCCTTATTGGTTAGGAAAACTGATCAATCATGCCGATGCGATGCCTGATGTAAAAGTGTGGGGAGGATGGAATCATCCCTATCTCCAGCCTACGCCATTAGAGAAGTCGTCGTCGATGTACCCCGCCGCGTTCGACGATATGAGATTCGCGTTTCATGATGCCATTACTGGAGCTTCTCAGTTGATGCGCTGGGAAACCTGGGATCGGCATGGCCCGCTTACTGCCAACGCTCCCGGTGTCTGTCAGTCGGAAGACTGGGAGTTCTGCCAACGGATCGTTAAGGACGGCGGACGGGTGGGGTCCATCTATCCCCGAGTGGCCTTCAACTGCGGCCTGACCAACTCCTTCGGCAAGCCTGCCGTGGGTGCGGACGTGATGCTGAAGGAGTTGCAGGAAGCGAAGAAACAATACCCCGAGCTTTTTTGGGAGTGATATGAAACTGTGTGAATGTGGCTGTGGGCATGAACCCCGTCCGGGCAACCGGTTTATTACCGGACACAACCGAAGGAAGGGGCCACCGAAACGGCTGCCGTCGACACAACCTGCCCGCGTGCTGACACGGGCCAAGCTGAAACACATATGAAGATCATGCACCTGGGTATTGCCGTGTGGCCGTCTTGGGCCGTCGCTCAATCGAAGATGTGGATCTGGCTGAAGTCGGTGGAACGCTTCAAATACAACTTTCAATACTACGGGGTCGGTACCCGACGATGGCCGGGCTACCGGGCCCAGAAAGTGGAGTCCCAGTTGGACTGGCTTCTGAAACACGGAACCGGCGGGGCCACCCACATCCACTACACCGACTGCTGTGACTGTCTGGTGATGGCTCCTGCCGATGAATTTGAAGCCAAGTACAAGGGAATGGGCTCCCCGCCCATGCTGGTGCAGGCAGCATCCCAGCTGGGCAATGTGGGGGATGACCGCTTCTCCTGGTTTGAAGCCGATGGACGGCCCGAACGTGTCGGCAAGTTCCGCTATCCCTGTGTCGGGGGATACATCATGGAAGCAAAGCTGTTGCTTGAATTTCTCAAGAAGATGAATCGGGACTATCCCGAGTCCCAAGGCTGGGGTGATGACTGCTTTATCTGGTATGAGGGCTTCCAGCAGGGCTGGTTCCGGCCGGAGATGGATTCCCAATGCCAGCTGTGGCAGGTGTGCCATGAAGCGGATCTCGTGGTTGCGGAGGTGGAAGGTATCAAGCGGCTGGCGAACCCCATGACGGGATCATTTCCCTGTATCTGGCATAACAGTGGGGGAAGCGCGAATCAAGAGACTTTCAAAGATGAACAGATGATTCCCATGGCGCGGAAACTCGGGATCATCGGAGCGGAGGAATTGAAGCCCGTATGAAACTGATGGTTAACGCAGCGACGTACTGGGCTTCGGCCGAAGAAGTCCAGAAGAAATGCTGGCTCCAGCTGGCGTCTCAGAAGAAGCACGGAATCGGGGACGATGTCCGGCGGACTTACGGCACGGGTTCCACCTATTACCATGGGGAAGCCAGCATGCGGCTGGATGGCCAGATTGAGTTTCTGAAACACCATGCGGAGGACTTCACCCATGTGCTCTGTACCGACGCGTGGGATGTGCTGTTCCTGACGGGACTCGATGAAATCATCGCCAAGTACAAGGCCATGGGCTTGCCGCCATACCTGAGTTCCGGCTCCCGCATCCTGATGAATGTGCCTCCGGCGAATATGCCGGAGGTGGATAGTGCATTTGACCAGACGGCGATGTACCGCTATCCGTCACTGGCCATGTATATCGCCGAGATCCCGGAGGTGATTGAGATGTTTTCCCGCATGAAGCGGGACAATAGCCACGACTCGACACCGGCCTATATGGCGGCGTGGATGGACGGATGGTTCCGTCATGCGATCGACACCCAATGTGAAATCTTTCAGGACTGGGGAGACAACTGCATTGTGAAAGACGGACGGCTCTATAACGAAGTGACGGGCACGTATCCCTGTTTGCTCCATGTGGGTGGCTCCTACACCCGGCCCGATATTGGCCGGGATGAACAAACCATCGAGTGGGCACGGCAGCTGGGGATCATTGGGCCCGACGAGCAGCACCGGTATCTGGAGAAACAAAAGGTGGGGCTGAATATTGGCTCGGGGCAACTCCGCTATGAAAGCGTTGCCGAATGCAAGTGGGTTAATGTGGATATTGCTTCACGGCCTCCGGACCAAGTACCGGATCTCCTGTGCGATGTGGGAAAGGAGCGGCTACCGTTCGACAATGAGTCGGTTGATTACTGTGTGCTCCATCATCTGTGGGAACATTTAGATGCCGACCCAGGCCATGCTTTAGCGGCGGAATGTTATCGTGTGCTGAAGCCAGGCGGAAAACTGATCGTCACTGTTCCTGACATGCGGGCCTTGGCTCAACGGTGGATGCTTGGCCAGATTGACGACTACATCTACTTTACCAATGTTTACGGGGCCTATCAGGGACTGGAGGGTGACCGACACAAACGTGGCTTTCACCTCAAGTTGTTGATGAAAGATTTGGCCGAGTGTGCACCATGGTCCATCATTAAGGCCCATGACTGGAAACCAATCCCCGGCGCAGACATCAAGCGGGACTGGTGGATTTTGGGAGCGGAGGCGGTCAGATAATCATGAAAAGTATTCCATTAACGCAAGGCATGGTCGCCATTGTGGACGATGAAGACTATGACTTGGTGTCTCAATTCAAATGGTTCGCTAAGCGCTGGAAATACGGGTGGTCAGCCGCACGAAATCTCCCACGGACAATGCATGGCCCAAGAAAGACACAGCGAATGCACCGGCTCATATTAATGGTACCGGAAGGATTTGTTGTCGACCACCGTGACAGGGATGGCCTGAATAATACTAGGCTTAATCTCAGGCAAGCCACGAAAGGACAGAACAAGATGAACGCGATTAAGGTAATCACTCGACGAAGTATTTTTAAGGGAGTGTATCCATCTGGGCCTAGGTGGGCCGCACGGATCGGATCAAATGGCGTAGATCATTTAGGCATCTTTAAGTCAGAGACTGAAGCGGCCTTGGCTTATAACAAGGCAGCTACCAAACGATACGGCGAGTTTGCTCGCCTTAACGAGGCTGAGTAATTGTGAGATGCCCGTATCGCTGCACCAACACCGATTTTGGTTATAACGACTGCCTCTCCAGTCCGGGACGGGTACCGGAGGATGGGGACGTGGGCCTCTGTGCCTACTGTGGCGGTTGGTGGACTTTGGTTGATGGGGAATGCCAGCCCCACATGCCCACGCTGGAACAGATGGAAGATGTGCTGCCGCATATGGCGGAGTCCCGTAAGCGGGCGGCGGCCCATGCCCAATCGATCGGAAGGAGACTGAAGTCATGAGATCCCTGTTACAGGAGGACCTGTTTATGAAACTCTCGTCATTTGGAGAATTCACCGTTGAAGTCGTCCCGACGGCCACCGATCCCGAGATCATGCATGTGAATATCGGGGCTGCCAACCGTAAAGACGTGGTCTCGATGCAAACCAATAAAGATGAAACCATCGATCAGTTCTGCACCCGCATCCGCAGTATGCTGCGGGGGCTCGCCAACGGAGAACCCCGGGTGTTACCGGAAGAAGTGATCCCGGAGAAGAAGGCGAAACTCAAAACATGGGATGAACAGAAAGCGGAGATGAAGAACCATGGCTGAGAACTGGATCGTGATTCCTGTTAGGAATAATAGTCATCTCACCAAGAAAGCGGTAGCCACCTTCCGGGCTCAGGATATCGAGGGCGGGGTGAATATCCTGATTCTGGAAAATGCTTCTACGGACGGTACGGCCCAGTGGCTGGCCTCGCAGCCCGATATCTGCCGAATGCACTTTGACCCACCCAAGAGCGTGGCCGAAAGCTGGAACCATGGCCTCCGGTTTGTCTTCGATCAGCGGCATGAGGATTACTGCGCGGTTATTAACAATGACGTTGAGCTTAGGCCTGATTGCCTGAGACATTTGGTCAATGATGGTGGTCTGTTTGTGACAGCGGTGGGGACGCGGGATCCGGAAAAGATTAAGCCGCCATATGCCGACCCAGACCCGGAAAAGAAACGGCCGCACCCGGACTTCTCCTGCTACCTGATCCGCCGTGAGGCATGGGAAAAGGTAGGTCCATTTGATGAGAATTTCAAGATCGCTTTCTGCGAAGATGGGGACTACGATCTCCGGCTCTACAAGGCTGGAATCCGCGCCACCTGCATCGATCTCCCATTCCTTCACCATGGCTCCATGACCATCAAGAATGCGGAACCTAAAGAGATGAAACGGATTCAGGTACAGGCCGATCTCAACCGGAAGTATTTCGAGAAGAAGTGGGGCTTTCCGATGGCCTCGGAAGCCTACTACCGGGCCCTCGATAAAGGTGGACCACCGCCCGAATGACCCATTCTTTCGATACCAAGTATCAGACGATGCAGGCGGGCCATGCCGATGCGGCCGAGTGGGATCTCTGCTACCGGGAGCCCGTACGGTTATGGGAACGATTCCTGAAGCCAGGAATGCGGGTCGTGGATGCAGGCTGTGGTCCATCCCTTCCTTACCGGAAGAACGGAGCATGGGTGATTGGCATCGATCCCTCCGTCCCCACGCTCTTCAGTAATGCCGACGTGGATGAACCGATCTTCGCCTCGGCCAGTGCCATCCCGCTTCCGGATCAGTCCATTGACGCCGTGGTGTGTTTCTACTCCATCCACCACATGACCGGGAATACGTGGGCTGAAACCCGCCAGGAAGTCCTGGGGGCCTTCCGGGAATTCCGCCGGATCCTACGGCCCGGGGGCCGTCTGGCGGTGGTGGAGATGATCCCTTCCCGCACGTTTCAATTGGCCCAACGGCTGGGCTGGACTCTGGCCCGCAAGATGATCGGTCCCTCACTCGATATGTGCTTCTGGGATGAAGCGTTCTTTTGGGAAGCCATGCCGGGACTGTGGATGGAACGGACGGTATTCCCATCGTCACCATGGACCTGGATTCGCCCGGTCCTCTCCTGGCCGTGGCTGAAGATTCCCCGCCTCCTACACCCCCTCACCCCGATGCTTTTTACATGGACAATGCCAATTCAAGGCAGGCGCACAATCTCCGACTCCAATCTAGCCCATCCCGACTGAATAGTGGATTCACGCCGTAGAGGTAGGCTCTCCGCGCTGCAAACTCGGAGGCTATGGTTTTCCCTGCCTGGGTGGCGGCTTGAAGCGTGATGGGGCCAACAATGCCGTCAGCGGGCACTTTTAACGCATTCTGGAGAAGCCGTATCGCCTGATTTGGTCCCTGATTCACCGCGCAATCCATGACCAGTATGGCGAGCGATGGGGGCAACTGGGGACAGGAACAACGGACCCAGAAATCTCGAAAATAGATGGAACTGGCCCCATCTTTAGTGAGCGCCCTGATATTCAGGTCTGGGTAGGATCGCTGGCTGATACCGAAATTGGTTAAGCCCCCAGGATCCGTATCATCCGTCGAGAGCCCCCCCTCCCATTGAAGCACGAAGGTGACGGCGGTGGTGAATGGATCCATTACCGGGTTACGGGAAACTTTCCGCCTGTGATCGCCTCATGCGTGGCTTTCAATCGGGCCAAATCTGTGCGCAACTGCCAGCAAATGTAGGACATGCCGACGCCGTAGACCGTGAGGGCCAGGATGACCCAGAATTCCAGAATCGCCCAGATCATCACGCGGCCGGTGGCGCGGCAGGCGTTGATGTCGAGTGTCCGAAGATGTGCAGTGAATTGAAGATGCTCACCACGAGATCGATCAGGCCTCCGATCGCGGCCACTTGAGGCACGGGAATCGCCTCGGCTACGTGGGAACCCGCGACAATCGCATCCAAAACTGCTTGTTTTTTCGTGGCTCCCGATGCGGTCGATTGTTCTGCCGCCTGGACCCCCACAATGACGAGCGGGGCGTACTGGGCAATCTGGGCATCCATTTTGGCAATCGTGTCGGTCATGGTCATAATTTTCTCTCCAGAATATCGACGGCTCCATCCGGACGTGGAACCATAACGAAGATACTCTTTCCAACATAGGAAGAATAATCAATTCGAGTATCTGTAGATGGCAGTGGCGCTGGCGGTGTGGGTACCGGAACCGTGGCACTCAAATCAATCATCCACGCATCGCAGGCGTTCAGGTCCGTGACATCGCCGAAGTTGGAACAGCCAGCCAGTTTCGAGCCATCACGCGACAGCGCCGCCTTCACCTGCGAGTTGTAGCCCGCATAGATCGAGCCGGTATCACAAATCAACTCCGGTGGAAGCGCCAGATCAAAGTACACCTTCCAACATTGGGACGGCAGATCCTTCGTCGGGCAGTCGAGACTGACTACCGCCCACGGCTGATCGCAACATGACACGTGGAATGCATAACGCCAGTCGAATGTCGTGAGCACGGTTTCTGTCCCGCTGTCAAGGTCAATCATGACCACAGCGTTCTTGTTCAGCACCGGATCGTTTGACGAACACCAGAGCAGGACAGGCTTTCCGTTGTAGAGGCCAGGTGCAGCATGTCCATCGGCAGCGGCAACCTTGCGCGGTGCTTGTTCCAGCACGTAGATGCCATCGGCACGGGAGAGAATCGCGCGGTTCCTGGAATCGATTTTCAATCCGTCGAAGAGTTCCGTCTGCACCGAAAGCGGTCCCTTGGTCGCGCTGGAAATCTGGTAGACAAAGACTTCCTGAATCGTGTCGGGCCGCGTGCCGCAAAGGACAAGGTGATCCGTGTCGAGAGAAATATCGCTCTCGCCCTTACCAGAGATTGCCGTGTATTCGGGAAAGATGTGCTGGTAGAGCACACTCCCGGTCAAGATGAAATATAGTTTCAGGGCATTCCCGTCAAGGAAGGCAATCACGTCGTTCGCCGTCCAGCGCGGCTCCTGGCTCGCGCTAATGGGCAGGTCGCGAATGAACGCTCCGGTTGCGCCATCGAGCAAGCGAAAGTGATCGACGGCGACAACAAGAAGCTTTGAGTTGTCGGGCGAAAACGGGGACATGCTCGAATATTCATTTCCACACCACTGCGGCGGGATGCTGAATGTTATACGTGTCGGCGTCATTGGCCAACCCAGGCTTGAGTCACCACTAACTCACCCGTCACGAGATCCCGGAAGCCCATGCGCCCGGTCGTCAGATCGAACGCATGATGCCGCTGATAGACGGGAACCGCAGGCCAGACCTCGCCGTCCGCCCGCTGGTTCCACACTTCCAGGTGCGTGATCCGGCCAAACGACACTTCCCATGAATTCGTGTAATCGAGATCCCCGGCCCCGGTATTGCCTTTATCATCGAACCACGACCACCTTCCTGCGGAATGCACGCTGCCCACGTCCCCGATATTCAGTAACGTCGGAATCATCGGGCACGGCGAGGCGTAATCCTGCTCCCCAAATTGGTGCCATGGATCATTTGCGGTCGGCCGGTTCAGGCTCCGGTCGCTCACCGGACAGATGTAGTCGATGCCGTTCACATTCAGCACTTCATAGACGTCCATGTTGGAGTAGGTCGATGGCTCGTCTTCTTCAAACATCAGGTAGAGCGTGCGCGGGCCTTTCACCGGGTCCTGGTAGATCACCTGTCCTTCGTTCATCCGGCAGGTGAAGCCGCCCGTAATGTGATCTTCCAGCAGGTATGGGCCGGTGTCCAGATGCGCGAAGTAGGGGTGACTTGTGATGTTCACGCAGCAACGGCCAGAAGCCGCTTCTTCGGTTTAAGGGGCAACGGCGGCGTCATTGCAATCCGCAACACGTCGGCGCCCGACTGCCAGAAGCACAGTTTGTCGATCTCCGCCTGCAGCTCGGCAATGCGCTGCTCATTGTCGGCGATCCTGCGGCGTAGCCATTCCTGGCGTTCCCAATGCAAGCGCCAGCCATTCATCGGTCCCATAGTCAGAAGGTGTCGTCGTTGAGCCTGGCGTGGGCTTTCTGCATGATCCGCCGGTATTGTACCGGAGATTCCAGCCGCCACTGGGTCAGGATGCCGCTCAGCCGTTCATCGGCTTCGGTACGCGTCACAAAGTGACTGTGGGCGTCCATGATCGAGTTACCGGCTTTGTCGGCCTCGGCCCGCTTTTCGGCAAAGAGGTTCATGTCGGGGGCAATCAGGATACGGCCAATATGGTACTGGTCCGGAGGCTTTGGGCCTGCGGGTTGACTAAACGGCGTCTGCGCCTGAAGGATCAAGTGACACGCGCCGACAATCACAACCACGAGGACAAGAAACGATAGTAGTTTAAGCATATTTCTCCAACCAGACGGAACCTTCAGGAATCGCACTCGCCGCGAGGCGCAGAATCCAATCCTCGGTTAAGAGGAAATGCCGGTCCCGCAGCTCCGAAGCCACGGCCAGCAATGGTCCCGCATCGACGACCTTACCTGCGCCGATCTTGGTCACGAGCATGAACAGCTGCTTGGCGGTAAATCCCGCTAAGCCGAACTGGATAACTTTCGCGACCATACATCATCGGTGCGGAAACGCGCCCTCATTCATGATGTTGCCCAGCGAGATTCCAAAGAAACCCAAGAACCAGAACAGGACGTAGACCACAACGGCCACGAGGGCAACCACATTAAAAAGCTTCAGCATTGGGGGCCACATGTACGGCGCAGCCAATGTATTCACTGCCCACATGAGGACGCCAACGACAATTAAGACAACGAGAAGAACGATCAGCGGCATCTCAGGCCACCCAACCCTGAGCAGGCGGTTTCACTGGGCCGGGATGCTGCGGCTTCGGGACAGGTACTTCCATGGGCTGCGGGACGGGACTTGCAGGCTTTGGTTTCTGAGCATCAGGCTTCATGACGGTTTCTCCTTTTTGCAGGCGGTATGCGCGTGTACAAATGCCTTCACTTTAGCCTTGTATTCCGCCGTCGTCTGTCCCTTCCGATACACAATCCCCTTTTTACAAATGGTGCAGGTGTGCTTCAGGTCTGTGTTTTCAACCCGAATCCACCATGGATAGCCGTACATGGACTTCGATCCCGGCATATCAATCGTCGGAAACGCGCCGTGTGGCTTCGATGGTCACGAGCTTAAACAACTGCGGCTTGCCTTCCATCGCCAACGCCTCGGCTTTTGCCCGTCGAATGACAATCGGCAGGATATGCGCCGCATCCCGTTCCGAATCACTGATCTCGCCGTCCAGAGTGCGTTCCCGTTCCAGCAGCAGGACGCCCAATTCCGTTTCTTCCGCCAGCGACAGCGAGGATGGCGGCCCCAGGCGGTTCATCAGATCATCCATACGCGGCGTATGAAAGTGGGTGAGTTCTTTAATCAGAATCGCCTGAAACGCTGTACTGATCGGCACCACCGCCTGCGACAACACGGACAGTTTCATCTCTAAATCCACAATCCGCGCCACCAGACGCTCATGTTCCCGCAACGCACTATCGATAATCGCCTGCTTGCGATCCGCTTCCCTCAGATCCGCCTGCCGTTGCGTATCCCGGCGAAACCAGTAGAGCGCCGCTATCCAGGACAACAACGCACCCACCAGCAATGTCCCGACCGATATGAATAGCGATCCCATACGCAACTGCTGCGACTACCTAGAAATATTTTTTCCGCGTCCGGAGAGAAGCTTACGCGCTTTCTTTGCCGCCTTCAGGTGATCTTTAGCATGACCCTCATTAAACTTGACGCGCTCCTTCAGATGGCGCTTCGATAGCTTCAGGTCTTCCTTTGTCTTCGGCAAAAGATCGCTCATTTCTTTCCCCTCTTCGGCGGCGTCGGCGGGGCCGGAGGCTTGGGCGGCTCCGCTGGTGTCTCTGCTGCCGTCCGCCCTGCCGTCCCACGATCCTGGAGATACTGGTTGATATGTGCGTCCCGTTCCGCATCCGTCGCTTTTCGGAATAATCCAGTCTTGGGATCTCGGACCGATATATGAACCTTGATCCCCGTTGCCGTCTGCTCTCCACTGGCCGGGATACCACCCTCCTCTCCTAAGTTCATACCGCCCATCGTCCCTGTGGGTGCCGTTGGTCCTGGTGTATTGGCGTATCTGGCGGGTAACCTAGGATCTGGAGTCACCGGAGATTCTGTGCCTGGGGGCAGTACCGCTCCGGGTGCGGCATTCAGTTGTCGTGGCGGTGTGGGTCCCGGCGGCAACTGCACCTGCCCATTGCGCGATCCGGAAATCTGCCCCTGCGGATTTCCTGTCTGGTAGAAGGTGCTATCGGGCCCCAGTTGGCCTTGGCCCGGAGGCGGCTGTTGCACGTTTCCCGTAATCCCTGGAGGGGCATTGGGTGGGTTGACACCCCGAACAGTCCTCACAAAAGCCTGACCACCGCCGGGGAGCTGTGGAACGGTACGCATCCCCGCCCCGGCTGCACCACCGCCAGCACCTGGAGGAGGCGTCGGTATATTATTCTGCCACCATGCCCTTACGGCCTGCGGAGCGCCTTTTAGCCACTGAGACACCTTGGCCGTAGCAGGAGTGAGCAATGCCGCCGTAATCCCGGTGCCGAGCATCGTGGAGGGGTCTCCACCAGAATGCGCCCCCGCCAGACCTGCTGCCGCGAGACCCTGAGACAGCATGGTAAACGGAACCTTGTTTCCAAGCATGGCGTATTCCAGCATATGTTCCGTTCCCGCGCCCACCTTCTGCTGGTAGTTGGATGGCTCGATGTAACTCTTGGAATATGGTATCGATGGCAGGTCGTTCATGAATGGCATGTAACGACGGATCATTTGGCCGCCACCGGCTACCGTCTCACCCAGTCCCTTGGCAAAGCCAACGCCATAATTCGCAGCAAGGCTTCCAAGTTCCGGAAAATCCCATGTGGACTTCGGTCCCGTATCCGGTCCAATCGTGGACTGGTCACTGGCAGGACCGGAGGCATCCACGGTTCCTTCAGGAGGCGGCGGTAAGGGTATTTTCTTCTGCGGCATTATCGCACCACGTCTCCGTTTTCGTTATACCAGTGGCCATTCGACCCATAGATATAATTCCCTTGAGCATCCTGCCGCCGCTGCTCCCAGCCTCCCTTGATCGTTAGTAGCTGCGCCGCCTTCTGATAAAAGTCCTTCTCCCCCTGCGGCACACTAAAGTAATGCGATACCGTCACCATCGGCTCATTAATCAGCGTGGCGATCTTGTCATAGAACCCCTTTGAATCATTAACACCACCGACTCCAGGGACCGGCAACTCTTTCTCCATGAGGCTGGTGGAGAACTGCAAACTACTGCCACTAGTCACAGCCCGGAATCCAACGACGGTTCCGTAGGCTCCAATCAGCCGGGTCAGTAATTGTTTCTGTGGCTCGGATAATGGAGCCATGGCCTGCTCGATGGCGGTGGTTTCCGCAGCCGCATGGAGCTGCGGCAGCCCGAGGTAGGTGCTCACAATATCCGGTATGGATCCCGGACTGATCGATGTCCCCAGGAACCCAAGGGCCGCCTTCGGCCCTTCACGGCTTTCAATATTCCCCAACTGTTGGACGATGACCCGGAATGCATCACCAACGACCTGCCGCGTCTTTGGATCATCGTATAAACTCGCGAAGCTCGACAGCGGCTTCCATGACGGATTTTCCGGAGAACCGATGAGCATCGAGATGGCGGGGCGCAACGCCTGCATCTTATTCTGCTCACGATTAAACACCGACCGGTCGACGCTCCCCGGAGGCGACTGAACCGTTCCCGGACGCTGACCCTGTCCAGGAGCGGGCAATGCAACAGAGCCCGGAGGCGGAGATGGAGGCTCCGCCCCCATCGGCCCAGCCGGTGGTGGGCCACCAGTCGCCGAAGGACCACCCGTAAACGGCGTCGGTGAAATGCTGCTGCCAAATGCAGGCATGTTCACCTGATTTCCATAGGGCGTTGGCGTGAACAGCCCGGTCGATGGAGGCGGAATATTCGGTGTCGTTGTACTCACGCCGGGTCCATACGTTGGCTTACCGTCCGGGCCAACCCCTGTCGAATATGGCCGAACGGACGTGTATCCTGGCCTGGCGGGAGCGATCGCCGGACCATAGTTTCGCCCAATCGTTCCCCCGACCGGATTAAACCCCACGTTGGAGCCCTGAAAATTCTTAATCTGCGTGGGCTGGGTGACCAATTCATACCGGTTGCTATCGATATGACGCAACACTTGATCGGGCCTGAACTTGCTAAGGTCCAGGACCTTCCCATCCGGGCCCCACGGTTCGTGATACGCCCCGGTCTTTACAGCATCCGTTAGCTCACCAACCGTAATCTCGCCGCCATTGCGAATGGCAAAGAACGGCGCTTTACCCATGACCTGCTGATAGGACGTGTACTGACCCGTATTCGGGTCAATGTAGTGCATGGTGGCGACCCGCAGTCGGCTCTCCGGATCATTGGGATCCTGCATCGTCCCGATATCGAGCTTCTGGGGTATCGCTGCACGATACTTGATCCCCTCTAGCGGCCCTGCTTCCTTTGCAAGCGAGTGCTGCCTCTCCTGTGCAATCTGCTGCTCAAAGGGAAGCTGCTGGAACATTGACTGCATATGGGGTGGCGGCGCGGGAGGCTGTACCGTCTGAGGATTTACTTCCGCCTGAGCGTATCCCTGAGGCGCTCCGGGACTGCCACCGGAGCCATCGGGAGATGGTGGCGCAGATGGCGCTCCCGGAGATGGAGGCGTCCCCGGCGTTCCCGGTGCCTGAATGGATGGCGGCTTCGGTGGCTGCACCTGGATCGTGAAGTTCTTTTCCTCCTTCGATTCCTTGGTAAAGTTTCCGTTATCGTCGATGATGGGGATCAGCGCACGCCGGGCCATTTCCGAACGGGCTTCAGCGGGATAGCGTTCATCATCGGCAAACTTGGCGTACTGCTGACGGCGGGAAAGCGCGTCCTCATACTGCATCTGCAAGATGTTCTTGTAGTGCTCGTGTGCCGCGTCCTGCCATCCTGCGAATACGTTAGCGAATCCCATGAATTAAAAATTCCTTACTGAACCGGACCGACAAAACTAGAATCGCCAGGCTGCGGATTACTGCCGCCTCCACCTCTGCCACCAAAAAGTCCTGGAAACTGCTTTTGTAACGCAGGCATCCCATACTGCTGGAACATACTGAATAAGCCGCCGCCTATAGCCTGACCCTGCTTCGCCGCCAAATCCACCGCCTGCTGCTGCTGACCGAGGATACTCTGCCCCGCCACCGTCGACCCATAAAGGGCATTCGTCGCCTGTCCCAAGATATTGGACCCGGCTCCGGCTGCCGACTGAGCGGTACTCAATAACCCCTGTGCCGCTTGCGGCCGTGCGGTCTGGAAGAGATTGGTGATGGCCCCCTGCCGGGCAAAAGTCTGATCTCCGGCGATGTCGGCACGAGGACCACCCCGAGGCGTTAAGGTTGCCGAAGTCTGCTGGGCGGTATTGAATCCCCGGTTGATCTGGCCAATCTCGGGAGCCAGCGCCGAGGCCATTGCCCCCTGATTGCCGGAGAGGATCTTCGAGTAGTAATCGGTGACCGGCTGGTACCCCTGAGTGGCCATTCCCAGGAGGTTCTGCCCCTGAGGGATCAGGCTTCCCGCATTGGCCTGCTGGGTGGCCATGGTATTCTGGTCGGCTCCCAGCACTCCCTGTTGTAGGGCCGTTGGCTTCGCTGGCTTATTGAATAAGCCGCCAATCAGCGAACTACCGATACTGCCTGCCGCCGCTATGCCCAGTGGAGCAAGAAATGGCATCTATGTCACCTGTCCTTCAAACACCTTATACGGCGTTTCTTTCATCCCCACATGGGTCGCCATCCGATCCACGATTTCTTTGTCCGAGAAGACGAAAAAGTGCAACCCCTTGTCAGCCTTCACGGCCTCGTATAAAGTTTCGTAGAGCCGGGCGAAGCTGGCCTTCGGAGACTTCAGAACGAGCGGCTCCATATGCAACGTCAGCTGCAGGAACAGCACTCCGGTGATGGCACCGGAGTCATCCTCGGCCACGGCGGCACTGGCGGTATCGGGATGCGGGATGAACTTTTTGTCCATGACGCTGCCCAAGCGATCCCACTCCGAATGATCCAGGATCCGGTATTTCACGAGACTCCTTTAATCCGCGCCTGCTCTTTGGTCAGGTACTCGATGATGGCCCTGGCCTCCTGAATCGACGCTTCGTTCGCTTTCATCTGCTCGTCCCGGCGCATGTACTTGTTCAACTTGAACAGACAGACCGCCTCCTGTTCAAACTTGTGCATTTCGCCCAACTGTTTCTCGATCCATTGCAGTTCCACATCGGGATCGAGTACCGTCTGGCCCACGTAGTCGTGAATCCGCTGGAGTTCGTCTTCGTTCATGGTGCCATCATACTCCTTTACTGAGCGGTGCCTAAGCCATACACCCAACGGCAGTAGGAGCGGAAATCGTAGGCCACTTGAACCGTCGCCGCTCCGGTGAATACCGTGCTCAATGTGTTCAGGTCGTTGAAGGCTCCACGCAGGTTCGCGATATCCACTGTCGTGTAGCCCAACGCCGTCAACGCTGCGTCATTCTGAGCAATCAGCCATGTATTGAACGCCGCTGCCTGCCGCAACAGATTCGTGATGTCGCGCGTCAGTTGGCCGGACAGTTGATCGACATCCAGTTTTGCGGGTTGTAATCCGAGTGACATAATGATTCTCCTTTCTAGCCGAGCTGCCGGATATACCCTTCGCAACTATACGTTCCCGTGAAAACAGTGACGGTCGTGGCGATTGTAATCACGGCGTTCGCCTGCACCCTGATATGCAACGGGATGCCTTCAAACGCCCCCGTTGCGCCGATCGCCGTTCCTAGAGTGCCGGTCACCGATGAAAAATTGAAGACCGCCGTTCGGGAGGTTCCACCTTCATCTTTGTAGGTGACTTGAGTATTGATCGTCCCTGCGGTGAATGCCGTCACCAGAATGTTGACACTGACAATAAAGGTTCCGTCCGCCGCTCCATTCGTGTATGTAGCAACAGAGGCATTCGCCGCTGTTTGCCCGGTTGCGCGGCCGCTACCGTAGATGGCTGGAACGCCTAAGCCGACCGTCGCCACATTGCTGTACGACGCAATTTTGTTATTGACCGTGATGTTTCCGGAGCTATTGAGGATCAGCACGTCGCTGCCTGAGTTTGTGCTGTTTGCGCTGGCAACGCGAAAATGGATGGAATTATTTGCTGCCGTCGCCGCTCCGGTACTGTCGATATAGAAACCTCCCGCATAATTCCAGAGGCTGACTTCCTTTAAGGTGTCACTCGTGTTCCGCAGCAACAGAGCACCTCCAGTGGAACCGGAAATCGCAAGATTTTGACTGGATGTGGTATTGAACAGGGGCGCAATACTGGTTGTTCCCACACCGACGTTACCGGCGAATACAGAAGTCCCGCTGAGTACATTGATCGCATAGTTGTTCGTGGCCCCTGTCGGTGCAGCGATGCGGATAGCCGTCGCATTGGTTGTGGTGGCGGGAGCAGTAAATGCGGCACTATCAATTCCGACAGCATCGGTGACCGATGATGCGCCTGCGGTAAACGACAGCCCAATTTCAAGCCCCGCCAAAACCGAGTGCGTTCCGGACCCGGCTTTCGCAAAGACCGTGTTCATGTAGAAACCATAACTGCTGGTTCCTGCGAGGGGCTGCAACGTGGTTGCCTGATAGATGCCGACCGGGGTCGACGCCGGAAACGAACCAGCGATATATAACTGCGCGTTGGCTAAGGCAGAGCCGCCAATGACGTGTGGTCCAACACCAGAAACGATCAAGTTCTCATTGACCGTCAGCCGTCCTGCTGTCCCACTTGCGGCAACCCCCACACCGATAGAGCCAAATTGCACGTTGCTCGATGTTGCAATCGACTGCGGCAACGAAAGCGTAATTGCACCAGTAGATGCCGACGCATTCACCTGATTCGGCGTGCCGGTAATGGATGTCACGCCTCCCGTGGTTGCCGTAATCGTCACGGCTCCGGTAGCACCGGAAATGCTGATCCCCGTACCTGCTACAATCGACGTCACGCCGGAATTGGTGATCGTCACCGCGCCGGTTGCTCCACTCACGCTGATGCCGGTTCCCGCGACATTGGAGGTAACGCCGGTATTGGCAAGAGTCAGCGATCCACCCAATGCCACAAGGCCACCGCCGCTTAAGCCCGTACCCGTATTGATGGTCACCCCGCCCCCTCCGGGCAGTACGTTATTGGTAATATTCGGCAGCAGGCTTCCCGTATTTAAGGGATTGGTCCCCGTCGCCTGTAGCGCAGTGCGTAGAATGGGTGCCAGTTGACTGGCCAGCTGATTCAGATCCGGCGGCTGAGCGGCCGAGGACAACGCCGTGCCCAGCTGGGTCCGAACCTGCTGAAACACCCGCTCCAGCTTTGCGGGCGTCTTCATATCCTCAACAGTGAATGTCAATGGCACGGATTATCCCTGTACATTGGCAAAGTCGGCAAACACCCGCATTTCCTGATAAGCCGATGGCGAAGCCCATTCCTTCACTTGAATAAAGGAATCCCGGGTATCGAGTTGAAAGGAGTTCGCACAGAAGATCCGGACCACGTAAACTTTTCCTTTGTAAACCGGAAACCGCCCTACGGTCATCAGCTGAACTCCCCCGCTATTGGGAATGGTAATCGCGGGTTGGGCCACCCCGTCGACCACGGCAACCATCGTTAAATCTACCGTAGATACGTGCGTGATCCGATACCAGCCGAGCGACTTGTAATTGCGCAAACCAAACGTGGAGGGCGAAATCTCCCAGGACTGAGCAAGGATGGGTGCCGAGGCAAACGTAAATCGGGGTTCCCAGACATAAAGAAGAACATTCGAGCCAGCACTAAAACTCCATTTAATATCCAGCCCGACATTGGTCGCCATCTGCCAAGAGTTGGTAGCGGGGATGTAGGTGGGCACCTGGATCTGACTGCGCCCGGTAAAGGTGGTCACCGTTGTGAATGGCGGGGTCCCGGTATTGTTGTTGATCGTTGGAGCCAGGACCACGGTCTGCCCATTGGCGTTCATGTCGACCATGATGTCCCCGTAGAGTTTCTGCTCGCGGGGAGATCCTTGATCCCGGGATGGGGTCAGGACCTCGCAGGCAATTGGAATAATGGCGCCCACGACGGGAGAATCCGGAATAACAGGCAGAAATTGATAGAACTGCCCACCTCCCGTACCGAGCAGATCCGCACCGCCCGCATACAAATTGTGACTCGCCCCGGCCTGCGCAGTAGCGGGAACTGTACCTTCATCCCCATAATAAAAGACCGGCCCTGGGGTATCATAAAACCAACCATCGACCATCGTGGAATAGATCAGCGTTCGCCGGAGACCATTCAGATCCAGATACGTGAAGTAGATATAGCCATCATAGAATTCCATCCGCATGGATGCGGCATTGGCGGCAATGACGTTGGGGGCCTGCACCCCATTGACGCTTACCCCGACATTGCCTTCATTGGGAAACAATGGAAACAGATCCCGATCCGTCATGGAGACGGAAGGACCGCCATCGGTTTTATAGATTCCGTTGCGGCCAAGAAACGGAATAAAGGAACCCTTTAACCCGTAGAGGGGAATCGCCCAGCGGGAAAATAGGCCCACGCCATCCGGGATTTCCTGATAGGTCCATGGTTGGGCTGGAAGACCCGTGGGGAGGATCTCAAACATCCGGTCGCTGGAAAACAGCATGTTGCGGGCGTTGAAGGCTACCCCATTCATCAGGGGCTCCGAGGGCGGGGTGACATCCAGATAACCCCAATCGAGGGAGGTCCCATCCGGATTCACAAAGGAAAGTTCTGTCGTTTCCGATGCCCGCTTGGAATAATAGAGCCGCCCGCCATTGGTGTTATCCCCGCAGGCAAAAAAGGTGTCTTCCGAGATCCAGAGGCAGGCCAGGTTCTGCGCCAGCAAGGTCGGAGAATCGATGCGCCAGGGCACCGCTCCGAGTGTCGTCGCATTCTCGACCAGTTCCAGAAGTGATGTGGAAATCACCCGATAGATCGTGTACGCCACTTGATTGATGAGAATCCGGGTGCCTGGAGCCCATGCCAGATTGAAGTTGGCTCCAGAATCGAGTACCGTGGTTCCCGTCACCTGAGCCGTCGTTCCCGCTCGGGGCACGTCCTGGATCGGCCACATCTGATAATCGGCATTTACCGAATCGGGGTTTCCCGCAACGGAAGTATCCGGATAGATATCGCTGAGGGCGTTGTTGGCCGAGTTATTGATTGTCCCGACATATTTCCAGGAAGGGATTGAGCCCCCAAAGCGGGCAATGTCCAGTACAAAGTCCCCGGCCGAACCCGAGAATGCCGAGCCGGAACCTGCCGGGGGTAGTGGATACTGGGTCGGTGTCCCCGGATACGGAGTGACAATGACCTGCTGGCGGAAGGCGTCGGTGCCGCCACGGATGGCGGGGGACCAATTGGAGGACACATTGGTCACCGGATGGCGGGCCCGAAAGCGGTAGAGATAGGGCGAGGCGGTCGGATCGGTCGAGTCGGGACCGTAACCCCCACCCACCCACCAGGAATCCATATCCACATTGACGTTGCCGGTAACGGTAAAGACCAGCTGGATGGCGGCCACATTGGCCAAGGTCCGGGTGGCATCGGTCCCCACCCGCGTGAGTTGGTTCAGGCTGAACTGGACTTCCGACCACTGGATATCGCCCAATCCCAGTTCCGCGCTGACCGCCGTATTGGAGCCAAACATGCCGGTGGAATCGGGCAAGCCTCCCTGTTGTTCCGCTGTCGCTTGGGCCACGCCGGAGACCACCAGCTGCGTGGCATCGTCGGGAGAGAATCCGAGCCCTTCCAGAACATTCACCTGATCGCCAAAAGACAATGCATTGAAGTTGGGCGGCAGGATATCTCGAATCACAATCGGGGAGTTGGTGATGGTATTTTGAATCACCTGTTGCCGGGTGGCAATCAAGGTGGCCAGGTTACGGACAGCGGGCGTCAAATCTCCGGCCCGGAGAGTGTAGGTAAAGAAATTCCTAGTGAAATCGTTGATCGAGGTATCCACATCCAGCTGGACTTTAATCTCCGTCACCAGATCCGGCCGGTCGGTTCGCAAAGAAATGTGCATCAGATCGTCGGAGGTAATCGGGATTCCTGTACCAAAGAGCGAGAGGTCTTGATTGACCCAACCCGCATTGGTCGCGATACTCTGCCGCAGATACCCCGGAGCCCCCGTCGTCACGGCCGTGCGGATACCGTCAATCCGTACCGTTTCCCCGGTGCTATGGGCGTTCACGGTATAGGTCCGGATCGTGGCCAGCAGCTGCACCGCATCGGCGGCGACCCAGGTTCCCACGGTCGATACCCGGAGCGATGTCGAGCCATCCGGACCCAGAACCACCGCCAACACTCGGGCGTTCTCGGTCCCGGCCACCGTCGTATCCCGGATCATGGAGTTCACTTCAGCCTGGATCAGGGCGGTGCTGAGAACGATGGAACACAATCCAGACGTCCCGGAATCGTAGATGATCGAGCCAATCGTCGTCGCTCCCGATACCGGATGGACCTCTTGAGCGACAACCGTTTCTTCCGTGCCCCCGGCACCCGCGTTGACATCGAGACGTTCCCCTACCCCTACACCCACCATGGACGAGAGACTCATCAGGCACCAGCCGGTCGTGCCGGTATCGTACAGAATCTGCGTGATGGTTCCCGTGGTTCGGTAGCCCGGACCCGCGCTGAGTAACGATGGTGCGCCCGCATCCCCGGTATTGGCCCAGACGGCCGTCGTCGTAAAGTCGCTGACCACTTTATAGCGGGGAATACCCAACGCGACCGTTGGAGCGTTGGCCGGAGCCGGAAGCCCGATCGTGTGCAGGGCCCCATCCCGGCGGATCTTGCGCATCCGCAGCCGGTCGGCAATATACATCCACGGGTCCGGTGAACTTTCCGGACGGTAAGGGACTAGAGCCAACGGATCTCCGGAATAACCGGAATCGGTATCCGTTGATGGATTGGTGTGGATGAGCGTCGGTGTCGGCACCACCGCCACATGGGTTCCGGTCCCGACGATATAGGCATCGGCCGCGTTGCGTGGATCGGCCAGATGCCGGATGGAATGGGTGGGCGTCTGGGCCGATACCACAATGCACAGACCGTAGGCTCCCGGCCGACAGACCAGTTCTCCAAATGGAGTCGATCGCAAGTTCTGAAGAAACGGAAACTTACCCGGCGGCATCATGTCAATAGGCGTATTCAAGCCTAGGCCGGTCGAGGTAAACCGATTGGAGTCTTCCTGGTACTTGACGTCAGGCATTGGCCGGAGCCCCTTGCAAGGCACCCAGTCCCAGCGGGTCCTCCGAGCGCCGCCGGATCTCTTTATGGAGTCTGGTGGATTGGGCGGAAGCAATCGCGGAGGTTCGGGCGGCCGCACTCAGCCGCTGGTTATAGGTCAGGGCCTGCTGGATAAACGACTGCGCCTGTTTCTGGGTCGAGGCCCACTCCTCACCACCGACCTTGAATAACGCCAGATGTTCGGCATAATCGAGAATCATGTCCACCTGCTCCCGCCCCAGCTGAATGGGGTCGGTATCGGCATAGGTCGGTGTGGCACGGACCACATCCATGGTGACGCTATAGGCTTTATCCGGAACCGCGCTCAAGGCAATCATGCCGATCGAGACGAGCACGATATCCTGGACCGGATTCGAGCCATCGGCCGTGATGTTTTCCCAGTTGGGGTTGGAACTATCCATCTCCTGAAGGGTCACCGGAATCATGGGAACACCATTGAGTTCGGTGTGGAGGATCACCGGCAGCACCCGCGCCAGCTTCACATAGAGCTGATACATCGACTCGGCCGCCTGTGCCCGGGGTTGATCCCGGGCCGGACCGTCTTTACCGAGAAGATCAGAGAGGGCACCCCACTTGATCGCCGGGGTCAGATCATCGGGAAGATCGAGAATCGTCGGCCCCGAGGCGGGATTCAGTGTTGTGGAGTTGATCGTCAGGAGCTCCAGATGTCCACTCGATATCGGAATCGGAGCCAGCTGCAGCTGTAGTGGCGGGGGGGCCATGATGGAATAGGCTTCCGGAGTTCCCGGATTCACCGACCAGCCTTGATCGGCTGCCGTCAGCAACCGCTCATCCTCGCGCCACAGGGTCGTGAAATAGTTCTGTGGCGAGGCTCCTTGCCACGCCACCCGCCGCACATCGATAATCGATTGATCCAGTACTTGTCGGCCAATCGGGGGAGAGGCGACATTCACCACCGTCCGATGCATCCCGAGGCCGGTATCGGCATGAAACTGATTCAGCCGGTTCTGGATGGCATTCGCCAGATCGTTATAGGCAAACATATCGGTCCCGGCCCATGCGGACTGGCTGGACGCATTCTCCAGCAGCGCGTACTGCAGTTGCTGGATGACGTACTGATCGGTCACCACATGGCCCCGGATCAGCTGACCGGAACCGTTTTTCAGTACCGGACCAAAATCATAGAAGGCGGTATTGGCAACAGAAGCGAAGGTCCCACGATCCCGCCAGAAAGCGGAGCATAGTCCAAAGGCCCGCAAGGCTTCGGTCAGCAACAGACCGAGTTCCGCATTCACCCAGAATATTTGATTCGAGTCACTCAGCCGAAGGGCCAGCTGGGTCTTGAGTTGGGCGAAGGTCGAGTAACTATAAGGCATGGGTTATTTTGCCGGTTCATCCGTGAGCTTCTTGATTTCCTCGTCCCTCTTTTTAATTTCCGTGACCAGTGAATTGATGAATGTCTGCGCGTCTTCCAGATCCGCCTTACATACCCCGAGTTTGCTGTACAGCTGTACCGGCGTCCGCTCCGGGTAGGGAGGAAGCCCCGTCTGCAGCAACACCGAACTGATGACGGCTAAGGCGACCATCATTTCCTTTCCAGCGCCTGAAGCCGGGATTCCAGATTCCGGATACGGTCCTGCTGTTCAAACAGAAACCGGAACGTGTCTTCGTGGAGGATCAGCGAAATATCGGCCCGGTCGAAAATATCGCTGGCGCTGCCATGGGCGTTGAAAAAGTCCAATTGCGGCAGATAGTAATGTTTACTGGCGAAGTCCTTGATTTGATCCAAGGACAAGGCGACATAGCGGTCGGCTCCCGCATGATCCGCGAAGGCTTCAATTCTCCCCGTAAATAGTTTCTCCAGCACGTAGTCCGGGTTCGTGTAGGCGGTTCCGTTTTTGAATACGCCACCGGAAACATTGATGGTTCCGTCGCCTTCGTCTCCGCCCGTCGGGCCACCTCCGCCGTTGTATCCAACGATCAGGCCATCCTCCATGGTCATATGCTGGACCTGCGTGACCGCACCGGAGGTCGTACTACTCCATGTCACATAAGCACCCTGAGCGGTATCGGTCCAGGCCTGAGTCGATAGAAAATTCATGGATGCTCGGCCGGTGGTGCTATAGCCCGTCGCCCCATAGCCATAAGCCTCAATCGAGAACAATGTCTCGTTTGAAACGCCAATCGCTGCGGGAACGGCGGCCGTTCCCCGTGCTTTTCTGCCGATAATGGATGCCCGTGGCGCGGTCCCATATCCGTCCACGACAAGCGAGGTCAGGCTTCCATCCAGCCCTTCAAACATCCACGCTTTCGTATCGGCGGCTGGGATGGCTTGGCCCGGTTTACTCTGATTCATCGCAAAATACTGGCTTAGGCCCGGAGTTTCAAGCATTAATGGATTGATGGTCCCAGCTCCCGCAGCAGCCGATTGCATCGTCGTAAATCCGGCACCGCTATTCGCCGTAAAGACCACAGCCGAACCGTTGGCTGTGCCTGAAGCAAACGTGACCGTGGCTCCGTACACATCCAAGAGCGCATTGACGTTTAAAATCTGATTGGCGGGCAACGCCGCCATCTGGCCCCAGAGGATCGCCTTGTTTCGAGAATCCGTCTGGCTCACGCTTCTTGAGATATTGTCAACCAGTAAGATGTTGCTGCCCAATTCCTTCCGTCCAGCATAAGCCCCGATAAAGATATCTCCGCTGAGGGTGGCGCTCCCGTCACCGCATCCCGCGTTCGACCCAAGGAATGTGTTATAGGTAGCCGCAGTGAGAATTTCACATCCGGACTGATAACCAATTCCTGTATTGTCATGTCCCGTGACCACATTGGTTCCGCTAATCCCCCCGACAAATGTGTTGTTGTATCCGCTCGTTAGGGTCGTCAAGACGAAAAGACCAATAGCGGTATTCGCTACCCCGGCCGTGTCCAAAAGCAGGGATTGATATCCAACTGCCGTCTCATTTTCCCCTGTCGTCAAGGCGGCTAACGCCGATGAACCGACAGCGGTATTGCTTCCACCGGAAGCGACGTTTAATGCAGTTAAGGCATTAAAACCGATGGCAGTATTATCAAATGCGCCTGTAGGGGCCGCCATGGCGTTCATGCCCACGGCGGTATTATCTGATCCCACGAAGCTACCACCGCTAGTCGAAGACAGGGCGTTCTGGCCGATAGCGACATTAAATGTCGCCGATGCCGTCGCCCTGAATAAAGCGGTACCTCCCATCGCGACGTTGTCATGGGCGTTATCGACGAAGATATCCGCCGTTTGTGCCGGGTACTCACAGAGAAGGTAGGTGGAGCTGCTATAGCTGCAGGCGGTAGCGGGAATGGCGTAATCTCCCAGCGTGAAGGGAACCGGAATTCCCCCACCGCTCAGGTTCACATCGTAGTGGAGCCCCGTAGGTCCATAGAAGAACCACTGACCCGAGGTGGCTGCAGTAAACGGGTTGGCCTTGGCATCTCCGGCGGCATCCGAGTAGATTGTGGAAAGCGTCAGGGTTCCGGCATTGTAAATGGTTACAGTGCAGGAGGGGTAGGACTGCTGAAACTTCTGGTTTCCCGATCCCTGCGTTCCGGGAATTACGGTCGCTACGTTCCCGTTTTCGCACCAGCCAGATAGCCGGATATTTTGCGCCCATGAGGAGACCGCACAACCGAGAACCACCGACACTGCGAGCAGGAACTTCATTAATGGACGCATGGCAAACCTCCGGTAAAGGACCGGACTAGAAGTGATCCGATTCCCCGCTGGGGGTGGGCACCGCACCATCGTACAGCTTCTCTTTAACGCCGTTACCGGAAGGGGTGCGGCGGTACTGGCTGAATGGGGGCTGATCGTCGCCGTCACAGACACCGGGACCGGGCTCCGGGATCTTCCCATTCGGATTAAACGGTGAAGGCATCACGGTATCCACAAAGTCAGACATATGTTTCTCCTATGCTAAAATAGAACAGGCATCCGGGGTTGAGGCCGGACGCCTGTCAAGACACATCAACCTGTTAGGGAGGATGACATGCCCATACCGAAGTTTATACCTATTATCTTGACGGAACCGCAAATCAAGGCTTTTTGGGCCAGAGTGCGTATTGGCGCGGAAGACGAATGCTGGCTGTGGACGAAATACACCAATCCCCATGGGTACGGAATCTATGTCGCGCGTGGTTACAACAAGGTTCTTCTCGCGCATCGAGTCGCATATGTTATTCACAATCACGCCGAACCATCGGCATATGTACTCCACACTTGCGATACGCCCGCTTGTTGTAATTTCAAACATTTGTATGATGGCACGCAACAAGACAATGCTAACGATCGAGAACGAAGAGGACGGGGCAACGCCCAAAGGGGAGTTGACGCCAGCCGGGCTAAACTTAACGAAATCCAAGTTGGCGAAATTAGAGCGTTGATCAAGGAGAGACGTATTAGCCTGAGAGCCATTGCAAATAATTACGGGGTTACGCCAGAAAACATTCAGCATATTAAAAACAGAAAATCGTGGCGTCATCTTCTGTAAGTTATTGATCCTACAGCGCATGTGACTGGAGGAAACGGCTGTCGCCCAGAACATTTGCGAAAGGCCAATATAATGCCGGATAAGAGTAGGAGATGTTCTGCGTCCACACGTTGTCATCTTGAAGCTCTAGCAGCGCGAGTTGCTCCGCGTTACGACTCTTGTAATACTGGGCAGTTCGCAAACTAAAGTACATATTAGTCTTGTCTGCACTGACACCAGGCCACGATGCAAGGTCTTCCAACGCAAGATCGACGAGAAAGTTTGAGCGGATATAGAGCGGGATTACCGCACCGGGATCATTGAGATCAGGAGGGACAGCCTCATAGAGGAAACTGTAAATGTGCTGTGCCTGTTGATGTGGGTAAAGTTCGTAAAATGGGAGCCCCGCATTTGGCACTGCCGTGGCCTGAACCACAAATGTATCGTTGAGGACGTAAGTGAGTCCCAACGGAAACGAAACAACCACGCCATCCATGAGTGTCTGTGGCGCAGCACCAGCATCCGTCAAAACCGCTGTGGTGTATGCTCCGTTATTTTTCTTCCACTCAAAGACAGCAGTTCCAGATGTTCCACCTGTCGTGATTTGAATCGTAAAGATGGCATTACTGGGCCCGAGAAAAACGCCACCAGAAGTAGGGCTTGGACCGGAACCTTGAACCTGAAGCGGTGCGCCGACGATGCCCACTTGCGACGTGTTATAGCCGCGAAACGAGACCATATAGGCGTTACCGGTATTGGCTCTCTGCGCGTCGATGGCGTTAATTTCAGACTGGTCGATATCGAGAGACAGACTCCAATTAAACTGAACATCCCACAGTGTAATAAATTGATGAAAGTCCGAAGGGGGCGTATAAAAACATTGATAAATCGAATATCCCGATCCCGTCGACGTGGGCCCACCCCAGACCTGATCCAGTTCCATCTGGGTCGGGGAGTCAAACTGAGCGATGGTATAAATCGGTGCGGCCAACCCCACACGGAACTGCTGACCGACGAGGGCCGCTGTCCAGGCGGTCCCGGTTCCCGTGATGGTCGTGAACCCCTGAGTGAGGGCAACCGTCCCCGTATTATAAGCATTCGGGGCAATGAACTGGCCGAACCGGACCTGCCAGGACCACCGCCTGTGCTCGATCAGGCGACGGAAGGCATTAACGATGAAGTCCTGAGCCAGTTTCGGAGAAAGCTCGGGACAGCGCAGGAGTAGTTTATTCCATGTAGCGGTAAACGTCTCCTGCGCCATCCATACTCCTTAGATACCGACGATGGAACCTTGAAAGGTCAGGCCCCCCGCCGATACCAGGGTGATCGTATTACCGGAAACCGTGAATCCATACGCGGTTCCCGTAGTGGGCGTCAATCCAATATCCTCAATCCGCTTCATTCCGGGAACCGACAAGGTATCCCCGTTATTGGTAAAGACGATGGAGTCGGCGGCAAAGACCCGCCGTCCCCCAAACACCGAATTCTGACGCCGTGTCGTCACGATTGCTGCTGCCATAAACAACCTCCCTGCTACTGTACCTCGGGGATATCCACATCACAAGGAGTGACGTTGGCGACGGTCAATCCCACCACCACCCCAATCGTCTTGCAGGTGGGAGCGGTTCCTGTGGTCACCGTAGCCGCTTGCGCCGCCGTGGTCGAGGTATCCGAGACCAGGAAATCCCCAATGGCGGGCGTTCCGGTCGTCTTGACCGAGATGTTGCGGCCCCGCTGCAGGATGTCACAGTACCGGCCTGCCGTTACCGCCGAGCGGAAGATGCCCGCCACGAAGTTGCGGAAACCGCTGTTGGTGATCGCCCCGCCACCGGGTACCGCATTGGCCTGGGTGACGTCATTGGTCACGATGTAGTTGGACTTGTCTTTCCAGTAGGCCAACTGGTTGGCGGCCACCACACCCGTCAGGTTGGTCGAAACCGCGCCGGAATCCAGCTGTACCCGCTGATAGGCGTTGAAGGGGTTTCCCGCTTCAAAACGGATACCGAGCGAGCCGGGCTGGCCGCCCATACCGACCGTGGTGGCTGTCGGCCCCCAGTCGCCTGGAGCAATGTTGGTCGTATCGGGATTGCCGGTCGGGAGCCAAATCGACCCGGCACTCTGTCTGTTTGCTAATGCCATGATGATATCTCCTTATTAACCAGTAATGCCGTACAGTTGCTTGTGGTAGCGTGGGGCAAACGTCATCTGGTAGGCCAAGAGAACCTGACCCACGACTTTGGTATTGCCTTGCGCCGGTTTAAATCCGGTGAATCCCAGCTGGAATTCCGGATCATCGGAAATGTAGAAGTTGAAGTAGGGCTTGCGAACATTCAACATCCACAGGGTTTCCGAGGTGATGGTCGGATAGGCCGTCAAGGCCCCGCCGCTCATGTTCTTGATGAAGGTCACCGCGTTGACATCGCCTGTGCCGGAGATGTAGGTACCGGGAACGTAGCGGTCGCGTAACACGATGGCAGAGTTGAACTTGAGTCCGTTGACGCGTGATTCCCATATTTCGATGGGCGCGGACTATATCATCACTTTACGTGCAGGGCGCTCGTGCTGGTTATTAAGCGGACTCAACCGCTCCAGTAGTCTCTGAACCTTCCACCCGTGTACGGATGGCTTGGCTGCGGATTGCCCTCGGCTCTCGCCGGTCGGGGTTCCCGCAATTCACCCTGTTTGCTAGCAAACCTCTATTGAATCTAATATACTGAGTAACAACATGACATGGCCTAAGAATCGTCCCGATACCCGAGATCATAGCCGCGCAAATTATAGAGGCGTTGACCTTTGGATAATCGAGAATCAAGGCAAGCACTTTTGCCAGTGTGGCTGCGGCGGAGTCATTACGATCAAACTCCACATGCACTGCAAATCTCTTGGCATACCCAAGTACCTCCCGTTTCATTACCTCAAAACAAGAGAATTCCTGATCGCTCAAACCGAAAGAGCGAAGCAAAGAGTTGGCGAAAAGGCCCACAACTGGAGACACGGCAAAACCAAAAAGCAGGAAATATTGAGAAAGTCCAAGCCATACATCGCTTGGCGCAATGCGGTATACCTGCGCGATGATTTTACCTGTCAAAAGTGTGGCGCACACAGCGGTCAAGGCAAAGCCGTATACCTTCACGCGCACCATCACCCCGTTCCCTTCAAAATACTCTGGAAGGAATTTGTGAGTGGCAAGCGTACCAAGGAGAGTTTCTTCGATCCCTCGCTCGGCATTACGCTGTGTCGTCCATGTCATAAACAGATGCACTCAGTTCACTGATTCTGTAGAAATCTGCAAGGGGCTCATTTTACCGAACCCAATTTTGGGATCCTGTGTATCTTGAAATCTTTGCTGAGTCTGAAATTTTTCCTTGATATAGGAGTATCCCAAATAGGTCGTCACCAGATGGGTGGGTTCCTTATTGGGCCCGAAGGAGCAGTTGCCAAACTGTTCTTCGAGAGTCGGATACTCAATGGTGCCGTTGACGTTCACCGGAGCCGAGTTGATCGCCGTTCCCACCGCGCCACCCCGGGTGATCGTGCCGTAGGTGGTATAGACGTTCCCGTCCCAGGAGTTGGTCGTGTTGTCGTTCAGGGCTTCGGGCAGCCCGTTGATGTTTTTGGTGTAGTTGGCATTCTGGCCGTTCAGGAACGCCGCAATGTCAATGAAGGCCCCCATGGTCATATAGGCATTGGTGGTGCGGGACTGGATCAGCCGGAAGGCCGCATTCTCGCCCTTGTTGATGACCTGGATGTCTTCTTTGGTCAACGTCACGCCCACTTCCATGAACTTGATGTTGAACTGAAGCTGTTGTTCGATCTGGGGTTCGGAGATATCGAAGTCCTGACCTTTCGCATAAGGACCGCCGATTAAACCGCCGTAGAAAAAATTTTCCCCAATAAATCGTCCGCCATCATAGTCTTCGCGAACACTCTGTTTTGCTAAAGCCGCGAGAGCGGCCTCTTGGAACACGAGGTCCACGAGCTTTGGCGTTTCTCGGATGTATCGCTTGGTAGCGACATCGATTGCCGTTAATTCAGCCAATGGTTACTCCTTTGGCGCAATCGATGCTTCAGTGATGGGCAGGGATTACGCCGATTTTGTGGTGTCTTGCCTCAGCCCTTCAAAGAACGCCTCGCGGGAGTGCCGTTCCTGATCGTTGTCGGTCATCTTCGATATGTCCTCATTCTTATCGAACATGGGCGAAAACATCTTGGACTGATGGTCGGTCGGTACTGCCTTGCGGGTAAACCCGTCCCGGATGCCTTCCTGATAGCGGGCTTCGATTTTGGCATTCCAGTCGGCTTCTTCCGCTTTCTTGACGTCGGGTTCCACAAACGATTTGTAGGCTTGCTTCAAGGAACCACCCCATTCGGGATGCTCCTTCCAGGCCGTCTCAAAGGTTTTCACATCGAGCGGCTTTTTAAACTTGCCCATGTGGAATTCCCGCACTTCCAGAAGATCCAGAACCGCAGAGTCGCGCCGCGATAAGACATCGTTCAGCGTGGTCTGCATCCGGGCATCCAGCAGTTTCTCCATTTCTTCCTTGGTCATACCGAGTCCGGTGTCGTTACCGGAGCCTTCTTTTTTCTCCCGGGGATAGGTCTTCCGGTACCAGTCGAGTTCATTGAGTCCGTTGACAAACTCGTTGTACTTCTGTTGTTCCTTGTCATACCACTCCCGGTATTCCTGATCCTTCTCGGCCTTGGTCCGATTGCGCACATCATCCAGATCGTGCGAATAGTCGGGCAACGGCTTAAAGCCTTCGGAAAAGGCTTTGGCGAACTTTTCGTTCTCAATCACCGAAGTCACCTTCTGCAGGTCATCCCCTTGCAGACCAGCCTTGGTGGCGAGTTCGTTCCAGTACGCTTTGATATCATTGACTTTCGGCATCGTTCTCTCCCAGGAACCTGCCTTGCGGCCTAGTTCCCTAATCGATCGACTCTACTGCACCGTCATGGCGTAGACAGACAAAACGTCCGTGTTTGTCTACATCCCGGTCTGTACCGGAGGCGCTGTTGGGGCCGCATTGGCTTGCGGGGCTTCCAACCCACTGCCCCCGGATCCCGGAGGATTTCCAGAAATCATGTCGGCGACCTGCTGCGGCACCACCTGCTCCAGCCCGGTAATGATCTGTTGGATCCCGGGGGCCAGGGTGGGCAGCAACGAGGCCAGCTCCATCAACTTTTGTTTTGCCTGTCCCATCGCCGCCAGTGTCCGCACCGCTGGACTCGACATATCGATGGACTGGCTTTTGCCGTCGCTTCCATCGGAAGCCATCGCCATCAGGGATCGTCCCTGACGGGGAGGCTGGGGCGGAGCCCGGTCCAGGCGGGGACGGGTGCTGTCGTCGGTGGAAATGTCCACTTACTTTTTACCGCCGTATCCCTTCTTCGTCGTCATCTGCATGGGCGTGGTCACCAGGCCCTTGGTATTGCTGTTGGACTTGACGTAGCCTTTCCCTTTGGTTCCCTTCATTCCCGCCATAAATCTCCTCGTGGATACATCCACCGCCGACAGATCATCGGCCATACTTTTTGTTCTTTCGCGACATCCCGGCTTCTTTCAGACTGATCGCGACAGCCTGAGCGCGGTTCTTTACCAGTGGTCCGGTCGATCGACCGGAGTGAAGTTTTCCTTCTTTGAAGCGTTTCATTTCCTGATGGACACCCGTAGGCCCCTTAGCAACCGGCATCAGCGTTTCGTCGCATTGATTGCGAAGTTGGCTTTCTGTTTCATCCCCGGTGAGGCGGTGGGCGACTTCATGGTCTGCCGGGCAAAGGATGGCGTAGACATGCCCTTCTGTTTTGCAGCCGATTTGAAGGACCCTATGGTGCCCTTGGTTTTCATCCGGCCGACGGCATCTTCAATCCATTCGGGGTTTCCTGCCATCATCTGCTCCCTGTCGGGTATCTTACATCCGTTTATTGAATATACAAGACGTGAATCTTCTGACTCACCGTGCCGAAGACGTAGGTCGAGGCCAGATTGACGTTGTGCCCGGCATCGCGGATGGTGATCCCGTTGGTCGGACCGGCGGTAATGGAGCGGCCATAATCGGTGGCACTGACGGTCGGGCCCCCCACGGTGACCACGGCATTGCCGGTCTCGGATTCAATTTGAACTTCCCTGGCGTTGATCGAGGGAGAGCCCACGGCTGGGGTCAGGAGCGCCTGCGCGATACCCGTTAACGTGACCGTCAAATGATGGACTGCCATTTAGAATGTCCTCCGAATCCAGGCGATAAACCGCCGATACCAGGGAACCCGCATCGCCTCTAATTTCTGATCGAGATCCGCAACCATATCCTGAAGCCGGAGGATTTCCTTATAAATATCCAGAAGCGGCTTCCCCTCTTCCGGGGCCCGAGGGTAGACATTCTTCTCAATCCAATCGGGGATCGACTGAACCCCAATCATCGGTGCCCCAATCACCGGATAGTCGGTCACGCTCAATACAGGCACGGCATTCGACTTCGCCATAACACTCGATCTCAAACAATAAAGAACATTGTTTTGTCAGACAATAAAAAGCATTGTTTTATCAAACAATAAAACTCACCAGACAACCCTCCCCGCTGACGGAGGCATCAATCCAGAACTGCTGGAGATTCAAGGCCGCCGGAGCCGAGGGGTTTCCCCCGTTGGCCGAAGGCGGGGTCGCGGTATTCGATGCCGGAGCCCCCAGGATCGCCAGCACCGTTCCCGAAGGATTGGTTCCGGCCACATTCGCCCGCACCGTATTGTCATAGCCGACCACGATTCTGCCGGTGTTATTCGGCAATGCCTGAATCAAGACCGACTGGGCCGACTTATGGGACGCGATGACATTCACGGGGACTCCGGCCGTGACCACGGTGATGATGCTCGATGTTGGGGTGAGTGGGTTCCAGGCCATCTATCCTCCTGCCGCCACGTTTCCATCCGAGACCCGCAGGCCACGGGAACTTCCCATGTGCAGGGTATTGGCGTCGTCGCTCCCCGTCGCCGGGACATTCGACTGGGACGATACCGCCACAATGGCGGTCTGCCAGTTGATCGACGCGGAATAGGTGAAGTGTCCGGTTGCTCCACCGGAGGCCGTCATGCGCTCCCATTCGGCCCAGATGAAGGCCGAGCCGATGGACACGCTGCTGGCGGGGTCCTGGGCAAAGGTGCCTTGCGCCACGGCTGCCGAAGGACCAGTCTCGTTCTTCGCCCAGGCCACAAGCAAGGAACTAGCCAGCGCCGTGACGCTCGCCGAGACCACATCGGTTCCAGGAGCCAACGAGCCAGTGATGGCGGAGGCCACGGGTGTTTTGTTACCGGCATTCTGAATGGCCAGAACACTTATCGCCAGAGGCACCGGGTTATTAAACGATGCCGTCACCGTATAACCTGCCCCCACGATGCTTAACGCCGAATACCAGATTTCCGAGATCAGGTTGAAGGTCGGGTAGTCGTTTTCGGTGGGGCCTGCCAGACGATGCCAGGCATTGCCGTTGCTGTCGGTAATGGAGGTCACGCTGATCGGTAAAGACAGCCATACGGGATGGTAGGAGAAGAACCCAAAGGCGAAGTTCGTTCCTGTCGTATTCATCGCCGCTGTGGTGTGGGCCGCCAAGGGGGAGGCATTCTCATAGCGCGTCGTGGCCAGCGGCAACGGAATCGTGTCGCTGGAGCCAATATCGCCGCCATTGAAGGACGCAATCACGCTGCCGCCCGAACCATCGGCATCGTAGACGGAGAGGCCAACGGAACCTGAAGGAAATGACGCTTCACCGGAAACCGTGTAGAGCGTGACCCCGTTGAACTTGACCGTATGATTGTTGCCGGAGGATTCCAGATGCAGGGTGTTGGTCCCGGCATTGGGAGTCACCGCGCCAGTTCCCAGTTGAGTAAAGGCCAAAGTGCCGGTATCCACGCACTTGTAGAGGATCGCGGCACCGGAAAACTGGATCACCACGTAACAGCTGCCATTGGCCTTCGACTGAATCCGAGTCATGCAGCCATACCAGTCGGCGGCGGTCGGTGTCCCGGTGAAGGTGACTTCCGAGAACTGGGCATTCCCGATCACGGTACCGGTCAGCATCATGCCGGAATTACTGGCCCCGAGAGTGACGAATGCCCCGGTGGATTTCTGGAGCAGTTGCCATGCCCCCGGCTGAAGCCATGCCCCCAGTTCCAGGAGTGGATTCTCGGTCCCGGTAAATGACGATTGATAGCTCGCCATAGCTACGATTCCTTGGTCACGAGACGGGGAGTAGACTGTCCTGAACTTTTTCTGCCTGTCGGCGAAACTTGCATTCCAAGTCCCATCTGTTGTTCGGCCAGCAGGCGTGCGGTAATCGTATCGGCTCCCGCTGGCGGGAGTCCCACGTTCCCGACCCCAAGCGTATCCATTAAAGTCCAGTGGTCGACCAGCCCAGCCCGCGAGAGCTGCAGCATCAACATCTTCTTCTGCATCTCGGAAGCCGCCAGTAACGACCCTGGAGCCACATGAAAGGAGAACTGCCGCAAAAACTCTTTCGAGCGATCCAGGCGCGGCAATGGCCCCCGGTCGAGGGCCTTTTGATTCACCGTACCATCATCGTTGAAATCTTCGGGATCGACGAAGTCCGGAACCAGGGACCCTGGATCGAAATCGAAATCTTCCTTCGTCACGCCACTGGCTCCAAGAATCGTCATGCGGCGGGGAAGCGTATAGAACTGGGCGAAGTTATACGCCATCATCTGGGCATATTCGCGCATGAAGACCTCGATGACGCGGGAGCGCATCCGCCAGGTTAACGACATTGCCTCCATCAGCTGTTCGACCGTATCCGGGGAGGGCATTTGTCCCATCTTCATCATGCTGGAGAGATCCTGGGAGCCGGACAGTTCCTTAATCTTCGCTTCGTAATACTCGATGCCTTTCCAGAAATCGGCAGGCAGGGGGTCGGGGCCGACAAACTGGAGGCCGCTTTTTCCGGTCGTGGGATTGACCCGAATGCGTTTCCCGGCCCTTCGGGTATCGATCTTATTGATCCCATGCTCCGAGATCACCGTCTTATCGGCCCAGACATCGGGCCGGGCCAATCGTTCACACCAATCGTCATAGACACGAAGGAGACGGTTGAGGGCTTTGTTTAAGGGGAGTAGATCCCAGAGGGGAGCCTTGCCGAGAAACGACCACGGCACCGGATCCAGTGTCAGCTTGGGATAGGGGTAGAGCCCGTGCCACCAGGGGGAGGGGCCGTCGTAGAAGGGCTCCGGAAGACCGGAGCAGAAGACGATCATGCGCTTCCGGGGATACAACCGGTCACCCGGAGCGACGGTATAGGACCAGTTGTTCTTCGGCTTTCCGTCTTTATCGAAGGCTCCCATGTGGACGTCTTTGGAGGATTCGTTCTCCGTCTGGTCATCGACGTAGACGGTGAAAAGATCCGCCATGGGAACGCGGGGGACATCGCGCTGGGAACTGTCGCCAAAGAGTCGTTGTTTAAACGGGGAATCCCCTAGCTTCTGGAGGAGAGCCCCGACGCGGGTGTTGCGGAGCGAAGCCCCGGAGGCGGTACCGTCGCGGTCGGCCTGGATGTATTTTAAAAGATCGGGGCGTTCATAGACGACCTTCGCCAGATACCGGAGATGGTTGACCGTGCGGGCTTTGCGGGTGATGACCCCGTAGCAGTCCTGAATCGATGGGGAAGGGGTGGGCCGGATCGGCAGGACATCGCGGGGATCCCAGGCTTCGGCACGGAAGTCTTCGATGGCGGTATCCCAGTATGGTTCCAGATAGGAGGTGCCGCAGGAGATGGCGTACTGGACACAATTGAAGAAGGACATATCCATCTGGCGGGTGATCCAGGTATGTTCGGACAAATGTCCATAGATCGAGCACTGGTCTTCAAAGCGTTTGTTGTAGGTGCGGTATTCCCAGAAGGGCTTGATGTCGGTCATCCCCGAGGCCATGTCGAAGAAGGCCTTCGATGTCTGGTTGCATTCGGTACCGGAGAGGGCCGGGGAACGGAGGTCGGAAGAGGTCCCCATAATCGTTTGGACCGCTTCATCTATCTTCGCATAGCCCACCTGCGATCTCAGGAAATCGTCTGCCTCCTGAGCCGCTTCTTTCACCCATCCGATGACGCGGTACCCGTAGGCTTCTTGTGCGGGAGGTACCCGATCCTCGGGCACTACATACTCCCTTTATCGAAGTGACGGCGCTCGTTCACAACGTGGTTGTCTTTCTCGAAGCGGGCGAGGTCGCGGACATTCAGTTCCACTTTTTCATAACCGCGTTGACGCAAGCGTTCAGGCACAGGAACGTCACCCCGGCCAGGATACTGAATCGCACCACCTTCTCGAAGAGAGCGGTAGATGGTGACGCGTTCCGATGGGTGGGTATTGGGGTCCAGACCCTTTGACCAGTCCGCATAGTACGGCTCCAGTATCCCATGGCAGTCGCAGCGATACGGTCGGCGTGGATCATCGAAGCGTTCGGGGTCGACCGTCTGGTTATGAATAACGAGCGAACATCGGTTGCAGATGAGATCATGGATCACCACCTTAACGGACCCCCGCGTATTCTTCGAGCGCACGTTTGACCGTGAAGGCGACGAATTTGTCAAAGGGCATCCCGAAGCAGCGAGATTTGAGGCGATCCAGAAGATAGGGCGAGAGTTCCACCGTGGCGTCTCCAACCGCTAATGTGAGAGCCCGCTGGACCATGGAGATCAACTCATGGGGTTCGGAGAAGTTCTTACCGAGAAGCTGTTCCAGGCGTCTGCGGTCTTGATCGTCAATGACGATGGGTTTGACCGAATCCGATTGGGCCAGCTGAGGCAGGCGTTCGGCGATCAGGTACTCGACGGGCTTCTTGGCCGCTTTCGCCTGTTCATCGAATTTGAGGAAGACATCTTCGGCAACGGGAATCCGCAAGAGGGTGCTGGGCATAGCGACACTGTATCACGGGTTAAAAATCCGGCAGACACTTTCCGTAAGGGACGCCGGTTTTCTTGTGCCTCGGCGAAACCCCGCCGGGTTGATCAGCGATAATCGGTTCCCGGCAGAAGAAGCAGACGCCGGTCTCCATGGTTGCCGGTAACGCCTTCGCCTTCTTACGCCGAGGCTTGGTCGATCCCTTCGCTGAGTTCGGACCATCTTGTCTCCCAGTCATCGATCATCCTTTCCGAGGAAATATCTTGTTTTTGCCAGTCACTCACCGGCCCGCTACTCACATGCGAGACCACCGGATCAATGGCGAAGGACCAGTTGTGGGCGGCCCACAGGGCCAAGAGACATGCCGTGACCCGGTCATCGTGGCCACGGGCGGCAGCGCCCCGCAGGCGCACCAGATCCATTTCACAGTCAGCGAATTCCTCCACCAGATGCGGGGACTTGAAGATCAGCTGCTTCCGGTGGATGTACCGGAGACCCTTGGTCCACAGATGCTGCATGGACTGCTTGGTCGAGTACCAGCCAAAGTCAAAGCGAGAACGTTCCGAGGTCATGCCGGTATCGAGATACTGCCAGCGGTACATATTCGTGTAGCCGTAAGATTCCATCATGGTGCGCTGGGTGGGGCCGCCGGGGCCCGGGTACACTTCTATAATGCAGAGGGCCTGCCCGTCTTCGTTGTTGCCGCCGTAGAGCCGTCCTAGCGCGTTTCCCACTTTGGCCAGATCGTAGGGGTCGATGGGGGCGGCATACTCGGCCACCTGCATATCGGGCTTGAAGTGCGGGGAACCGGGTTCCCCTTGACCGACGCGGATGACTTCAATGGCTCCGTTATCGGTATCGGAGTCATCGCCAATACGATTGTACCTGTTCCAATTTGTGCGTCCCTGCGCAGCGTCAATACCGAGGATATACCTCGATCTTGGATTCGGCGGCTCGTACAGCCAAACGATTCCGCGCGGGTCGCCATCGTAGCCGTCTGGCGCTTGAACCAACCGCTGGCGACCACCAATACGAAACTCTGATGGAGCAATCATTGAGCCCTGGTCTCCCTATACGCCTTACTGGCATAGTAACGATGACAAATCCGACAAACCCGCCATCCTCTTTTTTGAATAATCGTATTTTCTTTCGTATATTCGTGTCCCTGTGGGCAGTGAGTCTTCAATGTTTGACGGATATTGGCCAAGCCTCGCCGACAATTCTCACGGTTCGTTACAGGTTCCATATGCCACGGGTTACAGCAGGCTCTCACCCGACATTTGTGATCGAGTTGCAAGCCTTCCGGAATTGTTCCAATTAGGACCGTATAAGAAATCCGGTGCGCAAGAAAAACGCTCCGATTAATGGTAATGACTCCATATCCTGCCTTAGTACGAGCAGACTTCCACATCCAACATTTAACAGAATCGGAATAGTCTTCGACTTTCGTCAGAAAATGCAGGAACTGAGAAAATGTCAGGTCGATATTTTTCATCTTCATCACAAACCCTCCAACTCGAACGCCACACCTTCAGTCGTGGTCGATCTCATAAAGTCTAGGACAACGGGGCTGATCGCACTCTGGGTGGTGGCCTGGAAACTTTGCTCCGGGGTACAGGAGTAGTTGGACAAAAACAAGTTCAGAGCGTTGTTTTCAATCGCCTCAGAATAAGACGATTCCCACCAGTAGAGCTGTTCCCGCGAGAGCGTCACTTCCTTGCCGACAAACTCCTTACTGGTCTGATGGACCTTCCACGCAGTTTGCAAAGTCGCTTCATTGGGGGCCCAGCCCTCCGGCGGGCGGCGGCGGTACTTCCGTGGCTCGGCATAGAATGGAATGAACATATAGTTCCAGCGCGGCATCTTCCCTTTCCGAACTTTCTCCGAAAAGGAATACCACCATCCACCGGGTCCGCTACGCCCCTGAGGTGTCGTTTCTTGCAGGGAAAAAGTGTAGGGATGCTGCGGTAACGTGGGAAAGAAGTCGAGTTCCAAGGAACGTCCGTAAGGCCACTGGCTCACCTCGGTATTGTGATTCACATCGAACTGACGGCCGGTACCGATACCGGACTGCTGGCGGCCATGCTGATAGAGGATGCGGGAGCCATGCTCTTCGCCAAACTGGATATGCTCGGATTTTTTATTAAAGCCCACCTGTTCCTCACCCCAGCCGTGGGGCTTCAGGAAAAACGGAAGGTGGTCCAGGATCAGCCGGTCCCGGGTGTAGAGTTCACCGACCTTATCTTCATCGACACTGGCGGCCATGGCGCGGGTGTGGGGCCAGCCCACCAGACGATGCATGGTGACGGCCCGGCCAATGGCGGTGTGGCCCAACGCTCGTCCGCCCTTGTTGTCACAGATAAGGATACCGTCGCAGGGATAGCCTTTCTCGTAGTCCTCAATATTCTTCTCTTCGAGCTTAATAATCAGATTCATCAGAATCTGCTGCGATTCCCAAAACGTCTCGCTGAATTTGCCAATGCCACCACCGTCAACCCCGTCCCGCTCAATGGTCATGTAGCGAAGCGAATACCCGAAATCCTGTTGAAACAGGATCTGTTCATTGCGGATGAAATCGGCGTGTTCCTTATTCTGATACCGGCCGAAGGAATCGGTCAGCTTGCCTTGGGCGTGGAGTTTGGTTAAGTATTCGGTCGCGTCCCAGGACTCTTGAGGAGAATAACGGTGGAGACGGATTCTTAGTTCAGACTCTATCCTACCAAGCATTTTCTCCGTGACACGATCACTGTACACGGGAAAGCCTTAGCCGTTTTTTCTTTAAACGCTGACGCTCAAGATGACAGGCACGACATACTCTTCCAGACTCATACCTATACGTATTTTGCGGGGTATATTCATGCCCATGAGGACAATGTGTCTTCGCTCTCTGGAGATTTGCGGATTCACCTCGCCGGACATTCTCCCCAATTGTTACCGGCTCAAGATGAAATGGATTCACGCACGCACGGTTACGGCAAAGATGATCAAGTTGTAATCCTTCCGGAATCTGACCAATCAAAACAGTATATGAAATGCGGTGCGCAAGCATCCCCATGAATACTCCGTAACCTGAACTAAGGGCTGCTTTCCATATCCAACACTTACTGGAATCGGAGTGGTCTCCGACTTTTGTCAAGAAATGTAAAAACTCAGAAAATGTAAGGTTAATGACTGGTTTCTTTTTCTCTTGGATGTGATATGTCCCGATTTGTTTCACGAAGCCATCTCTTTATAGCGATCCAGCTCTTCCTTTTTTTCCATAAACGCCGGACATCGCTCGTCCATCGGGATCTCCGGCGAATCACATGCGGCGCACTCCGAACCAATGGTCATCTCATGGAGGAAAGCGTAGTGACCGCAATTTACACAGATGGCATGTTTATCCGGATTCTTCATCGTCCTTTAGTTTATCCTGACGTTTCAAGTAGGCCATTTCCTCGCGGGCCCATTCCATTTCTTCATCGACATAATCGACGCTGGGCTCCGAACCTGAGGCGTCGGCCTTCGGCACCTTCATATTGATCCCCGTCTGAGCGAGTTCAACTTCCATGCAATCGGCGATGCGTTCCAACTGGTCATGAATGGCCCGGAGTTCCTTGACCACCGGCTTCAATCTCAACATCGTGATATTCACAGGAATTTCCTTGTAAACAGAAGTTCACGGTTACCGGAAGCCATCGTCCACAACATCAAAGCCGTTCGTCCGTCCGGGAGTGTCTTTGCCCAGCGTTCCTCGGGCTGAAGCTGTTCCATGAGTTGGACGTAAAACGCGGGGTCCACCTCAATCACACGAATCGCTCCAACCGCAACATCGTGTTCAAAACGAATCTTCTCTTGTTCACTCATGGGAGTTTGGTCGTCCCCTGACTCTCAACATTAAACACGTCTTTCGACTTCTCGTACCGTACCGACGGCTTATCCTCGAAGACCCGGCTCACCGGAGGCGCACTCATGCGGGGTTCGATGACGACCCAGGCGAGGGAAGGTTCACTGCCGGGAACGCGGGCGTAGGGGACACCGAGCATCCCGATAAAGTGGAAGGCGTCTCCATTAAATAAGGTATCGGCGATGGCATGGAAGTCCCGATCCGGTCCAATTCCCGGAGAGCCCAGTTTCGTCTTCCAGGAAACCCAGTAGGCCCAGCGGCCGCCATTAGCACCACCGACGACGGATACCCGCTGCCATACCCGAAGCCCGGCGTCTTTGAAGATGGATCCGGCCGGGAGATCGGGGAGGTCCTGTATGGCCAAATCATTGGCGGAATCGACGGCATTCGACCAGTCTTCAATCTTGCCGAATTCCATGTTTCCTCCGGTATTCTTCTTCGCGGGAGACATGCATCATGCGGGTGCGGAGTTCTTCCTGTTTCGCGTGTAACGTCACCTGACGGCTGATGCCCGGCTTACGGCCTCCCTTACGGCCGTTGATGCGGGAGGCAGCGGCTTTCTTCTCCGAGCGGGAGGAGCCCAGACACACACTGCAGGTCACAATCATCTTGGCCTGAGGATGCAGGTCACACCTTATCTTCATGACCAGATCCTACCGCATTGGGTCTTGATGGTTCAAGGGAAATCTCGCGCGTCTTTTTAAGAATGGTCTCCATTCGTTGGTCCGTATTACCGAAGTTCTGGGTCACGGCCACAAGGGGGCCGGACTGCTTGATGAGCTTGGCGGACTCGAAGACCAGGTCTCGCGCTTGCTTATCTCCAACGCGTCTTACCGTCCCCGTAGATTTACACGTCGGACAGTCCCGGGTTTCATCCTTATAAGGAACGAAACCGAACCCATCGCATCTCGCACAGTTCTCCATATGGGTTTTCGCATCTTCGGTGACATCGGCCATTAACGAAGGAAGCGAATTGGACATCTGGAGAAGGGCCAGCTGGCGCATGCCATCGGCATAGAGCAGCTGCATCTCATGGAGGGTGACTCCGGCCTTCTTACATTGCCAGGCGAAACTCATCTTCGCGTAGGCGGGATCCTGCATGATCAGCATCAGGGTATCGAAACGCTCATTGCCGGAATTCTCCAGAAACTGAGACATGGCGTCTTTGTCGATATGCTGCGCGAAGCGTTTCATCGGGAGATCCTTGTCCGGATCGGTTTCCCGTAGACGGCGGTGTTTATCGTTCTTCATCATCCTGCAATTCGCTCATAAGAAAAGGCTAAACGGATTTCATCGTAGAAAAATTCACCGTGGGATTCCGCTTTCATCAAGCCGACAAAATCCTCTTCTGGTACTGCACTATACCGATACAAGGACCCATCGAGGAAAGCGACGTAGAGTTCATAGCGGTTTTGATCGTAACCCACGGCCGCAAGGTTGGAGGACACGACCGGGTACAGGGTAACCCCAGCCAGTTCGGACTCGACCGTGGCGCTTTCCCCGAAATCGCTCCATGCCTCGGTAATAACGCTGATGGGATCATCGGCCATTTAGTTCTCCGCTTCTCCGCGCATATATCCCGGCTGAATCGGCGGCAAACACTGGATCAAAAACGCCGCCATCTTCTGACTATTTTCCGATAATGGGATGATGACATCGGTGGACGCATTTGGATTCATCCGGAATCCTGGGCCCATCGCCCCATGATCACGCATGCATTTCATCAGTTGATAGAAGGACAGTTCCTTTTTCGGGATCATCAGGAGCAGACCACAATCTTGAGGAAACACAATCACATTTATGGAACGAGACTTCGTTTTAAGATCCCGAGTCAAATCCAGGGCGCATTCCAGGTCACTACCGATAATGACCATCCACCACTGGAATGAATTCAACTTTTCGGCGATATCGACTAGGCTGATTTCCATTATTTATAGATATCCCAGTCGTTGGTGGAGGGGTTATGGACGCGCCAGCCGCCTTCCGGTCCCGTATTTGGCTGAATGGAATCCGGGGTATAGGGGATCTCCAGATTGTCCATTAATTTACCGATGACCGCTTGTGGGCTCATGGTGTAAACGCCGTGGTAGACGTTAGAGTTTTCCAGCGGCGCGTATTGAATGTCGGGTGGTTTAGGTGGTGTCCATTGTGTTCCAACGCGTGGGGCAAAGGATGCTACCTGAGATGCGATATCGTTCAGCCTAGATGAAAACGAATTCGCCCGATCGGGATGCACCAGACTGGGAACCAGAAACTGTAATCCGGAGGCCATCGCGTTTTGCTTGGCGGTGGGCTTATCGCCATAGGGGCGGAGACTCCCGGTATTGTGATTCACTTCAAATAACTGATCCCCGATCGAAAGCAGGCCGGACTTCAGCGGGGGATTCGATAATATCGAGGACTGTGGTTTGGGCTGCGGCAACGCCGGAGCCAATGGATCATTGGTCGACATACGTCAATACCCTCTGGGCCACGGACTCCGGTGAAAAACCGGAGGGACTTTTCTGGAACATTACCCAATAGGTTGAAGTCTTTCTATGATTCAACGTAGAAACAGCGTGGCCAAACATGGGCTGCCAACCTTCAATCCAGGAAAGAAGAGTGTTTAGACGAACGTCGTGTGTGCTCCATTTGAGAGCCATCAGAGCGTTCCCCGTGGAACAGCGGAAAGCCTCCTTTACCGAATCGGTCACCGTCGATCGGATATCTTCCGCTTCGTATGCGCCGTAGAACTTCGCCATGTCCGTTCCTTTCCCATGCATCATATGCGGGGGGTCAAAGACAATCAAATCAAAAGTCCCTTCCTTAAAAGGAAGATGGCGGGTATCGCAGCAGACGGTGGGGTTCATGGACAAACGGTGATCGACAAAGACGGTATCGGGGTTGAGCCGGTTGAACCAGACTTTCCGGTGACCGGCGGACATATCTAGGATACGCATTGGGGACAGAGCCAGGAGCGGTGATAGTCGTGCACCTTGGCGTAGAGGATCTCCCCGTTGTTGCGTTTCAATCCCCGCAGCATGGAACCGGTACAGGGCTCACAGATGAAGATCGTATGGCAGTCCTCACAGCGATGACGGCGGAGACCATAACAGGCGGAGGTTCGACTCTTCCCCCTGAAGTTTCTCTGGGAACCCATACGGCTAGGATAGGGAGTCCTGGTTGGGAAAGCAAGAGGTAAAACACAAAAGCCGGAGATTTGCTCCCCGGCCTCTGTGTGCAAAATTTAATGAGATACTCCCCCCGTAAAGGAAGTGTTGTAAAAGTAGCATGAATAGGTATAGGCTTGTCAAGCCATGGATCGCAAAATCCATATGAGGTATTCGACAGCCCATAAGAACTCCTGGATCCAAACCCCCTCTCTCGCATGGAAACTGGCCCATCGCGCCGGTACCGATCCGACATTCAATCCCATTAGCCCGATCGACCGGATGCCCCTGGACCCACCCCACGGCCCCACCACGGAACGCTTAACGATTCAATCTCTCGATGGGCTCTCGGCCCTCGACGCCAAGTACGCCAAAGAACTGGAAGCAGGCCGTGCTTTGCAGAATCGACTCGATGATTAACAGTGGCCGTCTGAGCCGCTATAAAGCTATGAATACGCCAAGCCCCCGGCATTTCTCCCGGTCACGCATGGCCATGGCCGAAGCAGAACTGATGGTGTTTCCAGTAATTGTCACCGACGCTGATGCCCCGGGAATCCACGGGGCGGTGCGGGGAATGGGACCAGCGGCCCTACCCCGGGAGCTAAGACGGGGGTTGATCCTACAAGACACCCGAGAATTCCGCCCTTTAATGGGTAATCAGGAAAGAAACCAAGCGTCCCTGAGAGTTCTCTGAAGCTCCCCACAAACCGTGGATGCTGTTCCCCTATAGCCCGTACCTCATGCAGTTGCTGTAGCCGGTTGCTACGGCGTAAGCAACACAATCGAAACAACTAAGCTCCATACTTACGGTTTTCCTGCAATGCGGCAATTATTGAGACACCAGGAAATTTTTTGGGAAAGAGCGTGGGGATGCGCCGGGCCGCGACCATGCCTCAACCCCCTGGACAATGTATCGGGCACAATGACAATGGATATAGCGCGGATAAGGCTTGACACGCAATGGGGATGGCGGTGTGACGTTCAGTAAAGCGGGGATGGTGTGAGACCTGAACATCCGTTAGGGACTAATGTCAAGTAAAAGGTGAATGTCTGAATCCGGAGCGAAAGCGCGAGCTTGAGCGAAGGATCGTACCTTATGAATAAGGATTGACAATCGCGCATATATATAAGGTCCGGTAGGATACCGGATGCACGTTAGGTTAAATAAGTGCTTGTAGGCTATAGACAAGTACCCAACGCATAGGGTACAATGTCTTCAGTTTAGTGAGAGTTTGATGTGTTGGGCTTAGGGAAGAGGTAAGCCATTTCGAGAGCCTTCGCGCTACTGCCAGCGGCGCGACAGGCGATGACCGATGTTCCTTCCCTTCGGAAAGCGCCCCGTCTGATGTATCTCTCATAAGCTCCGTATGCCTTCGGGAAACTGGGGGTAACGGTATTCACTTGAAAGAGGATTTCGTTATGGTTCGTAAGAATACAGTTGAGATCGAGGAAGTGGATTCAGTTCCAGAGAACACGGCTATCCTGAATAAGGATGGCGAAGTCACGGGGCTGAGTAACACGTTTGGGAAAGAAGCGCGGCAGTGTGCGGAGGATTTGGGTAAGGCATTGAAGGGCTCCGGTAGAAAGCTTGAGCTTTCAATCCAGCTTTATCAAGTCTATCAGCTGTGGAAGGGAGAGGATAAGACGAAGGGAACGCCGCTATTCGTTTACGAAATAATGGGCGATAAGACATGCCCGAAGTCATACGGAGCGGTCGGTAGCGATGAACGGAAAAAGGTGAACGGGAACACGGTACACAACGGTGTTCTGCATATGTTCAACAAAATTGCGAAACCGGCTATTGCCGCTCAAGAGGAGCGGGAAGCACTGGCGGAAAAGGGAGTCGATGTCAAGGACGATAAAGCGGTCATGGCTTTCAAAAAGCAACACAATGCCACAACGAAAGCCGATAACCTGGCCGATGCGATTGCACGGTTTAATAAGTTGTGTGTGGCAATCGACCGGGACGGGATTCACAATGAGAGCAATATGAGAGAGCTGCTCTACTTCGCCGGGTATGAGAAAAACAGCGGTGAAGGCGTAGAAGCCGCATTGACGCCCAATGGTGAGAAGCTGAAAGCTGCTGCGATCTCAGCGATACTGGCAGCCCGGGGCAAGGTCGCGGTAGACGCGGTAGCCAAAGCAACAGTGAAGTAATTCGGACACAGGGGACCGTAGAAATACGGTCCCCTGTGCTGTGTTCCAAGAAAGGGGAAAAATGAAATTTCGATTCACCCGTGAGTTTTTGTACACATCCGGATCGTATGCCTACCGTGGCTTACTCGATCCAGAAACGTATGTTGTCATGGAAGATAACTCGATACTCAACATGGCCGACGATTGCACGATTGAGTACAACGAATAAAAAGTAGGTTTACATAATATGCCGCATGGGATTTATTCTCATGCGGCTATTTTTTTGCCCATTAATGGTAGTCTGGTAGAACGTCATGTCTATAGCAATGGCACAATACACGATACATCGACACATCATAACCAAACACGATAGGGGCGTCCGGTAGAATACCGGAGAGGAATTATGGGGAATACCTTTGGACGCATTGTTGGTACGGTCTATTACGCCTGTCCCTCCTGTAACGCCGTCCATAAAGCCAACATGGACGCTACCAAACAAGAAACCCATTGTCCCTCGTGCAATACCACGTGGATTGTCGCCTTAGCCCTATGGGAAAAGCCCCGCGGCGCATGCCATGTCCCTAGAGACCAGCTCCTCATTGGAGAGAAATTTGCCAACCGCAGGCTCGCCAACCGCGTCTATTGCGATGGCTGTGGCAAAGCCCTGTGGAACGATCAAAGCCCTCTAGAGAAAAAGCCCAGAAAGCCCTATACGCGCCCTCCGGGAAAACCCACCGGAAATCCCAGGGGCAGGCCACGGCAATACCCGGAGGGCGAAAACCCCAACACGCCCCCAAAACCCTGGTGGTTTAAAAAGCCCGGACCGGAGTAAAGGAGATATTATGGAATTTCAGAAAGAATTAGAATCGCTCTTGAATCGCTATAGCCGCGAGAACGCTTCCAATACGCCGGATTTCATCCTTGCGGAGTATCTCGTGAACTGTCTGGAGTCATGGAATCAGGCCACCATCCATCGTGAGAAATGGTATGGGCGCGCGCCACAGCCCTCCAAAATTCAAACAGAATAGGGATTTTGTTACACAACCTCCTTGTTTTGTTTTCAACAACATCCTGTTGTGTTACACAAAATCACAGGGAAGCCCGTTGCTTCCACTCATGGATCTCTTTAAGCGCCTGTTCCAGAATCTTATTCCGTTCCTTGCAATACGGTTTGTGCTGCTTGAATAAATAGCGGGCGATATCCAGCCCGCATAGATCGCACGGAATACAACACATAATCGCGTGCTTAAAGCCCCTGTTCTGATGACATTGGCAATAACAACGATGATCGAGAACACTCTCTTTTTTTTCGCTCATAGACACACCAATCCTAAAAGAGAACCCCCTAAGAAGAACACTCTACAATCCGGGAACCAGATCCAAGACCACTATTCCACGGGCCTCGCACGTGTGAAATCTCTCGAACACCAAAAAAAGAACGCTTTGCGCGTTCGAGAGATCCACGAAAGCACATTCCGTCGGGGTAGCTGCTTTCGAGATCCGACATCCATCCAGCATCATCGCCTTCCTGCGTGACCCATGACTCGGCTAATGGACCCTCGGACAGGTACTTACCGGCCTGCTGCTTACGCCTTAGCGCAGGGAGAAAAGAACGGCGCTGTAATGTCCGACAGTGGATTCAATTTTTATGAGATCCAAACCGTTATGCATTTCAACGCTCCAAACCATTTACATTTTGAAGCGACGGTCCGGGCAACCCGGTTTGGTAGGCTGTCCTTGGTGGGAGCCAAGTAAGCCCGACCGCACCCCAAAATTCCCATATTTCCACGCTACAGTCAAGAACTATTTTTAGAGCCTCCTCGGCCCTCCCAATGCCCGCAGGCTATTGCCAAGTCCTCAATATTTTGATATAATAGTTCTTGTAAGTGGTAATAGATTCAGTGGATTGAGAGAAGTCTCCGGTATTCGACCGGAGGGAAAGGAGACAGGAAAATGGCATTTGATCTGAATAAAGCCTTGGCTTTCCTGAGGGAGCAGGAGAAGGATGAAGCTCAGGCCAATCATAGCGATGCGGTACGCGCGGCCATCCGCATCCTGGTTCGTGCCAAAGCCCAGATTCATCAGGAGGCGATGGCGAAAGAAGCGAAGCTTGATCGTATGATTCGGCTTCTCGATGAACAGATTCCGAAAGCTCAGGCGGATACGTCAAAGGAAACCAATGGCAAGATCCGCCGGGCATTGGCACGGGAGAAGAAACGCCGTCCTGAGGCGTTCCATCCTGAAGTGAAAGTGAATTTTCCCGGCTGGGTGAAATAAACGGCTCCGGTCCGATACCGGAAGAAAGAGGAAAAGCAAATGGTAAAGAAAACTGAAGTAAAGGAAAAAGGACGGCCTGTGATTGTAACTACCGTTCATCGCGGCGTGTTTTTTGGGTATGCCGAAGATACTACGGGAGAGACGATCTTCCTGAGACGGTCCAGGCTATGTCTGCAATGGACGGCTGACTTGCGTGGCTTCATGGGACTTGCCGCAATGGGACCATCCAGTGGATGCAAGATTGGGCCGCCTGCGGATATTACTCTTCGGTCCATAACGGCGGTATTGGAAGTGACCGCAGAAGCGGAGGCCAAATGGAATTCAGCGAAGTGATTGTGAGTCGCGGGGTATTACCCGACTTCATCGAGGCATTCTCCGGGTACGGGTCCGGGTCCGGGTACGGGTACGGGTACGGGTACGGGTACGGGGACGGGTACGGGTCCGGGGACGGGTGGGGGTGCGGGTAGGGGGACCGGGACGGGGACGGGTAAGGGGAC
>Ga0210394_10000699_pt1 | contig 64564 bp, 53 predicted proteins | sample IncBWC12MmetaG_FD_160121 | JGI IMG/M metagenome (GOLD analysis project Ga0210394, IMG submission 160121) | Forest soil microbial communities from Barre Woods Harvard Forest LTER site, Petersham, Massachusetts, United States - Inc-BW-C-12-M | ecosystem: Environmental > Terrestrial > Soil >...
CGCACGATTAGCAGCGAGCCCAGGTTGGAATGCGCAAACCTTCAACGAGAGCGAAATGGCGCTCTTCTCCGAGCCCACGCCGTCGTGTGCTCCGAAGGAACTTGACAACCGCCGACATTGTTAGAGATCGCGATTTAACGCCAACTATCCGCCTAGTATCGCGCGAACGTCTCTGCATTCATTGAGTTCCAGCCGCAAAGGTGTGAGGCTCCGAAACACCTTAGTAATCTGGTTGTGATCCTCAGCCATGAGTTTCTTGAGGTCAATGATTGACAATAGTTCTAGGCTACCAAACGGACCCATTAGGGAACGATGGCACCATCTTTGACGCACCAGCTATGTCCACGTTGTCATCCGGAGGAAATGCCATGTCGAATCGCGGCTGCATTGTAAAACATCAGGAATGGCAGGATGGCTCTGAGTACAGTCGTTCGGCTTAGCCGGGAGAAAAGGTACAGATGTGTGGCGGAAAACAGGATGTTCCAGAGCGGAGGCGCGTCGAAGACGCCCCGCAGAAAGCAGAGGCGAAATATTGCGCGTTGTTTGCGGACTTGGTCGACGCGGCTTTGCTTATGGACGAAAAAGGGTTTCTGGATTGCAATGCAGACGCCCTGCAGTTGTTCGGATACTCGACCCTGGACTCCATGAGGCACCTGGCCAGTATTTCACCTCCCCATCAACCTGACGGCACACCCTCCTTGAGGGCAGCTGAACAAAGGATTGCTGCAGCGTTTTTCAACGGCAAGGAACGCTTCGAGTGGTTACACCAACGCAAAGACGGCACCGTTTTTCCGGCTGACGTTTGTCTGACTGCATTGACGCTTAGCGGGCGGCCGACACTGCTGGCCACTGTGCGCAATATCACGGAACGCAGGCGTGCAGAAGAAGCGCTGATGCAGGAGCAGAATTCTTGCGCACGTTGATCGACAACTTGCCCGATTTCATCTATGCCAAAGACACAAACAACAGATTTCTCCTTGCCAACGAGGCATTGGCCCGCCGGATGGGAGCTGCCAGCTCGAATGAGCTGCTGGGTAAGTCAGATTCTGACTTTTACCCGCCAGATATGGCGGCCAAGTATGCGCGGGAGGAGCAACAGATAATGCAGTCAGGTCAGCCGGTGATCGACAGAGAGGAGGCGACAGTTGATGCCACAACTGGACAGGTTCTGTGGCATACGACCACTGAAATACCACTTCGCGGTCAAGACGGAAGGGTTAAAGGACTCTTGGGAATCGGCCACATCATCACCGAGCGCAAACGGTGGGAAGAGAGTCTGCGAGACAGCGAGAGTACAAATCGCGCTACCTTTGAACATGCCGCCCTGGGAATTGCACACGTTGCACCCGACGGCAGATTTTTGCGCGTCAACGATAAGCTCTGCGCGATAGTCGGCTACACGCGTGAAGAGTTGATAAACGCGACTTTCCAGGACATAACTCATCCTGACGACCTCGTGGCTGACCTCGATCAAGTCCGTCAAGTGCTCGTCGGCAAAATCAAGACTTACTCCTTGGAAAAGCGCTATCTCCGCAAGGATCGGTCCATCGTCTGGGTCAATCTGTCCGTGTCCCTGGTGCGGGCCGATTCCGGTTCGCCGCGGCACTTCATTTCCATTGTCGAAGACATCACTGAGCGCAAACGGACGGAGGAACGGGTCCAGTTCCTTGCGTACTACGATGCTCTCACAGAACTGCCCAATCGCGCCCTTTTCAAGGATCGAATGTTGACGGCCGTCGCTGGTGCCCGGCGGCGCAAGGAAAAGCTCGCTCTTTTGTTCATGGATATCGACCGTTTCAAGACTATCAATGATTCGCTTGGACACGCTGTAGGCGACCTTCTTCTCCGGAGTGTTGCAGAGCGGATCAAGGGATGGGCGCGTGCGCAAGACACGGTTGCTCGGTGGGGCGGCGACGAATTTCTCATCCTGCTAACTGGGCTAAGAGACGAGACCGACGCCGCGGTTGCTGCTGAACGACTTATGGACGCCATGCATGGTGAGTTTACCGTCCAAAGTCACTCACTTAATGTTACTTGCAGTCTCGGAATCAGCGTCTTCCCTGACCATGGTGTGGACGTTGACACCCTAGTGAAGAATGCAGATGCGGCAATGTATTGCGCCAAAGAATATAGCCGAAACAATTTCCAGTTTTTCACGGAGAAGATGAATTCTGAGGCTAAGAAGCGCCTGGCCATCGAACACGGTTTGCGAAAAGTATTAGAGCGAGACGAACTGTTCTTGGCGTATCAACCACAAATGGATGTAGCGACGGGGACAATCATCGGACTTGAAGCACTTCTCCGATGGCAGCACCCCAAACTGGGCGTTGTGCCGCCGGATGAGTTTATACGGATTGCGGAGAACAGCGGCCTGATCCTGCCAATCGGGGAATGGGTGCTCAGGACCGCTTGCACCCAACTTCGAAAATGGCATGAGGAAGGCCTTCTTGCGGTCCCGGTGGCAGTGAATGTGTCCGCAGTCCAGCTTCGCCATGAGAATTTCCGTGAACTCGTCAGGAAAGTCCTGCGAGAAACCGCTCTCTCTCCTGAATACCTCGAACTGGAACTCACGGAAAGCGTCCTGTTGTCGAGCGTAGACGTGACCTTGCCGGTCCTGCAGGATCTGAAGGCGATGGGCGTCAGGCTAGCCATCGATGACTTCGGCACCGGATATTCCAGCCTCAGCTACTTGCGACAATTTCCGGTCAGCAAGGTGAAGATTGATCGCTCATTCGTCCAGGACGTCGCGTTGAATCCTGATGATGCGGCGATCACGGCTGCCATTATCAGCATGGCCAAAAGCTTGAACCTCAGGGTGATCGCCGAAGGCGTAGAGGATGAAGCGCAGATGGCGTTCCTGCGGGAGCACCGCTGCGACGAGATTCAAGGCTATTACTTCAGCAAGCCGCTGACGGTGGATGAAGCTGCAGAGAAACTCCGGCGAAGTGTCCAGGCACTCGCAGCACACCACGGGACAAAATTATGAGTAGCCCACGAGACTTAGCCTGTTGAAATCAGGCGTTTACACTCAAAACCCCCTGGCCGGGGTCAATGAGTGCTATGGCGATATTACAACAGTGATCGCCCTTGCTCACTTTCATCAGACTCAGCGTGACGTGCGCGATGGAAGCGGAATTTCAGGTCACGTCTGGACACTGCACGCCCCGATAGCCCTCCCGCACTTAGTAAAAGAGAATGGCCCAGAGCGGAACCCGCCTTTGGGCCATTTTTTCGGAAAGGATAGTTCGCTTGCGAAATGTGTTTGTAGAGAAGTGGCTCGCACTGGTAAAGGTCGTGCTGGTGGCCGGAGCCGTGCTGTTCGTCATGGTTCGCTGGGCTTGAACAACGGCCCCATTCATACCTAGCGGGCGTGTTCGGCTCAACGCCCCGTTCGGGCCGGAATCTTTGCGGATCCCGGAGTCCCCGATTGTCAAACGCCTGCGTGCCACGAGGCCAATCTGCACCCATTTCCCACATGTTCCGGGGCCTCTGAGACGCGCAATCGGGGCGGGTTAAGTCGCTGCTGCAACAGGAAAAATGGGAATAATGCACATAATGTTCGGGTTCCCCGTCTCCGCGGTCAAGCTTTCTGCCATATCTTCTTCGCGTCATCGTCGGACAATTTGTTTTCGATGATTTCAATGAAACAGTCCAGATCGCTCATGCCCTGAGTGGACACCGTAGCGCGAAGTTCATCAACCTCATCCCTTGCCATGTCTCACGCAAACACTGTTTAAGCCTCCACATTATGGAGTTCACCTTCCAGCAGGAGACCCTTACAGCTTAAATAGTGATCGCAAGGAATTGTCATCAATATGGCTCTCGGGCGCTAGCCAATGAACAAACTCTCTGGCGCTGATATGCGTCGGCTTGTGAACCTGACTCTTCTCAAGTCCGGACTCAAGGTCTGCCTGTTTGCCCGAATTGGTAATTACCGTCCATGTCTTCGTCTTCAATGTCTTTGCCTCGCTTGATGGCGACAGAGTAATCATGCTGCTCCTGGCGCCCGCACGACATTCATGTACTTAGCCACTACTGCCGCCCACAGTTTCTTGATTCTACCCGGCAATTGGTCTTCTGCTGGTTGATTTTGAATGCCGTCTTCCGATTAGCGATCAGGAGAAATACCCCCCTGCGCGGAAACTAGCGAATGGGTGATGGCATACGTGGAAAGTGCTATGCGGTTCCTGACGCCCACCATACGCATCAGTTTCGCCACATGTGATTTGACCGTTCGTTCCTTGATGCCAAGGGGAACTCCGATTTCCTTGTTCGACCGGCCTGCTATCAATATCTGCAATACCTGTTTTTGACGAGAGGTTAAAGTTGTACGACCGAAGGACTTACTTCTCACCGGGTCACTGGAGCGGTCGATGAACATCGACATCACGCGACGTGGAATCCATAGCGAACCATGATGCACGGCGTAGATTGCTTGCACGAGATCGCGTGTTGACTCGGCTTCATCAACATAGCCCTGCGCTCCAGAGGCAATGGCTCTGAGAATGGTCTGCTCGTCCATGCCGGTTCCAGTCACAATAACTCGCAAGTCCGGCCGGGTACTTTTCAACAGGGACATGGTCTCTCGAAACACCACGCCTGAGTGGTTTCCCAGTACTGCGAGGTGCACGTCTTGATTTGTCACGACTTCGGCTAATGATGTGCCGGTCACGTGAAAGTCCGAGATTAGATCCAATATCGACTGGAAACCAACCAGCCGCAGAGGGTCATCCTCCAGTAGCGCAATGTTAATGATCGAGAGTTCGACCGCGGATCGGTGCGATTGTAATGAGGTACTGACCCGCCCTACGGTCCTCTCTGGCCTACTTATAAGCATGCTACCTGCGGCTTAGAGTTCTTCGAACATGAGATCTGTATTTCCACGTTTTGGTCGTGTAAGAAACCCATACTTTCACTGTAGTCCTTCTGTCTGTCCGGTTTTGGGGCAATGGGTGCGCAACCTTGGAGCAAGAGATGGGGAATCCGTTCTCAACCGTTAAGACATCATACCAATGTGCTCGACGACCTACGGGCTTGACAAGGTCGGCTGGACAGACTCTGGTCGGAACCAGATGTCGGCTTCAACAGTTTCAACAAACCACAGCAACGCGTGGAGGGTCTTTATGCGGTCTTGCCGGTGCTGTCTCTCCTCGCATCCTTCTGGTTCAAGAGCGTACGCACCTTGCGTGCCAGTTCAACGGGAAGAAATGGCTTTTCCAGATAGCTACTGTCTTGCACGAAATGCTCTGGCAGGCCGGTGATGTCCTCCATGTAACCAGAAATCAATAGGAACTGCATTTCCGGCCGGAGTAAGGTTGCTTTTCTCATCAACTCCAGTCCATTGAGCTTCGGCATCATGATATCGCTGACCACGAGGTCAATCTGGCCGGCATTGTTCTCTATGGTCCGGATCGCCTCGGCGCCGTCCTCCGCCACCAATACTGTGTAGCCGCGCTTCTCGAGGGACACCGAAATCAGTCTGCGCAGCGCCGGTTCGTCCTCAACTACCAGCACGGTCTCGGTACCGGTGAGGATCTCGCTTTGCATCGGCGGCGTCTCATCTTCGACTTTCAGTTCTGTGACTGCGGTGGGAGGCAAGTAAATACGAAACCGGGTGCCTTCTTTCACGGCGCTCTCAACGGTGATGTGCCCACCGCTTTGCCGTACGATGCCGTAAACAGTCGAAAGCCCCAACCCCGTCCCTTTGCCTTCCCGTTTCGTGGTAAAGAAAGGTTCGAAGATCCGGGCTTGGGTTTGTTCGTCGATGCCAGAGCCGTTATCGCTCACCACCAGCATCACGTAGGGTCCGGGCTGCACGTCGAGGTGGCGACCGGCGTATTCTTCATCCAGTTCCACATTGGCGGTTTCAATCACTACTTTGCCGCCCTGCGGCATGGCATCGCGAGCGTTCACTACCAGATTGATGAGGATCTGCTGAATCTGCGCGGGGTCAACTCTGACTGGTCGAAGGTTCGGCTCCAGCACCGGAATCAGGTCGATGTTCCCGGGAATAAGACGCCGCAAGAGCTTGTGTGTCTCCCACACCACGGTATTGACGTCCAGAACTTTTGGCTCGAGCACCTGCCGCCGGCTGAGGGCCAGCAATTGGCGCGTCAGAGAGGCAGCCCTCTGTGTGGCCGCTTTGATCTCAGCCACGTTGCGGCGCAGGCCTTCACTCGCGCCGGCCTCTTCCAACAATAATTCGCTGTACCCCAGGACAATCCCAAGATAGTTGTTGAACTCGTGGGCCATCCCGCCAGCCAATTGCCCCACCGCTTCTATCTTCTGGGCCTGGCGCAACTGCTCTTCCAGAGCCCGCCGTTCGGTGACGTCTTCGACGATCACCTCGAGCCCTGCGGCCTTCTGATGCCCGGTGCCTAAGACACGGCCATTCAGCCGTACCGTGATCAGCCGTTGATCCCGCCGCTTCCACTGCACTTCTTCTTCAATCTCCCCGGTCAGTTCCCACTTATGCAACAGACGCACCCCTTCTTCCCGTCCCGCGAAAACATCCTGGGTCAGACTCAGCTTCAGGACCTCTTCCGCTGCGCTATAACCCAGCATGGCCACCAGGGCAGGATTCACGTCCAGGAAGCGACCGTCGAGAGTGCCGCGATAAATGCCGTGAACCGCACCTTCGAACACCGACCGATGGTGGGTTTCCGATATCTTCAGGGCAGCATCGGCCCGCGAACGCTCGGTGATATCGCGTATATTGCACTGTACTACCTGGGTTCCATCAACCGGATAGACGTTGCTGACAAACTCTACATTAATTCGGCGCCCGTCCTTGGTTTCAAGGGGCAAATCGTCGTAGCGGATCACTCCCTTGGTTTGGAGTTCGAGAAAGGCGGACCGGGAGGCGGGAACATCTTTAAACGGACCGATTTCCCAGAGTTTCTTTCCCACGAACTCAGCGTGGGTATACCCCAGCATCTCAACCAAAAAGGGGTTTACGTCGGTGATCTGCCCAGTCTGGAAATCGAGGATCAATATCCCATCTTTGGCGGTTTCGAAGAGCCGCCGGTAGCGGTTCTCGGAGTCTTCTAGCGCCTGTTTGGCTTGGTCATGTGCGGCCTCGGTGGCCTTCTGGTGCGAGATGTCTACCAGCGTGCCTTCGATCATGGCCGGTGTTCCGTCGTGCTCCGGTACGGGCTGGACGTTCTCCAGCACCCACACCGCACTGCCATCCTTTCGCCGCAACCGCGAAGCGAAGTTGGTCAGGAAGCCCTGACTCCGGCATTGTTCAAGGAAATCTTGACGATCAGTTGGGGAAAAGTAGAAGTCCAGGGCGTGGCAGGCTAGCAACTCCTCCCGCGACGTGTACCCCATGATCCGCACGAACGCCGGATTGCAGTCGAGCACATGGCCGTCCAGGGCAGTACGGTAGAATCCTACTACGCTCGATTCGAAGAAGCGCTGGTAGCGCTCATACGGCTCGATTCCGGGATTTGATCCCAACCTGCGCTGTTCTTCCAAATGCGCCATCACCTGCCGCGCCAGGGTTCGCAGCATGCGCGTCTGCTCTTCGGTCAGCGCGCGCGGAACATAATCCATCACTGACAGCGTTCCCAATGCGTACCCGTCAAGTGTCAGCAAGGGGGCCCCGGCGTAGAAACGGACTCCCGCCTGCGTGGCCAGCTGGTTCTTGGCGAATCGGACGTCCTTCAGAGTGTCAGAAACGATGAGTACATCGGGTCGAGTGATGGTGTGAGCGCCGAAGGAGGTTTCCCGCTGGATCTCGCCTACGTTCCACCCGATTTTTGACTTAAACCATTCTCTCTCGCCGTCGATGATGCTGACTGACGCGATAGGGGTGCCACAGATGTAGGTGGCGAGACGAACAAGATCGTCGTAACGCTCCTCCGCAGGAGTATCCAGTATCCTGTAACTCCAGACGACTTTTGTCCTCGCGACTTCGTCCCCGGGCAGAAGCGACTGCATACGGCACCCCGAATGGCGAATGAATTATTATTTCGACCTTTTAGGAATGCTTATAGCATATTCTTGTCCCAGCCGCAATTCACTACTGGGATTATATCGTCTGCGTATGATCTGACCGGTCAATTCAGTAAGGGAAGCGTCGGCTTTTCAGACGGTGAGGGTAGGACTGCGAGTACAGAAGTTCTTTGCGTGACCCCTATCGCGTCCCATGTTTTGCAAATTAGGCGTGCTGAACAGAAGCACTTTGCAGTTTGTCAGCGACTTTGTCGACAGCTAATGGCTTGCTGAAGTAGTAGCCTTGGATTTCGTCACAATGATGTGCTCGCAGGAATGACATTTGCGCTTCGTTCTCGACGCCTTCGGCAATCACCTTCAGTTTCAGACTCTTTGCCATGCTGATGATTGCGGATGTGATCGCCGCATCATCGGGATTCACGGCGACATCACGAACAAATACACGGTCGATTTTCAGCTTGCTGACACGAAATTGTCTCAAGTAGCTGAAACTGGAATAACCGGTCCCGAAGTCGTCAATCGCGAGCGTCACCCCCATGGACTTTAGTTCCTGAACAACTGATAGCGTTACGTCTGCATTCGCTAGCAGTAGACTTTCCGTGAGCTCCAGTTCGAGATATTGCGGGGCGAGGCCAGAGTCGTCAAGCACCCTCCTAATTGCTTCGCAGAAGTCCTCTTGGCGAAACTGGACCGCCGATACATTTACTGCCACTGACACTGCGGGCAGCCCTTGGTCTTGCCATTTCCGGGCCTGACGGCAGGCCGTCCTGAGGACCCATTCCCCGATTGGCAGTATCAGGCCGCTGTTCTCAGCAATTCGGATGAACTTGTCAGGCGGCACAAGACCCAATTCCGGGTGTTGCCAGCGCAGGAGCGCCTCCAACCCCGTGATCGCTCCGGTGGCAATGTCCACCTGCGGCTGATAGACCAAGAAAAGTTCCTCTTTGTCGAGTGCCAGTCGCAAGCCGTTCTCCAGCGTCAATCGCTCCATAATCTGCGTGTTCATCTGCTCCGTGAAGAACCGAAACTTGTTACGCCCATTCTCTTTTGCGCTATACATGGCCGCATCGGCATTCTTAATCAGGGTTTCGCCGTCCGTACCGTGGTCTGGGAAGATGCTGACGCCGACACTGCAACTGATATCGAGTGCCCGGCCCTGAACGGTGAATCCAGCGGTCATCGAATTCACCAGGCGGTCAGCCGCCACCGCCGCGTCAGCCACCTCTTTTATACCGGTCAGCACGATCAGAAATTCGTCTCCGCCTAGCCGGGCCACGGTGTCCAGCTCGCGCGCCCATCCCTGAAGTCGTTCTGCGACTTCTCGCAGGAGAAGGTCGCCGACCGAATGCCCGAGCGAGTCATTGACCATCTTGAAGCGGTCGAGATCGAGGAACAGAAGCGCGACTTTGTCCTTTCGCCGACGAGCGCCGGCTAGTGCCTTGGTTAACCGATCCTGAAGGAGAGTCCGATTCGGCAAACCCGTGAGAGAATCGTAATAGGCTAGAAATTTGACCCGTTCCTCAGCCTGCAAGCGTTCTTCGACATCGCTTGCTAGTCGCTTATTCGACTCGGAGAGTTCGTGGGTGCGTTGCGTCACCTTTGCTTCGAGATTCGCATTGAGCTTGGTAACTTCGCTGTTTGCGTCGATTCGTGCAGCGATCTCGCGGGTCATCTCGCGCGTCGCGAATATCGCGATCGCCATGGCAACGACCACTGCCAGCGCAATTAGCAAGAAGGCATTGCGTCGGGCCCTGGCGTAGTCAACCTGGGATTGCTTAACAGCCGCGGCCACTTGATCAGTCTGAAACTCCACGAACTCGTCCCAGGCCGCGTGATACGTGACCAGCGCCGGCAGGGCTTCATTGACCATGACCACTTCTGCGGCGTCACGCTTCCCTTCGTCGAGAAGCAAATGTATAGCTCGCAGGTAGCTATCCATATATGGTTCTCTTGTCTTTTTCACTGCAGATAGCAACTGCTTCTCTCGTCCTGCCTTACAACCGCCTTCGAGTTCCGCCACCAGTGTCGCAATCTTCTTGCTATTCCCAGACCTGCTTGCCAACAGGGTATCGACGAGTGCTCTGTTCTCCACGAGGACTATTTCCAGCGTGATACGACTGTTGCGATTGGACAACACCAACGCTTCTCGTGCCATTTGCAGCTTCGCCGACCGCTTACCCGTGATGTCGCCGAGGGTCTCATTGATTTCACGCATCCGGAGCAGCCCTAACTGCCCGATGCCAATCAAGATGGCAATCAGGACAGCAAACGCCATGCCTAGCCTCAGTCCTATGTGTTTGTTTGTCAGCGCAACCTCCTACGGAGGGCTCTCGGGGTCGGCCTAAGCTGTGGAAACAAGACCAGGCTAAATGGCCTAGGATCTGCCGCGAGAAACAGTACCACGGCTGAGCAGCGAAGAAGTGGTCGTATAGGGCTGTTGTGCTTCGACATACTGTAACGGCCAGGAGGACGAGGGCTAGTGATATTGTGGCACTCTAATCCCCACATCCCCGCAATCCAAATTGCTGCCCTTACTGCGGTAACGAAGGAATCCGCCCATCCGGTTGACGCTCTCTTGTTAGTTATATCGAGTGCTCTGAGGTTGCACACCTAATGCCCCAAACCAGGACAAGCGAAAGGAGTACCGTAAAGACGTGAGATGTTACACGACGAAATGGATGAAAGGCGGCACCACATTCAAGTGCACGTTTTGCAAACATAGCGTCACGACCCTCGACTTCAACAGCACACTGGGCAAGCGCCGCACGCAAGCGGCAGCAGCGATAGATCAGCATGCCCGCTCGTTGCATTTGTCCTTCGTCAGTGCTAGGCAAACTGAGGGTAGAAATGTTCTGGCAGTTCTGCACTAAGAGTTCTCAGGGTTTCTCTGCTCGAAACTGAGGCGCGAAAGGATTGAGGTTTGTACGACTGAAAATCCATACAGGGTTCGAGATTCCCCGTCCACCACTGCTGATTCGCTTGCTGCGGGAACGCCAGACCGCGAGTGCGTCCAAGCTGCGCAGGGCAACCGGCCGACGGACCCTGAGGAGCGTATTTCCAGTGACGCTTCTCGCGCGGCCAAAACACAATTGCGAGTATTGCTGGTGGAGCACAATCCGGACGACGTAGAACTAGTGTTGCACACCCTGCGGAACAATGGGTTCGATGCATCTGGCGACGTAGTTCAAACCGCCGAGGAGTTTACCTCTCGAATACGTGCGATTCCGTACGATCTCATCCTTGCCGATTACAACCTGCCGCAATGGCGTGGAACGGAGGCGATCGACATTCTTCGCCGAGAAGACCTCGATGTGCCGCTGATCGTCGTGACAGGCTATCTGGGCGAGGAGAAGGCGGTGGAGTACATCAAGCAAGGCGCTACTGATTGTGTTCTAAAGGACCGCCTCATCCGGCTCGCGCCCTCTGTCCGCCGTGCCTTGAAGGAGAAGCGACTTCGGGAACAGCACCGTCAATCTGAAAAAGAGCTGGCTGGCAAGGTTATTGAACTGGCCCGTTCCAATGCGGACCTTGAGCAGTTTGCTTACGTGGCCTCGCATGACTTGCAAGAGCCATTGCGGATGATTGCCAACTACACCCAGCTGCTGGCGGAACGATATCGCGGCAAGCTGGACGAACAGGCCGACAAGTATATCGGTTACTCGGTGGATGGCGCAGTGCGCATGCAGGCTTTAATTAAGGACCTACTGAACTTTTCCCGGGTTGCCAAACAGGAGATTAAGCACCAAACCACGGATTGCGGCGCGGTTGCGGAACAAGCGGTCAAAAACCTGCGGGCCGCGGTAGAGGAGAGCGGCGCAGTTGTGAATTGGAGCGGCTTGCCCGTGGTCATGGCCGACCCCGCACAGCTCACTCAGGTATTTCAGAACCTGATCGCAAACGCCATCAAGTTTCACGGATCGGAAACACCCAAGATCCAAATCGACTCAGAAAAGAAGCACCACCAGTGGGTATTTGCGGTTTCCGACAATGGCATCGGCATCCCGGCTGAGAGCTGGCAGGACATCTTCGTGATCTTTCGGCGCTTGCATACGCGGACCGAATATGCGGGCAATGGGATCGGACTGTCGATGTGCAAGAAAATCGTCGAACGGCATGGTGGAAAGCTCTGGGTCGAAGCTCAGGCCAACCCGGGCTGCTGCTTCAAATTTACTTTGCCAGCGGAACCACCCCCTCGGGCAACCCAGGTAGCACGAGCATGAAAACAGCCGAAGCGCCGATTGAGGCCGCCCTCCGACAGAGGGTCACAGTCGGTTTCGTTGTGGCCGTGCTCCTGACCGGCTTCATGGGACTGCTTGCCTGGCGCACCAAACAAGTGGCGTCAAACGAGTCCGATCTCGTCGCCCATACCTATTCCGTGATTGGCACGCTAGAAGCCACATTTCAACACTTGATGGAAGTGGAAAACAGCGCTCGGGCATTTGCGCTGACCGGCATGGAACCGCTGCTTGCCCACTATAAGGATGTACGGGCGACCGTCGCACAGGACCAGGAAAAACTGCTTCATTTGACCGCAGACAATCCCGATCAGCAACGACGACTGAACGTGCTTGAGCCGCAGGTGCGTGGCGCACTTCAATTCGCCGAGAGCATAGTCGTCAAGCGCTCCCAAATGCACGCAGCGCCTAGCGCCAACGAGGTTCTAGAGGCGGAGAAACTCACAGATGCAGTGCGCGCCACAATCCAAGAAATGAAGGCAGAGGAAACGCATTTGTTGAGTCAGCGCACCCAAAAGGCCAGTGCGGGACGACGGTTGACGAGTTTCATCATGGTCGTCGGCATGTTGGTGGGGACGGGCTTGCTGGCGCTGGCCAGGTTGGCGGTCAACCGCGAGATCGACATCGGCGCACAAGCACGGGCGCAAATCAGCATTCTGAACGCCGAGTTGGAGCAGCGCGTGGAACAACGGACAGCAGCCCTGCAAGCCGAGATCACCGAACGCAAGGCTGCACTGAGGGAACTGGCTGATCAAAAGTTTGCTCTCGACCAACATGCCATTGTGGCAGTGACCGATGTCCAAGGCACCATTACCTACGTCAACGATAGGTTTTGTACCATCAGTCAATATTCCACGGATGAACTGATCGGCCAGAATCACCGCATTCTCAACTCTGGCCACCATCCCAAAGAGTTTTTCCAGAAGATGTACCACAGCATCGCCAACGGCCAGGTCTGGCATGGCGAGATTAAGAACCGGGCCAAAGACGGCTCCATCTACTGGGTGGACGCGACCATCGTCCCGACCTTAAGTACAGAAGGCAAACCGCGCCAGTACGTTGCCATCCGGACGGACATCACAGAACGCAAGTTGGCAGAAGAGGGCCTGGCTGGGCAGGCATTGGAATTGTTAACACAGGCCGAAGAACTGGCCAGCTCGCGACAAGCCCTGGAAACTCAGACGCTCATGCTGCAGTCCGTATTGAACAGCATGGCCGAGGGCTTGGTCGCGGCAGACGAACAGGGAAAGTTCGTCCTCTGGAACCCCGCGGCGGAGAAAATCCTTGGAATGGGTGCGGCAGAACTTGCCGTCCAGGAATGGTCTGAGCATTACGGCCTCTTTCGGAGCGATAAGGTGACACCCTTTCCAACTGACCAACTTCCTTTGGCTCGCGCTATTCACGGGGAGGTGACCACGACCGAGATGTTTGTGCGGAATCGTGAACTCGCCGAAGGCGCGTGGATCGAGGCTAGCGGCGGTCCCCGGAAAAACAAGGAAGGCTTGGTGTGTGGGGGAGTAGTGGCTTTCCGTGACATTACCCAGCGGAAGGTGGATGAGCAGGAAATCCAAGAACTCAATGAGAAGCTCGAACAAAGGGTGGCAGAACGAACGATCCAGCTTGAAACCGCCAACAAAGAACTGGAAGCTTTCAGTTATTCGGTGTCGCATGATCTGCGCGCGCCCTTACGGCACATCAGCGGTTTTTCCAAACTGCTGAGGGAGGAATTCGGTTCCACCCTCGATCCTCACGCCCAACACTACCTGGAGCGCATTCAGACGGGAACGCAAGAGATGGGCCTACTGGTAGATGAATTGTTGAACCTGGCAAGGGTTGGGCGCCAGGCGCTAAATCGCCAGCCCACCAGGTTGAACTCGATTGTCGCGGAAGTGGTGACGATTCTACAGCCGGAAATTGAGGGACGGAATGTGGAATGGGTCATCGCCGATCTGCCCGTCGTAGATTGTGATCCCGTTTTGGTCAAGCAGATCTTTCAAAACCTGTTGGCCAATGCTCTCAAGTTCACCCGTCCTCGCGTCGGCACTGATGGAAGCGCTCCGGTGGGGACGACCGCGCCCTTCCTGCAAACCGTCATCGAGGTCGGTTACACAGACGAAGGCGGCCAACCAGTTTTGATAGTTCGCGATAACGGCGTGGGCTTCAACATGAAGTATGTCGACAAATTATTCGGGGTCTTCCAGCGCCTGCATCGCACCGAGGAATTCGAAGGCACCGGCATAGGCTTGGCGACGGTGCAACGCATCGTTCACAAGCACGGAGGCCGAGTGTGGGCGGAGGGAGAACTGGACAAGGGCGCCGCTTTCTATTTCACGCTCAGCGTCGGAAAACAAGTTCAATGGAAAAGCAATGGAGCTACGGCTGGAGGCCGACTATGAACCCAACGGAACTCGACATACTACTGGTGGAAGACAATCAGGATGATGTAGACCTTGCCCTGCACGCCTTGCGGCGGGAGAAACTGGCGAACAACATCTTCGTGGCGCGCGATGGCGAGGAAGCTCTGGACTTTCTCTTCTGTCGCGGGGCGTTCGCGCATCGAGCGTTTGATCAGCCGCCTAAATTAGTGCTCTTGGACTTGAAACTACCCAAGGTGGATGGAATGGAGGTGCTCAAACAGGTAAAGAGTGACCCTCGGACCAAGACTATTCCAGTCGTTATTATGACCTCGTCCAAAGAGGAACGAGACTTGATGAGCGGCTACAACCTAGGGGCTAACAGCTACATCCAGAAACCAGTCGACTTCGACCAGTTTCGCGAGACAGTCAAGAACGTGGGATTGTACTGGCTGGTCACCAATCAGCCGGTCCCGGCTAAGGCTTTGCGCGCCCCTGAGCGCCTAACCTCCGTCGTCAGCCGGGTACAAGTAACTTGACCACCGAAAATCCCCGCTAGCGAGCGCTATTTACTGGGCAATGGTTGCGCACCTATTGTCCCAAAACGGAACCAGCAAACAGAGTACGGTAAGGACTTGAGATGTTAAGGCAACCGGCACAGACAAAAATGACCGAGATTCTGCTGGTAGATGACAATCCTGCGGACACCGACTTGACTAGTGAAGTGCTAGCGCGCAGCGGCTGGCCGAGTCACATCCACGCTGTGACCGACGGTTTGGAAGCGATCGCGTTCCTGCGCCAGGAAGGGAAGTATTCCAATGCGCTTCTTCCCGACTTCGTGATCCTTGACCTAAATCTGCCGAAGAAGGACGGTCGCTCAGTGCTGGTCGAGATCAAGGCCGACCCGGTCCTCCGGAAGATCCCGATTGCGATCTTCAGCACGTCCAAGGCCAGGGAAGACATTGTTCGAAGCTATGAACTGGGAGCGAACTGCTATGTGAGCAAACCCGGCAATCTGCAAGACTTTATCTCCGCTGTGACATCAATTGGAGAGTTTTGGTTCGGCTTGGCGCATTTGCCGCGCGAGGATAACCATGAATAACGGCCATACTCATGTTTTGTTGATTGAAGACAACCCGGGAGACGCGGATCTGGTTCGCTTGCGCCTTGTTGAGGGTGATTCCACGGTCGACGTAAGCTGTGTGAACCGCCTCGCGGATGGGCTTGCCTCTATGGCGAAGGAACCACCTTCAGTCGTCCTGTTGGACTTGAACCTCCCCGACAGCCACGGGGCAGATACCTACCGCGAGGTGCTGGAGAAAGCGCCCGGCGTGCCCGTGGTGATCCTCTCAGGCCAGGATGATGAGGCACTGGCCATGAAGGCGATCCACCAGGGCGTGCAGGATTATTTGGTGAAAGGCGATATCACCAGTAACCACCTGGAGCGTGCCATGCGCTATGCCATCGAACGGCAGGCTCTGACACGCTCTCTCGAGATAAGCCGTCACCAGCAACTCGAGTTTAAGAATCAATTCCTGTCTCATGTTTCACACGAATTGCGGACACCCCTGACCTGCATTTATCAATTCGTCACCATCCTGCTGGACGGCTTGGCGGGCGACATCAATCCCGAGCAGCGCTGGCACCTGAGTACGGTGTTGGAGAGCGTACACCAGTTGCGGGCCATGATCCGCGATTTGCTGGAGGCAACTCGCGCTGAGTCAGGAAAAATTCGCATCGAGCCGCGTTTCGTCCTTGTCGATGATGTCGTCCGGCAGGCTGCTTCCATGATGGCGCCCACCGCCAAGGAAAAGCACGTTCGTCTGGAAGTTGGATTGGGTACTAGGATTCCGTTTGTATATGCGGATCCCGAGCGCGTGCTCCAGGTGCTCATCAATCTCATTGACAATGCTATCAAGTTCACCCCTGGCGAGGGGTCGGTCATGGTGAAAGCTTGCATCGTGGATGCCGACCCGAACATGGCTTACATCTCCGTAGCTGACACTGGCTGCGGCATCGCCCCGGAAGCCAAGGCCCTGATCTTCGAACGTTTGTATCAGGACCCAAATTCAGTCGATAACAAGCGCTCTGGGTTGGGCCTGGGACTCTTCATTGCAAAAGAACTGGTCGAACTTCACGGTGGCCGAATCTGGGTAGCCAGCGAAATCGGGAGTGGCAGCACATTCTCATTCACCTTGCCTCTGTATTCGCTGGCGAAGTTACTCTTTCCCGTCATCACCTATGCGGGGCAATTGCGGGAAGCCATTACTCTAGTCAGGATTGAACTTACACCGCTTCCCAATTCCCATGGAAGCAACTGGAAGGACATCTGCCAGCAGTCTCTGGATACGCTTCGACGCTGCGTTTTTCTCGATAAAGACCTGGTCCTTCCCGTTTCGGGGAATATTGGAATCAGCACGATCTTCTTGGTGGCCGCATCGACCGACTTGGAACGAGCGGAAATCATGATGAAGCGCATTCGTGAGCAACTGGGAGTGGGCGCAGGTTTCAAAGCCGCTGGAATCTTGACAGTGTCGGCAAGAGCCGTGCCGCTGCCTTCCACCAACGGAAAGCAACTTGAAGACTTGGTGCAGGCAGTTGCGGATGGAGTAACGGAAATGGCGGCGGAGGCGCTGGCCACAAAACCTTTTCAGAAAGCACGAGTGCAGATGTAACCGAAGTAAGAGAATAAACCCAAGTAGATTACGGCCGGACCAAGACAAATCAAATGGAACCAAACGGAGGAAATACAATGGACAAACCGAAGATTCTGATCGTCGACGATGACCCCGACCTAAGACGAGCACTAACAATACGTCTGCGGGCAAGCCACTACGACACGGTGCAGGCCTCAGATGGTTATTCCGCTATTGCCGTGGCGCAGAAGGAGCAGCCGAATCTAATCATTCTTGACCTCGGCTTGCCAGCCGGAGACGGCTTTGTTGTTTTGGAGCGATTGCGGGGAAATGACGCGCTGTCGAGTATCCCCGTCATTGTCTTGACCGCACGCGACCCCCAATCTAATGAGCACAAAACGCTGCAAGCAGGGGCTCTCGCTTTCTTTCAAAAGCCTGTGGACAATAGTGACCTACTGGATATGATTCGCACAGCCATGCCCAATGCTTGGTCGGCCGCCGCTGCCTTGCCTTCGTAAAGGGAGACGACCCAGCCGAGCGAAGAGTGCAGGATTGAACTGGTTCAGAATCTTACTCCCCTCATTCCATCGCCTGTCCATGCCGCGAAAGTCGTTGGAGGTTTCATTGTGCTGGCCGCTGGATTTCTTGGTTTTGTAATCGATGCCCTCATTGCATATCTCAAGACAAAATAGCGGAATGCTAAATCAGATCAGCCCCCCAAACCAAGTGACCGAGCCGCTGAACTCTCGTGTGCTATGTTGATTCTCTAGAATTGTCAAGAGAACTGTGCATGCGAGTTACGATCTTTGGCGCGAGCGGACTGCTTGGCAAGGCGCTAGTCCGTGAGTGGAAGTCGGATGAAGTCATCGGCCTCAGCTCGAAAGACGCCGACATTCGCGACCCGAAGCAGGTTCTTGCTGCTGTGCAACGCACTCAGCCAGAGTGGATTGTCCTGGCTGCAGCTCATACCGAGGTTGACGGTTGTGAGAGCGATCGTGAGCGGGCGTTCGGTGTGAACTGCAGCGGCGCGGTCAACGTCGCGCAGGCCGCCAAGGCCTGTGGCTCACGCCTGCTCTTTCTCAGCACCGACTATGTGTTTGACGGTTTGGCCGCGACTCCCTACGAAACGGATCATCCCCGTGCACCGCAAAGTGTCTATGGAAAATCCAAAGCTGATGCGGAAGAGCAGCTCATCCAGATTCTGCCGGATTGCTGCATTGTCAGGACGTCGTGGCTGTTCGGCATCGGTGGCAAGTGTTTCCCGGACACGATTCTCAGAATCGCAGCAACCAAGCCCGAGATTGACGTGGTGGACGATCAGCGCGGCCGTCCCACTCATGCGCCGGATCTGGCCCGCGCCATCATCCACCTTTGCCGTAAGCAGGCCGCAGGCATCGTACATGTGACCAACGCCGGAGATTGCTCGTGGTTCGAGTTTGCTCGCGAGATCATCCGCGGTGCCGGATTGAATACCGTGGTACGGCCAACCACCGGTGAAAAGTTCGCTCGCCCCGCCAAGCGGCCGAAATATTCCGTGCTGTCCGCGAAGAGCCGGGCAAAATATGGCATCGACATGCCGCACTGGCAGGATGCCTTGCAGGCTTACCTGCTTGAACGAAGAACGGGGGCTAGTCCGGCCGAACATCTCGGATCTTTCCGAGGTAGTCGACTTTAAAAACTACACCAGCGCGATTACCATAGATCACGCTCCCTACACTTAGCCCAGAAAGCCCGTCAAACTAGACATGAAAAAGTTCTTCGTTCTGTGCCCCTCCCTGCTCCTGCTGGTGTTCATCAATGCTGTTGCGCAAGATTCCGGAAAGCCGACCGGGCCAGAGCCTGCGTTCCCGTACACGCCCAGCCTGGACGTGAAAGCCATGGACAAGTCGGCCGATCCCTGTGCGGATTTTTATCAGTACTCCTGCGGAGGCTGGAAGACGAACAATCCAATCCCGGCGGACCAGGTCAGCTGGGACGTCTACAACAAGCTGTACGAGGACAACGTAAATTACCTGCGGGGCATTCTTGAACAAGCTTCGGTTAAGGCGAACCAAACCGACGCGCTTACGCAGAAGATCGGAGACTTTTACGGAGCCTGCATGGATGAGGCCGCCGTGGAAACACGCGGTCTGGCTCCGTTGCAATCCGATCTCAATGCGATCGCCCTCCTGAAGTCACCGAAAGAAATTACGCCGCTCATCGCGCACTTGCAGTTTGAATTCGGCCGCAGGGTTGTTTTTTCGCAGGGTTCGACCCAGGATCCCGACGACTCCGAACAGCAAATTGCCGAGGTTGACCAGGGTGGCTTGGGCCTTCCTGACCGTGATTTCTACGTCAAGGACGATGCCAAGTCGAAGGAAACGCGCGAGCGCTATACGCAGTACGTGCAGAAGATGTTCGAACTGATGGGCGACGACCCAGTCACGGCGAAGAAAAATGCTGAGACTGTGATGCGGATGGAGACGGCGATGGCCAAAGCATCCATGACACGGGTGGATCGCCGCGACCCCTACAAACTGAAGCACAAGATGAAAGTCGCAGAGCTGGCGCAATTAGCGCCCAATGTCGACTGGACGGTTTATTACTCGCAGTTGCAATATCCCAAGTTTGACATCGTCAATGTGGCGACGCCGGACTTTTTCAAGGAAGTGAGCCGGCAGATCACCGCTGACCCGATAGGCGACTGGCAAACCTACTTCCGTTTTCATGTGGTCAATGCGTCAGCCGTGGTGTTGCCGAAGAAGTTCGTGGACGAGAACTTTGAGTTCTACCGCAAGTATCTCCACGGAGCCAAAGAGCAGCAGCCGCGGTGGAAGCGTTGCGTGCAGTATACAGATGAGGATTTGGGCGAGGCCCTGGGGCAGGTTTATGTGCGCAATACTTTTTCGCCGGAGCTGAAGGCGAGCACGCTCGATATGGTCCGCCGCATTGAAGATGCCATGGGCGAACGCATCCGCGGACTGGACTGGATGAGTCCGGAAACCAAGCAGCAAGCGTTGACCAAACTGGCTGGGATTCGCAACAAGATCGGCTATCCCGACAAGTGGCGCGACTACAGTTCGGTCACGATTGCCAGCGCCGACTTCGCGGGAAACGTGGAGCGCGCCGAGGAGTTTGAACGGCGGCGCGACATTAACAAGGTCGGCCAGCCGGTCGATCACGGGGAGTGGGGCATGAGTCCGCCAACCGTGAATGCTTACTACAATCCGCAGATGAACGACATCAACTTTCCCGCCGGTGTGTTGCAGCCGCCGCTCTACGACGCGAAGATCGATGATGCCCCGAACTATGGCGACACCGGCGGCACAATCGGCCATGAACTTACCCACGGATTCGACGATGAAGGCAGCCAATTCGACGCCAAAGGCAATTTGAAAGACTGGTGGACCAAGGACGACCGCGAGAAGTTCAAAACACGCACCAAATGTGTGCAGGACCAGTATGCGCAGTACGTGGTGGTGGACGATGTGCACATCAAGAGCGAGTTGACGCTGGGAGAAGACATCGCCGATCTGGGCGGCGAAATCCTTGGCTACATTGCGTGGAAGGGTGCGACCAAGGGCAAAGACTTGCAGCCGATGGAAGGCCTTACTCCAGACCAGCGTTTTTTCGTCGGCTTCGCGCAGTGGGCCTGCGGTAATGAGCGCCCGGAGGATTTGCGAGTGCGGGCCATCACCGATGCGCACTCTCCGCCGAAGTATCGGGTCAATGGAGTGGTGGTAAACATGCCGGAATTCTCCAAGGCCTTTTCATGTAAGGCTGGCGCCGCGATGACCAAAGAGCCGGCGAAGCTGTGCAGCGTTTGGTAGCGGTCAAGAATAGGCACCCGGCCTATAGGGAACTGCCTCTGACCAACGTCGGGGGAATCCGGGCCGGGCGGGATCGTGCTCTCGCGCCAATCCCCATGTACAATCAACTGCTTTACCATGACCGAATCCTCGGCACGCAAGTTGATCATCGCGATCGATGGTCCCGCTGGCGCGGGCAAAAGCACAATTGCGTCACGACTGGCCCGCAAGCTGGGCTATGCCAACCTGGAGAGTGGCGCGATGTACCGCGCGCTGGCACTGAAGGCCATCTTGCGCGACCTTTCCTTCGACGACGAAGCAGCACTGGTACAACTGGCCCAAAAGTCCCGTATCCAATTGGAGCCGACTTCAACCGGCAACCGGGTGTTGCTGGATGGGACCGACGTAACCCTGCGCGTACGGGAAGCCGATGTAACCGAGGGAGCTTCGAGGGTCTCGGTTCATCCTCAGGTCAGGGCGTGGATGGTTGCCCGCCAGCAGGAGTTGGGCGCAAAGGGCGGAGTAGTGATGGAAGGACGTGACATCGGGACGAAAGTCTTTCCCCAGGCGGACGTCAAGATTTTCCTTGATGCCGACCCCGTAGTACGGGAGCAGCGGCGTCTGCAACAGCAGAACTTGCGCGGCAATGCAGCTCAGGCCACGGCCGCAGAATTGCGGGAGCGAGATCAGCGCGATCGTACTCGCACTGTCTCTCCTTTGCAGCCCGCCGCGGATGCGTTGGTTCTGGATTCGACCAGCATGTCAGAAGACGAGGTCCTGCGAAGAGTGGAGGAGTTGGTTCACAGCAAGCTTGGCGGGTGATGAGGACGGGCGGAGATGCCCGTCCTCTATGAATAACTACGGTTCCACTTTGTAAAGCGCCACCATGCCAATATCCATGTGATCTTCGACGTGGCAGTGATACAGCCAGACGCCGGGATTGTCCGGGACCATGTTCACCGTCTGCATCGACGCCGGCCCCAAGAGCAGAACATCGGTGCGCTTGCCATGGTCAACCACGACGTTGCCGTGCCAGTGCGGGGTATGAAAGTTGATGCCTTCTCCCATGGTCAAAAGGTACCAGCGCACCCGTTCGCCCTTCTTCATCGTCATCATCGGTCCGTTAGCAAAAATGTAGCCGTTGATCGTGGACTTGAAGTTGGCGGCCGCGAATCCTGTGCCGGCAGCTGAGAGATTGCCGTCGGTATCTACGGGGAAGAATTCTTGTTTGTTCACTCCTTTGGGATCGGTGGTGTAGGCCTGGATGTTGTGATCGAGATACCAGCTCGTGTTTTCGTCGAAAATAATAAAAAGATTGACGAACTCACGGTCCACATCTTTGGGTTTTCCATCTGGACCAGCCATGCCTCGCGCTGTGATGATGATGGCTCCGATCAGGCCGCTCTCCAGGGCGTTGTTGCCATGCGAGTGGTAAAGCCAAACCAGCGAACTCGGGTCACCCGGCCCTGGCCCCGCACGCTCCGGAACCTGCCAGGTGTAGATATGCGTTTTTCCCGGCAGTACGTCGTCATCTGCTTTGTCGTTCCCGGTGGTGCCGTCGTCGTAGCTGGCGCCCTCAGAGTCCTTGTTGTAAAAGACTCCGTGGGAATGCATGCTGGCGGGATGAGTGCCGTTGTTCTTAAAGGTCACGCGGATGGTATCGCCCACCTCGGCGCGGATAATCGGTCCGAGAATGCCCGCGTGTTCCCACTCCGGCGCCCGGAGCTTCAGCTTGGTGAAGGTCTCATCGGTGTATTCGCGATATACCGCCTTGCGATATGTCGCCCCAATGCGATGCGGACCTTGTTCGGTAAAGACCTTCGCATAGCCCTCGAATTTCATGCCCATCATTTTGTTTATGCCGTCCGGCGCATAGTTCCATTCCACCTCGTCAGCGGCGATGTAATAGGTACGGATTTTGCCGGACGGATTTGTGGCGGACTGTGCTCTACAAAATGGCGTGATCCCGAAACCCAGAACTACGAACCACACGACGGTCTTGCACTTGCTGCCCATGAGCCGGTGCATATTCATTCTCCTCAATGCCTACGGGATTGTTTGCGTGCAAGAAGCGGCCAATACTAACACGAAGCAGGATTCCCGCATCGGGAAAAACAGAAAAAGAATGGTCAAAGCTCACAGACTCGGCTCCTGATACCTGATATACAAGAGAAGTCCGCCGTCAAATCTGGACTCACCGGGATGAGAAACCCCATGAAGGTGAGAGTCCTATGGCGTGCGCTGCTGGTACGGTTCCTTTCGTTCGTCCTGATGCTCTGCGAAGCCTGGGTCCCGTTGTTGCTCTGGCTCTGCTGCTGGGCTGGGCCTTTGCCCAGGATGCCTCGACGGGCGCCCTGCGCGGCACGGTCATCGACACCACCGGTGGCCGTATAGCCGACGCCGTCGTGGTCTTGGTTAACGATGCCACCGGGTTCCGCTACTCCGTTGTCAGCGATTCGAGCGGCGAGTTCGTTTTTCAACTGCTCTCTCCCGGCGACTACTCTGGCCGCGCAACCGCGGCTGGCATGTCGCCGCAGGTGACGCCTCGCTTGCATGTCGCGGTGGGCGGCACGACTGAAATCGAGTTTAGGTTGACGGTGGCAGGAGTGACGGAGACCGTCACTGTGTCAGGTCAGCCGCAGATGGTGGAAACCCAGCCGGTTGCGGTTTCCTCGCTGATCGACAAGAGGGCGATCGACGAGTTGCCGCTGGATGGGCGCCGCTTCACCGACCTTGCCTTGCTGACCCCGGGAGTTACCCAGGACCCGCGTGGGATGACGTCCGGCTCCAACGGCGATCTGGCCTTTGGAGGTATTCGCGGATACCAGTCGAGCTACCTGGTGGACGGCGCCGACGACAACAATGCGTTTTTCTCCCAGGCGCGCGGCCGATACCGGGCGCCGTATCAATTTTCCAACGAGGTGGTGCAGGAATTTCGCGTGTCTTCCAATACCTATGGCGTCGAGTTGGGGCGCGCCGGAGGCGCGGTAGTCAACGTGGTGACCAAGTCGGGATCCAACCAACTGCACGGCAGCGGTTTTTTCTTCTTTCGAGACAGTGGATTCGGCGCGACTCATCCCTTCCTCGATTTCAAGCCGCACGCTCAGCAGCAGCAATTCGGATTCACCCTGGGTGGGCCGATCCACCGCAGCCGGGCTTTCTTCTTCGGGGGTTTTGATCAGCACATTTTCCGTGTGCCCGTGGTGATGCGCTTCCTGAACGGAACCTCGAGAGTGACGCCGCAAGCCCCGCAAGGGCCGCGGACTCCCGGGGATTATGACACCAACGACGTCGCCACAGTCTTCGCGGCTGCGAATCAGCTTTCCACTCTCGGCGGCCAGTTTCCCGCGCAGATGCTGGGGAATGCCGGCTTTCTGAAGCTGGATATCGAATTGACGCCGCACGAATCGCTGTCCGCGCGGGTCAGCGCCTCGCGCTATTGGGGACAGAACAATGTCTTCCTCGATCCGGCCAGCCCGCTGACTACTTTCGCCATCAGCGACAACGGCCAGGAACAGGTAGCCACCGAGACCGGATCGGTGTCTTTGACCAGCAGCTTTTCCTGGCGGATGGTGAGCCATCTGCGGGCGCAGTTCTCGCGCGACCTGGAGCAGTCCAGCAGCAACAGTTCCGCGCCATCGACCCGCATTATGAGCGTCGTCGACGGCTTGGGACGTTCGTCGATTCTGCCGCGGCAGACTCGGGAACACCGCTTGCACGTTACCGAAACCGTCAGCATCGAAGGGCATCGCAACTCGTGGAAGCTGGGAGGCGATGCCCTGCTGACGTGGATCTACAATTTCTTTCCGTCGCTCTCTGGTGGGGAATACATTTTCGATCCCATCAAAGTAAACCCGTTCACCTTTCAGCCGATGGAGGCAGGACTGGAACTCTCGCCGTTACGCGCCTACGCCCACAATGTTCCGAAATACTACATACAGAATTTTGGCAACATGTCATCGCACCCTGACACCAACGAGTATGCAGGGTTTCTGCAGGACACCATCCGCGTCACCGACCATCTGGCGCTAAGCATCGGTGGGCGCTATGACTTGCAGACATTTACCAGGAAAGGGCTAGTCACCAACCCGCTGTGGCCGGACTCAGGCAAGGTTCCTTTTAACCCATACAATTTTGCGCCCCGCGTGGGATTCGCGTATTCGCTTGGAAATCAAAAGCCGCTGGTGGTGCGGGCCGGATACGGCTGGTTCTACACCCGCATTCCCCAGATTTACACTTCGACTATTGCTACTCAGAATGGGCTCGAGTCGGCGAATCTTTTTCTCAACAATTCCAATTTCTACGATCAGCAGATTTTCCCCCAATATCCGAATCCCCTGGTGAACTGCCCGGTCGTGTCGACATCGTATACCTTGCCGTCAGCCCTGGCACAGCACGCTCAGGCGGGAGTGTCAGCCTTCTCGCCGAATTTCAACACGCCAAAGGTAGAGCAGGCCAGCGTGAGCCTGGAACGCGAAGTAGCCGCCCGCCTGGCCATCGGTGTCTCCTACATGTACGTTCACGGCGTGGACCTGATCCGCGCGCGAGACGTGAACTTGCCGTTGCCGGTGAATGTGCAATACCCGGTGTACGACAGCACCGGCACGAACTTTCTCGGTACCTACTATAACGTTGCTTCCTTTTCGACCTGGCAGATGACGCCTTCATTTACTTGCCCATTTCCACCGTGCATTAATCCACTCGCACGTCCCATACCTCAGCTCGGCGCCATCGACGTTTTCGAAAGCGCCGCATCCAGCGTGTACAACGGTGCCACCCTCTCGATCCGGCGACAGATGACCAGTGGCGTCTATTTCCGCCTGGCCTACACTTACGCTCATGCCATCGACGACGGCCAGGATGCTCTGGTCGCCGGTCAGCCCGCCTTAGTGCAGAATTCCTACGCTCCCAACGCCGAGCGCGGAAATAGCGTCACCGACCAGCGCCAGCGGGTGGTGTTCTCCTGGATCGCCGAGCCCAAGCCGTTCCACCGCGGTCAGGAGTTCATGGGCAAAATCTTCAACGATTGGAAACTGGCGGGAGTATTTACCTACGGCAGTGGCCGGCCGGTAAATGTGACGGTCGCGGGCGATCCCAACCAGGATGACAATGAAAGCAATGACCGCCTGCCTGGGGCCAGACGCAACTCATTCCTGGGACCAAACTACGCCAGCACAGACGCGAGGCTCAGCCGTCGGCTGTACGTGGGAGACCGCCTGAAGATCGATTTGGTGGTCGAATCCTTCAATCTCCTGAACCGCGACAACAAGCTGGTGACGATCACGGAAAATGGTCTCACGAGCAACTCGGTTTACTTTGTCAAAATCAGTAACCAGCTTGGAATCAATTACTTTCCCGGACATTTTCAGGTACCCACGAGTCCAGTGCAGGCCCTCAATTCCTTCCCGCCACGTCAAGTGCAGCTGGCGTTGAAGGTGACTTTTTGAGGACAAGGGCTGGGTTTAGCGACGCTTCATCTCTCTGCGACATTACATAGCCCTTGACTTAGGCAGAGAACCTTGCAATAAATGACAAGTCCAGATAGGACAGGTTTGGGGGTGTTGTTTCTTTGGCAGAGGTCAGATTGCAAGAGGGCGAGTCCCTCGAAAACGCACTCCGGCGCTTTAAGCGTAAAGTGCAACAGGAAGACATCATCAAGGAGGTAAAGCGGCACTCCTTTTATCTGAAACCCGGCGAGAAGAAGCGCGTGAAAGAAGCTTTGGCGCGCAAGCGTAGCCGGAAGAAAGCTCGTAAAGAAGCGGAATAATTTAAAGACGAGGGTCGCTGCTCAGTGCGGCCCTCGTTGTTTCTCACACGGCATTCCTTGGGGGGAACGCCAACCGAGTCCCTCAGACTCGGGGAGTTCGAATGTCTAACAGGGAGCGTGCCCGTTCGGGGCATGGTCGCCGAATCCAGAGCAGTACGCGGCACAACCGAGGGGGATGAAGCAACAATCGTGCGCACTGGCGTGCCCGGTGGACGCTCTCGCATGCAAGCGAGTCGTCATCCGGGAGCGCAGTCGCAAGGAGACATCCTCAATGGAATTTCAGGACAAGGTATTAAAGTGTGTAGAGCGCAGCGCTGACTTCGTTTTCACTGTCAAGGATCAGCAATTCTTCCACGAGAAACAGTTCACGAATGAACCAAAGCGGTGCAGAAACTGCAAGTTCAGAAGCAAGCGCGTCTCGGCAATTAACTCTGCTCCGCAATACAGGGTTGAGACTCGCACCACTTGTTCGCAGTGCGGCAAAGACACGACTGTACCCTTCGTTCCGAGCCAGGGTCGCCCGGTGTTGTGCCGCGGTTGTTTCGCGGGGAAGCGTACGGTGGTTTCGGCCTGATTCAGGCGCTACCCGGCGGTTGGTGAGGCCATACATAATCGCGTGGGCGGATTGACGCGCATTCTCCGTTCCCGGGCATGAATTAAACATGCATTCGCCCAGTGCTAGGATGGGTGAACGCAACCCCGTCTCCTCGTGCTGCCGCCCCGTCCGGGTTACTATAAGAGACTAGTGTCCAACGGCCTGGTTGGGCCCGTCTTTCGAAAGCAATGGGGAGCTTTTACGTAGAGAATTTCGGTTGCCGCGCGACCCAGGCAGACGGGGCCGCCGTGGAGCGCCAGTTCCGCGAGCGCGGGCTGGTACGCGCTGATCGTGCGTCTGAAGCGCAAGTTGTGGTGCTGAACACATGCACGGTCACGGCCTCCGCGGATCGGGACGTCCGTGCTGCAATCCGCCGCGTTCGTCGCGAGAATCCCGGCTGTCAAATTGTGGTCACCGGGTGTTATGCCCAGCGCGCGCCGGAGGAAGTTGCGGCATTGCCGGGAGTGAGCCTGGTCATCGGAAACTCCCACAAGCACCGCTTAGCGGAGATTGCGCTTCCAAGTTTGAGATCGCCGGAGAATGCAGGAACGTTCGTCCTGTTGAGCACTTTATCGCTCGGCCAACGACGCCTCTACGTCTCTGACATTTTTGCCCACACCGAGCTTCTGGCCGCTCCGGTCTTCGACGCAGCCAACGAACGCGCTCGCCCCAACCTCAAAGTGCAGGATGGCTGCGACAACCGCTGCTCGTTCTGCGTGATTCCGTCCGTGCGAGGTCAGAGCCGGTCTATGCCATTGCGTCAGGTTCTTGCCGAGGTGAACACCCTGGTTGCTGCCGGATATCACGAGGTCGTTATCTCTGGAATCAACCTCGGTCGTTGGGGAAGAGACCTGGCAGGTGAACCAACGCGGTTCGAAGATCTCATACGTGCGGTCCTCGAACGTACGTCACTCGAGAAGCTGCGCATCAGCTCCGTCGAGCCCATGGACTGGAGTGACGAACTGATCCAACTCATGGCTGAGTCGCCGCGCATCGCCAAGCATGCGCACGTGCCCATGCAAGCGGGGAGCGATCGGATTCTGCGTGCCATGCATCGCAAATACCGCCCCTGGCACTATCGGGAGAAAGTCGAAACGATTCGTGCCGCCATGCCCACGGCTGCCATCGGCGCTGACGTGATGGTCGGCTTCCCCGGCGAGACCGATCAAGACTTCGACGAGACACGCCGCATGGTGGAAGAGCTGCCGTTCACTTATCTGCATGTGTTCACTTATTCGCCGCGTCCGGGGACCCCGGCGGCTGCGATGCGCAACCAGGTTCCGGACAACATAGCTCGAGGGCGTAACAGAGTCTTGCGGGACTTGGCAAGCGAGAAGAAGCTGGCATTCATGAGGTCGTTTGTTGGAAAGACTGTGGAAGCCATCACGTTGAGCGGATTCGACGGCGCACACACCGAGTGCCTCACCGACAATTATCTTCAAATGCGCATGCGAGGACGTCACGAAGCCAACCTCTGGATTCGAGCGCTAGTCGGGGACGCGCAGGGGGGAATGCTGACTGCCACTCGTGAATCTATTTGAATAGCTCCGCCAGCTCCCCCGGGCTGTCCACCACCACATCGGGCGGAGCGATGTTGAGTGTGTGCGGTGCGAAGCCGTAGGTCACTCCGCAGGTCCAGAGTCCGGCGTTGCGGCCGGTGATCACATCGACGGAAGAATCCCCGACCATCAAGGTTTCTTCCGGGCGCGCCTTGGTGTCCCGCAGAATGGTGTGCACGCCATGCGGGTCCGGTTTCTTGGTGGGGAAGCTGTTGCCGCCATATACGTGAACGAAGAAATCCGCCAAGCCCAACGCCTCGACGATGGCCCGCGAGGGAACCACCGGTTTGTTGGACAACACAGCCATCTGGCGGCGAATGCCGTTGGTATGAGCAGCCACCGCCAGCATTTCTCTTATACCTTCGTAAACGTGCGTGTAGTCGAGCTTGTGCACCCGGTAGTACGCCAGAAAGTAGTCCAGCGCCTCTTTCACGTGGGCATCGTTCTTGGGATCTCCCAGAGCGCGGCGGACCAGCACCGGCGCACCATCACCCACATAGGAAGCGATAACGTCGCCAGGCAGCTCGGGCCGGTTGAAGCGACTCAGCATGGCGTTGACAGAATGAATCAGATCCAGACGAGAGTCGACCAGGGTCCCGTCGAGGTCAAAGATCAAAAGCTTGGTGGCGCGAGGGTCGAATTGGCGTTGGAAGTGGATCAACGAAGGCCTTTAGCCGCGACAATTTCCAGTATATTCGGAACGCTCGCGGAGGATTTACAATAGAAAGCCGGTGCGGGGGACAGCGCAAGCATGGCGACCAAGACGGAATCTAGAGTAGCGGATGCAAAGAGAGCCTACGAAGGCCTTTCCCGCGAACAGCTGATCGAGGCTTACCGGATCATGCACACCTCGCGCCGGGTGGATGACCGCGAGATTCTGCTCAAGCGCCAGCAGAAGATTTTCTTTCAGATTTCCGGGGCTGGGCACGAGGCCGTGGGTGTGGCCGCCGCGTTTTCCATGAAGCCCACCTACGATTGGTTCTATCCCTACTACCGCGATCGCGCGCTATGTCTGGGGCTGGGCGCAACTCCATACGAAATGTTCCTCGAGGGCGTGGGTGCGGCCGACGATCCCAACTCCGGCGGCCGGCAGATGCCTTCGCACTGGGGTTTTCCCAAGCTGAATGTGGTGACGCAGTCATCGCCGACTGGTTCGCAGGTCTTGCAGGCCGTAGGATGCGCCGAGGCCGGCCGCTATTTTCAGTCGCACCCAAATGCTGGCAAGAAAGTTTCGGGCGATTACCGGGAGTTCAAGGACGTAACCTTCCACGGGGACGAAGTCACCTACGTTTCGCTGGGCGATGGAACCACCAGCGAGGGCGAGTTCTGGGAAGGGCTGAATACCGCCTCCAATCGCAAGTTGCCCGTTGTGTTTGTGATCCAGGACAACGAGTACGCGATTTCCGTTCCCGTCGAGGTGCAGACCGCCGGTGGAAACATCTCGCGGCTGGTCTCGGGGTTCCCCAACTTCCATTTCGAGGAAATCGACGGCACGGATTTAGTCACCACTTACGCGGCTTTCACTCGCGCGGTTTCTTATTGCCGCGCTGGGAGTGGCCCGGCCTTCATTCACGCCCATGTGATCCGTCCCTACTCGCATTCGTTGTCGGATGACGAGCGGGCTTATCGGCCCGACGCCGAACGGGAGCGTGATGCCGCGCGCGATCCCGTTTCTCGCATGCAGATGTTTCTCATCCGCGAAGGCATTCTCGACGAAAACGGGATCAACCGCCTGGAGAAGCAGGTTGAAGACGATCTCCAGGTCGCTGTGGACCAGGCTCTGGCCGCGGCTTTGCCCACGCCAGATTCGGTGATGCGATACATTTACTCGCCGGACCTCGACCCCACCTCTTCGCTATTTGCTACTGAACCTGCGGTAGGCGACGCCTCGGACGCGAAAAGAGTCGCTCCCAAGACAATGGCAGACCTCATCAACACCACCTTGCGCGACGAGATGGCCCGCGACCAGCGCATTGTGATGTTCGGCGAGGACGTTGCCGATTGCAGCCGCGACCAGTACCTGCAGGAGAAACTGATCAAGGGCAAAGGCGGCGTGTTCAAACTGACTTCGGGGCTCCAGGGCGAATTTGGTTCCGACCGCGTGTTCAACTCCCCGTTGGCGGAAGCCAATATCGTGGGCCGCGCCACCGGCATGGCCACGCGGGGCGTGAAGCCAGTGGTGGAGATTCAGTTCTTCGACTACATCTGGCCGGCGATGATGCAGTTGCGCAATGAACTGCCGCTGATCCGCTGGCGTTCGAACAACGGGTTTTCGTCGCCGGCAGTGGTGCGGGTGGCGATTGGTGGCTACCTCACCGGTGGCGCTATCTACCATTCGCAGTGCGGAGAGAGCATCTTCACCCACATTCCAGGCTTGCGAGTTGTGTTTCCATCAAATGCATTAGACGCTGCCGGCCTGCTGCGGACCTCGATTCGCTGTGATGATCCGGTTCTATTCCTGGAGCACAAGCGACTCTATCGCGAGACATTCGGCCGGGCGCCGTATCCTGGTCCGGATTACATGGTTCCGTTCGGCAAGGCGAAAATCGTGCAGCCCGGCACCGATCTTTCAGTCATCACTTACGGTGCGGTGGTTCCGCGCGCGCTACAGGCGGCTCAGAAGATCGAGCGAGAGCACGGGGTGAAGGTCGAACTGATCGACTTGCGCTGCTTGAGTCCGTTTGATTGGGACGCGATCGCGACCTCGGTACGAAAGACCAATCGCGCGCTCGTCGCCTATGAAGACACTTTGAGCTGGGGCTATGGGGCCGAGATCGCGGCGCGAATCGCAGATGAACTGTTTGACGATCTCGACGCGCCGGTGCGCAGAGTCGCAGCCAAAGATACGTTCGTGGCCTATCAGCCAATCCTGGAAGACGTCATTCTGCCCCAAGCCGAAGACCTATTCCGCGCCATGAAGCAACTGGCGGAATACTAGCTGTCGACCTGCGACGGCGAAGCTCTACGGTTCGCTGAACAGCGTCCGATAGGTCCACCCGCCGAGCACGCCTCCCAGCAGCGGCGCCACCCAGAAAAGCCAGAGTTGCGCCAGCGCCCAGCCGCCCACAAAGATCGCCGGCCCGGTGCTGCGTGCAGGGTTCACTGAGGTGTTCGTCACCGGAATGCAGACCAGGTGGATGAGCGTCAGGCACAGGCCAATGGCGATGGGAGCAAAACCCTTGGGCGCACGGCTGTCGGTGGCGCCCATGATGACGAGCAAAAAAACATGGTCAACACAATTTCCGCGCCCGCGCCCGCCAGCAAAGAATATCCGCCGGGTGAGTGGACCCCGTAGCCATTGGCGGCGAATCCCTGGCTCACATCGAAGTTGGCATATCCGCTGGCGATGACGAACAACACGCCCGATGCGGCGATCGCTCCCAGAACTTGGGCCACGACATAAGGTCCAAGCTCAGATACCGGGAAGCGCTTGCCAGCGACCAGCCCCAGGGCTGATTGCGGGATTCAAAGGGCAACCCGAGATGTGCCCGATGGCAAACGCCATGGTGGTGACGGTCAGACCGAAGGCAAGGGCCACGCCGGCAAACCCGATCCCTAGGCTTGGGAATCCGGCAGCCAGCACGGCTGCGCCACAACCGTCAAAAACCAACCAAAGTGTCCCAAAGAATTCCGCCAAGGCACGCTTCTTGAGACTCATGGTTGACCTCCAGGTGCGGTTTGCAATGCAGAGTAGCACAAGCTAGGTAGATGGCGGTGAGCGGGTGGGGGAGGAAAGGGTAAATCTAGTTCGAAGGTGCGGATATCTTCGGAGACACTGCATCGCTGGACAACGCCGGTCTCACGAAGAAGCTGTGGTCGTATAGGTTGCGGTACATCACACCTGCAATTTCGGCAGCTTTAGGTCCGAAGGTCGGACGACCGCCTTCCAGAAAAATCACCACCACGACGCGACCTACGTCGGTGTTGGCGTAGGAAGCAAACCATCCATAACGTGTTCCTGCGTGCGAACAGGTCCCGGTCTTTCCAAGAATCTCTTCTTCGCTGAAATTGACTCGCAGGTGGCGGGCGGTTCCGTAAGTGACCGCACCAGCCATCCCGTCAGAGATTTCTGGAATGAGAGGAGCAATGTCGAGACGGCGTTTCACCCGCGGCTCAAAGTTAGCCACCTCTTCCGGCGACGTGGGATGCTGCAAGTAGTAAAGCGTTCCGCCGTTGGCGATGGCCGAAACCATAGCCCCGAGTTGCAGCGGCGTCATGGAAATGCCCTCGCCGAACGAGCACATCTTGCCAACTCCGCCCAGCTTGGAAGAAATCTCTTCTTCGGGATAGGTGCCCAGGTTTTCGCTGGCGATGTTGTAGCCGGCCATCTCACCCAATCCATACTGGTGAGCGTAGTAGCTAACCTTTTCAAAGCCCAACTCGCGGCCCAGAGCTTCGAAATATGCGTTGTTGGAATGGGCCAGCGCGGTGGTCAGGTTCATGCTGGAACTGCGGCCCAAGTGAATTTCAGTGTCCTTGGTGATCAGGCCCTCACTCAAAGCTGCGAGCGCCACCGAAAGCTTGATGGTGGAACAGGGCTGAGCGCCGCTGGATAGCGCGAGTCTTTGGTTGACCATGGCCAGAATGCGGCCGCTGGTTGGTTCGATGGCGACCACCGTCCCGTTCAGATTGCCCAGCGCGTCGATTGCAGCCTGGCGCACCACCGCATCTTCGCCGGCGATGGCATCACCCTCAGTTACGTCCTCTGCAAAAGAGCTGGTGGAAAAACGCTCGTAATAGCGGTGACGCCGATGGGAAGCGGTGGTCTGGAGGCGAGGAGTTGTAGCGGCGCGGCTGCGAGCCAACCGTCGCATGCGTTTCCTGGCGTGCTGGGTCTCACTGATTTTCTGAGACTTGGTTTTCTTCGGGGTCAACGCGTGAGTGTTGACTGTGGCACCGAAACCGGCGTCGCACAGCAGCAACACAACGAAGACAGCGAAACCCAGGCGCGCAAACAATTTCTGCAACTTGAATCTCCAGAGTCAGCAGTACTTGAGAAGCACGGCAGATGCCAATGGCCAGCCTACCGGTAAGTGCTTGCCTACCCCGATGTTATGAAAGTTCATCGCCGGACGCAACCAAAAAGTAACAAGCCCGAAAACTAGCCTCCATAACTGTAACCCGCTGCGAACATAAGAGTTGCGACGTTCTCGCCGCCTGGGCATCCGGCTTTGGTAACTTTCTCCGTGATTACTGGAACGATACCCCCACAAAGAGGCAAAGTTTTTCTCTTGCTTGCCTCGATCGCACCGCTGCCCTACATAGTCTCGCCACGCCTGCGCAGAAATGCCGGAACATCTAGATCAGACTGCTCGAAATTGGCGATCATCGCATCGCGCATGGCGTCGATTCCGGTCACCTCGCGTGAAGTGCTTGCCACCGGTTGCGGAGCAGCGTCCTCCATCACCATCGGCGGTGGCGGAGGCAGCGGATCGGACTCCGGCTCTGCCTCAGCAAACTCCCTGGTCTCGCGAGAGGAGATGAATACCGGCTGAGTCTCACGCCGCCGGCGTGGCACCTCTGAGTCGCGGAATCCAGTGGCGATCACGGTAATCTTTACTGAATCCTTCATCTTTTCATCAAGCACAGCCCCGAAAATAATGTTGGCATCTTCGTCGGCGGCGCTCTGCACAATACTGCACGCCTCTTGCACCTCGGCGAGTTTCAACGAGGTTGATCCTGTGATGTTGATGAGGATGCCGCGAGCGCCGTCGATGGCTCCGGCCTCGAGCAGGGGCGAGGCGATGGCCTTCTGCGCCGCCTCGGTCGCACGGCGGGCACCACTGGCGGTAGCTGCGCCCATCACCGCGTAACCCATTCCGGCCATGATTGCCTTCACGTCGGCAAAGTCGCGGTTAATGATCCCAGGAATGGTGATGATATCGGATATACCCTGCACGCCCTGGCGCAGAATGTCGTCCGCGACACGGAACGATTCGAAAAAGCCGGCGTCTTGTGCCACCGCGAGAAGCTTCTCGTTGGGAATCACGATGGTCGTGTCCACCGATTCCATAAGTTCGGCAATGCCACGTTCGGCCTGCTGCATGCGGCGTTTGCCTTCGAAAGCAAAGGGTTTGGTGACCACCGCGACCGTGAGCGCGCCCATCTCACTGGCCAATGACGCAATAATGGGAGCGGCTCCCGTGCCGGTGCCGCCGCCGAGGCCGGTGGTGACGAACACCATATCAGCGCCTTCTAGCACTTCGATGATCTTGTCTGAATCTTCGAGTGCGGCTTTGCGTCCCACTTCCGGGTTAGCCCCAGCGCCCAGTCCGTTGGTGAGCTTCACGCCCAGTTGAATCTTCATGGGCGCGCGCGACATGCGCAGTGCCTGAAGATCAGTGTTCGCGACGATGAATTCGATGCCCTCGACACCGGCATCGATCATGCGATTCACCGCGTTGCCGCCGCCCCCACCCACACCGATGACCTTGATCTTGGCGTCGTTGCGGGCTTCTTCATTGAAACTGATGCGAATGTTGTTGTCTTTTTTCATATTCACCTCGGTGTTACATTCGAGCATTTAGCACTTGGCACTCAGCATTTGCTCACTCGAGATTTGCTCAGAAGTCGGGAAAATCCCTAATGGCTAAATGCTAAGTGCTAATTGCTGAATGCTGATTTTCCTATGCCCCTTTCTTTGCAAACAAACCCATCAATCTCGAACTCCAGCGCGTGTCCTGCACCCCGCGCGCGATGCGGGAGCGATGAGCGTAAAGCACCATCCCCAAAACCGTGGCAAATTCCGGTTCCGCCAGCGTCGAAGGCATCTTTGACAACGGTGTCGGCCAGGACAAACGCATCGGACGCCGCAACACCGATTCGGCAACGTCGACGATCCCCGCGAGCCGTGAACCACCCCCGCTCAGCACTACACCGCCGACGCAGACCTCAAGCGTGCCACTGTGGCGAAGATTGTCGCGCAGCATCTCAAACAGTTCTCGCGCCCGCGGCTCCAGAATCTCACCCACCATGCGCTGTGGAATCAGCCGCGAAGGGCGGTCGCCGACGGATGGGACCTCAACTTCGTTGACTTCGGGAACCAGGGTGACCACCACGTTGCCGTACATCTTCTTGATTTTCTCCGCCTCCACCAACGGTGTGCACAGGCCTACGGAAAGGTCGCTGGTGAAATGGTCGCCCCCAACCGGAATCACCGCCGTGTGGATCACGGCGCCTTCCTGGAAGACGATCACGCCGGTCGATCCCGCGCCTACATCGACCAGGCACACGCCCAACTCGCGCTCGTCATTTCTCAGGACAGCCTCCGCGCAGGCCAGCGGCTCGAACACGGTGTCGTCCACTTGCACTCCGGCGCGGTTCACGGCGGTGACCACGTTCTGGGTGGCGCTGGCGGCGGCGGTCACCATGTGTACACGGACTTCCAGCCGCATCGCCATCATACCCAGCGGATCGTGCACGCCGCCCTGGTCGTCGAGGATGAAATCCTGCGGAAGCAAGTGCAGTATCTCGCGGTCCGAGGGCAGGGGAATGGCGCGGGCCTTGTCGACCGCGGAACGAATTTCATCGCGAGCAATCTCACGGGCGCGGGTGCCAAAACTCAGCCCACCATGGCTGTTCACTCCGCGCACGTGGCCACCGGCAACCCCCAGCAGCGCGTGCTCAATGGCGGTCCCGGAGGAGTCCTCTGCCTGCTCGACAGCTTTCTGAATGGAGGCCACGGCCTTATCGAGATCGACAATCACGCCTTTGCGCGAGCCGCGCGATTCCGCAAGCCCGTGTCCGCGGTAGCGCAGACCGTTGTCGGTGACTTCAGCCACCAGCGCGCATGTCTTGGCGCTGCCTACGTCGATGGCCGTCACAAAATGTTGATGTTGGTTCGCCATTAAGGCTGCCCCTTGGGAATGCCCGCACTCGGCTTCTGCGGTTTCGCCGTGGTACTCGGCGGCGCAGTGGCGGGGTTTGCGGTTTGGGTCACAGGAGACGGGGTTTGCGTCGCTGCGCGTAGTGGCGGAGCAGATGTGTTCGTCGAATGCGCGGTGACGTCGGCTTTCTTCACGGCCGGCTTGTGATGGCGCGCCTTGGCAAGTTTCTTCTTGCTGGCCGTCTTTGATTCGGCAATCTTTGAATTGGCAGTCTTTGGGTTGGCGGTTGGTTTAACAGAAGGAAGCACATGCGCTGGAGTTGTTGTCTTCGGAGCCGCAGTTTCATGCACCACCAAAGCCGCAGGCTTCACGCCCGCCGCCACCGCAGCCTTCGCGACTGAGAGCGAAAGCGGCGGTTGCTTCACCGGTCCTTGCAAATCCGGATTCACGACAATCTGATGTTCGTAACGCAAATCCACCGAGTCGAGCCGGGCGAATTGCTGCCGCCATTCCTGCGCGTGGCTGATGTAGATTTTGAACCGGCTTAGAAAATCAGAAGCCCCCAGGTGCACCAACACTTCACCGCCGGCATCGTTGGCCAAGACTTTCACATCGTCCGAGTCGGAGAGATCAACTTCGCTCAAGTCCTGCGAATAGTGGGCGCCCTCGGAATCCAGCTCACTGAGCAGTTGGTTGTAGATCTTCATGCGGGGAGCGCGCGTCGATTGCGGCTCGCCTGCATTCATCCCGAGAATCACCGGGAAGGAGAACTTCTTCTTGCTGCCGGCGGGCAGGTCCATCAACGTGCCGCTGGCGTCAGTCAGGAGAATCTTCGAACCCACGCGCACGAAGGCAACCGGAGTGCGCTCATGGATTTCAATCTTGATGCGATTAGGGACAAAGCGCATCACGCTGGCCGTTTCCACCCAGGGAATCTGCTGAAGCTGTTTTTGTCGTTGATCGAGCGGAATGAAGAAAATGTTGCGGCCAATGTCCTCGCCCATGACTTCCATCACCTGCGGGCGCGTAACGTTGCCCAGGCCGCTGATTTCGATGTCGTCACTCGATTCCACGCGAAAGCGCCAGGAGTGCTCGCCATAATGGTAGACGGCAGTGATGGCGAGCCCGCACACCAGCACAACCAATGCAGCCAATGCGCCCCAGGTCAGGCGCGTGGCGGCCTTTTTGGGCAGGGAACCGCGACGGACAGAGATACGCTTTTGTCCACGCAGGAAGGGTGACTGTTCGTCCACATCCAAGTCGAGCCGATGCGCGTCGTCAAGTTCCTGGCGCGAGGGCTCGTCGGCCTGTGGATACAACTCTTCCTGCGAGATGGTGGAACCAGACTTTCTCGCCATCAATACAGGTCAGTTGTCGTCAGCGAATCGCGTGAGCGTGACTACTATAACGGCTTTTGGGGAGTTGGGGTAGAGGAAATCTTGGTGCGCCTGTGCGTTTCATTCTCGGGGCGCCCCATCCGCATCATCGAGAGTAGGATTAGTGTGCGAAGAGTGGCTCAACCCCATCCTCGGAAGTATGGTTAAGAACGCAAGGGATAGGCCATCCGCCACCCCGGGCTCACCAGGTCCGTTTCGCAGATTATGATTTCTCAGGGGCGCATAATCCGGATTTTTCAGACCAAGGGTGGGTCCGGGGGCTCAACCTCAACGGCGGAAGAGCTGTCACAGCCTGCGAGGAAGTTCCTTGAGGCTCGATTAAACGGAGAAAGCCCTTTGATCGCTCGTGTCCAATCCACGGAAACTTGGTTTGCCCTTACCCCGTCACACCTTGTCTCCAGCGTTGACGGTCTTGTTCGGCGCGTTTCTCTCACAGACATTAACGGTTTTGCACCTAGGCTAGAGCAACTGGCGGAACTAGTTGAGCGTAACCGTTCCGGAGGAATGCTCGAACTCTCGTCGAAGGACGGTCGTATCGTTGAGTTGTCAATAGAGGCAGGGAAACCCTTTGTGGGTCTACTGAATGTCTTCATTTACATCGTTAAAACAAACCGGTCTGCGAACGCAGGTAATGCCTAAGCCTGAGAGTCCCTGATTTTACCGACCATCGCCAGTACCCGCCTCTATCGCATAGCTGAATAGCATCACGCCGCTTTCTTGCGCTTGCTCCCGCCCGCCTTCGCAATCTTCTCCACCTGCTCCAAATGATTCAAATCGTGCCCGGCGAACATGCGCACGAGATGCGCCACTGTCTCCTTACCGCGCTCCGAGTGCATGCCATGGTTTTCCCAGAGATTCTTGGGCAGCGCCTTCAGCATGCGCAGATTGTTCTCGCGTAGCACGCGGAAAGTTTCGAGCGAGACTTTGGGATCCTGCCCGGCGTAGTCGAGAGTCTCGGCCCACACATCCTGATCGAAGGCCTGGATGGGCACGCCGTCGCTGCCGATGATCAGCCGCATTCGCCAGCTTCCGACGATTTCGGCATCCACCAAATGCGCCAGAATTTCGGCGATGGACCATTTCCCCAGCTCCGGGCGTGTGGAAAGTTGTTTCTTGCTGAGGGGTTTGATGAGTTTGGCCAATTTCTTGACAGTTTCCTGCTGTACTTGCAGAGGTTCTTTGCCCTGCATGTAGGCGGTGATGCGTTGGGTGTACTGTTGTGGCGTTTCCTGCATGGAGTCCTCCGAGAGTCAGTCTGAATGCTACTTAGACCGCACCGAGGACGATAAGGATGCGAAAAAAAGACGAGCAGCTAGATCGGGTCCCGGCTCGGAGCGGTGGGGGTTCGAGGCATCACCAATTCCACCCGCGGATGAACTACAGGAATCTGTATCTGTTGCAGTTGCTGCAGGACTACCATCCGCGCTCTGCTGCCTTCCAGACGGGCGCATGCGGCTTGCTGCCGTGCAAACTGAGTCTGCACCGAGGCCATGCGAACCTGGGCCATTTCCATCGCGGCCTGGGCGCGGTCGAACCGGGTCGAGGTCCTTCCCATTGCGACCTCTGCCATCGCCATCAGTTGGGTGGCTTGCCCCGAAATGCGTTCAACCGCAACTCGCGCCTTGGATGCCAGGCAATTCCCACCGATCCTGCTGACAAAATGATTGCCCATGAACAGTGCCAGTAAGCCTACCGCCATCCAGTATGTCGTCTTTTCGGAAGCCATGTTGTTGCTCCTCATCCGGTTATGGAGATTAGACGGGAGACCTCAAGAATCGTTATCGCCCGTGTTGCACAATGTTATGTACGGGTTGGGGCGCGAAAAGGTTTCCGGACGCCTGCCTACGTCGAAATCAACGGTTCCAGGGTCTTATTCGCAAGCTGGGCCAGGATCATCGGCCCAAGCTGAGAGACGCTGCCAGCGCCCAGGGTCAGGATCATGTCGCCCTCGTGGGCGAGGCTTGCGGACGCTTCGACAGCCTCAGAGAATGACGCGACGTAGCGAGCCGGCCGTTCGCCTTCGTCTTCGATGTTCCTGGCCAAGGCTTCGCCGGTGATTCCATCGATGGGCGCCTCGCTGGCGGCGTAAATGTCAAGAATCAGCAGGGAGTCGGCATCGCCAAAAGCAGTCGCGAATTCCTTCATCAGGTCGCGGGTGCGAGTATAACGATGCGGCTGGAAAATCACATGAGTCTTGCGAAATCCGCATTGCTTGGCGGCGGCCAGGGTGGCGCGAATCTCCGTGGGATGGTGGCCATAATCATCGATGACGCTCACACCGGCCGCTTTCCCTCTCAACTGAAACCGCCGATCCACTCCGCGGAAGTGTTCCAGCCCAGAGCGAATCTGGTCGGCGGGGATATCAAGACCAATGCCCACGGCAATTGCGGCGGTTGCATTCAAAACGTTGTGCACGCCGGGAACATGAAGGCGAAACTCTCCCAACCCCTGGTCTTTGTAGGTGACCTTGAACTGGCTCAGCGGCGGAGCGTCTCCCGTGATGGGAGAACTCTTGCCCAGGCCGACATGGAAATCGGAACCACGGCGGGTGCCGTAGGTGACCATGCGCCGGCGAATCTGCGGAAAGAGGCGGCGAAGGGTCGGGTCATCATTGCAGACCACCACCATGCCGTAGAACGGCACGCGATCCATAAATTCCAGGAAGGCACGCTTGACGTCGCCCATGTTGCGGTAGCAATCCATGTGTTCGCGGTCGATGTTGGTGATTACCGAGAGAATGGGAGACAACTTGAGAAACGACCGGTCACTCTCGTCAGCTTCAGCGACCAGATAGTGCGATTTTCCCAGGCGGGCGTTCGATCCCATGGCGTCCACGCGGCCACCCACGACTACGGTAGGATCGAGGCCTCCAGCGGCAAGCACCGCCGCGACCATCGAGGTGGTCGTGGTCTTGCCATGCATGCCGGCGACGGCGATGCCGTACTTCAAGCGCATCAACTCAGCCAGCATTTCGGCGCGCTGAATCACAGGAATATGCAACGTCCGCGCCCGGCTGATCTCTGGATTTTCCGGTGAGATGGCCGAGCTGGCCACAACGACCTCGGCTCCAACGATGTTTTCCGCCCCATGCCCCTCGAAAACCGTTGCGCCTAGACCTGCAAGTCGCTGTGTGACAGCGGAACTCTTGAGGTCGGAGCCGGAAACCTTGTAGCCAAGGTTCAGCAGCACTTCGGCGATGCCGCTCATGCCGATGCCGCCGATTCCCACGAAATGAATGCGCTGGATTTTCGCGAACATGAGTCAGACTTTAGCCGCTGATCAACGCAGATTAACGCGGATGACATCGATTCTGGGCTATTGGGGAAACAGATGCAAGTGGGGAATGAGACTACTTCGCGGCAACGGCTTTAGCAGCGCCCAGATGCTCGAGGGCGCGATCCACCACCGCTTGCATTTCCCGCGCGTATTTCACTTCACGGCCTTTGGCGAGAATATTTCGGGCTTCCTCAGGAGAAAACCAGGTCGGGTTGCGCATAGGCTCGTGAGATTCTTCGGTACGTTCGATTTCCATGAGAAAAGCCTTTACTACAAACTCACGAACTCCTGGCGTTTTCCAGAACACGCCTTTCGAGTGGATGTAAAGGTGAAAGTGACGCGGCTCAATATGTCCGCGAACTCCGGCCTCTTCCCAGGCTTCGCGCTCGGCGGCCTGGCTGTGGGACATCGAAGGCTCGGGAGCGCCCTTGGGAAACGTCCATTTGTTGCCCCCGTTGGTATTCACCAGCAGGAACTCGACGAATGACCCGCGCCGCCGGTAACACACAGCTGCCACCTGCAACGGCAGTGCAAATCTAAGAAATCGCGATGCTGACAACTGCAACTCCTTCGCTGAAAGCTCCAACTTAACCATCCTAATGGCAGAATATTTCAGGAGTATTAAAATGCAACAAAAAAGGTGCAATGAGCCCGTTACTGAAGTCCGTACTGGGAAGGCCGGGTTTTGGCGTTCAAGAACAAGAGTTTAGCGGAATGGCGCATTGGCTGCGCGGACTGGGGGCCCCTCATACCCGAAACCGCACGGCCTTTCATGCGTCTAATTGGAGTAGCATTGCTTGTTCGGATACGCTGATGTTTGCCCAACTCAATCCGACCTCTGGAAGGAAACCAACGATCGTGGGCAGCTCCGTGGCAGCACATTTGTTGTTACTGGCGTGGGTGCTTCACAGCCCGGCCCCGACCTTTGTTTCTCCGTCTTCCATCGTGCAGGGGGAGCACGGCACTGGTTTGCAGTCCCTTTATTTTCCCGGCAAGCCTGAGGTTTCGGAGCAGCCCTCTCAGCGAGCGCACTTGACTTGGAGCCATTCGCTCAAGAAAGTGAACGCACCGCGCAAGCCGCCTCCGGTGTCGAGGGTTGAATCAGACACAGAAATCATTGCCGCGCTCGCTCCCAACGAGCGGCCTGCCGGTTCACCGTACGGATCGCTTTATTACGGGAAGGCCACTGGGCCTGAGGTTCGGCCGGCGCTGCCGGTTGTAGCTCGCGATCCGGCGATTGGATCTGATCTGTCCAATGGGATTATGGGTGACGTGGTGGTGGAAGTGACGATTGATGAGCAAGGCAAGATTGTTGAACTAAAGTTAATTCAGAGCCTGTCGCAGTCGGTTGATCAACTGGTGCTGGCAGCAGTGGCCAAGTGGCAGTTCCTCCCGGCCACTCGGAACGGCACGCCCATCGCTTCCAAACAAGACATTTACTACCACTTTCCGCGCTAAGCTGGCTACCGCTTGCCGTAGTCTGACAGCGTGCCTGCTCTCGCGGTTCGGTTCCCTTACCCTTTTCCGCACCCAGTAGTTCCAGGTTCGAAGTTGACTCAGCGCGAGGGCAGCGGGTAGTAGCCTTCCTTGGAGAAGACTTCGACGCAGGGGCGCAGGTCGGATGACTTGCAACCCGGGCGATCGACCCGGATTTCGACCTCGCGGCGGGTGTCGCTGGGAGTGGCGCGAGTCATGTAGCCAAGAGTGTACTGATTGCGGGCATCGCCAATGATCCGCGAATAGACTTCTTCGATGGCGGTGCGGGAATACTCGGCGAGCACCTCGCCGCCGGTGGCATTGGCGTATTTCGGCAGGATGTTGCTGTATCCCTGGCCCGGAATGCGCAATCTTTCCACCTTGTTGTAACCGGGAATCGAGGAACTTCCCACGGCGATGCCGTACACCAGAATCTCGTTCGACAGCAGCACCTGCAAAACCGTACCGTAGTTGGCATCGCTGCGATATTCGCGGCCGTCGCTGATCACAAAAATGATCTTGCGGCGGTCCTTGGGCCGTTTCCCCAGGTCCCGCGCGGCCAATAGAATGGCGTCATTCAAGACGTGAGACTGTTTGGAGGGGGTGGTCACCGGCGTGGTAGGCGAGTCGATTGGGATGCCGTTGACAGATGGCCCCTGTGGGCCTAGTGGCCCGCCGGTGACGGGCACTCCTGGAACCTCACCGTGTTTGGTCCTCAGGCCGTTCAGTACACCCTCCAGTTTGCGGCCGACGGCGTTAAAGTCCGCCAGTTGCGAGACGCTGGTGCTGTAGGTATAGATCGCCACTTCATCGAATCCAGCGAATGAGCCGGCCAGAGTGGAAAAGGTCTCGTTCACTTTTTGAACGGCAATGTCGGACATGCCGAGATCAACAATCACGGCGACTGAAAGGGCGAAGGGATCGCTGGTGAAGAAATTCAGGTTCTGCTTCCTGCCGTCTTCATAGACCGAAAAGTCCGTGGACAATAGCCCGCTCACCAGGTGTCCTGATTCGTCGGTGACTCGCACCGGCACCACTACCTGATTGACATTGACGCGGAGCTGGAAGAGTTGGTCCTGCGCGGCCGATTGCGACTTGGCGGCGCTGCCCGGCGGGACAGTGTTGATCTTCATGGGTGGGGGCGGGCCTGGTGGGGCGTCGCCGGAATCTGATGATGAAGCCGGAGGAGCTTGGTTCGGCGGGTTGGTTGGATTGGTGCCCGGCGGAGCGGCCTTCAACTCGGGAGCTGCGGGAACTGGCGGTTGAGAGGTCGAAGGCGCGTCCGGAATACTGGATTTCTGGTCCGGCTGCTGTTGGGCCATGGCAGGGGTCAAGGCCAGACAAAGCAACAAGATTGGTACCCCAGCGCAGGTTCGTCGCACAGCCATCACTTGCCCCACCGATATCCCTCCACCTTGCGGCATCTATTTCCTGAGAATGCCGAATCTGGCAGTTTGTTGCATCTAATCATTCGGAATAGACTAACAAAATTGTAGTGAGAATATCTTGATGCCAAAAACCCAAAGGCGGTTAGCTCTGAGCGGTGCGCTGTTGTTCATCGTGGCTGGTGTAGCTATTGCATCTCACGGCCAACAGCCGCCGCCCACGGACCCAGCCCAGAATTCGGATCAAACCGACGAGACCCTGAAGGTCAATGTCAACGTGGTGCAACTATTCTTCAACGTCAAGGACAAGAAGGGTGGTCTGATCCCCAACCTGACCAAAGACCAGTTTCAGGTTTTGGAGGATGGCAAACCCCAAACCATCAAGTATTTTGCCGCCGAATCGAATCTCCCGCTAACGCTGGGCATTCTATTTGATACGAGCCCCAGTCAGGCCCGAGTGCTCGACATGGAGAAGCTGGTGGGCGGGCAATTTCTGGACGCAATCCTGCGGGATAAAGACCTGGCTTTTGTCATGGGCTTTGACGCCGACGTGGACTTGCTGCAGGACTTCACTAACTCCACTCGTCTGCTGAAGAAGGCGATGAACCAAGCGCGTATTGGCGGAGGGGGTGGGGCGACTGGGCCGGGAGGGGGACCGGTTCCGACGTTGAGCCACGGCTGCTGCACCATGCTTTATGACGCTGTGTACCTGGCGGCTCACGATGAACTGGCACAGCAGGTGGGAAGAAAGGCTATGATCCTGCTCACCGATGGCGAGGATGAAGGCAGCAAGCTCAAGATCCAGGAGGCGATTGAGGCGGCGCAAAAGTCGGATGCCATCTGCTATGTGCTTTTGATCGCGGACCGTGGCGGGGCGTGGGGCGGCTTCGGCGGCGGTGAGATGAACAAGCTCAGCAAGGAAACCGGAGGCCGCGTCATTGAGGTGGGAAACAAGTTCGACAAGCTGAAAGAGGGCTTTGATCAGATCGCCCGTGAGCTACGCAGCCAGTACAATCTCGGCTACACTCCGAGCAACCCAAAGCTCGACGGCACCTTCCGCAAGATCGAGATTCACGCCAACGACAAGGACTACAAGATTCAGTCGCGGGCCGGATATTATGCGGTGCCGAGGGCGGAATAGGCCTGTCCGCACATCAGCCCGGTGAAGGCCGGTCCTTTACTCGGATCACAAACTTCAGTCCCGACCAGATTTCATTCACCGCGCAGACTTTGACGTCCACGAGTCCGGCTTGCAATCCGATGCTGCGGACGTCGTTTTCGGTAAGGTCGGTAGCGACGCCGGAGGCCTTTTTCGGCCAACTCACCCAAAGCATTCCCGCTGGCGCGAGCATCTCCGCAATCCGAGAGAAATGTTTCTTCAAGTCGGCGGCGCTCTTGACGAAGATCATGGCGAAATCAAGCGGAACCCGGCCATCTTTCACGATCTGGCAAGTTGCGACGGAGGTCTTCAGTTCAGCTTTCACATCGGCCGGGGGATCCAGCAGAAGAACATGGAAGCGCTCTTTGATCCCAAGTTTCTTGGGAAGTGGAGTGCCGGAGTATCCCGCCATGAGAATTCCTATTGCACCGGAGCGTAATAGCCACGGCGGCTGCGCACGTGCAGACCTTTCTGCCTGGTGGAGATTTCGATGGTGCGAAAGCGGCCGTCGGTCCTGAAGTCAGCGGGTTTGTAGGAGATGGCGTATTGGCTGCGCAGTTCCTCTTGAATGGAGGCAAAGGCGTTGGCCACTTCGGTGAGTTGAAAGGGAACGTAGGAGCGGCCGCCGGTGGCCTCGGCAATGCGTTCCAGTATCTTGTCACCGTGCCTCCCGCCGCTTCCCATGAGATTGGTGCTGATGGTATAAACCACGACTTCGGCGCGCTCCGCCATTTCGATGGCTTCCTCGCGAGTTACGTGGCTCTGGTTGTCATCGCCATCGCTCAGCAGGATGATGGCGCGGCGGACGGCGCCATTGGGAGAACTCTTCAACAGTTTGTCACGGCAGGCAAAGTACAGGGCGTCAAACATGGCGGTGCCACCGCCGGGGCGTAGCGCGCGCACTCCCACAGAGAGCGCTTCAGTGCTGTCAGTGAAGTCCTGGGTGACTTCGGGTGTGACGTCGAAGCCGATTACGAAAGCCCGGTCATATCTCGGACGCACGGTCTGGTTTAGGAACTCTATGGCAGCGTCCTGCTCGAACTTGAAACGGTCGCGGATGGAATTGCTGGCATCGATCAGCAGGCCGGCTTCGAGGGGCAGATCGGTTTCCGCCCGAAAGCTGCGGATCTCGAGCACGGGCTTGCTGTCGTCGATGATCTTGAAGTCCGTCTTCTTAAGGTCTCGCACATAACGGCCGTGCTTGTCGGTCACCGTGAAAACCACGTTGACTTCGTTGACTCGCTTGACGATGGTGGCGACGCTGTTATCCTCGGCCGTGGATGCAGGAGGCTGAGTTCCTGGTTGCTGCGGCCCGAGGCCCGACTGGGGTGCGCCGGCGGCGGGAGTTGTGGTTTGCGGTTTGGAGCCGGCAGCGGCTGGCGGAGTTTCAGGCGTCGCTTGTTGCTGATCGCCTGCGGCCTGCGGCTGAGATGGCGCCGCCTTGGTTTGAGTTTTCTGCTGCGAAGCCGACGGTGCGGAAGGCAGTTCAGCCGGGGCCGTTTCTTGGGTGTGGGCCGCGGTCGCGAGCAGGAACGAAGCGCCCATTAAGAACAGGATCACGCGGACTTTCATGAGAGTTCATATTATAGCGGCAAGCCCGCGGAGGGAACTGTCTATGGCGAGTTGCGATGTCTTCGCTTCCAGTCGCGCAAAACCTGGTGCGCCGCATTGTGGCCGGGGGCGCCAGTCACTCCTCCGCCGGGATGGGCGCCCGCGCCACACAGATAAAGACCGGGGATGGGCGTGCGGTACTGCGACCATCCCGGCACCGGACGCATGAAGAAGAGTTGTTCCAGCCGCAGGTCCCCGTGGAAGATGTTGCCTTCCGTTAAACCGTAAGTGCGCTCGAGATCAAGCGGCGTCAAGACCTGGCGCGCGAGGATCGCGGCTGGGACATTCGGGGCATATTCGGCAATTTTCTTTACCACGCGATCGCCGAGGAGTTCGCGTTTCTCGTCCCAGGTGCCTTCCCGCAGACGATACGGAACGTACTGCACGAAGCAAGTCAGGATGTGTTTGCACTTGGGCGCGAGCGAGTCGTCGGCGTTCGAGGAGACAACGCAGTCCACCCAAAGTTCTTCCGGGATGTCCCCGAACTTTGCGATGTCATAGCAACGCTCGGCGAAAGCAAGAGACGGGACGAGCGTAAAGAAAGTTCTTTCCAGCGCTGTGGCGCCGGCGGGAGTTCCGGTGAAGCGTGGTTCCTCGGCCAGCACGAAATTTACTTTGGCGCAGGGACCGTCCATTTTGATAGCGCGGACGGATTGCAAAAAGTCTTCCGGCAACTCGCTGGACACGACCATTCCCAAGAACGTGCGCTTGGGATCGGCGTTCGAGAGCACGATGCGTGAGCGAATTTCGGTGCCGTCTTCCAAAATAACTCCGCGAGTGCGGCCGTCGCGCACGTCAATCTGGGCGACCGGCGCAGAAGTACGAATCTCGACTCCGAGCTTTCGACCCGAAGCCGCCAGCGCCTGGGTGATGGAACCCATGCCGCCGATGACGTGTCCGTAGAAACCCTGTAGTTCGTGCTCGCCGCCGCTCAGCAGATGAAAGAGCAGGCCGATGGCGGTCCCGGGCTGATAAGGCCCACCATGCTTGCCATAGACATTATTGGCGAGAAACATGGTCTTCATCTTTTCCGATTCGTAGTGGTTGTCAAGAAACTCGCCCAGGCTGCCAGTGAGGAATGAAACCAACTGCGAGATTTCACTGTTGGAGATTCCGCGGAACCGCTTGCCCGCGCGGAAAAGATCCATCCATCCGCCCAGGCTGGTGGTGTCGATTTCCGGAGGAGGTTCGAGGAAAAACGGTTGCAGATAACGGGCGAGCTTTTTGAGTTGATCGTCCACGCGGACGAAGGTCTCGGCGTCTTTGGCTGAGAGCTTGCGGAACTCCGCCTTGGCGCGCTCGCGATCCACCCACCAAGGGACGACCTGGCCGTCAGGAAATGGGACCTGGATCGCGGGGTCGCAGGGAACCATGCGCAAGCCGTAGTCGGCCAGCTTCAGATCCTGGATTACCTCAGGCCGCAGCATGCTGGCGATGTAAGACGTGGTTGAGACGCGACATCCCGGCGCAATTTCTTCGGTCACGCAGCAGCCGCCAACAATTTCGCGACGCTCGAGCACCAGCGTCGAGAGTCCGGCGCGCGCCAGGTAAGCGGCCGCGGTCAGCCCATTGTGGCCGGCACCGACTACGATGGCATCGTACGGTTTTGGGGAATCGGCAGGCATGCTCTGACCAGCAGTCAGAAACCATCTGGACTGTGGTAGGTTACATTACTGCGAAGTCCTAAGAAACAGAATTGAAATCACGCAGCTTTTCCAGTAGAGTTCCATGACTTGAGGTCAAACTATGAGCGCCAGTAGCGGTGTTGTTTCTTCCCCCCGTTATCATCATCTGACTGCCCGGCCGCGTTCGGAGGGCAAGAGAGCCCGCATTGTTGACGCCGCCATGCGCCATTTCGCGGAGCAGGGGTATGACGCCGCGCGCGTCGGCGACCTGGCTGCAGCGTTGGGTATAGCCAAGGGCTCCATTTTTCAGCATTTCGGCAGCAAGGACGGCCTGTTCCTGGAAGTCTACAAGAAGGCGGCGCGTTCCTTTCCGCGCTATCTGGATGCGCCAGCGGAGGTCTGCGATCGCGGATTCTTCGAAGTGCTTCGCTACTGGCTGGCTCGTACCGAGCATCTGGTGCATGAAGATTGGATTCCTTATCGGGTCTCGCTGTTGGGGAACTACGGTACCAGTCTCGCCTTGAAACGCGAAATCAATCGCTTCATGCTGGCTGAGGACCCGTACGGCACGGTGGCCTTCGTCCGTTTCGGCTCGCAACGGGGAGAAGTGCGGAGCGATCTCGATCAGGAGATGGTGGTTTCGATCCTCGACTGGACCATTGAGCGTTTTCAGGATGCGTTGTTGACCGAAGAACTCGATCCCGGACTCTTTCGCCGTCAGGGCGGCCCGGCCGAGAAAAAGGAAGCGCGCATCACCCAGTTTCTCGATGTGCTCAAAGGGGCGATCGGCGTGGGCCGCTAAAATAAACCACCGGCATGGCCTCCGTGAAGGACATCCTCGCGATCTACAACGACCAGGCTCCGCTTGCCGAAGCCTCGACCATCCCTGCGCCCTGGTACGTGGACCCGCGCATCGCAGAACTGGAAGCGAAGACGGTGTTCAGCAATACCTGGCAACTGGTAGGCCGGGTGGAGCAAGTGGAGAAGCCGGGCCAGTTCATCACCACCACGATCGCCGGAGAGCCGATTGTCGTGGTGCGAGGCAATGAACACATATTGCGCGCGATGTACAACGTTTGCCGCCATCATGCGGCGGCGGTGGTCACCGAACCTTGCGGGCAGGCGTCGATTCTGCATTGTCCTTATCATGGCTGGAATTACGGGCTGGATGGTTCACTGAAAGGCATGCCGGAGTTCGACGGAGTGCAGGACTTCGAGCGTCAGGAAAATGGGTTGCTGCCGGCCCGCGCCGAAGCCTGGGAGAAGTTCGTCTTTGTGAATCTTGATCTGAAGGCAGCGTCGCTGCGGGACTTTCTCGGTGGCCTGGTCAAACGCGTGGCCGGGCTGGGCGTGAGCAAACTGCACTACTTTGATACCCGCGTGTATGACATCGCCTGCAACTGGAAAGTTTTTGTGGATAACTACCTCGATGGTGGATACCACGTTCCCCACCTGCACAAAGGCTTGAATTCCGTGCTGGACTACAAGGAGTACACCATCGAAAACGAAGACCGCTATTGTTTGCAGTCCAGTCCCATGGCGTCCTCCGACGAGGATAAGGCTACCGGCGCAACCCGCAAAGGCGACCGCGCGTGGTATTTCTGGCAGTACCCCAACCTGATGATCAATTGCTACGAAGGCTACATGGACACCAACCTGGTGCTGCCGGTTGATGTGGACCACTGCCGCGTGATTTTCGATTTCTATTTCGCCGACGTGAGCGAGACCGCCCGCGAGTACAACCAGCAGAGCGTCGCCGTAGGTGCCCGCATTCAGGAAGAAGATCTGGGAATTTGCGAAGCTGTGCAGCGCGGGCTGAAGTCGCGGGCTTACGGCGCGGGCCGGCTCTCAGTGCGGCGGGAAGCCGGGGAGCATTTGTTCCATCGCCTGTTGGCCGCGGACTTGAAGGCGGGTGTGGCGGCGGCGGCAGCGGCGGATTGAGGTTCAGCGCTGTGGTAGAGATCCCTATTGGTGATCCCTCGGAACTGTCTCTTGCCAGGTTTTGGTCTTAACCATCTTCCCGTCTTTCAGCACCTCTCGCGTGTACTTGTAATAGAAATTTGTGCGGTCGGTGGTCAACGACAAATGTCCCTGCCAGATCAACACTCGTCCCTGCAACTCGAAGACGGTTCTGGCTTCGCCTTGCACTGCACAGGTTTCGGGATGGTTATCGTCTGCCGTGTAGGTCAGATTCTCGTAGTCGGTCTCCTTGCCCCAGGGATACCACTCTTCCGACTTACCGTTCCAATACGCTGTCGTCGTGCGCTCCTTTAGTTCGTGGGTCACCGACCACTTGCCGGGCAATATCGCACCCTTGCTACGCATGTCGCTTCGCTGGTCAGAAGGCTGGGGCGGTTGGAAGGATGGCACTGAAGCAGAATGCAGCGGCACGACGGGAAGCATCAATTGTGAGCCGTGATCGCCGCCAAGTTCGAGCGATGTGGTCATCGAATAGGGGGTTGGCAGAATCATCGGCCACAGCGCATTCGAAATGGCTACGCGGATGCGATGGCCTTTGGGAAATACCCACGAGGCGAGATGCATGGAAATATCGAGTGCGTAGGTTTTGCCGGGTTCGAGATCGCGGGGCTCGGTCATCGAATCGCGCTGCGCTCCGCTGATGCCAGCACCAGTGATCTGCGTGACGCTGCCATCGGGAGCCACGTCTGATAGACGCGCGAACCAATTCGCCAAAGGTGCTGAGGCCGAGGCCTGCAATAACGCGTGCGGACGGCCGAGGATGGCCAAATCTTCGTCCAGCGGCGCGGAGTCATACACCAGGCTGAAAGCGTCCATAGGACGCACATCGGGGAGCAACTCGCCCCACCAGAAGCCGGCCTCGACGCCGACCGAGGGAACATAGGCGAGCCGATGGGTCGTGGCTTCAGCCGGCGAATTTGCCAAAGCGTGATTGCCTTGCAGAAATAATACTGTGTTCTTCGTGTCGTGAGGCGGCCAGGTGTCCTCGCGGCGCCACTCTCCAGGGATGGTCTCGAGATTCATGTCGGGCGGGTACCAATGCCGCATGTACACAACCAGTTTTGGATCCTGCAGCACGCCAGTGTCGCGGCCCTTGAGCCAGTAGTCCCACCAGCGCACGGCTTCAGCGCGCCATTCGAATTGCGGACCGAAATCGCCATCGGACGGATAGCTGTGGTTCCACGGACCGACGATGGCCTTGATTGGGGCCTTGGTCTGCTCCAGCATGGCGGGGATGCTGTCGCGATAGCCATCCATCATTCCACCAATCAGGAAACTGGGAATCTTGATCTCACTGAGTGGCCGCACCGGGCTGCGCCAGAAAAGGCCGTCACGTTGATGCTTGAGGTAAAGCAGTGACCAGGGCGGCGCACCAAAACGCGGGCCAAGGATTTTATCGTCGAGCGTGTAGTCCGGAGCACCAGTCATGCCGGGAGCCATGTCCATGTTCAATTCGAATTCGTCGATGTGCACCATGCCATCGATGAAGTGAATGTCGTCATGAAAGAGTTCGTCGGTGGCAGCCGCCGCGAGGATCGCCTTCAGTTCCGGCGGATGCAGCATGGCCATTTGCAGCGAATTGAACCCGCTCCACGAAATGCCCATCATGCCCACGCTTCCATTTGACCAGGACTGATGAGCCAACCAGGCGATGATTTGCAATCCGTCGGTCTGCTCCTGCTCGGAATATTCACGGTCGGTGGGAACGCCTTCGCTGGTGCCGAAACCGCGGATGTCCACTCGGGCACAGACGTAGCCTCGACGAGTGAAGTAGGAATACAGGCTATAGTCGCCCGCAGCCATGGCATCGTCTTTGCGGTAAGGGTGGTATTCGAGGATTGCCGGAAACTTCTCTCCCGGTTTGGCGCCGTCGGGAATGTACAAGGTCACGGCGAGGCGGACACCGTCTCTCATCGTGATCCATTGGTTCTCCATTCGAACGCCGTAGGTGGGCGGAGAAGGAGGATCGAGGGCTGATGAGCTCACCGCGGCGGCGAACAGAAGTGAAGCGATTGCGATGTCCCGGATCATGAGGCTCCAAACGGGTCTTCGATTGATGGACTCTGTGGCGTGAACAACTCCGCGCCCGATTCGGTGATGTGCATGTCATCTTCCAGGCGGATGCCGAACTCGCCGGGAATGTAGATCCCCGGCTCATCGCTGAACGTCATGTTCGGTGCGAGCAAGGTAGTGTTGCCGCGCACCAGATAAGGCCATTCGTGGCCGTCGATGCCCATTCCGTGGCCTACGCGATGCCGGAAGAATTTGTAGTCGGGCCCGTAGCCGGCATCGGTAATCACTTTGCGCGCGGCCGCGTCGACGGTCTGGCATTCAACGCCCGGCCGGGCCGTCTTAAGTGCTGCAGTCTGCGCGCGATGGACGATGTCGAACACTGTCTTCATTTTGTCGGTAGCTTTGCCGAGGACGAATGTTCGCGTGATGTCGGAGACGTAGCCTTCGACGGTGCAGCCGTCATCCAGAAGAATGAGGGAGCCTTCATGAATGACTTGCGGGGTCACCGAGCCGTGAGGGACGGCAGTGAATTCGTCGATCTGCACGCTTGCTTCGCCAGGAAAGCCGATGCGGTCATACGCGGTTCCAATCAATCCTTCGAGTTCGTTCCTAGTCATGCCCGGTTTCAATGCGCGATACGCCGCCTCATAGACGGTGAGCGTGACCTTGGACGCCAGGCGCATCAAAACGATTTCATGATCGCTCTTTACTCTGCGGCAACCGGCTGTGACCGGAGTCGCACTGGTCAGCTTCACTTGCGGCGCAGCTTTGGCGATTCCGTCTTCAAAAACAAATCGAACGGTCTCGTCGAGGCCGATGGTTCCGGTGGCAATGCCACGGTCTTTGAATCCCTGGGCCACCCGCTGATACGGATCTTCATCTTCCTGCCAGACGCGCAGATCGGCATGCTCGCTCTCGGGCGCTTTCGCCATTTGCTCGCGGGCTCTGGCTTCTTCGAACGCCGGGCATACGTAAAAAGCGGCACCCTTTGCAGGCAGGACCATGGCGAAGAAGCGCTCGCCGCCCCACCAGCGAATGCCACTGAAGTATTCGAGAGAAGTCCCCTCCATCAGTAGGATGGCATCTAGGCGATTAGCCGCCATCAGGCGGCGTGCGTTCTCCTGACGTCCCAGGCGTTCTTCTTTGGTTATCGGAATCGCCCGATCTTTCCAGGACTTCAAGGCGGCGATTGAAGGCGGTAAAGGTGAGCAAGCATTATCGGCGGCTCGTGCCAACGGACCTGCGCTCAGAGCGACACTGGCGACTGCGCCCGCCTGAACAAAACGGCGTCTAGAAATCATTTGCTCTCCCAGCAGTGCACTGCCCGGACATTATAGTGTTTGGCTCAAAGGGTAAGATATCTTCGTGGAATCCGGCTTCCAATGCGCAGGCTGCGGGGAGTGGAACACAACTACGGTGGATGATTCCGCCGGTCAAGCGCAGTCTTACGTGGAGGACTGCCAGGTATGTTGTAAACCCAATTTGCTCAACGTTGAGTATGATCTCGCGCAGCAGGAATTTGTGATTGCCGCCGAATTGGAATAGCGTATTGCGAAAGAAAACGCAGCTAACTTTGGAGGAGTAACCATGAGCACCAATTATGTTGGCCCAGGTCGCATGGTCGCGCACAACATGGTCACGACGCAGTTCGAACTGGATGGCTTCCGCGTGACCCGTACTTTGGGAGTGGTGCGCGGAATCGTGGTGCGCTCACGCTCGATCTTCGGGACAATCGGCGCCGGTTTGCAGACCATCCTCGGCGGCAATATCACGCTCTTGACCAATCTTTGCGAGAAGACTCGCGCCGAGGCCTTCGACCTGATGCTGCAACACGCCGCCGAACTGGGCGGCAATGCCGTTGTCGGTGCCCGCTACGATGCGACCGAAGTCATGCAAGGCGTGACCGAGGTGCTGGCTTATGGGACTGCGGTGTTCGTAGAGCCGTCGAGATAGGCTTTTCGGCTCGCGAGTTGCCGTGAGGTCCGCCGGGCAAGCCTGCTTAAGATATAGTCATGCGGGTGCACTGTCGATTGACTCGACTTCTCGCCTTGCTGCTGGGCCTCGGCTGTGCCGTTACCGGCAGCTTCGCCGCTTCCTACCAATACATCCGTGTGGGACAGAAAGCCGACCTGAAGACTCACCCCTCGCCCGGAATCGCCATGATGGGCGGCGGTAGCGATCTCGATGATGCCTTCCGCTGGTTGTGCGAGAAGGCCAATGCCGGCGACTTTCTGGTCTTGCGTGCGCGCGGCGATGACGACTACAACCCCTACATCAACGGCCTCTGCAAGCTGAACTCGGTCGCAACGCTGATCATTCCCGATCGTGAAGCTGCGCAGGATCCCGCTGTCGCAGAGATCATCCGCCACGCCGAAGTTGTCTTCATTGCCGGCGGTGATCAGTCGCGCTACGTAAATTTCTGGCGGGGAACGCCGGTGCAAGCCGCGATCAACGCGAACCTTGCCGCAGGCAAGCCAATCGGAGGCACTAGCGCAGGTCTGGCTGTCCTCGGTGAATTTGCCTATGGAGCTCTAGGCGATAAGCCCGACGACGAAGACCTGGCCTCTGCAGATGTCCTGGGCGATCCCTTCTTCTACCGCGTAACCCTGGTGCGGGATTTTCTTGTGAACTCGCGCCTGCGCGGCATCTTGACCGACAGTCATTTCGCCCAACGCGATCGCATGGGCCGCAACCTAGGCTTTCTGGCGCGCATCATGCAGGACGCATGGTCCGGCACTCCACGCGAAATTGCCATCGACGAAGGGTCGGCCCTTCTGGTGGAAGCAGACGGCAAAGCAACGGTTGTCGGTCCTGGCAAAGGTGCTTATTTCTTGCGGCCGACGGGAGCCCCTGAGATCTGCCAAGTGAAGACTCCGCTCACATTTCGTAACATTTCTGTTTACCACGCTCCCACTGGGACATATTTCGATACCTTCAACTGGAACGGCAAAGATGGGGTCAGCTACTCCCTTTCGGTAGAGAAGGGTCTGATTCGCTCCACTCAGGCCGGAGGCGGCATCTATTGACAGCTGACCAATGGGTCATGGCCCCTCGAACCTGCCGAGAGTCTTGTACTTGGGCCGACGTTGGTTTTAACTAGACAGGACTTGCTTTCGTCGGGGGACGGTCGCGGGGGACTGAGCATTGGGCGAAGATCCAAAGTGGGAGCTGGCCATCCTGGCCACTGTCCAGGGTTTCTACGAAAAGCTATTGCAGGACCATCTTGGCGGCGAGGTGCCCGTCCCCGCCGGCCTGGAAGCCATTTCGCTGCAGAGCGATGACAACGTGCACGGGATTTTGCTGAGCATGCACCGCTGGCTGCGGCTGCTCGACCTGGCCATCACTCCCGCCATGTTGCGCCGGGCACTCACGCCGGAGACCGACGCGGAGATTGCCGAGGCCATGCTCCGTTATTTCACCCGCAACAAAGAAGTCAGCGACGCTAATCGTGACAAAACTGATCTGGTAGCAACGTTTCTCTATCGCCACCCGCGGGTTCCCGGCCAATGGGAGCGCCGTGGCTACGGTCTTGACGGATCCATTCCACTCGCGCCCTTCGAAATCGCGATGCTTGAAATTCTCGCGGATGCCGATGCCCCGGCGCTGTCTGAGGAACAAATGCACTTGCTGCGCCAATTCGACCGGCTGCAGGAGGAAGCCTCGACGTTCCGCGACCTGAATGCGTTGCTCGATTCAGGAATCATTGTGCGGGTCCGCGAACTTAAACAGTTGTTTGATACAGCGTTTTATCATCCCAGCGTACTGGCCACCATTGCGCCCTACAACACCGCTTTCGGACGGCGCTTTGACGAACTCTTCTGGAAGGCCGCGAAGGAAATCAAGACTTTCGCCCGCGACCTCGAAGAGCAGGGAGGCAGCATTCTTGGCAATGTAGACGGAATGGACGTCACCGTGGAGCACGTTTCCGCGCTACAGGAGAGTGAACTGCTGCGAATCGACTACGGCACGGCTCTCGAGAAATTCCGCCGTGTCTCCAGGCTGCGAAAATCCTTGCAGGAGCATCCGCCGGTGCGGCGCGTTCCGCCCGTTCGCGCAGCAACCAGCGCCGGGAGTGCGAAAGCCGGTACTCCTCTGCGCTTGCCTGATCTCGAGACCATGCGCGCCGCGGTAACTCCGCAGCAGATTTCGAGCGAAGAGGGCAAGCTATCGAAGATCGAGGAATCTGTTCGCGCCTTCGTGCAGGTGGCCGATGCCCGGTTCCGCCATGTGGTTCCCATGCGCTATTTCAACCTGATCCTCACACCCGTGGAGGTCGCGGCCTTTTGTGCTGACGGTCGCGAAGAGAAGAGCCTGCAGGGGCGTGTGACGCACGCGCTATTGCGCATGACCACGGTCTGCGCGCGCATGACCACGGAACTCGAAGAACTGCGGCGGACACAGAATTCACCGTCTTTGTGGAGGCTGCACGCCGATGCCCTGGTGGTCTTGCTGGAAATCGAGCGTAGCGTGCAGGAGAATGTGAAGCGCGTGCTGGCGTCCGTCGAAACCGAAGGCGGCACCCAAACCGAGGCGATCCAGACGTCGCTAAAGAAACTCCACGATTGCACCGCCCTGGTTCGCCAGACGCTTTCGCCCGTGGACAAGGTTGTGGGCGCGTCGGGCGGCCGCTGAGAGCCTTGATCTTTGTGCCCTCACAGGTAGCTGAGCCACCAATCCTTGCGGCGTTGCTTCAGCGCGGCAAACCAGCGGCAGGGGAAGTACAAAATCACAATGGTGACGATCCACATCAAGTAGACAAAAGGCAGGCCATGGCCGTAGTCATCGGGAGTACCACCAAAAAACGCCCCATGGAACAGCCAGTTGATCGGTTGGTGAAACAACGGCGCGACGGCGATGGCGAGCAGATGAATCAGGTAGAGATGCAGCACGTAAAAGAAAAGCGGCACGCGGCCGAAAGTCACCAGCACCGAAGTCCATCGCGGCAGGCTTGATCTCTCCAGCCAGGCAAGCAGCAGGAGCGACGGTCCCATCGTCATGAGCAAGAACTGCAACGATGGCGGATACTTTTCGACATCCAGAAATAGAATGATCGTCTTCTCGACTGTAGGCTGGACGTGCCAATCGCCCTGCGAAACGCCTCCCAATCCAACCGGCGGGTTGCCATACAGATTAGTCGCTCGCAGAACAATGAAGGCAATAGTGAGGGCCATCCCCATCTGGACCAGGATTCGGTTGCGGCGCCCGCTTTCGAGTTCGTAGAGCCTGCCAAACGCGTAGCCCGCAGCCATCACTCCCACCCAGGGAACAATTTGAAAGAGAACAAATTTCTGTATCTGGAAGGGCAACAGCACGCCGCCGCGCACGTGCAGGATCGTCCAAAGCCAGGCGTAGGAACCGAACTGCCGAGGGCGAACTCGGTCCAGCAGGTCGTGAGTTGCGATCATCAATGTGGAAAGAATGGCAATCCACCGCAACGGTAGCCTGACCACCAGTGCCATGATCACCATGGAAGCGCCCAAGGCCCAGATGACGCCGAAGAATCCTCCCCTGACCAGGAATGTCCAGGCGAATCCGATCACCGTGAACTCGAGAACAATCAGCCACAGTCCGCGCGTCCACAGAAAATGGCTCAATGCCTGCGGCGTTCTGCATCGTCCGTAGAAATACGCTCCCGTTCCCGCCAGGAAAAAGAACAACGGCGCGCAGAAGTGGGTGATCCAGCGGGTAAAGAATAGGCTGTAATAAGTGAATCTCAGGTCCTCGGGCGCAAAGGGCACATTGGTGAAGAAGTCGCGGGTATGGTCGATCGCCATGATGACCATCACCAGCCCGCGCATGATGTCGAGCGAAGCCAGGCGTCCGGCACCTGCAGGAGTGGTGCTGGAAACACCAACCGGCGGAGAAAGTGTGGAGGATGTCATCGCATTCACCCCCTGACGCTGGAAGTATATACGGCGACGCGGCAAGTCTTTGCGTTCAATCGCTGCTACCGGGTTAGACGTAGGGAGGCGAGGAATAGCTCGAAGATCCGAGGGTCAGCTCAGTCGGCGACTTTGTATTCGCAGGCGTCGCGGCAGGGCAGGCAGTAAAAGAGCCCGTCGCGGCACAACCGAATGTCCATCTGCGCCTGGCAAAGGCAGCAGTATCGATCACATTGGCAGCGGTCTTCGGTCATCTCGCACTGCATGCAGCGATACTTGATTTTTGTGGTAGTGGTGGCCATGGGGGAACTGTAGCGCCGGGGCGGCGGCGTGGAAAGTGCCGTTGGTAACTGGCCGTCGGGCTGCATTGACCCTCGGTTGCCGCCTTCGCCGCCAGCATGTTACGGTAATAAGTCTTGCCAGCCAGCACTACAGCCACTGCTTTTAACTGAGGGGAAATTGTCCGCTGCCGAAACCATTACGCCGGTCATTCGCAGGACCGCGCTGAACTCCGTCCATCGCCAGATGGGCGCCAAGATGGTGGAGTTCAATGGCTGGGACATGCCCGTGGAATACCCGTCAGCCGGCGGCATCATCGCCGAGCACAACGCGGTGCGGACTGGGGTAGGCATGTTCGACGTCAGCCACATGGGCGACATCCGCCTGCAAGGGCCAGAGGCACTCGCGGCCGTCCAGCACATTTCGATGAATGACGCTTCGCGGCTGGCCGTTGGCCAGGCGCAGTATTCAGCGATGCTCTATCCGCAGGGGACTTTCGTTGATGATGTGATCGTTCATCGCCTGGGCGATGACGATTATCTGCTGGTGATCAACGCCGGCACCCGCGAGAAGGATTTCAACTGGGTGCGCGACAACACTCGCCAGTTCAAGTGCAAAGTCGAGAATCTTTCGGACGACTTCACCCAGATCGCCATTCAGGGACCGAAAGGCGTAGATCTGCTACAGAAGTTGACCGACGCGAATCTCTCGGCGGTAAAGTTTTATTGGGTGACGCGGGGAACGGTTTGCGGGCTGAGAAATATTCTGATCGCTCGCACCGGTTACACCGCCGAAGACGGCTTCGAAATCTACGTTCCATCCGACGAAGCCACCAGCGCGATGGTCTGGAACAAAGTGCTAGAAGCGGGCAAAGAGTTCGGAGCGGTCCCCTGCGGCCTGGGCGCCCGCAATACTCTGCGCCTGGAAGGCAAGCTGCCGCTCTACGGACACGAGATTTCCGATACGATAAATGTTTGGGAAGCCGGCCTCGACCGCTTTTGCAAGATGGAGAAGCCGGAGTTTGTCGGGCGGGTGGCGCTCGAGAAGGCGAAGTCGGCAGGCGTAAAGCGCACGCTAGTCGGTCTGGAGATGGTGGAGCGTGGCATCGCACGCGACGGCTACAAAGTTCTGGATGACGCCAGCCGTGAGATCGGCTACGTGACCAGCGGATCGTACGCACCGTTCCTGAAGAAAAATATTGCGCTAGCGTACGTGCCGTCGGAGTTCGGGAACGTTGGATCGACGGTGAAAGTCGAAATCCGCGGCCAGGGTGTGAAGGCCCAGGTCGTCCCGACGCCGTTCTACAAGCGCCCTAAGAAGGCTTAACCACAGAGGACACAGAGGTAGCTAGGAGCTAGAAGCTAGGAGCCGAAAGCATGTCTTATCCCGCAGATTTCAGGTACACCAAAGAGCATGAATGGATCAAATCCGACGGCAAGACCGCGACCATCGGCATCACGGATTACGCGCAGGGATCTCTGGGCGACATCGTTTTTGTTGACCTGCCCAAGCCCGGCGCGGAGATCACGGCGGGCAAGACGTTTGGCTCGGTCGAGTCGGTGAAGGCGGTTTCGGATTTGTATGCGCCGGCCTCAGGCACTGTGACCGATGTGAATGGCGAGTTGGCAACAGCGCCCGAGAAGATCAATAAAGACGCTCACGGGTCATGGATGATGAAAGTGACGTTGAAGAATCCGGGTGAGTTGAACGGACTGCTCTCCGCCGCCGACTACGAAAAGTTTGTGGCGGAAGAGGGCGGACACTGAACTCCGTGCGCCTCTGTGCCCTCTGTGGTGAGAGTTTCTTGGCCGCAATCGAACTGAATGTTTGCATCATCTAAGTAAGGTCCTATGCGCTATCTACCCAAATCTCCCGCCGACCGCGAAGCCATACTCAAAGCCATTGGCGCGCGTTCGATTGACGATCTGTTTGCGCCCATCCCCGCCGAATACCGCCTGAATCGCGACCTGAAAGTTCCGCGGCAGATGGCAGAGTCGGAAATTGTGGATTGGTTCCGCGAGCGCTCGCGGGAAAACGGCGACAGTTATGCCATGTTTCTTGGGGCGGGCGCCTACTATCACTATCGTCCGGTCATCATTGATTCGCTGATTTCCCGCGGCGAGTTTCTCACCGCTTACACTCCTTATCAAGCCGAGATTTCCCAAGGCACGCTGCAATCCATTTTCGAATTCCAGACCATGATCTGCGAGTTGACTGGCATGGAAGTGGCGAACGCCTCCATGTACGACGGTTCCACTGCTGCCACCGAGGCCGTGATGATGGCGGTGCGTCTAACCGGACGCCGCGCGGCGGTGGTAGCTCGCAATGTGCATCCTGAATATCGGGAAGTTCTGGCGACTTACGCGTTTCATCAGGACATGCCGCTGACGACCGTCAGATACTCCGACAGCGGCAGAGTCGACCTCAAAGAACTGGAGAAGTCGGTCAATCAAGATACCGCTTGCGTGCTGATCCAGTCACCCAATTTTTTCGGCACAATTGAAGACGTCGACGCGGTCGCCGAGATCGCCCATAAGAACGGCGCCATGCTGGTGGCTTCGATCTCTGAAGTGGTTTCGCTGGGTATTGTTGAACCTCCGCGGCAGGCTGACGTCGTCGCCATGGAGGCACAATCGTTCGGTGTGCCCCTGGGATTTGGCGGGCCCTACTGTGGTGTGATTGCCACACGCGAAAAATACGTGCGGCAGATGCCCGGTCGCCTAGTCGGCCAGACCAACGACCGCAACGGCAAGCGCGGCTTTGTGCTCACCCTGGCCACCCGCGAACAGCACATCCGCCGCGAGAAAGCGACTTCCAACATCTGCACCAACCAGGCGCTGGTCGCCTTGATGGCCAACATCTTCATGACGATCTACGGCAAAGTTGGCTTGAAAGAGTTGGCCAAACAGAATCTTGCGAAGACTGCCTATGCCGCACAGCAATTCGGGAAGCACGCTAAGGTTCTGTTCTCCGCCGGGGCACGCTTCAACGAGTTTGTGGTGCAAACGAGCGAAGACCCTTATGCCATCAACAGCCGGCTTCTGGGACATAAGATCATTGGCGGGCTTCCGCTGAAGAAGTTCTATCCGGAACTCGGCAACGCCGGACTGTGGTGCTGCACTGAGCTAACTACCCGCGCCGCGATTGACGGCGCTGTAAATACGGTTAACGAGAGCCAAGGTTCAGCAAAACCTTCGCGTGAAGTTGCGGAGGTGACACGATGAAGCCGAGGCCCACCATCCGCAAAGCCACTACCCACGTCAATCAGAATGAAGGCCTGATTTTCGAGAAATCTTCAGCGGGCAAGGCGGCCTGGAGACTGCCACCGCTTGATGTCCCCGAAGTCGATACTGCAAAGCTGCTGGGTTCCGCGGAACGAAAAGACCTCGGCCACATGCCGGAAGTGAGCGAGATTGAAATCATTCGCCACTTCACCCGGATGTCCACGTGGAATTACGCGATTGATCTGGGAATGTATCCACTGGGCTCTTGCACCATGAAGTACAACCCGCGAGTGAATGAGGTTGTGTCACGGTTGGATGGGTTGGCCAACGGGCATCCTTATCAACCCGAGAGAGTGTCGCAGGGCGCGCTGCGTATTCTGAAGACGCTGAGCGATTGCCTGATCGAAATCACCGGCATGGACGCAATCACTCTCCAACCCGCAGCAGGCGCGCACGGTGAGTTCACCGGGCTGCTGCTGGTGCGCGCTCACCATCAGTCCAAGGGTCACGCACGCAAGAAAATCCTCATCCCAGATTCCGCTCACGGCACGAATCCTGCGACTGCGGCGACGGTCGGTTACGCGGTCGAGAATTTGAAGTCGAACTCGCAAGGCATGGTGGATGTGGCGGCGCTGGCATCGCAAATGAATGAAGATGTCGCCGCGCTCATGCTGACCAATCCCAACACCCTGGGCGTGTTCGAGCAGGAGATTCACAAGATTGCCGACATCATGCACGCCAAGGGCGGCCTGCTCTACATGGATGGCGCCAACATGAACGCACTGGTGGGCAAGGTGCGCCCCGGCGACTTTGGCGTCGACCTGATGCACCTAAATCTGCACAAGACTTTCTCCACTCCCCACGGCGGCGGTGGCCCAGGTTCGGGGCCCGTAGCGGTGAAGAAGATTCTCGAGCCATATCTGCCCACGCCCGTCGTGATCACAAAACCTGACGGAGCCTTGGGCTTCGAATACACCCGTCCGCAGTCGGTGGGGCGTGTGCGCGCCTTTTACGGCAACTTCGGAATGTTCGTGCGCGCCCTGGCCTACACGCTGGCCAATGGGCCCGACGGCCTGCGTCAAACCACGGAAGATGCCGTGCTCAACGCCAACTACATTCGTAAGGGCCTCGAAGGTGCATACGATCTGCCCTACGCGACGCCTTCGATGCACGAGGTCGTCTTCAGCGACAAGCTCCAGGCGAAAAAGGGCGTCAAGACTATGGACATCGCCAAACGGCTAATTGACTACGGATTTCATCCTTACACCACGGCGTTTCCGCTGATCGTGCCGGGCGCGCTGATGATCGAGCCCACCGAGAGCGAATCGAAAGAAGAGATGGATTTATTCATCGACGCCATGAAATCGATCGCGGAAGAAGTGGAAGAAGATCCGGAGATGGTGTTGGCTGCTCCGCATACCACGCGGGTGTCGCGGCTGGACGAAGTCGCGGCGGCGAGGAAGCCGGTGCTGCGGTGGAAGCCGAGCTAGGTAGCTTTTGGTTGACAAGTGAAATCGATGTTCTCAACAGTTATCAACAACCTATCCGCCTCAGGTTCTCCTAGTCCAGTCCTGCTATAGTTTTGGCCATGAAAGGAAGATCAACTCGAAAGGTACTTGCCGTTTTCCTCGCTTCGGCGCTCACCTCCGCTTGCAGCGCCCAGCAACCCTCACCAGACTGGAACGGTACCTGGAAACTCGATCCATCAAAGAGCACGTACCAAGGCCCGATTCTTACTATCTCGATTTCGGCGGACGGTGAGTATCGCTACGACGATGGAAGTTACAGTTTCACTTTTCGCTGCGATGGGAAGGATCGTCCGACGGAGGGGAACCGCACACGAGCTTGCGTGAAAGGCAGTGCCACTACCTTAGACCTCACCCGCAAAGAAAACGGGGTAAAGACGAATACCTATCATTGGGAGCTTTCGGCTGGCGGAAGGGCCCTTACGGCGACGGCGACCGACTTTCGTCCCACTGGTCCTGTTGTTACTGGTCAACTCGTCGCCACACGAATTTCGGGCTCCGATGACTTTGCCGGCCAGTGGCGGGATACGAGTTATCTTCAGCGGCAAGCTGATATGACGCTGAGGGTTGACAATCAGGTTTTGCATATCAGCTATCCAAATGCCGGGCAGGACATTGACGCACCTTTTGACGGAACCGACGCTGCGGTGCACGGGCCTCACGCTCCGGAGGGGGTGACCTATACGGCACGACTGGTCGGACAACGCAAGATCCTCACTCCATCGAAGCGCAATGGCAAAGCTCTTACTCAAGAGTCTCTGGAGTTGAGCAACGATGGAAGAATCGTCATCTACTCTTGGTGGAATCCAGATCGACCGGCTGACAAGGGGACATTTGTCTACGAAAAGCAGTAGAGGTTGTGAAATGCCAAGTCGGGAGTCAGATGTTGATAAATCGCCTCTCTAACAATGTCGGCGGTTGTCAAGTTCCTTCGGAGCACACGACGGCGTGGGCTCGGAGAAGAGCGCCATTTCGCTCTCGTTGAAGGTTTGCGCATTCCAACCTGGGCTCG
>Ga0210394_10000701_pt1 | contig 64538 bp, 52 predicted proteins | sample IncBWC12MmetaG_FD_160121 | JGI IMG/M metagenome (GOLD analysis project Ga0210394, IMG submission 160121) | Forest soil microbial communities from Barre Woods Harvard Forest LTER site, Petersham, Massachusetts, United States - Inc-BW-C-12-M | ecosystem: Environmental > Terrestrial > Soil >...
ATCCTCTCCGCGACTTTCATCGCTTCCTCCATCAGGCTTGCCGCCGGCACGATGCGCGCGACGAGGCCGGAGCGCTCGGCTTCCGTCGCATCCATCATCCGGCCGGTGAGCATGATGTCCATCGCCTTCGCTTTGCCGACGGCGCGGGTGAAGCGCTGGGTGCCGCCGATGCCGGGAATGACCCCGAGCTTGATCTCGGGCTGACCGAACTTGGCGTTGTCGGCGGCGATGATGATGTCGCATTGCATGGCAAGCTCGCAGCCGCCGCCGAGCGCAAAGCCGGCGACCGCGGCGATCGTCGGCTTGCGCGCCTGCGCAACGCAGTGCCAGCTGGCCATGAAGTTGCCGAGGAAGGCCTCGTTGAAGGTCTTGTCGACCATCTCCTTGATGTCAGCGCCGGCGGCAAACGCCTTCTCCGAGCCGGTGATCAGCAGGCAGCGAATGTCGCCATCGGCCTCGAAGACATCGACGGCTTGGCTCAATTCGCGGATCAGCGCGCTGTTGAGCGCATTGAGCGCCTGCGGCCGGTTGAGCCGGATCAGCCCGACGTGGCCGCGGGTCTCGACGATAATAGTCTCATAGCTCATGGCCTGCCTTGGCTTTGCCGCCGGTTCGATCACTTCTGGCACACCGGGCAATAAAACGTCGAGCGTCCATTCTGCACGATGCGCTTGACCACGCCGCGGCAGCCGGGCGTGCGGCATTTCTCGCCCTCGCGGTCGTAGACGCGGAAATGATGCTGGAACATGCCGAGCTCGCCGTCGGTGAGCTTGTGGTCGCGCAGCGTCGAGCCGCCGTCCTCGATCGCCTCATTGAGCACCGCCTTGATGCCGTCGACCAGACGTTCGGCACGCTCGTTCGGCGCGCCGGTCCGCTCGGCGATGGTCGCGGCGATGCGCTTGGGCGAGAGCCGCGCGCGATAGAGCGCTTCGCAGACATAGATGTTGCCGAGTCCCGCCACCACGCGCTGGTCCGACAGCGCCGCCTTGAGGCTCGTCTTCTTGCCGGCGCAGGCGCGCGCCAGCATCGCCGCGTCGAATTCGTTGCCGAGCGGCTCAGGACCGAGCCGCTTGAGCAACGGCTCGTTGTCGAGTTTTTGCCGCGGCACGATCTTCATCGAGCCGAAGCGGCGCGGATCGTTGAAGGTCACGACTGCGCCCGAGGACATGTGAAAGACCACGTGATCGTGCGCCGCGTGCTGCGCGCGTTGGTGATAGTAGCGGCCGAGCGATTTGTCGCCATCGTGTCGGAACACATGAAACGAGCCGGACATGCCGAGATGCATGAGCAAAACATCGCCGGAGGAGAGATCGGCAAGGAGGTACTTGGCGCGCCGGCCGAGGCCGGTCACCGTCTTGCCTTCGAGGCGGTGCGCAAAATTCTTGCCGAGCGGCCAGCGCAGATCGCCGCGGCGCGTTTCGACCTTGGTGAAGCGCGCGCCTTCCATGACCGGCGCAAGGCCGCGCCGCACTGTCTCGACTTCCGGGAGTTCGGGCATCGTTCTGTCCGCCGCCTCTTCGCGGCAATTTGGTTAATTTCAGACACATAGCGCCGCTTTCGCCAGCGCGCTATGGTTGCGCGAGAAGGGACCGGCCGTGACAGACACCGCCCATTTCGGCTCGCGCAAGGTGCCGCTCGCGGAGAAGCAGGCGCTGGTCGACGGCGTGTTCCGCAGCGTCGCCCAGCGCTACGATTTGATGAACGATCTGATGTCGTTCGGGCTGCATCGCGCCTGGAAGGACGCGCTGGTCGTTGCGGCCAATCCGCCGAAAAATCGCGACTTCGCCCTCCTCGACATTGCCGGCGGCACCGGCGACGTCGCCGCGCGGGTGATCGCCGCCGGCGGCGAGCGCACCAAGGCCACGGTGTGCGACATCAGCGCCGACATGCTCGCGGTCGGGCGCGAGCGCGCCGCTGCGCGCGGCTTTGGCGAGACTCTCACCTTCATCGAGGGCAACGCCGAGGCGCTGCCGTTCGCCGACCGCAGCTTCGACGCCGCGACAATCGCGTTCGGCATCCGCAACGTGCCGCGCATCGAGACCGCGCTGGCCGAGGCCTTTCGCGTGCTCAAGATCGGCGGCCGGTTCCTGTGCCTCGAATTTTCCGCAGCCGACGTCCCCGGGCTCGACCGGCTCTACGAGCTCTACTCGTTCAACCTCATTCCGGCGCTCGGCCGCGCCGTGGTCGGCGACGCCGAATCCTACCGGTATCTGGTGGAATCGATCCGTCGCTTTCCGCGGCCTGAGGATTTCGCCGCCATGCTGCGCGCCGCCGGCTTCGCCCGGGTTTCGTTTCAGCCGATGACCGGCGGCATCGTGGCGCTGCATTCCGGTTGGCGCTTGTGATCTCGGCTCCCGCGCATCTCGTTCGCCTCGGCCGCGCCGGCTTCGTGTTCGCCCGCGAAGGCGTGTTCGGCGTCCTCGATCCGGTGGCGGTGCCGGCCCCGGCGCAGCCCTTGTTTCGGCTGGCGCGCCTGCTCGAGCGGCCGAGCACCGGCGCTGCGGAAACACGCCTGTCGGCCGCGCTGACGCGGCTCGGGCCGAGTTACGTCAAGCTCGGTCAATTCCTGGCGACACGGCCGGACGTCGTCGGCTCCGCGCTCGCCCGCGATCTCGAGCGATTGCAGGACCGGATGCCGCCATTCCCGCAACGCGAGGCCGAAGCCGCGGTCGCCGCCTCGTTCGGCCGGCCGGTCGAAGCGGTCTTTGCGAGCTTCGGGCCGCCGGTCGCCGCCGCCTCGATCGCGCAGGTGCATCGCGGCGAGGTCGAGACCGCGACGGGCCGGCAGCCGGTCGCGATCAAGGTGCTGCGGCCCGGGATCGAACGGCGCTTCCTCGCCGATCTGCACTCGTTCGACTTTGCCGCGCGCCACGCCGAGGACTTCTCCGCCGAGGCGCGGCGGCTGCGGCTCGTCGAGGTGGTCGACACGTTGCGCCGCTCGGTCGTGCTGGAAATGGATTTCCGCATGGAGGCGGCGGCACTTTCGGAGATGGCGGAGAACACCAAGGACGATCCGGATTTTCGCGTACCGACGATCGATTGGGACCGCACCACCAAGGAAGTGCTCACGCTCGAATGGATCGACGCGACGCCGCTCTCCGACCGCGCCCGCCTGCAAGCCAAGGGATTCGATTTCCGCCGCCTTGCGCGCGCGCTGATCCAGACCTTTCTGCGCCACGCGCTGCGCGACGGCTTCTTTCACGCCGATATGCATCCGGGAAATCTGTTCGTCGACGACGAGGGCCGGCTGATCGCCGTCGATTTCGGCATCATGGGCCGTCTCGGGGCCAAGGAGCGGCTGTTCCTTGCCGAAATCCTGCACGGCTTCATCACCCGCGACTATCATCGCACCGCCGAAGTGCACTTCGAAGCCGGCTACGTGCCGCCGTCGCACTCGATCGACAGCTTCGCGCAGGCGATTCGCGCCATCGGTGAGCCGATCCATAATCGCGCCGCCGAGGATATCTCGATGGCGCGGCTGCTCACCTTGCTGTTCGAGGTGACCGGCCTGTTCGACATGCGCACGCGGCCGGAGCTTCTGCTGCTGCAGAAGACCATGGTGGTGGTCGAAGGCGTGGCCCGCTCCTTCGATCCCAAGCTCGACATGTGGTCGACCGCCGAGCCGGTGGTCAGCGAGTGGATGACGCGGCATCTCGGCCCTGCCGGCAAGCTCGAAAACGCCGCGGAAGGCGCCGCCGAGCTTGGCCGCTTCATCGGCAATGCGCCCGGGTTGCTCACCCGCGGCGCCCGCGTCCTTGATCAGCTCGACGAGAGCACCCGCGACGGGCTGGTGCTCTCGCCGCAGACCATCGCCGACCTCGGCAAGGCCGAAGCCCGCCGCAGCCGCTGGACCATGGCGGCGCTGTGGGTGATCGCGGCCCTGCTGCTCTGGATCGTCATTCGGGTGTGGTGATTGCATTGATTGCAATGCAATCACCGGCTAGGATCGGCCATGGCCAGCCTGACTGTCCGCCAGCTCGATGACCGACTGAAGCAGCAGCTCCGCCTGCGCGCGGCGCGCAACGGCCGCTCGATGGAGGACGAGATCCGCGTCATCCTGCGGGCGGCGGCGCAGGATGGCGGCCGCCAGGCGCTTGAGGATGTCGTGCCGCCGACGCGGGCTTCGCGTCAGGCCGGGCGCGCGCCGGCGGTCAGCATGCGGGTCCTGCTCATCATCGGCGGCGGAATTGCCGCCTATAAGTCGCTCGATCTCATCCGCCGGCTGCAGGACCGCGGCGCCGGTGTGCGCTGCATCCTCACCGGCGCCGCGCAGCATTTCGTGACGCCGCTCGCCGCCGGCGCGCTGTGCGGCGAGCGCGCCTACACCAGCCTGTTCGATCCGCAGAGCGAGTTCGACGTCGGCCATATCCGCCTCGCCCGCGACACCGATCTCGTCATTGTGGCGCCGGCGACGGCCGACCTCATCGCCAAGATGGCCGGCGGCCATGCCGACGATCTCGCCACCGCCGTGCTCCTTGCCACCGACAAGCCGGTCCTGATCGCGCCGGCGATGAACCCGCAGATGTGGGCCGCCAAGGCGACGCAGCGCAATCTGGCGCGGCTCGCCGCCGACGGCGTGCGCCTCGCCGGACCGGAGGCCGGCGAAATGGCCGAACGCGGCGAAGCCGGCATCGGCCGCATGGCCGAGCCGCTCGCGATTGTCGCCGCGCTCGAAACGATGCTGCGGCAAAGCGGAGCGCTGTCGGGCAAGCGCGTGCTCGTCACCTCCGGGCCGACCAGCGAGCCGATCGACCCGGTGCGGTTTATCGCGAACCGTTCCTCCGGGAAGCAGGGCCACGCCATCGCCGCGGCCGCGGCGGCAGCGGGCGCGGACGTGGTGCTGGTCAGCGGCCCGGTCAACCTGCCCGCTCCGCCGAGCGTTTCGCTGATACGGGTCGAGACGGCGCGGCAAATGCTCGCCGCGGTCGAGAAAGCGCTGCCGGCCGATGTCGCCGTCTTCGCCGCCGCGGTTGCCGATTGGCGGGTGCGGCGCGTGAGCGAGGGCAAGATCAAGAAGCAGGGCGGCGGGCCGCCGACGCTCGATCTCGTTGAGAATCCCGACATCTTGTCCACCATCGCCCACCGCAAATCCGGCCGGCCGCGCCTGGTGATCGGGTTTGCCGCCGAGACCGATCACGTCATTGCCAACGCCAAGGCGAAGCTCAAGAAGAAGGGCTGCGATTGGATTCTCGCCAACGATGTTTCGCCGCGGACCGGCATCATGGGCGGCGATACCAACACGGTTCACCTGGTGAGCGCGGCCGGCGTCGAATCCTGGCCGCCGCAATCGAAGGACGGCGTCGCGCGCGACCTGATCGAGCGCATCGCCGCCGCGTTGACGGAGGCCAGGCGATGAGCGGCGCGCCAGAGATCGAAGTGCGTATTGTGCGCTTGCCGCACGCCGCCGATCTGCCGCTGCCGCAATACCAAAGCGCGCAGGCGGCCGGGCTCGATCTTCTCGCCGCGGTGCCCGCCGAGCGGCCGGTTGAACTCGCGCCCGGGGTGCGCGCGACGATCCCGACCGGGGTCGCCATCGCCTTGCCGCCCGGTCATGAGGGCCAGATCAGGCCGCGCTCGGGCCTCGCCGCGCGGCACGGCGTAACGGTGCTCAACGCTCCCGGCACCGTCGATGCTGATTACCGGGGAGAATTACAGGTCATTCTTGTGAATATTGGGTCGGAGCTATTCGTAGTTCATCGGGGCATGCGCATCGCACAGCTAGTAATCGCGCCTATACAACATGCAAAGCTTGTTGAAACGACCAGCTTGGACACGACGGATCGCGCGTCGGGCGGGCTCGGGTCCACAGGTGTCGCCACGAATATTATCAAAAATCGCTGATAGAGCGAAGTTAAACTGGACCGTTCGATCGCGCGGAATATATTACCTTTCGCAAGCCGAAACCGACTCCCTTCCCGCCGCGTCGATTGCCCTTCATGCCGCTGCTGTCCCGCAAAGGAGTCCTCGCCATCGCGGCCGTGATCGACGTGGCATTGCATGCACACGCCCATCCGATTTCCGCCAAAGCACTGGCGCTGCGGCACGGCTTGCCGCCGCGGCACCTCGAGCCGGTGCTGCAAGCCTTGGTGCGCGACGGCATTCTCAAAGGCGTTCGTGGTCCGCGCGGCGGTTACGCCCTCGCCCGCGAGCGCAAGCGGGTGACGGCCAATGACATCCTGCGCGCCACGGCGGCGGTCGACGGCTGCGAAAAGCCGCATGAGGGCTCCGAGCTCCTGAGCAAGGTCGTGCTTCCGGCGCTCGCCAATGCCGAGGAAGAGTTCGCCGTCGCGTTGAGCCGCATCAATGTCGAAGACATGGCGCGCAGCGCCGAGAAACTGAGCTAGCACGCTTCGCTCGGCGCGTTCGCGATCCCGTTCACGATCTGGACTCTTTCGGCGCGATTCCGCTTGAGAGTAAAGTCAAGCGATTCGCTGGCACATGGCGGTAACGGCCAGCAGGGGCTGAAGGGGCATGCCGGACGCGATCCGGACGAGCCGGGGCTGTGTTCGTCCGTGGCTGGGCAGATTGCTTGCAGCCATTGGTGTCGCTCCGTCGCTGCCGGCCTACGCCGAGCAAAAGCCGGCGCTGGTCCTGCACCAGCTTGTCGCCGACGCTTCGCGCAGCATCGATCGTCACGAGATCGCGGCGCTGGCGTTGATCGTCGGGCTCTCGTTGTTCGCCGTCGTCACCGCGATCCTGTTGGTGCGCACGCGCGCGCGCGCGGCGCGGCTCGAAGCCGCGGCGCATGACGAGACCGCGGCGCTGCGCGGCGGGCTCGACCGCGCCAACGCCTTGCTGCTGTCGGAGCCGCAGCTGGTGGTGGATTGGCCGGCGGCATCCGATGAACCGAGCATCGAAGGCGATCCTTCGATCGTCGGCGTTTCGGCGCCGCATCGCGCGCTCGCTTTCGGCAGCTGGCTCGATCCGGGCAAGGCCCGCGCGATGGAGCAGGCGGTCGGGGCCTTGCGCGCGCTGGGCGAACCTTTCGCCATGTCGTTCGTCACGCTCGCCGGCCGCCCGATCGAGGCGCAGGGCCGCGCCATCGCCGGGCGGGCGGTGCTGCGGCTTAAGGATGCGACCGGGGTCAAGCGCGAGCTGGTGGAGCTGGGCAGCCGGCACGCGGCGTTATTGAGCGAGATCGCGTCGCTGCGCACCTTGATCGAGCGGCTGCCGTCGCCGGTGTGGACGCGCGACGCCGCCGGCCGGCTGACCTTCGTCAACGCCGCCTATGCGCGCGCGGTCGAAGCGCGCGACGCTGCCGATGCGGTGGCGCGCGGCCTGGAGCTCCTCGATACCTCAGCGCGCGAAAACCTGGCGCGCTCGCGCGCCTCGAGCGGCGCCTATGCCGGCCGGCTTCCCGCCGTCGTCGCCGGCGCGCGGCGCAGCTTCGACGTCCTCGACGTTCACACCGATTCCGGCAGCGCCGGCCTCGGTATCGACGCGACCGAAGCGGAAACGATGCGCAGCGCGCTCGCCCGCATGGTCGATGCGCATCGGCGCACGCTCGACGCGCTCTCGACCGGCGTCGCCATGTTCGATGCCGCGCACAAGCTGACCTTCTACAATGCCGCCTATCGTGCGTTGTGGGGCCTCGACGCCTTCTATCTCGATCAGCGGCCGACCGACGCGGCGGTGCTCGAGGAATTGCGCGCGGCGCGCAAGCTGCCGGAGGAGCGGGACTTCCGGCTATGGCGCACGCAGCTGCACGACGCCTATCGCGCCGTCGAGGCCAAGGAGCACACCTGGCATTTGCCCGACGGGCGCACCTTGCGCGTCGTCACCACGCCCAATCCCGATGGCGGCGTCACCTATCTGTTCAACGACGTGACCGAGCGGCTCGACCTCGAGCGGCGGTTCGAGGAATTGATCCGCGTGCGCGGCGAGACGCTGGACAATCTGGCCGAAGGAGTCGTCGTGTTCTCAAGCGACGGCCGCGTGCGCCTGTGCAATCCGACCTTCGCCCGGATGTGGCGGCTCACGCCGCAAATGCTGGCCGAGCGGCCGCACATCGAGGCGATCACGGCGGTGGCCCGGCCGCTGCACGGCGACCATCCGACCTGGCAGGCGCTGCGGCAGGTGGTGACCGCGATCGACAGCCGCGAGGCGATATCGGGGCGGCTCGAACGGCGCGACGGCGGCGTGGTCGATTGCCGGACCGTGCCGCTGCCCGACGGCGCCACTCTGGTGACGTTCCACGACGTCACCGACTCGGTCAATGTCGAGCGGGCGCTGCTCGAGCGCAACGAAGCGCTCGAGGACGCCGACAAGATCAAGATCGACTTCGTGCATCACGTCTCCTACGAGCTGCGCTCGCCGCTCACCAACATCATCGGTTTCGTCCACCTGCTCGGCGATCCGGCGACCGGTCCGCTGGCCGACAAGCAGCGCGAATATCTCGACTACATCACGGTATCGACCGACACCTTGCTCGCGCTCATCAACAACATCCTCGATCTCGCCACCATCGACGCCGGCCGCATGCACCTCAATCTCGGTCCGGTCGATATCCGCGCCACCATGGACGCGGCCGCCGAAGGCGTGCAGGACCGCTTGGTCAGCGCCGGCCTCGTGCTCGACATCCGCGCCGCGGCCGACATCGGCACCTTCACCGCCGACGAGCGGCGCCTGCGGCAGATCCTGTTCAACCTCCTGGCCAATGCGTTGAGCTTTTCCCCGGCCGCCGGGACTGTTACGCTCGTCGCCGAACGGCGCGCCGACGCCATCGTCTTCTCGGTCACCGATCACGGGCCGGGCATTCCGCCCGAGGTGCTGGAGCGAGTGTTCGATTGGTTCGAGACCCATTCGCTCGGCTCGCACCATCGCGGCACCGGGATCGGGCTTTCGCTGGTGCGCTCGTTCGTCGAGCTGCATGGCGGCACGGTGACGATCGCTTCGGTCGTCGGGGAGGGCACTACGGTGACGTGCACGTTCCCACTGGGCGAGGCGGCGAGGCTGACGGCGGCCTAGCGCATGATCCCGAGAAGGGGCCGCCGGTTTTCACAGCAGACCGTGCGCGAACCACGGCGCATAATGCCGAACCGTGTACGTCTCTAGCCGGAGTGCGGTGATGTTTCCGACCGCCGCAGGTGGCGCCAGCTTCGCCGTGACGTTAGCAAACGAGCAGGCGACGGTGCGTTTCGCGCGCGATATCTCCGCCGCGCTCGAGCCCGGCGATCTGGTGACGCTTTCCGGCGCGCTGGGCGCCGGCAAAACCAACTTCGCGCGCGCCCTCATCCGGCAATTGGCGGCCGACGACACGATCGAGGTGCCGAGCCCGACCTTCACCCTGATGCAGACCTACGAGCTTGCGCGCTTCGCGCTCGTTCATGCCGATCTCTATCGGCTCTCGGGTGCAGCCGAGCTTGCCGAGCTCGGCTTCGACGATTTTCCCGACGGCACAGTGATCCTCCTGGAATGGCCGGACCGGGCCGCCGGTCTCCTGCCGCCCGATCGCCTCGACATCACCTTTACGCTCACGCCGCAGCTCGCCGCCGAGGAGCGTAATGCGCGCGTTGTCGGCTATGGCGCCTTCGCCGAGCGCGTGGAACGCATTCAGCCGGTGCGCGCCTTCCTCGACGAGTCCGGCTTCGGCGAGGCCAGGCGCCGGCGCATGCAGGGCGACGCCTCGACGCGTATCTTCGAGCGCCTCAAGCTCGACGACCGCACCGCCATCCTGATGAACGCACCGCGGCGCCCCGATGGCCCGCCGGTGCGCGCCGGCAAGCCCTACAGCGCCATCGCCCGTCTCGCCGAGGACATCGTCCCCTATGTCGCCATCGCCTCGGCGTTGCGCGCGCGCTCGATCTCGGCGCCGGCGATCATCGATGCCGATCTCGATCGCGGCCTCATCATCATGGAGGATCTCGGCGACGAACGTATCGTCGCCGGCGAGCGCCCAACGCCGATCGAAGCGCGCTATGCCGCCGCCGTCGATGTCCTTGCCGCACTGCACGGCCAGGACCTTCCCGGCGTGCTGCCGGTGGCGCCGCAGCTCGATTATGCGCTGCCGCGCTACGACATGGATGCCTTCCTCATCGAGGCCGAATTGCTGCTCGACTGGTACCTGCCGGCGGTCGGCGCGCCGGCGAGCACGCCGATGCGGGAAACCTTCCTCGCGCTATGGCGCGACGCGCTGACGCCGGCGATCCAAGCGCCGCCGACCTGGGTGTTGCGCGACTATCATTCGCCCAATCTCTTGTGGCTCCCCGACCGCGAAGGCGTTGCCCAGATCGGCGTGCTCGATTTCCAGGATGCGCTGCTCGGCCCCGCGGCCTACGACGTGGCTTCGCTGCTGCAGGATGCGCGTGTCGATGTTGCCGAACCGCTCGAGGTGGCGCTCCTCGGCCGCTACGCCCGCGCGCGCCGCACCCAGGACGGGCATTTCGACGTTGCCCTTTTCACCCAGCTCTACGCCACGCTGGCGGCGCAAAGAGCGACCAAGATCCTCGGCATCTTCTCCCGGCTCGACCGGCGCGACGGCAAGCCTCAATACCTGCGTCACATTCCTCGCCTATGGGCCTATCTGCAGCGCTCGCTGGTGCACCCGGCGCTGGCGCCGCTGCGCGCCTGGTACGCCAATGTGCGGGTCAAGGCGCGACATGGGGTATGATTCGGCGAATCGGTGACAGCGGGGCCGGCCCGGGAGATATCATGACGCCGAACCGCGCGATTGTGCTGGCGGCCGGTCTGGGCACGCGGATGCGGCCGCACAACGGCCAGATCCCGAAGCCCCTGGTCGCGGTCGGCGGCAAATCCCTGATCGATTATCCGCTCGATCGCCTCGCCGAGGCCGGCGTTGAGCGCGCGGTGGTCAACGTGCATCACCTCGCCGACGCCGTGGAGCGGCATCTGGCGGCGCGGGCGCGGCCGCAGATCGTTATTTCCGATGAGCGCGGGGCGCTTCTCGGCACCGGTGGCGGCATCGCCAAGGCGCTGCCGGAGCTCGGCAATGCTCCGTTCTTCCTGGTCAACTCCGACACGGTGTGGCTCGACGGCGTCAAGCCCAACATTGTCCGGCTCGCCGAAGCGTTCGATCCCGGCACGATGGACGCCTTGCTGCTGCTGGCGCCGACGACCGACAGCATCGGCTATTCCGGCCGCGGCGATTTCGCCATGCTGCCCGACGGCCGCCTGCGCCGGCGCGGCGAGCGCGAAGTGGTGCCGTTCGTCTATTCCGGCGCCGCGATTCTCGCGCCGGCGCTATTTGCCGCGGCGCCCGCGGGCGCCTTTCCGCTCACGCTCCTCTTCGACCGCGCCGGCGCGGCGGGCCGCCTGTTCGGGCTGCGCCTGGAAGGCGTGTGGATGCATGTGGGCACGCCGGAAGCGGTCGCTGCCGCCGAGGCGACCCTCGCCGACATGCGATAGAAGCCGACACGAGATAGAATCGGATAAGGCTGTGGGCTATATCGCCAACCGATATGCCCCCTCGCGTCTTCACCATTCCGCCGTCGGCGCCGTTTCTTCCGACGCTGATCACGGCATTGACCGGCGGCCGGCTCGGCTTCCGGTTCGCCGACGATCCGCTCGCGCTTGCCGCCGCCACGCTCTACCTGCCGACGCGACGCGCCTGCCGCCTGGCGCGTGACGCTTTCCTCGATGTGCTCGACCGCGACGCGGCGATCCTGCCGCGTATCGTCGCCATCGGCGATATCGACGAGGACGAGATCGCCTTCGCCGAAGCGGCCTCGGGCGCCACCGCCGCGGATGCGCTCGCCTTGCCGCCGGCGCTCGGCGGGCTCGAGCGCCGGTTGCTGCTCGCGCGGCTGATCATGAGATGGGCCGCGGCGCCCGAGGTCCGCGGCTCGAGCGGCGGTCCGCTGGTCGCGCAGACGCCGGCGGCGGCCTGCGCGCTGGCCGACGATCTCGCGCGGCTCATTGACGACGTGACCATGCGCGGCGTGTCATGGGACGGGCTCGACGGCCTCGTCCCGGAAGCGCTCGATCCGTATTGGCAGCTGACGCTGAAATTCCTGCAGATCGCCCGCCAGGCCTGGCCGGATGTCTTGCGCGAGCGCGGATTTATCGAGCCGGCGGCGCGGCGCGACGCGCTGATCAAGGCGGAGACGGCGCGGCTCGCGCGCAAGACCGATGCGCCGGTGATCGTCGCCGGCTCGACCGGCTCGATCCCGGCGACCGCCGATCTGATCGCGGCAATCGCGCGTCTGCCGCACGGCGCCGTGGTGCTCCCCGGCCTCGACACCGATCTCGACGAAGCCTCCTGGCGCCTGATCGGCGGCGGCGAACACAGCAGCGTTCCGCCCGCGCCCGGCCATCCGCAATTCGCCCTGCAGGCGCTCCTTGCGCGCATCGGCGTCGCCCGCGATGCGGTCGAACGGCTTGCCGAACCTTGCGGGCGCGAACGGCTCGTCTCGGAAGCGCTGCGCCCGGCGGCGGCGACCGACCTCTGGCGGCAACGCGCCGCCGATCCGTCGTTCGCGGCGGCGGCCGATGCGGCGCTCGGCACCATGGCGATGATCGAAGCCGGGCATGCCGAGGACGAGGCGCTCGCCATCGCGGTCGCCTTGCGCGAAGCCGTGGAACAGAAAAAGACGGCGGCGCTCGTTACGCCGGATCGCGCCCTCGCACGCCGCGTTGGCGCTGCGCTCGCGCGCTGGTCGATTGCCGCGGAGGATTCCGCCGGGCTGGCGCTCGCCGACACGCCGGCGGGCGTGTTCGCGCGACTTGCCGCCGACGCGGCGCTCGACGGGCTTGCGCCGGTGACGCTGCTCGCCTTGCTCAAGCATCCGCTCTTGCGGCTTTCCTCGCGCGGCACCGAGCGTTCCGTTGCGGCGCTCGAGCGTGCGGTCCTGCGCGGCCCGCGCCCGCGTCGCGGCAGTGCCGGCCTTGCCGGCGCGGTCGACGCCTTGCGAACCCAACTGGAGAAATTCCGCCGCAAGGAGGAGGTCGATCTGCACGCCTCCGATCCGCGCATCGATCTCGCCGATGGCGAGCTTGCGGCTGCCGGCGAACTCGTGCGCCGGCTCGCCGCCGCGCTGGCGCCGCTGGAAGAAATCGGCCGGGAAATACGCCCGCTGAGCGACATGGCCGCGCGCCATCGCGAGGTGCTGGCCGCGCTGTCGCGCGACGGCAAGGAGGAAAGCGCCTTCGCCGGCGCCGACGGCGCGAGGCTCGCGGACGCGCTCGATGAATTGGCGACGAGCGGAGCCGCCGGCGACTTTCCCGTTGCGCCTTCCGACTATGTCGAGCTCTTCGCCGCCGCGCTGGCCGGGCGCGTGGTGCGCCGGCCCCCGCAACGCGGCGCGCGCGTGCGCATCCTCGGGCCGCTCGAGGCGCGGCTCACCGAGAGCGACCGCGTCGTGCTCGGCGGGCTGGTCGAAGGAACGTGGCCGCCGGAGACGCAAACCGACGCCTGGCTCAACCGCCCGATGCGCAAAGAGCTCGGCCTCGATCTGCCCGAGCGCCGCATCGGATTGTCCGGGCACGATTTTGCTCAATTGCTCGGCGCACGCGAAGTGATCCTGACGCGTGCCGCCAAGGTCGCCGGTACGCCGACGGTGCCTTCGCGCTTCGTCCAGCGTGTGGCCGCGATTGCCGGCGCGCGATGGCAGAACGTGATCGAGCGCGGCAACACCTATCTCGCCTGGGCGCGCGACATCGATCGCCCGGAGCGGGTCGCTGCGGCGCCGCGGCCGGCGCCGAAGCCGCCGCGCGCGGCGCGGCCGACCGGCCTGTCGGTCACCGAGATCGAGCACTGGCTGCGCGATCCGTACACGATCTACGCCAAGCACGTCCTGCGCCTGAAGCCGCTCGACGAGGTCGACGCGGCGCCCGGCGCCGCCGAGCGCGGCACCATCATTCACGCCGCGATCCGCGATTTCACCCAACGCTTCGCCGCGAGCCTGCCGGCCGATCCGGCGCGCGAACTTATCGAGCTTGGGCGCGCGCACTTCGAGGGACTCGAAGAATTTCCCGAGGCCCAGGCCTTCTGGTGGCCGCGTTTCATGCGCATCGCCCGCTGGTTCGGCGCCTGGGAGGCCGGCCGGCGCCCGGCTCTCGCCGCCATCGCCGCCGAAATCCGCGGCGAGATCGAGATCCCGCTCGCCGCCGGCGCCTTCAGGCTGCGCGGCGTTGCCGACCGTATCGAACGGCATGCGGATGGCGGCTACGTCGTCCTCGACTACAAGACCGGCGCGTTGCGGACCGAGAAGCAGGTGCGCACCGGGCTCGCGCCGCAGCTCACGCTCGAAGCCGCGATGCTGCACCAAGGCGGATTCAAACCCATCCCGGCCGGCGCGCCGGTCGCCGCATTGGCCTATGTGATGCTCAAAGGCGGCGTGCCGCCGGGGAAAGTCGAGCCGATCGTGTTCAAGGACGGCACGCCGGCGAGCCAAGCCGAGCGGGCCTTGGCCAAGCTCACGACGCTGGTGCAACGCTTCGACGATGATAACGAGCCTTATCGGTCGCTGGTCCATCCGATGTGGAAAGCGCGCTACGGCGACTACGACCACCTCGCGCGCGTCAAGGAATGGTCGGCGACCGGCGGCCCCGAAGACGAAGATTTCGGGAGCGGCGCGCCGTGAGATCGCCGAGCATCATTCCGCCCGACGTGCTTCGGTTGCAGGGCGAAGTGTCCGATCCGGCGGTTTCGGCGTGGGTCGCGGCCAATGCCGGATCGGGCAAGACGCATGTGCTGGCGCAGCGCGTGATCGGTCTTCTGCTCGCCGGCGTCGAGCCGGAAAAAATTCTCTGCATCACCTTCACCAAGGCGGCAGCCGCGAACATGGCGAAGCGGGTGTTCGACACGCTCGGGCGCTGGACCACGCTCGACGATGCCGCGCTCGACGACGCCATCCGCGGGGGCTCCGGCGCACCAAGCGCGCCCCGCCGGGCGTTGGCGCGGCGGCTGTTTGCGCGCGCGCTGGAGACGCCGGGCGGCCTCAAGGTGCAGACCATCCACGCCTTCTGCACCCAGCTCCTGCATCAATTTCCGTTCGAAGCCAACGTTGCCGCCCGCTTCGGCGTGTTCGACGAGGCCGAGCAATCGCAGTTGCTGGAGCGGTTGACCCGGGGCGTGCTGCTGGAAGGGGCGACCGCCGCCGAGAGCCCGCTCGGCCGCGCGCTCGGCATCGCCATGACCGCCGGCGCCGACCAGACCTTCCGCGACGTGGTGCGCGAGGCGATCGGCCGTCGCGATGTGATCGAGCGCTGGCTCGGCAGCGCCGGCGGCTTGGACGCCGCGATCGCCGCGCTCTCGCGCGCGCTCGGCCTCGAGCCGGGAGCGGACATGGATAGCGTCGAAGCCGAGTTTTTCGCCGGCGCCTTGATCGCGCCGCCGGAGTGGCCGGTGCTGGCCGCGGCGCTCGCCCGGGGCGCCAAGACCGATTGCGAGCAGGCCGAGCGGTTCGCCACGCTCGCCGCGCGCTCCGGCTCGGACCGTATCGAGACCTATATCGATATTTTTTGCACCGATCAGCGTACCGCGCGCAAATCGATCGTGACCAAGGCGATCAAGGACGCGGGACTGATCGAGCGGCTCGACGCCGAAGGAAAACGCGTGTGCCAAGTCCTGGAGCGGCGCAATGCCGTCGCTTGCCGCGATCGCAGCGCCGCCCTCCTCACCGTCGCCGAGGCGGTGCTGACCCGTTATCGCGGCGAAAAGGAGCGGCGCGGCCTTCTCGACTATGACGACCTCATCGACAAGACCCTGGCTCTGCTCAACAGCGTTGAAGCGGCCTGGGTCCACTACAAGCTCGATCTCGGGATCGACCACGTGCTGATCGACGAGGCGCAGGACACCAGCCTGAAGCAGTGGGAGATCGTCTGCCGCCTCACCGCGGAATTCACCGCCGGAACGGGCGCGCGCGATCTCAGGCGCACGATGTTTGCCGTCGGCGACGAAAAGCAATCGATCTTCTCGTTTCAGGACGCCGCCCCCACGGAATTCGCCGAGATGCGCCGGCATTTCGAGCGCGCGCATCGAGCCGGCGGGTTGGATTTCGTGTTTCGCGAATTCAAGCACTCGTTCCGCTCCGGCGAGAGCGTACTCGGCGCCGTGGACGAGGTATTCAAGGCAAAGGCGATCGCGGCGAGTGTCAGTGCGGACAGCGGCGGCTTCCCGCCGCATATCGCCTTGCCCGACGCGCCGCCGAGCGTCGTCGAGATCTGGGAGCCGACGAAACCGGAAGAGCGCGAGCCGATCGAAGGCTGGGACGCGCCGTTCGATACGGTGAGCGAAACGAGCCCGCGGGTGAGGCTGGCGCAGCGGATCGCGCACACGGTGCGCAAATACATCGCCGAACGCGTGCCGGTCGGCATCGAAGGCCGCGCGGCGAGCTATGGCGACGTGCTCGTGCTCGTGCGCCAGCGCGGGCCGTTGTTCGAGGCGATCATCCGTGCGCTCAAGAACGAGGGCGTCGAGGTGGCCGGCGCCGATCGCCTCATGCTGACCGAGCACATCGCGGTCATGGACCTCATGGCGCTCGCCGACGCGCTTTTGTTGCGCGAGGACGATCTCGCGCTGGCGACGGCGCTGCGCAGCCCGCTGTTCGGATTCACCGACGATGATTTGTTCGCCATCGCCTGGAATCGCGGGCGCTCTTCGCTGCGCGACGCGCTCGCCGGCAAGGCCGCGGAGCAGGAAAAATTCAACGAAGCCGTGGCGCGGCTCGACGCGCTTGCGCAAGCGGCGCGGCGCGAGACCCCGTTCGGCTTCTACGCACAGATTCTCGGCGCCGGCGGCGGCCGGCGTCGCTTCCTCGCCCGGCTTGGCGCCGAAGCGAACGACGCGCTCGATGAATTCCTCAATCTGGCGCTCGAATATGAGCGGCGGGAGACGCCCTCGCTGCAGGGCTTTGTCGCCTGGCTGCGCGCCGCCCGCGCCGAGGTCAAACGCGACATGGAGATCGCGCGCGACGAAGTCCGGGTCATGACCGTGCACGGCGCCAAGGGCCTGGAAGCGCCGATCGTAATCCTCGCCGATACCATGACGTCGCCCGCCGGCCCGCGGCCGCCGCGGCTCCTCACGCTTGCCGACGGCGCGATGATCTGGGTGGGACGCAAGGACGACGACGTCGCGCTGGTCGCGGCGGCGCGCCGGGCGGCGTTGACCGAAGCCGAGCACGAATATCGCCGGCTTCTTTATGTCGCCATGACCCGCGCTGCCGACCGGCTGATCGTGTGCGGCGCCGACGGCGAACGCAAGCGGCCGACGGGCTGCTGGTACGATCTCGTCTTTGAGCCGCTGCGGCCGTTCCTGGTCGAGGAAGGTGACGGCGCGGAGAAAGTCTTGCGCTATCGCCAGCCTGCCGAGATCATCGAGCGCCGCTCACCCGCGGCGGATTTGCCCAAAGCCGCGCGCGGCGAGCTTCCGTCATGGCTGCGGCGGCCGGCGCCCGTCGAGGTGGCGGCTTCCCTGCCCCTCTCGCCGTCCTCGGCATTCGCCGACGACATCGGCGATGCTGCGCCGGCGGGCGGATCGGCTGCCGAGCGCGGCAAAGCGCTCAAGCGCGGCCGGCTCGTCCATCGGCTGATGCAGTCATTGCCCGATATCCCGGCGGCCGGCCGCAAGGACGCCGCGCGACTTTATCTTGACCGCGTCGCGGCCGATTTCCTCGCGGCGGAGCGGGCGGAGATCCTGCGGCAGGTCCTCACCGTCCTCAATGATCTGATCTTCGCGCAGGCGTTCGCGCCGGGAAGCCGCGCCGAGGTCCCGATCGTCGGCCGCATTGCGTGCGCCGGCGCCCCTGCGTTCACTGTCTCCGGCCAGGTGGATCGCCTGGCGGTGACGCGCGATGCGGTCGTGATCGTCGACTATAAATCCGACCGAATCGCCCCGCGCGGGCTTGCCGATGTGCCGCCGGCCTATGTCGCGCAACTTGCGCTTTATTGCGCGGTGCTGGCGCGCATTTACCCGGAGAAAACGCTTCTTGCGGCATTAGTGTTCACCGAGGGGCCGATTGTCATCGAAGTTCCCGGCGCGGCCACGGATGCGGCGCTGGCGAAGGCTGTCCAGGCTATCCAGGATGTCACGCTCCGGTGAGGTTCCCTTGACGCTTGCGGATGCCGTTCATACGTTCGCAGCCCTGCCCACTTTCCCGAATCAGCGAGGTCTTCCATGGTCGACAAGGTGACGGACGCGACGTTCGACAAGGACGTGCTCAAAGCGAGCGGACCGGTCGTGGTCGACTTCTGGGCGGAGTGGTGCGGCCCCTGCCGGACGATCTCCCCGGCGCTGGAAGAAATTTCCAACTCGCTCAACGGCAAGGTGAAGATTGTCAAGCTCAATGTCGACGAGAATCCGGGCACGGCGGCGAAATACGGCATCATGTCGATCCCGACTTTGATGCTGTTCAAGAACGGCCAGCTGGCCTCGCGCCAGGTCGGCGCCGCGCCGAAGCAGAAATTGGAGCAGTGGATCACTGCTTCGGTGTGATTCGATCCCCGGTCGTCTTCTCTTTGTCATTGCCGGGCTTGACCCGGCAATCCATGTCTTAGCGCCACAGGAAAGATGGATCACCGGGTCAAGCCCGGTGATGACGCCGAGTATGCTAGTGCCGGAAATGCCGCATCCCGGTCAGCACCATGGCGATACCGTGCTCGTCGGCGGCCTTGATCACCTCATCATCGCGCATTGAGCCGCCGGGCTGGATCACCGCGGTGGCGCCAGCCTCGATCGCGACCAGCAAACCATCGGCGAACGGAAAGAATGCGTCGGAGGCGACCACCGATCCTTTGGTGGCCGGCGCCGCGAGCCCGGCTGCCTTGGCGGCATCCTCTGCCTTGAGCGCGGCGATGCGCGCGGAATCAATCCGGCTCATCTGCCCGGCGCCGATGCCTACGGTCGCCGAATCCTTGGCATAGACGATCGTGTTCGACTTCACGTACTTGGCGACGCGGAAGGCGAAACGAAGGTCGCGCAGCTCCGCATTGGTCGGCACCCGCTTGGTCACCGGCTTGAGCTCCATGTCGTCGACCACGGCATTGTCGCGCGACTGCACCAGGAGGCCGCCGGCGACGGTCTTTGCGGTGAGCCCCGATGCACGCGGATCCGGCAGGCCGTTGGCGAGGAGCAAGCGCAGATTCCTTCTGGCCCCGACAATGCCGATCGCCTCTTCGGTCGCGTCCGGCGCGATGATGACTTCGGTGAAGATCTCGGTGATGGCGCGGGCCGCGTCCGCATCAAGCGTGCGGTTGAGCGCGATGATGCCGCCATAGGCCGAGATCGGGTCGCAAACGAGCGCCTTGCGATAGGCGTCGAGCAGGCTTTCGCCCTCGGCGACGCCGCACGGATTGGCGTGCTTGATGATCGCGCAGGCGGCGGTGCGTGCCGGATCGAACTCGGCGACGCACTCATAGGCGGCGTCGGTGTCGTTGATGTTGTTGTAGGAGAGCTCGCGGCCCTGCACCTGCCGCGCGCTGGCGACGCCGAAGCGCAAATCCGGCGTGCGGTAGAACGCCGCCGACTGGTGTGGATTCTCGCCATAGCGCAATTTCTCGATCAGCCGCCCGCCGATCGCGCGGTAGCCGGGTGCATTCTCGCCGAGTGCGCTGGCAAACCAGTTGGAGATCGCGGCATCGTAGGCGGCGGTGCGGGCGTAAGCCTTGGCGGCAAGGCGGCGGCGTAACGCCAGCGTCGTCCCGCCATGCTGCGTCAGCTCCGCCAGCACGTCCGGGTAATCCTCGGCATCGACCAGGACGGCGACGTCGGCATGGTTCTTGGCGGCGGCGCGGATCATCGCCGGTCCGCCGATGTCGATATTCTCGACGCAGGTTTCGAAATCGGCGCCGCGCGCCACCGCATCCTCGAACGGGTAGAGGTTGACGACCAGAAGATCGATCGGGCGAATGCCGTGCGCGCGCATCGCCTCGGCGTGAGCGGGATTGTCGCGAACCGCGAGGAGGCCGCCATGCACCGCCGGATGCAGCGTCTTGACGCGGCCATCCATCATTTCCGGAAAGCCGGTGAGCTCGGCGACATCGAGCACGGCAAGGCCGGCCTCGCGCAGCGTCTCGCGTGTCCCCCCGGTGGACACGAGCTCGATGCCGTGGCCGGCGAGCGCGCGGGCGAATTCGACGACGCCGCTCTTGTCGGAAACGGAAATGAGGGCGCGCGAGGCGCGACGCAGGTGTTCGGTCATGGCGCGTTCGGTCATCGCGCGTTGTTTCATCCTCCGCCGCGGAGCGCAAGCGAAGCGGATAGTGTCAGGTCGGCAGCTTCCGTTCCTCGCTGCGCGCCCGCCGCGAGGCGGCGCTGGCGGCAACGGTGGCGGCATTGGCCTGCTGGAAAGTCCAGACCACGCGCGGCACTTTCCGCGCCTCCCCATAGATCACCATTTGTACGCTGCGGCGCGGGCCGTCGCTGCCGGCGAGGTAGACACTGTCCTCCAGCTCGACGACCTGACCGTCATAGGTGTTGAAGATCCACACCTCCTTGTTCGGCGCCATCAGCATGACGCCGCGGCCGTCGGTCATGCGGTTGGCTTTGATCGAGGGGTGCAGATGGAAGCGCACGGCGTAACGGTCGCGCGTGGTGCGGATTCGTTCGCCGCCATCGGCGGCGAGGAACAGCTCCTCGCCTTCGAGCCGCTTGCCGTCGGCGGCGAGCGCCAGCGTGCGCTCATGGACGATGCCGTAAGCGCCGGCGTAGCCGTCATGGGCGGCGCGCAGCACGATCGAATCGGCGCGATTTTCGCGCGTTACCGAGACGTAGCTCGGGCCGCCGAACATCGGCGAGCCGCCGAGCACGCGCCGGAATGCCGCGGTTTCGATGAAGCGGGCCGAGGACGTATCGTTGAACGTCACCGTGGAATGCGACGCGGTCGCGCGCGCGTGCCGGCGCCATTCTTCGCGCGAGGTCGCCGGCATGCCGCAATTGACGATGATGAGATTCTGCTTCGGCGAGGAGAACTCGAAGGAAAGGCAGCCGGCGTGGGCCTCGAGGCTCGCTTCGATCGGCGGCGGGCCGCCGGTATCGATGATCAGGACGCTGCCGCCGGCTTCCATGCGCTGATAGGCGGAATGCGGCGCGTTCGAGAGCGGCGCGCCGCGGGTATCGTCATAGGCGAGCAGCGTCATGAGCAGATCGGCCGGCGTCGCCCCCATGCCATTGAAATGCGCGAAGGTCCCCTCGGAATGGCGAAAGAAGCGCAGCATCGGCATCATGCGGTCGATGGCATTGAGCAGCGGCTGCGGCGGCGCTTCGTTGCGCGAGGTGAACACCTGGCGCAGCGGCAGCAACATCAGCAGCAACTCGATGATCGCACGGGGATTGCGGTCGACGTGACCGCCGTCGGGCAGGATCTCCTCTTCGATGATGCGATTGAGCCGGTCGGTGGTCGATTTGATGTGCTTCCCCTGCCCGGCGATGCACAGCGCCGCATAGCTCAGCGCGATCGGAGCGAGCATGCGCGCGACGCCGCGCCGCGCGTCGCCGGCGGTGTGGCGAAGATAGCGGACCTGACGGACCAGGCTGCGCAGGAAGCGCCGGTAAAAGGCGGCATCGGCGTCTTCCAGCACCAGGGTGGCCTGGCTGAGCCACGAAACGATGCGGCGCGAGAGCACGTCCGGACGCCAGCCGAGCGGGTGCCAGGAGCCCTGCGCCGCGATCCATTCGTTGATCAGCGCCCGTGCATTGGCGCGGCTGATCGCGGATTCCGCCGCGTGCAGATGCCGCAGCCAGCTGAAACCGAGAAGCGCCATCGCCCATTCCTCGGACGGCGGCTCCATTTCAAAGACCGAGCGGCGGTCGCAGACCACGATCTTGCCGGCGAAGGCGAAGCGGCCGGCGTAGATTTCGCCGGCGCGGGTGGCATCGGTGGTGCGCAGATCCTGCGGCGCAATCAACAGCCGGTCGGGTTTGAGCGGAATGAACGACCAGCGCAGCAGCGGATGGCCGTTGAGGCGCCCGGCGAGGCGCCGTAGGCCGCCGCGTAGCAGCAGCCACGACAGCTTCGCGTGGTTCGCGATTGAAACGCGCGCCATCGTTCGGATCGCCCTTCCGTCGGCGGATTGCGTCGCCGAATCCAGCTATATCGGATCGCCGCACCGGCGGCCAATTGCGGGCTAAAATTAACGTTTCTGCAGCCGTGCGGCATAGAAGCCGTCGAGGCCGGCGAAACGCGAATCAGGATCGGGCAGCTGGCAGGGCAGGGTGCGCAGGTCGCCATCTTTGCTGATGAACTCGCCGCGGCCGAAAACCTCGGACGGCGCGATCGGCATCCGCCGCATGCCGTCCTCGCGCGCGAGGAGGTCGGCGACCACATGCTCGGCTTCCTCGGGCTCGAGCGAGCAGGTGCAGTACACCAGGATACCATCGGGCCGCAGCAGCGCGACGGCGCGGGCGATGAGGCGACGCTGCAAGGCGGCGAGCGCAGTAATATCGGACGCGCGTTTGAGCCACGGCACGTCGGGGTGGCGGCGGATGGTGCCGGTCGAGGAGCAGGGCGCGTCGAGGAGCACGGCATCGAACGGCTCGGCGGTCCATTCGGCAACATCGGCGCCGACGAGATCGGCGGCAAGCGAGAGCCGCGCGAGATTGTCGCGCAGCCGCGTCAGCCGCGCCGGCGTGCGATCGACCGCGGTGACCTGCGCGCCAGCGGCGGCAAGCTGCGCGGTCTTTCCCCCGGGGGCAGCGCAGAGATCGGCGACACGGCGCCCGTTGACATCGCCGAACAGCCGCACCGGCAGCGCCGCCGCTGCGTCCTGCACCCACCACGCACCCTCGGCAAAACCGGGCAGCGCGGTCACCGTGCCATGCGCGATCATGCGCAGCGATCCAGTCGGCAGCACCCGCGCGTTCAGCCGTGCGGCCCAGATTTCCGGATCGCTCTTGACCGTGAGATCTAGCGCCGGCTCGGTGCCGTTGGCGGCAGCGATGGCGTGCGCCGTCTCCGCGCCGTAACTCTCGATCCATCGCGCCAGCAGCCATTCCGGCGTATCGAGGATTGCGGTGTCGAGCGCGCGCAAACGCTTGGCGCCCTCGCGCGCGAGGCGGCGGAGCACGGCGTTGACCAGGCCGGCATAGTGCATCGCCTGCCGGTCGGCCTGCGCCAGGCGCACGGCGAGATCGACGGCGGCATGATCGGGCACGTCGAGGAAGAGGATCTGCGCAGCGCCGATCAGGAGTGCGGTCTCGACCCGCGGCGCCTTCTCCGGCGCACCGCGATCGAGAAAGATGCCGATGAGATGGCGTAGCGTGCCGAGCCGGCGCAGCACCGTGGCGGCGAGAGCCCGCACCAGCGCGCGGTCGCGCTCGGGCAAGCCGGCAAATCCCGGATGCGCGGCCGCGCCCTCGAGCGCTTCGTCGAGCGCGCGCCGGCGGCGCAATACGTCCTCAAGGATGTCGGCGGCAATCCGCCGGGCCGGCAAGCCCGGTACGGCGTCGGCATGGCGCGGCGGCCGCGGCACCGATTTTCGCTTAGCCTTCATCCGGCGTTCTTGGCACGGTTCGCCGGCACCGGGGAGGGACTTGCGGCCGCGCGAACGCTTCGCCACGTGAATATCATGGCATCCGAGCCAAAATCACCGACGCCAGCCGCGGGCGCAGCGGTGCCGGATCAGGCCGGCGGAAAACGTCCGCTGCCGCCGGCGGCCGAGCGCGCGCTCGCTGAAGCCGCGGCCCGTCGCGCCGAACGCGCGCGCCCCGCGCCCGATCGGCCGAAGGAAATCGGCGGCCGCGACGGTCCGGAGCCGACCCGCTACGGCGACTGGGAAGTGAACGGCCTGACTTCGGATTTCTAGGGTCAGGGCTCAGGAATCAGGCGTCAGGGGTCGGGTATCAGGCGTTCTGATTTCTGGTTCCTGACTCCTGACCCCTGACCCCCGACACCTGACCCCCGATTACTCGACGACCACCGGCGTGCCGATTTTGACCCGATCGTAAAGATCGGTGATGTCGGCGTTGTACATGCGGATGCAGCCATGCGAGACGAAACGGCCGATCAGAGCCGGCTGGTTGGTGCCGTGGATGGCGTATTCGGTGCCGGTGAGCGTCATGGCGGCGACGCCCATCGGGTTATGCGGCGAGCCTCCCGGGATCACGTCGGGGAGCCGCGGGTTTTCCCGCTTGATCGAGACCGGCGGCGCCCACGCCGGGCTCATATACTTGCCGCTGATCGTGGTCGTGCCGGCCCATTGCATGCCGGCTTTGCCGACACCGACCGGATAGCTCAGCGCCCGCCCGTCGCCGAGGAACAGGTAGAGCCGGCGCTCGCTGGTGCGGATGACGATGGTGCCCGCCGCGTAGCTGTCCTTTGTGGCGACGATGTCGCCATTCGCGTACGCCGGACGCGGCGAAAGGGCGAATGAGCTGATACTCGCAACCAGCACGGCCGCGAACAGAATTATCCCCCGCATCGTGGAACCCCCAACACGCAACAAACGACCGGCCCGCGCACGCGAGGCGCACTCAATAAGCACTCACTCGGCGGAAACCATCTTAGACGAAAACGCGGGTTTCCTCAGCAGCAACCGCGCAACACGGTAAAATTTTCATCAATTTCTCGCCGTCGCCGGCCGTGCTCCCGTGAGTTCAGGCGCTCTTGCGGTTCTGCCGGTTGCTGACGAGGTCGTCGACCACGGCGGGATCGGCGAGCGTCGAGGTGTCGCCGAGATTTGCCGACTCATCCTCGGCGATCTTGCGCAGGATGCGGCGCATGATCTTTCCCGAACGGGTCTTCGGCAGGTTCGGGGCGAACTGGAGGAGGTCGGGCGAGGCGATTGGGCTGATCTCGGTGCGCACCCAGTTCACCAATTCCTTGCGCAACGCTTCGGTCGGCTGCTCGCCGGCCATCAGCGTGACATAGGCGTAGATGCCCTGGCCCTTGATGTCGTGCGGATAACCGACGACCGCGGCTTCCGACACTTTCGGGTGCGCAACCAGCGCCGACTCGACCTCGGCGGTGCCGAGGCGATGGCCGGCAACATTGATCACGTCGTCGACGCGGCCGGTGATCCAGTAATAGCCGTCTTCGTCGCGGCGGCAGCCGTCGCCGGTGAAATATTTTCCCGGATAGGCGCTGAAATAGGTGTCGATGAAGCGCTGATGGTCGCCATAGACCGTGCGCATCTGTCCCGGCCACGAATCCGCGATGCACAGATTGCCGCTGGCCGCGCCGTCGAGCACCTTGCCGTCGGGATCGACGATCTGCGGCAGGATGCCGAAATAAGGCCGCGTCGCCGAGCCGGGCTTGAGCCGGGTCGCGCCGGGCAGCGGCGTGATCAGAATGCCGCCGGTTTCGGTCTGCCACCAGGTGTCGACGATCGGGCAGCGGCCGTCACCGACCACGCGGTGATACCATTCCCATGCTTCCGGATTGATCGGCTCGCCGACCGAGCCGAGGAGCCGCAACGAGGCGCGCGAGGTCTTCTTCACCGGCGCATCGCCCGCCTGCATCAGCGCCCGGATCGCCGTCGGCGCGGTGTAGAAGATGTTGACCTTGTGCTTGTCGATTACTTCCCAGAAGCGCGACATCGACGGAAAATTCGGCACGCCTTCGAACATCAGCGTCGTGGCGCCGTTCGCCAGCGGCCCGTAGACGATATAGCTGTGGCCGGTGACCCAGCCGACATCCGCCGTGCACCAGTAAATATCCCCGTCGTGATAGTCGAACACGTCGCGATGCGTCATCGCCGCGTAGACCAGATAGCCGCCGGTCGTGTGCAGCACGCCTTTCGGCTTTCCGGTCGAGCCCGACGTGTAAAGGATGAACAGCGGGTCCTCCGCATTCATCTCCGCGCAGCGGCACTCCGCCGTCACCATGTCGGCGGCCTCGTGATACCAGACGTCGCGCCCCGGCGTCATATCGACCGCCGCGCCGGTGCGCCGGACCACGATGACATGGTCGACGCCGCCGACCTTGGCGATGGCCGCGTCGGTATTGGCCTTGAGCGGCACCTTGCGGCCACCGCGCAAACCTTCGTCGGCGGTGATGACGACGTTCGACTTGCAGTCCTCGATGCGGCCGGCGAGCGAATCCGGCGAGAAGCCGCCGAACACCACCGAATGGATCGCACCGATACGCGCGCAGGCAAGGATGGCGTAAGCCGCCTCCGGGATCATCGGCAGGTAGATGGTGACGCGGTCGCCCTTCTCGACATTGCGGTTGCGCAGCACATTGGCGAAACGGCAGACCTCGTCGTGCAGTTCTCTGAAGGTGATGGTCTTCGAATCTTTCGGATCGTCGCCTTCCCAGATGATCGCAATTTGGTCGGCGCGCTTGGCGAGATGGCGGTCGATGCAATTGTAGGCGGCATTGGTGACGCCGTCCTCGAACCATTTGATCGAGACATTCGGCTTGGCGAACGAGGTGTTCTTGACCTTGCTAAACGGCTTGAACCAGTGGATGCGCTTTCCCTGCTCGGCCCAGAAGCCGTTCGGATCGGCGAGCGAGCGCTGGTACATTGTCTTGTAGTCGGCTTCGTTGATGAAGGCGTGCTTCGCCCAATCGGCGGGGATCTCGTAGACCTTGTCCGACATCTCGTCCTCCAGGCGCACACGCCGCTGGCGCGGCCTTACTAACGCAGCCTTACTCAAAGGCGTTTCCCGGCGGCATTATGCGACGATGCGCGGACGAGCGACAAGGCTCCGCAGCAGCCCCGGCGGATGGTGCGACATTCTTGACGCGTTGCGCGCCCGGCCTGCAGGCCGAAAATCGACTTGCCGGAGATCGGCGGCGAACGGGGGAGCCGCTGTTCAGGCGAGCGATTGCACCACGTCGGCGATCTCCTGCTCTAAAAGCTTGAGCTTATACGCCGTAGCAGGAAGCGGCTTTGCGTGTTTGATCGCGAGCTGGGCGGCCTTGCGGATGCCGGCTTCGTCGAGCACGGCGGATCGCAGCGCCTCTTCGACCTCGATGAATCGCAACGGCACCGGCGCGATGCCGCCGGCGACCACGCGGATGAACTCGAACCGCCGCTCGGCGAGCACGGCGCGGACGACCACCTCGACCAGCGGCCATTCGGCGTAGGTGCGACTTATGGCGCGCCGGTAGCCAGCGCGCTCCCGCTCGAGCGGCGCCGGCATGTCGACATGCGTAATGTACTCGCCGGGCTTGAGCGTGTTGTCGACGGTTCCCTCCGAGCCGTCGCCGAGAAGGGCCGCGATCGTCAGGTTGCTTCGCTCGCTGGTGGTGACCGCGGCATCGTAGGTCAGGAGCGCTGCGGCGAGCGTCGAGGGATGCGGTGCGACGCAGGGTCCAAGGTCGAAGGCGACCCCATAGAGGTGATTGCCCGCGCGCGCCGGGCACTCCGGGTCGCCCTTCTTCAGGCAGGAAAGATGGGGGTTGCGGAAATACCAGCACCGCGTCCGCTGCGCCAAGTTGCCGCCAAGCGTGCCGACGCCGCGGATCTGCGGCGTCGCCAGTCCCGCGGCTGCCACCGCGAGGCCCGGATAGGCCGCTTGCACGCGCGCGTCCGCCGCGAGCGTTGCGATCGTGACCATGGCGCCGAGGCGAGCCGCGCCCTGCGGATTCCAAGCGATGCCGGTCATCAGATCGGTCGGTACGAGATCGGTGATCTTGCCGCGCGAAATGCCGGAGCGGCGGCGCTCGGAGAGATCGGTGCCGCCGGCGCGGAACTCGGGCGTCATCTGATGCAGGCTCATGATCCTCTCCCGCCATTAAACGCCGCCAGCAGGCGGTCCGGACGCATGGGAATCTCATACGGTCTGGCGCCGGTCGCATTGTGGACTGCATTGGCGATTGCCGCGGCGACCGGCAGCGTCGCGACTTCGCCGAGTCCGACCGCGCCGCCGGGCACGTGCTCAAAACCCCAATCGTCGAAGTGGATGTCCATCTCGGGCGTGTCGGCGATGCCGGGGATGCGGTAGTCCTCCAAACCCGTCGTCAAAACCTGGCCCGATGCCTGATCGATTTGCCGGCCTTCGTAGAGCGCGTAGCCGACGCCTTGGATGATCGAGCCTTCCGCCTGGCTGCGGGCGAGCTGCGGCGCCGCGAGCCGGCCCACGGCCAAGCCGCTATGCACCCGCAGCGCGCGGACCCGGCCGAGCAGCGTGTCGACCTCGACCTCGGCGACCTGCACGGCGCTCGGCGCGCCGGAGCCGGTTTCGAGGCGCGCGAAGCGGCGCAGGATCCACTTGAACACCGTCCCCATCATGCCGGCCGCTTCGAGCGGCGAGGTGATGCCGCGAACCGCTGCCCGGTCGGGAGGACGTCCCGCCGTCACGTTGATGTCCGGCATGCCGGCGAGAACGGCGCGCCAATCCGTCTTATCCTCGACCGGACGGTTCGAGCGCCGGCGCACTTCGTCCTTGAGCCGATCCGCGGCCGCAAGCGCTGACGGCACTATGGTCGCGGTGCTGCGGCTGCCGCCGGCCATCGCGCCTTCGGGCAGGGAAGAGTCGCCGACCCGCGCCTCGACCTCGTGCGGCTCCAGTGCGAACGCTCCGGCGACCGTGTTGGCGAGCACGCTGCGGGCGCCGTTGCCAATGTCTTGCGTCGAGGTGCTGGCGATAAGGCGGCCGTTCTTGATTTCGAGCTTCACCTCGCAGCCCGGCTGCCAAAAGTACAGCCAAAAGCCCGCCGCTACTCCGATGCCGCGCCGATATCGGCCGCGTTCGGAGCCGACTTCGCCACGGGTGCGCCAGGCGTTAAGCCCGCTCGCCCAATCGTAGAGGCGTTGACGTTGCGGGTCCCGATCCCAGCGACGGCGAAGCGCGATCGGGTCGACGGCGAGCCTGAACGCGGCCTCGTCGACCGCCTGCTCCAGCGCGAAGCACAGCACCGGACCTCCGGGGCCGCGGAACGGCGCGCCTGGCGGCAGATTGCTCACCACGTCGTAATCGAGCAGCTCCTTGGCTTCCGCCGGGTAGATCAAGCGCGCGAGCGCAGCGATAGTCGAGTTCACTCCGGCGCCGGTGTCGGCGTAGGCCTTGAACGAGAGAGCCTTGAGCGAGCCATCGCGGGCGGGGAGCAGCGACACCGAAAGCTCGGCTCCCGGCCGATACCCGGTCACGCTGAGCTCCTCGTGGCGATCGAGCACGACCCGAACCGGCACGCCGGCGGCGCGGGCGAGCTCGATCGCGGCGAAGGCCTCGCCGCGCAGCGGTCCCTTGGAGCCAAAGCCGCCGCCGACATGGTGCGCGATCACCCGCACGTTCTCTGCGGGGAGGCCGTATTTTTGCGCAATCAGTTCCGCGCTGTGGCGCGCTGCCTGGGTCGACAGATAAACCGTCAGCCGGTCGCCCGCGAACGTAGCGACTGCGGCATGCGGCTCGAACGAGGTGTGCGATTGCGCCTGCGTTCGCCAGACGCCCTCGACCAGCAGCGGATCGGCGGCGGCCTTGGCGGCCTCGAGCATCTTGCGGGCCTTGCGCGGCTTGTCCGACATGCCGCCCGTTGGGCCGCGGATATTGTTTTTCCAGGGCGCCGGCAGCGACGGGCCTTCGGACACGTTCCCGGTCTTTTTGCGGAATCCGGAATAGACTGTCGGGGCTTTTTCGCGGCGCGCCTCATCCATGCCGACGACCGCGGGGAGGATTTCATAGCGCACCGCGATGGCCTCGAGCGCGGCGCGCGCCGTCTTGCCATCGACCGCCGCCACGGCAGCGATCTCCTGGCCGGCGAAGCGCACGACGCTGTCTGAGCCGAGAAGCGATATCGCCGCCGCGACGCCCGGCAGTCTGCGCGCCGCTGCGAAATCGAGCGCGACCACGCGCGCGTGCGCATGCGGTGATCGCAGAATGGCGCCCTCGAGCTGTCCTTCGAGCGCGATATCGACCGTATATTTGGCGCGGCCGGTGACTTTTTCGGCGGCCTCGACGCGCGGGCCATGCGTGCCGGCGGCGTCGAACTGGCCCGCGCAAGCCTGCGCGACCGCCTCGCAAATATTCGCATAGGCCCCGCAGCGGCACAGATGCCCGGAGAGCGCCGCCGCCACCTCGGCCGGCGAGGGCGAGGCCGTGCCTTTGGTGCGGCGCCATTCGTCGTGAAACACCGCGGCCTCCACGACAAAGCCCGGCGTGCAGAAGCCGCACTGCAGCGCGTCGCGCGCGATAAACGCCTTCTGCACCGGGTGCAGATCGGCGGCCGCCGCGATTCCCTCGACGGTCACCACTTGCTTGCCGCGCGCCGCCTTGGCGGGCATCAGGCAACTCACCACCGGCTTGCCGTCGAGGAGCACCGTGCAGGCGCCGCACACGCCGGCGCCGCAAACGAGCTTGGTGCCGGTGAGCCCGGCATTGCGCAGGACGTCGATGAGCATGGCGTCATCGTCGGCGACGCCGGCGGCAACCGCGATAGTCTTGCCGTTCACGATTATGTCCATCGGCCTCTACTCCTCGCAGTCCTCGACTTCGGTTACGAGCCGCTGCAGCAACACCAGCGCCGCGCCGATGGTGAGGAAATAGTGACGCTCCGTTCCCTGGCGGCGGACGCCGACCAGCCCGGCCTGACGCAGCACGCTGAGATGGTGCGAAATCGCCGGGCGCGACAGCGGCAGCTTCTTGGCGAGCTGCGTCACGTTGAGCGACTCGGTCTTCTCCAGCAGCAAAATGATCCGCTGCCGCGTCATGTCGCCGAGCGCGAAGAACATCGGCTTGCACTGGGCGAAGGTGCGCGCCACCTGTTTCATCGGCACGCCCATCAGCGGACACACGCGTCAATGCGTTTAATCATTTGAACGGATCATAGTAGCCGATGGCGGCGCGCTCAAGCGCCGCGTGGTCACAAAATCGGGATCGAGCCGGTCAATGCGGTTTAGCGGCAGCCGCCAACCCGCCCATCCTGCAGATGAGCTTCCATTCCTCGGCGGTCACCGGCTGCACCGACAGGCGCGGATATTTGGCCAGGATCATGTCTTTCAGTTTCGGGTCCGCCTTGATCGCCGCGAGCGTCACCGGCTTCGGCAATGGCTCGAGCGCGCCCGTGGTCACCGCGACCCAGGGCTCGCCCTTTTCCGCGGTCGGGTCCGGATAGTGCTCGCGGATCACTTCGCCGATGCCGACCACCTGTTTCTGATCGCCGGTGTGATAGAAGAAGAACTTCTCGCCCTGCTTCATCTCCTTGAGGTGCCGGCGCGCGGTGAAATTGCGCACGCCCGACCAAGTCTCGCCCTTGGCGCCGCGCTTGACCTGATCGTCCCAGGAAAACTCCTCCGGCTCGGTCTTCATCAGCCAATAAGCCATGGTCATTCCTCCGCCTTCAGCGGCCGCGATAATAGCCATTCGATCGCCGCGTCGACGGTCATTTTTCCGTCAAGCAGCGCGGCGACGGCAAACGAGATCGGCATGTCGACCGCGCGTTGGCGCGCCATCTCAGCGAGCACTGCCGCGGTGAACGTGCCTTCGGCGAGCCCGGTGGCGGCCTGGATCGTCTCCGGGCGGTCGCCGCGGCCGAGATGGACGCCGAAACTGAAGTTTCGCGACTGTGGGCTCGAGCAAGTGAGCAGCAGATCGCCGAGCCCGGAAAGGCCCATCATCGTCTGTGGCCGCGCGCCGTAAGCCTTGCCGAAGCGCATGAGCTCGGCAAAGCCGCGGGTGGTCAGCGCCGCCGCGGCGCTGGCGCCGAGGCCGCGGCCGGTGACGATTCCAGCGGCAATGGCGAGCACGTTCTTGGCGGCGCCGCCGATCTCGACGCCGCGCAGATCGGTGGAATGGTAGGGGCGGAAGCTCGGCGAGCCGATCGCCCGCGCGAGCGCGCGCGCCAGCTCGCCGTTACTGGCCGCGAGCGTGACCGCCGTCGGCATGCCGCGCGCCACGTCGGCGGCAAAGCTCGGCCCGGAGAGGATCGCCGGCGCGGCTTGAGGCACACATTCGGCGATCACCTCGCTCATGAATTTCCCGCTGCCGCGCTCGATGCCTTTGGCGCAGGCGACGAGCGGCGTACGCGGAGCGAGAAAAGGCGCCAGCGCCGTTGCGGCCGCACGGAGGGATTGCGCGGGAACAGCGAGGAGGAGCGCATCGGCTGCCGCCGCGTCGGCGAGATCGGCGGCAAGGAGGACACTGTCGTCGATTTTCACGCCGGGCAGAAGGCGGCTCTCGCGCGTGGCCGCGAGCTGCGCAGCGTTGGCGGGATCGCGCGCCCACAGCGTGACCTTCCGCCCGGCGCGTAGGCAAATGAGCGCGAGCGCGCTGCCCCAGGCGCCGGCGCCGATGATCGCGATGTGGTTGAAGGCCATAGCGGCGGCACGACGTCGCTACAGCGTTTCGCCGCGCAGCAATTTCGGCACCTCACCGACCAGCCCGGCCGCCTCGCGGATGAACAGGCGTTTGAGGTTGGGCACGCGATCGACCAGGCCGAGACCGACGTCGCGGGCGAGACGAAGGACCGCCGAGCGGTTCGAGAACAGACGGTTGAGGCCGTCGGTCGCGAGCCCCATGGCCATGGTATCGAAGCGTCGCCAACGCTGATAGCGCTCGAGCACCTCAGCCGCGCCCGGATCGAGGCCGAGCCGTACCGCGTCGACGATCACCTCGGCGAGCGCAGCGACGTCTTTCAGGCCCATATTGAGTCCCTGTCCGGCGACCGGGTGGATGACATGGGCGGCGTCGCCGACAAGCGCGATCCGCTCGGCGATGAAAGACCGCGCGACGAAGAAGCCGAGCGGGAGCGCCCGGCGCGGACCGACGGTCGTGATCTCGCCGAGATGCAGCTTGAAGCGTCGCTCGAGCTCGACGTGGAAGGCCTCGTCGGGCAAGGCGACGATGCGCTCGGCCTCGCGCGTCGCTTCGGTCCACACGATCGAGGAGCGGCGGCCCGGAAGCGGCAGGATCGCGAACGGTCCGGCCGGCAGAAAGTGCTCCTCGGCGCGGCCTTGATGATCGCGTTCGTGTCCGACATTGGTCACGATCGCCGACTGCGCGTAGCTCCAGCCATGGGTGGCGATGCCGGCGCCGGTGCGGATCGAGGAGCGGGCGCCGTCGGCGGCGACGAGGAGCCGCGCCGAGATTGCGCCGCCGTCCGCCAAAGCGACATCGACGTGCTGCGTCCACCCTCCCCTGGAGGGTGCGGAGCGACCGCCGGCAGGCTGCTCGTTTCGCTCGCGACCCTCCTCGTCTCGGAGAGGGTAGGAAAATTTCGCAGCGGAGGTCGTTCGTAGATCGACACCGACCTCTTTCGCCTTCGCGGCGAGCGCATCGACGAGCCGCCGGTTCTCAATCATGTGAGCGAACGGCTCGCCTGGCTCGATCTCGCCGGCGAAGGTGAGAAACACCGGCCGCACCGCATCGTCGAGCCGGCTGTCGGTGACGACCATGTCGAGGATCGGCTGGGTTTCGGCCGCGACGTCCTGCCAAACGCCGAGCGTCTCGAACAAGCGGCGCGCGGCGGCGACGATCGCCGAGGCGCGCTCGTCATCGGCGTGGCTCTTGCCGAGCATCGGATCGACGACAGTGACGGAAAACGCCGGTCCGAGTCCTTGCCGCAAGGCGATCGCAAGCGCGAGGCCGGCAAAGCCGCCGCCGGCGATGAGAACGTCGATCGGACCATCCGGCCGGTTCATGATACGCACGCCTGTACTGCTCGGCCTATTTCTGGACCGCAGCCGCCTGGCAGCATAGCATCGTCCGGCAAGCGTGCGAATTCGTCATCACCGCCGGCATCCGGCGTTTCCCCCGCGGCGACAGATTGGGCTCATTCATGTCCGCCATCCAGGACGTACTCGATATCCTCGATCTCGAGCCGCTCGAGGTGAATCTATTCCGCGGCCGCTCGCCGCAATCGAAATGGCAGCGCGTCTATGGCGGCCAGGTCATCGGTCAAGCCCTGGTCGCCGCCTGCCGCACGGTTGCGGAAGTGGCGCAGCGGCCGCCGCATTCGCTGCACGCCTATTTTCTCCTCGGCGGCGATCCCAAGGTGCCGATCATCTATGAGGTCGACCGCATCCGCGACGGGCGCAGCTTCACCACGCGGCGCGTGACCGCGATCCAGCACGGCGCAGCGATCTTCTCCATGGAGGTGTCGTTCCACGGCGCCGAGCCGGGTTTGTCGCATCAATTCCTGATGCCCGAGGTGCCGAAACCGGATACGCTGCCGAGCGAAAGCGAGATCAGGCAGCGCATGCTGTCGCGGATGCCGGATCCGGTGCGCACCTATTATCAGCGCGAGCGGCCGATCGAGATGCGCGCGGTCGAATACGGCCGCTATCTCGGCGAGAAGGTCGAAGGCGACGGCTTTCACGTGTGGATCCGCGCGACTGGAAGCCTGCCCGATGAGCCGGCGATTCATCAATGCGTGCTCGCCTACGCCTCCGACATGAGCCTCCTCGGCGCGGCGTTGATCCCGCACAAGCTCAATATCTTCAACAACGAGATCATGGCGGCAAGCCTCGACCATGCGATGTGGTTCCACCGGCCGTTCCGCGCCGATGAGTGGCTGCTCTACGTCCAGGACAGCCCGAACCTCGCCGGCTCGCGCGGTTTCGCGCGCGGCCTGATCTTCGCTGGCGACGGAACCCTGGTCGCCTCGGTCGCACAGGAGGGCCTGCTGCGGCAGCGCCGCGCCAAGCCGGAATCGGAGAGCCAAGGCAATAAAGAGCAAAGGCAATAAAACGGCTTAATTCTTGGCGGCGGGGCCGGTATGGTGCGCAGCGCCTGTTGGCTGCTGCGCCGGGAACCGATCCATGAAGCTCGTGATCGCCATCATCAAGCCGTTCAAGCTCGAGGAGGTGCGCGACGCGCTCACCGCTCTCGGCATTCGCGGCATGACCATCACCGAAGTCAAAGGCTATGGCCGGCAGAAGGGCCACACCGAAATCTATCGCGGCGCCGAATACGCGGTGAATTTCCTGCCGAAGATCCGCGTCGAAATCGCGGTCCCGGCAGATGAGGCCGACCGGGTGGTGGAGGCGATCGGCGCCGCCGCCAAGACCGGCCAGATCGGCGACGGCAAGATCTTCGTGGTGCCGCTCGAACACGCCGTGCGCATCCGCACCAGCGAGACTGATTCCGACGCGCTGTGAACGGCGCTTGTCGGAGGTTGCCTCAAAGAATGAACTTAGATTCCGTCTATCCGCACCATTCCACGGACGCCTATTTCTTGTGCATTATGACTCCTCGCTAGGCGAAGACGTTGGATGACGACGTGCGGCGGCGCCTATGCTGCCCGAAAAAGCGTCTGACGGTCATCGATCGCCGCCCCGCGAGGGCTGACCGCAACTGGCACGCCGTTTGATTCTCCTGAGCAGTAACGCCGCGGGACCGTGGGCCCGCGCGCGGTGGTCGCTTTTGCTTAGCCCGCCTATTCGCTGCGTCGCAGGAGCGGGCGACGGGGAGATTGCAGCAATGAAAATCGTCATGGCCATCATCAAGCCCTTCAAGCTCGACGAGGTCCGCGACGCGCTCACCAAGATCGGCGTTCAGGGACTGACCGTCACCGAGGTGAAGGGCTACGGGCGGCAGAAGGGCCACACCGAGATCTATCGCGGCGCTGAATACGCCGTGAGCTTCCTGCCGAAGATCAAGCTCGAGATCGCTTGTGCGGCCAACCAAGTCGACAAGGTCATCGAGACCATCGCCACGGCGGCGAAAACCGGACAGATCGGCGACGGCAAGATCTTCGTCTTCGGCCTCGACCACGCGGTGCGCATCCGCACCGGCGAGACCGACGCCGCGGCCCTTTGAGCTGACCCGCACCAAAATGGACAGGAGTGAAACCATGACCTCGAAGATGTTCTCGCGTGCGGGGCTCGTTGCTCTCGCCGGAGCGATCCTGCTCGCCATCGTGCTGAGCCTGCCGGCCTTCCATGTCTCTTACGCGCAGACTACGGCGACGCCGGCGGCTCCCGCCGCCGCTCCGGCTGCGCCCGCGGCGACGCCGGCCGAGCCGCCGCCACCGGCTTGCGACGCCAAGACGCTCGAGAAGTGCACACCCAATTCCGGCGACACCGCCTGGATGCTGACCTCGATGGCCATCGTGCTGATGATGACCATTCCCGGTCTCGCCCTGTTCTATGGCGGCATGGTGCGCAAGAAGAACGTCGGCGACACGGTGATGACGAGCTTCGCCATCACCTGCCTGATCAGCATTCTCTGGCTGTTCTTCACCTACAGCCTCGCCTTCCGCTCGGGGACGCCGTTCATCGGCGGGCTCGATCGCGCCTTCCTGCAAGGCATCGTCAGCGACATTTCCAAGAACATCGGCAATCCCAATCCGCTGGCGCCGACCATTCCCGAGACCGTCTATTCGATGTTCCAGCTGACCTTCGCCATCATCACCGCGGCGCTGATCGCCGGCTCTTTCGCCGAGCGGATGAAATTCTCGGCGATGCTCTGGTTCATCGGACTATGGGCGATCTTCGTCTATTCGCCGGTCGCGCACTGGGTATGGGGACCGGACGGCGTGTTCAATTCCGCCAACGACCAGGCGTGGTTCAAGGTTCTCGATTTCGCCGGTGGCACCGTGGTGCACGTCAATTCCGGCACCGCCGGGCTGATGGCCGCGCTCATGCTCGGCAAGCGCAAGGACACCGCGCCGCCGCACAATATGGTCCTGACCATGATCGGCGCCTCGCTCCTGTGGGTCGGCTGGTTCGGCTTTAACGCTGGCTCGGCGGTCAGCGCCGGGATGCAGGCGGGCATGGCGATGGCGGTGACCCACCTTGCCACCGCAACCGCCGGCTTCACCTGGATGATCGTGGAGTGGATCATGCGCGGCAAGCCGACGGTCATCGGCATCTGTTCCGGCGCCGTCGCCGGGCTCGTCGCCATCACCCCGGCCTCCGGCTTTGTCGGTCCGATGGGGGCCTTCTGTATCGGCGTCGCCGCCGGCATCGTCTGCTATTGGGGCTGTACCGGCCTCAAGCATACGTTCGGTTATGACGATGCGCTCGATACTTTCGGTGTGCACGCCGTCGGCGGCGCCGCCGGCGCGCTTCTGACCGGCGTGTTCGCGGTCAGCGAATATGGCGGCACCCACGGATTGATCGAGGGCAATCCCGGCCAGGTCTTGAACCAGGCGATCGGCATCGGCTGCGTGTTCGTCTACGACGTGGTGGTGACGCTGATCATCCTCAAGGTCGTCGATCTGGCCATCGGGCTTCGCGTCAGCGAGGATGTCGAGCGCGGCGGCCTCGATCTGGCGCTGCACGGGGAGACCGTGCAGTAGCGGGCCGCGCCCCGACCCGCGCGGCAGCCCATATCGGCATTTGCTCTGCGGCATCCCGCCCATTAGCGTGAAGCCAACAGAGCGGGGAGCCGCGTGATCAGGTGCGGGACGGCGCTGGGCTTGGTGGCGGCTCTGCTCCTTTCGGCAGAGCCGGCGCCGGCCGAGGAGAAGGACAAGGAACCGGTGCTCCTCGAACTCGGAGTGGCCGGTGAATGGAGCTTTTCCGGCGGCTCGAGTCTCGGTCCAACCGCGGCGCTGGACATTCCCGTCATCGCCGATTGGCTGGAGATCGAGGCCGGCGTCACGGCGCTCTTGAGCAACAGCCACACCGAGTGGGAAAGCGGCGTCATATTCAAAAAGCCTTATGCCCTCAACGATAGCGTGGAGTTCGAGATCGGCGCCGGGCCGGCATGGCTGCATACGACCAACGCCGGCAGAGCGGCCGATTCACTCGGCGCAGAGGCCGCGATCGAATTTCAAATCTGGCCGTGGCCGGACCGAAGGCTCGGTTGGTATGTGGAGTCGAGCTACGGATATGATTTCGGCAAAGGACACGAGCAATCGCTGGGCCTGACCGTGGGCCTGCTCATTCCGATTCGGTGAAGGCGGCCGGGCAACATCACCGGTCGCCTTATTCCAGCGCCGCCAATTTCCCGCGTCGCCAAGCCGCGCGCAGCGGTCTAAAATGCCGGCGGGAGCAAGCGCTACCGGGAAAGCGGGTGAACCATGTCCTTGATGACGACGCGGCGTTTCGCGCCTCTGTTCTGGTGCCAGTTCTTCTCGGCATTCGGGGATAATTTCCTCAAGACGGCGCTGGTTTTCGTCATCCTGTTCGAGGTGGCGGGCGCCAATTCGGCGGCTCTGGTCACGCTTGCCGGCGCGACGCTCATCGTCCCGTTCTTCTTCCTGTCCGGGCTCGGCGGCGAGCTCGCCGACCGCTATGACAAAGCCTTCATCGCGCGGCGCCTGAAGTTTGCCGAGATCGGCGTCGCGACGCTCGCGGTCGCCGGCTTCGCCTTCCATTCGCTGATCATCCTTTTCGTCGCGGTGTTCCTGTACGGCACGATCGCTTCGCTGTTCGGCCCGATCAAATACGGCATCCTGCCCGACCATCTCGCGCGTTCCGAGCTGCCGGCCGGAAACGCGCTGGTCGAAGGCGGAACCTTCCTCGCCATTCTGCTCGGCACCATTGTCGCCGGTATCGCGGCCAGGGGCGGCAGCGATCCGATCCACTTCGCCTGGCTGATGATGGTATCGGCGTTCGCCTGCTGGATCGCGAGCCGCTTCATCCCGCCGAGCGGGGAGGGTGCGCCCGAGCTGGTGATCAAACGCAACATCCTTGCTTCCACGGCAAGCCTCGTCAAATACGTGCGCGCGGACGCCCGCTTGTGGTGGGGCTCGCTGGTGGTGAGCTGGTTCTGGCTCGTCGGCGCGCTGGTCCTGTCGCTGCTGCCGACCCTGGTGACGTTCGACATCGGCGGCACCGAGGCGGTGGTCACCGTATTCCTCACCATTTTCTCGGTCGCGGTCGCCGTCGGCTCCGGTCTCGCTGCGTGGCTGGCGGCCGGGCGCATCATTCTCCTGCCGACGCTCGTCGGCGCCGCGCTGCTCGGGTTCTTTTGCCTCGATCTCGGCTGGACGGTTTCCGCCATCGTGCCGGCGGCGCATCCGATCGGCATCGGCGAATACTTCGCGTCGCGCTACAGCATCCATACCGCGATCGATCTCGCCGGGCTCGCCATCGCCGGCGGCCTCTATATCGTGCCGAGCTTCACCGCGGTGCAGGCCTGGGCCGGCGCCGACCGCCGCGCCCGCGTGGTCGCCGCCGTCAACGTGCTCAACGCCGCCTTCATGGTGGTCGGCGCGATCATCCTCGCCGTGCTGCAGAAGCTCGGAATGAGCGTCGCGGTCCTGTTTGCGCTCCTCGGCGCCGCCAATCTGGTCATGGCCGTCATCATCGGCCGCACCATGCCGGCGAGCTGGCTGAACGATTTTCTTTCCATCGTCTTCCGCGCTTTCTATCACCTCGAGGTCAAGGGCCTGGAGAACGTCGCCAAGGCCGGCCACAACGCCATCATCGCGCTCAACCATGTGAGCTTCCTCGATCCGCCGCTGGCGACCGCGATCCTGCCCAAGCGCCCGGTATTCGCCATCGACGTGGCGATGGCCAGGAACTGGTGGATCCAGCCGTTCCTCAAATTCGTGCGCACCATGGCGCTCGACCCGCTCAAGCCGATGGCGATGCGCACGATCATCAACGCGGTGCGCGACGGCGATATGCTGGTGATCTTCCCGGAAGGCCGCATCACCGTCACCGGCAGCCTGATGAAGATCTATGACGGCGCCGCGCTCATCGCCGACAAGTCCGACGCGATGGTGGTGCCGGTGCGCATCGACGGCCCCGAGGTGACGATCTTCAGCCGGCTCAGGAAGACCCAGGTCAACCGGAAATGGTTCCCGAAGATCAAGGTGACGATCCTCGAGCCGGTGAAGCTCAAGGTCGATCCGGAGCTCAAGGGCCGCAAGCGGCGGCAGGCCGCGGGCGCCGCACTCTACGACATCATGTCGAACCTGATCTTCTCCACCACCTCGACCGACCACACCATTGTCGAGGCGGTGATCGACGCCGCCAAGGTCCACGGCCGCAAATGGATCGCGATCGAAGACCCGCTCAGCGGCCAGCTGACCTACAAGCGGCTCCTGCAGGCGACCGCCATTCTCGGCGCCAAGCTGATGCCGCTCGCTGCCGAAGGCCGCGCGGTCGGCGTCATGCTGCCGACCTCGAACGGCGCGGTGGTGACCGTGCTCTCGCTTCTCTCCGGCGGCCGCGTTCCGGCGATGATCAACTTCACCGCCGGCGCCGCCAACGTGCTCGGCGCCTGCCGCGCCGCGCAAGTCGACACTATTCTCACCGCGCGCGCCTTCGTGGAAAAGGCGCGCCTGGAAAATCTCGTCGCCCAGCTCGAGAAGCAGGTGCGCATCGTCTATCTCGAAGACATCCGCCAGACGGTGACGTTCGCCGACAAGCTGCGCGGCGCGCTGCGGGCAAAAAAGCCGCTGGTCGCGCGCAAGCCCGACGACTGGGCGGTGATCCTTTTCACCTCCGGCACCGAGGGCACGCCCAAGGGCGTCGTCCTCTCCCATCGCAACGTGCTGGCGAACGTCGCCCAGGTCGAAGCCCGCATCGATTTCGGCCGCGAGGACAAGCTGTTCATGGCGATGCCGGTGTTTCATGCGCTCGGCTTCATGGGCGGCATCGTGCTGCCGCTGATTTCCGGCGTACCGACTTATCTCTATCCGTCGCCGTTGCACTACCGCACCGTGCCGGAATTGGTCTACGGCATCTGCGCGACCTACATGTTCGGCACCGACACGTTCCTCGCCGGCTATGCGCGCATGGCCAATGCCTATGACTTCCGCTCGCTGCGCTGCATCGTCGCCGGCGCCGAGCCGATCAAGGAATCGACCCGCCGGGTCTATATGGAAAAGTTCGGGCTGCGCATTCTCGAGGGCTATGGCGTGACCGAGACTTCGCCGGTGCTGGCGCTCAACACCCCGATGTTCAACAAGTTCGGTACCGTCGGCCGGCTGCTGCCGGCGATGCAGGCGCGGCTGGAGAAGGTCGAGGGCGTGGACGAAGGCGGGCGGTTGGTCGTCAAGGGGCCGAACGTCATGCTCGGTTATCTGCGCGCCGACAGACCGGGCGTGCTCGAGGCGCCGCCGGACGGCTGGTACGACACCGGCGACATCGTGACCATCGACGAGCAGGGCTACATCGCGATCAAGGGCCGCGCCAAGCGCTTCGCCAAGATCGGCGGCGAGATGATCTCGCTCGCCGCAGTCGAGATGCTCGCCGGCGAGCTGTGGCCGAACAACATTTCCGCGGTGGCGGCGCTGCCCGATCCGCGCAAGGGCGAGCGGCTCATCCTCGTCACCGACAAGCACGGCGCGACGCGCAGCGATTTCCACGCCTATGCGCGGAGCAAGCACGCTTCCGAGCTGATGTCGCCTGCCGAGGTAATCGTGGTCGACAAGCTGCCGCTCCTCGGCTCCGGCAAGGTCGATTACATGACCCTGCAGAAATTCGTGCGCGATCACGCGGCCGCCAAGGCCACGGTGGCTGCGGAGTGAATTTTAGTTCGATATTTGGCCGGTCGGCGTGCGTCGAAATATGTCGGCGGTGACTGACGGCGAGCGCGGGTGGGCGCGGCCGATTTATTGCCGATGCCACATGGTCGGACCGCTGGTACCGGTGATTTCGACGTCGTGCGCGTCCACGACCCGATAGGTTCCGCTATTGGATTGGCCGGTAACGGCCGAAGTCGCCCGCCATTGCCGGTCGGAAGCGACACAATCGCCGTTGTCCTCCGCCCGCCCTTGGTAGTGGTAGGTGCCATTAGGATTGTTCTCGATCTAGCGTCCAGGTCACACCGCCTTGCACGGCCGTGGCGCGCCAGGTCCCGAGCATGACCGGATTGGCCGGATCGATTGGCGCGGCCGGCTGCACCGGCCGGAATATGGCGATGCCTGTGGCGCTCCTCACCTCGATCGCTGCATTGCCGACGGCTCGGTAGGTCCCGGTGCGCACGCGACCGGTCCTGGCGCTGGTGGTGCGGTATTTGCCGTTGGCGGATTGGTAAGTGCCGTCCTCTTCCGCCGTCGTGACCAAGCGATAGGTTCCGTTCGGCTCGATGGAATAGATGAAACGCCAATCGTAATCGTCAACGACGCCCTCGTGCTCGAAGGTGCCGACCAGGACCGGATCGACGCTCGGCTTGACGGGCTGAACCGCAGGCTGCTGCGCGAGCGTAGGCTGAGGCGCGGTGGCCTGCGGTGCCGGCGTCACGGCACCAAACCGCCAAAGTCCGATCGCACCCGCGGTCAACCCGAGACACGCCACTGCAATCGCGGCGGCGATACGGCCGTTCGCTCCGATCGACGACGCCGGAGAGCCGGAGACGATACTCGGCGAGACAATGCGCGGCGGCGCGGGATCGATCTGTAAAAGTGCTTTCACGGTTTCGACGAGCCGGCGCAGATGCGACTCGAGCGGCGGCGTGAGCGCGTCGAGCCAATGGACGGTGCCGATGAAATATTCGAGCGATCGCGTGGGCGCGATGTCCTGGATGCGCAAGGGGATAATCGGGACCCCTTTGCTCACCGCCCGCTCGACCTCCCGCCGAATCTGCGGCGAGTCATTGGCGTTCGCCGAAAAGATCAGGATGAGCACGCGGCAATGGTTGATGCCCTCGATGATCGCCTCGCCCCATTCCGCACCCGGCACGATGTCACGCGGCGCGATCCAACATCGAATCCCCGACCCTTCGAGCGCAGCACAGGTGGCGTCCGCTGCCGCTTTGTCGTGGGTCGAGTAGCTGATGAATGCGTCGTGAGACATTTGGCGTGGGACGGAATGGTCGCGGCCCCGACGAGCCGATGCTACCGGCAAGTATCTCACATATTTAGCAAATGATTCCTTGCGCGCGCAGTTCGGCGATCCGCTCGTCGCTGACGCCTTGCTCGCGCAAGATCGCCTCGCTGTGCTCGCCGATTTGCGGCGCCGGCGTGGCGTGCTCCTTGTCGACGCCGGCGATCCACATCGGGCTGCTGACGGTGTAACCGCCGCCGCTCAAGGGCACGATCACCCCATTGTCGTGCATTTGCCGGTCGTGGAGCGCGTCGCCTGGCCGGGCCACCATGGCCACCACGAAGCCTTTCGCCTCGAGAAGACGCATCCAGTCCTCGGCATCGCGCTCGAGAAAAAGCTGATCGAGCAGGGCCAGCAACGCGCCGGCATTCCTGAACCGGGCCGGACGGTCGATGAAGCGCGGGTCCTGGGCGAGGTCCGGCCGCCCGATGGTCTCGGCAAAGACCGGCCAGAGCCGCGGGTCCTGGGCGACACCGATCGCAAGGAGGAGCCAGCGATCGTCGCGGCAGCGGTAGTGGTTGGAAAGCGCATTGAGCGCTTCTCCGCGCGGCGGTCGCGGAATGAAGCGGGCGCCCTCGAGGCCGGCCTGGATGAAACAGGCATTGGCCCAAGCGCCGTTCGCCAGCAGCGAGCTGCCGACTTCGGCGCCTTTGCCGGTGCGCTCGCGCTGGAAAAGCGCGGTGACGATCACGCCATAAAGCGCGAGCGCCGTCGGATGGTCGCCCATGCCGGGCACCGATCGCGCTGGCAGGCTCTGCGCGTCCGGGCGCACCTGGTCCATCAGGCCGGAGCGCGCCCACCAGGCCGTGGAGTCGAAGCCCGGCTTGTTCGCCTCGGCGCCGTGTTCGCCATAGGCGGTGAGCGACGCGTAGATCAGGCGCTCGTTGAGATGCGAGAGCTGGTCGAAGGCGATGCCGAGGCGGCGCCGCACCGGCGGTGGATGGTTGGTGATGAACACGTCGGCGCCGAGGACGAGATCGTGGACGATCTTGCGCGCCTCCGGACGTTTGAGATCGAGCGCCAGGCTGCGCTTGTTGCGGGCGTCGACCGTCCAGCAATAGTCCTTCTCGCTCACCGGCATGCCGGGCTGGAAGGACAGGTTGCGGAAGGCATCACCGGTGCCGGGAGGCTCGATCTTGATCACCTCCGCGCCGAAATCGGCCATGATGGTTGCCGCTGCGGGCGCCGCGATGAAGCTCGCCGCATCGAGCACCTTGAGCCCGGAGAAAATGCCTGGCTTGCTCACGCGAAGGTCCCTCCCTGATCGGCGGAACATTCCATGAGCCGGCATTATCCGGCAAGCGCGGATCGCCGCGTTGGATGCCGCCGCGTGATCCGCCACTCCCAAACCGGATCGCCGCGATCGCTCCGGCGGGTGACTTCCAGGTGCAGCCAGCGGTCATGCGCGAGCGCGGCTCCGACCCACAGCTCGTTCCAGGCGTCGAAAACGGGCGGCGCAAGATCGTCACGCTCTTCCATCAACCGCCACGTGGTCTGTCGGACAATCCAGCTCCCGTCGCCGCCGCTGACCGATGCGTCGTCGCCTTGCGCCCGGGCGAGCCGCGCCAGATACGCGGCGAATCCCTCAGCGCCCGGAGCAACGCCGCCGAGAAGCGCTGCGGTGTTATCGAACGTCTGCATGCCGATTTGCCGCGCGGCCAGCCCGGCGATAGCGCCTCCCTCGGTCGGCCCGCCGACCGCGATCGCTTCCGGCAAGCTCGAGGTGACGTATTCCATGGCGTAGTTGCGCAGCACCTTCTGCAACCGCGCCGCCGGCCAAGTCTCGGTGGGCAGGCGCGGGGCGTCTTCGGCGCGAAATGGCGGACACTCCTCGCCGGGGGCGAACTGCAATCGCTCCTCCGGCGCCAGATCGCGGTCCCATTCCTGGTAATAGCCTTCGAGGCCGGGCTGGCCGTCGACGGTTTGCCCGGTGCACACGAAGCCGAGCCGCGGATTTCCGAGCACGACGCCATTATTGCCGTGCCAGCCTCTGAGCATGGCGCGCGAGACCTCGGTCGGGATGCCGCAGACCGCCGTGCCCGACCAGATCCAACGCGGCGGCGGATAGCGGACCCAGGCCTTGCGGTCGCTCTCATAAACATATTCGACCTTCACGCCGCCGACCTGGTTCGACAGGTAGTGGTACTGCGCGCAGGCGACGGCGTGCGGGAGCCGGTCGAGGCCGAGTTTCTTCAGCCCCGGCAGGAAGCGGGCAAGCTGCTGGCGGCGAAAGGTGCGAAACACCATCTCGGCCGCCTGAGCTTCGCCGGCTCGGGTGATGAGCGCGAGAATGAGGCCGGTCAGATAGGCGTGATAGATCGTGGCGACGGCCGCATAGGCTGCGGTGTCATCGCCTTTGGCGGCTCCGGCTGCGGACATGGCGGCCCTCCTGGATTGGATCATTGTGCCACGGCGCCACCGCATGCGATCAGGTTTGCCAGCCGGGAGGCGATGATGTTGCGGCGCGGCGACCGGCTATTGCGGTCTTGCGTCCCCTTCTGCCGGCCGTCATGCTTGGTGAAGCGGAAGACCCATGGCTGAAACCTATGGCTGAGATCGTTTCGCTCGAGACGCTGGCCGCGCGAGTGCGCCCGGGGATGCGCCTTGCGGTGCCCGCCGACTATTGCGGCGTCGCCATGACGGCGACCGCTGCGATCATCGCCCACCGGCCGGAGAATCTGCATCTCGTCTGCGTGCCGGTCACCGGCATGCAGGGCGACATGCTGATCGGCGAAGGCCTCATCGGCGTGCTCGAGACCAGCGCCGTCACCTTGGGCGAGGCCGGCGGCGCGCCGCGGTTCACCGAGGGGGTGCGCAACGCCGCCTTCCGGCTCATGGATGCGACCTGCCCCGCCATTCATTCCGGCCTCATCGCCGCGCAGAAGGGCGTGCCGTTCCTGCCGATCCGCGGCATCATCGGCAGCGATCTCCTGAAGACCCGCACCGACTGGAAGATCATCGACAACCCTTTCGCCGTCGGCGATCCGATCGTCGTCGTGCCGGCGATCCATCCCGACATTGCGCTGTTCCATGCGCCCGAGGCCGACCGCTTCGGCAATGTGCGCATCGGCCGGCGGCGCGAGCTCCTCACCATGGCGCATGCCGCGAGGGCGACGCTAGTCACGGTCGAACGGCTGAGCGAGAGTTCGCTGCTGAGCGATGAGGATTCGGCGGCCGGCGTCCTGCCGGCGCTCTATGTCGATCAGATCGCGGTCGCTCCGCGCGGCGCCTGGCCGCTCGGCCTGTGGGGCGAATATCCCGCCGACAGCGCCGAGATCGCGCGCTACGCCGCCATGGCGCGCACGCGCGAAGGTTTCGCTGCCTACATGGACGGCTTTGCGCGCCGCGTCGCCGAAGCGGCATGAGCGCGCCGGGCGGCATGGCGCCGGACTATTCTTCGCGCGAGCTTCTGATCACGACCATCGCCGGGCTGCTCGACGGGGTTCGCCACGTCGCCGTCGGCGCCTCCTCGCCGATCCCCGCCGCTGGCGCTATGCTGCTGCGGGCGCGCAACGAAATGAGTGGGCGCGAAGCGGTGCGCGTTTCCATCCTCGGCTCGCAGGAGCACAATTTCTTCACCAATGGCGGCGCCGAAGTGTTCGACTGCGCCGCGCAGGGCCGCATCGACGCGTTCTTTCTCGGCGGCGGCCAGATCGACGGCGAGGCGAACATCAATCTCGTCGGCACCGGCGATTATCCGATGAACGAGGTGCGCTGGCCCGGCTGCTTCGGTTCGGCCTTTCTCTATTTCCTGGTGCCGCGCGTCATCCTGTTCCGCGAAGAGCATTCGCCGCGCGTGTTCGTGGAGAAGGTCGATTACATCAGCGCGCCGGGTACGAGCGAAGGCGTCGCGCGAACGGGCGGCCCTTATGCGCTGCTGACCGGCATGGCGCTTTTTTCCTTCGATCCGGCGCGCAAGCGATTTGCCTTGCGCAGCGTGCACGCCGGCGCGACCGCGGCCGCGGTGCGCGCCAACACCGGCTTTAGCTACGATGCGCCGGCCGATCCGCCGCAGACCAGGGCGCCGGACGAAACGACGCTGGCAATGCTGCGCGGCCGGGTGACGCAAGAGCTGGCCGAGACCTATCCGCAATTCGCGGAGCTTTTGCGCGGCGAACGCGCCGCGGCATAGCCGCAATCGGGCACCGATGCTCTGACCTTAGAGACCGCGCGCGTTTAGCACGCGATCCACCGCCGCGCCGGCTTCGCCCAGATAGTTCGCCGGATCGCACAGCCGCTCCAGAGCGGCGCGGTTGAGGTGCTTGGCGATTTCATCGTTCGCGGCGAGCAAGTCGACGAGCGGCCGGCCGGCGGCGACCGCTTGGCGGCAAATGTCGTAGACGAGGTCGTGCGCGTATTGGCGGCCGAGATGCGGCGCCAGGCCCATCATCACCGCCTCCGAGACGATGAGGCCCCCGGTCAGGTCGAGATTGGCGCGCATCTTCTTCTCGTCGACCTGCAATCCGGTGAGCAGCGACAAGGTCTGCGCCAACGCGCCGGCGGTAAGGCAGAAGATCTCCGGCAGCACGATCCACTCGATCTCCCACGCCCCGGTCGCGCGCTCATGGTCCCCGACCATGGCGTCGAGCAGCGCGGCGACTTGTTGGCGCACCACGGCGTTGAGCGCGGTGATGTAGACCGAGGAGATCGGATTGCGCTTCTGCGGCATGGTCGAGGAGGAGCCGCGACCCTCGTGGAACGGTTCGTAGACCTCCGCGACTTCCGTCTGCATCATCAGCTTCACGTCGAGTGCGAGCTTGCCGCAGGTGCCGGCGAGGAGGCCGAGGAAGCAGCCGGCCTCGGCGATGGTGTCGCGCTGCGTGTGCCAGGCGATCGCCGGCACGCCGAGCTTCAGCTCCTTCATCAGCGCGGCCTGCACTTCGAGGCCGCGGCCGCCGAGCGAGGCGAGCGTGCCGGCCGCGCCGCCGAATTCGCCGACCAGCACCCGCGCGCGCAGCTCGCTGAGGCGCTGCTTGTGCCGGTCGAAGGCGGCGAGCAATGTCGCCATCTTGTAGCCGAAGGTGATCGGCACCGCCTGCTGCAGGTTGCTGCGGCCGGCCATCGGCGTGTCGCGGTGCTTGCGGGCGAGTCCGGCGAGCGCCGCGGCGATCGCATCGATGTCGGCTTCGATCAGGGTCAGCCCCTCGCGAATCTGCAGCACGGCGGCGGTGTCGGTCACATCCTGCGTGGTCGCGCCCCAATGGCACCACTGCCCGTGCCCGGCGCGGCAGAGCGCGACCAGTTGCTGCACCACCGGCAAGACCGGGTAGCCGACGCGCTCGGTTTCGCTCTTTAGCTTAACGAAATCGATCTTGCCGGCGTCGCAATGGTGAACGATTTCATCCGCGGCTTGCGGCGGGATGATACCGAGCCGCGCCTGCACCTTCGCCAGCGCCGCCTCGAAGTCGAGATATCTCTGTACGCGGCTTGTGTCCGCGAACACCCGGCGCATCGCTTCGGTGGAGAAGATGTCGCGGAATATCGCGGAATCGATGATGGTCGCCGACATGCTTGCGGTCATGGTTTCAATTATCGCAACGGGCGCAACTTCGTAAAGGTTATCTGTTCACTTCGAGCAAAGCGATACACGCGCCGTAAAGAATACCGCTTCAATCAATCTTCAGCATAGGCCGAGAACCCGACCTGGCTTCACCAATTCAACACTACCCAAAGACCAATACTCGACGCGAACAACAAAGAAATTCGACGCGTCAATCAGGGTAGAAGCGACGTGCGCACCAGTACAATCGTCATGATCGCCTTCGCCGGTTTGTTCGGGCTGATCGCGGTATTCCTGGCGCAGACCTGGCTCAACAACCAGGCCGAAGCGCGCTTGCGCAGCCTCGAGGCGCAGCGCAAGGCGACACCTGCGGCGCACACCATCGTGGTCGCGAGCAAGCCGTTGCGCTTCGGCGACGAGCTGAGCTCGCGTTCGCTGCGCGAAGTGCCGTGGCCGGACGACGCTTTGCCCGCCGGCGCCTTCGTCAGGGCGGCGGATCTGACCGTGAGCAAGCGCGTCGTCCTGATGCCGATCGACGCCAACGAAGCGATCCTCGCCGCCAAGATCACCGGCCCGGGCCAGCGCGCCACGCTTTCGGCGATGCTGCGCGACGGCATGAAGGCGGTCACCATCCGCGTCAACGACGTCGAGGGTGTCGCCGGATTCGTGCTGCCCGGCGATCACGTCGACGTCGTGCTCACGCGGCAGGCCGACAAGGATAACGGAACGAACGACGTCGTGATCAAGAACGCGCGCGTGCTCGCCATCGATCAGCTGGCCGACGCGCGCGCCGAGAAACCGTCGGTGGTCAAGGCGGTGACGCTCGAGGTCGATGTCACCGATGGACAGAAGCTCGCGCTCGCCTCGGCGGTCGGCACGCTGTCGCTGTTGCTGCGCAAGGCCGGCGAGATGGCCGAGGACGCAACGCGGCGGGTGACGCTGACCGATCTCGGCCGCTCGGTGCCGTCGGCCGATTCACGCTTCGTCACTGTCGAAGTGCTGCGCGCGTCGAAGCGGCAGAACTACAGCGTGCCTACCGAACGCGGAAGCGGGCACGCGGCCGCGCTGTCGGGGCACGAGTGAAATTAAGCGAATTCGAGTTTGGGGAAGGTGGCCCAAGTGTTGGACGACCAAACGGCGGGGAGGCCGAAGTGAAGAGCCAGTACAAAGATCGAGACATCGCCGGTGCACGACGCCGCGCGGACAGGAGCAAGACAACCGGGGCGCCGGCGCAGCGCAGCCGATTCGCACCGGCGTTGACGGCACTCATCGCCGCGGCGCTCGTTTTCGCGGCCGGTGAATCGCGGGCACAGCAGCGGATCGCGCTCGCCGGCTCCGCCCATACCACGACGGTGATGGTGACGCTCGGCAAGTCGGAGGACGTGCATACCGACCAGAACCTGGTCGATATCTCGGTCGGCGATCCGGAAGTCGCCGACGTCAACCCGCTCACCGATCATGCGCTGTCGATCCTCGGCAAGAAGATCGGCACCACGCGGGTCACCGTGTACGGCGAGGGCAAGAAGCAGGTCGGCATTTTCGATGTCGAAGTGTCGTATGACATTTCGCGGCTGGCCACTGAGATCGCGCGTTTCACCGGCGGTGGGGTCAAGGTGTCTTCGGTCAACGGCCGCATCATGCTCAGCGGCACCTCCGCCGATGCCGCCACCCTCGACAAGGCGGTGATGATCGCCCGCCAATTCGGGCCCGATCCGATCAACACCGTCCAGGTGATGCAGCCGCAGCAGATCATGCTCGAGGTGCGGTTCATCGAGGTCAACCGCCAGGCGAGCCGCCAGCTCGGCTTCCAGTGGAACCTGTTCGGCAGCAAGACCATCGCCAATATCGGCGATCAGCAGCCGGCTTCGAAATTGCCGATCACGGCTGCCGGCTTGAACCAGTCGGCGCAGGCGCAGACGATTTCACCCGTGGTCGCCGCCGGCGTCCTTTCTGGAACCGCACCGTTCGGCTTTCTCATCAGCGAACTGGCGGGGGGAAAGAACCCGGTCAATGTGGCGGTCAATGCGCTGGAGCAGCAGGGTCTCGCGCGCAGCTTGGCGGAGCCGAATCTGGTGGCGCTGTCGGGCGACACCGCGAGCTTCCTGGCCGGCGGCGAGTTTCCGGTGCCGGTGCCCGGCACGCTCGGCCAGGTCTCGATCGATTACAAGCCCTATGGCGTCGGCCTTGCGTTCACGCCGACAGTGCTGCGCGACGGCGTGATCAACCTCGTGATCAAGCCGGAGGTGAGCGAGCTTGACAACAGCAATCCGGTGCAGGTCGCGGGCATCTCGGTGCCGCCGCTGATCGTGCGCCGCGCTTCGACCACGGTCGAGCTGCGCGACGGCCAGAGCTTCATGCTCGGCGGCCTGTTGCAGAACATCAGCAACACCTCGCAGGACCAGTTGCCGTGGGTCGGCGACGTGCCGGTGCTCGGCACGCTGTTCCGCTCGGCCCAATACCAGAAGAACGAGACCGATCTCGTGATTCTGGTGACGCCGCATATCATCCGCCCGCTGGCGCCGACGGCGCCGATTCGCACTCCGCTCGACAACACCCTGCCGGGGAACGATGTCGACTTCTTCCTGATGGGCCAGGCCGAGGTCAGCCCGGCACTCGCCCGCCTCGCGGTCGGCGCGCTGAGCCGGCCTTATGTCGGGCACGTCCTCGATCTGCCGAAAAAGGGAGGCTTCTATGTCACGGCCAAGGACTGAGCGCGCCCTAGGCGTGATCGCGGCAGCGGTGACGCTCTGCGTCACGCTCGCCGGCTGCTCCGACATCTATCTCGACCGGCGCGACACCGTAGCGCTCACCGCCAACGACGCGGTCGCCGCCAACGCGGCGCTGCAGACCGCCGATCCGTGGCCGCGCAACAGCGGCAACACCACCATCGCCTTCAACGGCCAGAAGATGCAGTCGGCCGTCGAGCGCTACCGCACCAACAGGGTCGTTCAGCCGGTGAAGCCCACGACTTCCGACGTGCAGAATCAGCAGGAGGCGGCGACGGCAGCCGCGGCCTCGTACGGCGCCGCCGTCGGCAATGCGCCGCCGGCGAGCAGCCCATCGACGGCGAGCAGCGCGTCGGCGCAATAACGCGGGTAACCGGAATGCGAGCCTGAGGTCATGCGCAGCGGCCGATCGATGAATGCGAGAGGTCAGACCAGAGTGGTCGTTCTGACCGCCGATGACGGATTCGAGCAAATCGTCCGCACGACGTTCGGCGCCAGTGCGCAGATCGACCTCAGAATCGTCAAAGGCAAGCTCGCAGGGCAAGAGCGCCCCGATCTCGACGGTGCCACCGTCGTCGTCGCCGACCTCGATGCCGGCGACGAGACCGAGTTGCAGGCGCTCGAAAGCATCGTGACTGGTATCGTCGACGGCCCGCCGGTGGTGGCGATCACCCAGGGCTTCGACGGCGCGGTCGCGCGGCGCCTGATGCAGATGCGGGTGGCGGATTTATTGGTCAAGCCGGTGCCGGCGGCGGAACTGGTCCGCGCTTGCGCGCGTGTCGCCAAGGCCCCGGCCAATACCGAGCCGACCGAGGCGCAGATTTTCACCTTCCTGCCCGCGGTCGGCGGCGCCGGGGTGACCACGCTCGCGGTGCAGACCGCGATGCTCCTTCTGAACAGCGGCGCGCGCGGAAAGACCGCGACTTGTCTCGTCGATCTCGACTTCCAGCACGGCGCCTGCGCCGATTATCTCGACCTCGAGCCGCGCCTCAATCTCGGCGAGATCGAGCCGCGCCCGGAGCGGCTCGATCGGCAACTGCTTGAAGTCATGCTCTCGCATCATCCTTCGGGCCTGGCCGTGATCGCGGCGCCGAACCGCCCGGCGGAAATGCGCTCGTTCGATCCCGACGTGGTGACCCGGCTCCTCGATCTCGTCTCGTCGCATTTCGATTTCGTAGTGTTCGACATGCCGCGCACCTGGTTTTCCTGGACCGACAGCGTGCTCCTTGGCTCCAACCGGCTGTTCATCGTCAGCGAGACGACGGTGCCGGGCTTGCGCCAAGCCAAGCAGCTGGTCGAAGCGGTGCGCGAGCGGCTCGGCGACGGGCCGCAGCCGCAAGTCATCATCAATCGCTTCGTGAAAAAAATGTTCTCGTCCGGTCTGCGCCGCGGCGATATCGAGCAGGCGATCGGCGGGGCGCTCGCCGCCTGCGTTCCCAACGATTACGCGCTGGTGCGCGAGGCGATCGACCGCGGCGTTCCGCTCGAGGAGGTCAAGCCCGGCAACAAGATCACGCTCCAGCTCAAGAAGCTCGTTCTGCCGCAAGCCAGTGGCAAGGCCGGCAAGGAGACCGCCGCCGGCGCCAAGAAGTTCAAGCTCTCATGGGCGCGATCGTAGCGTCCCAACCGGCGGACGTTCCGCGCTCTAGGGAAATGGTATGAAAAGTCGCTTCTCGACGCGCCGCATCGCCGCTCCCGAGCTCGCCCCGGCGGCCGAGGAGAGCGCTCCTGACGGCGTGTCGTGGACCGTCTTCCCCGAAGCCGCGGCCGAGCCCGCTCCGCCCGCCGCTGCCAATCCGCTGCTCACCGACAAGCTCCTCGACGCCAAGGTGCGGCTGCATCGCCGGCTGATCGAGGAGATCAATCTCTCGGCGCTGGAGAAGCTGCCGGAAGACGAGATGCGCGGCCATATTCAGGAGCTGGTGGCGCAATACGTCCTGGTCGAGCGGCTCGCGCTCAACACCCAGGAGCTCAACGACTTCGTCTCGGAAATTCTCGATGAGATGACCGGCCTTGGTCCGCTCGAGCCGCTGCTCAAGGATCACGCCGTCAACGACATTTTGATCAATGGCCACGAATGCGTCTATGTCGAGCGTGCCGGAATGCTCGAGCCGACCGGCGTCCGCTTCAAGGACGAATCGCATCTTCTGCGCATCATCAACAAGATCGTGTCCGCCGTCGGCCGCCGGGTCGATGAGTCGCATCCGATGTGCGACGCCCGCCTGCTTGACGGCTCGCGCGTCAACGTCGCGGTGCGGCCGGTGGCGATCGACGGGCCGCTGGTCTCGATCCGCAAATTCTCCAAGAAGCCGTTCAACCTCAACAAGCTGGTCGAGGTCGGCGCCCTGCGCCCGCAAATGGCCGAGCTGCTGGCCGCCTCGGTCAAGGCGCGCGTCACTTTGATCATCTCCGGCGGCACCGGCTCGGGCAAGACCACGATGCTCAATGCGCTCTCCGCTTTCATTTCCGAGAAGGAGCGGCTCCTCACCATTGAAGACGCCGCCGAACTGCAACTGCAGCAGCCGCATGTCGGCCGCATGGAGACGCGGCCGCCGAGCATCGAAGGCAAAGGCGAGATCCGCCAGCGCGACCTGGTCAAGAACGCGCTGCGCATGCGGCCCGACCGGGTGATCCTCGGCGAGTGCCGCGGCGAAGAGGCCTTCGACATGCTGCAGGCCATGAACACCGGCCACGAAGGCTCGATGGCGACCATCCACGCCAACACCCCGCGCGACGCGATCTCGCGTCTCGAGCAGATGATCGGCATGGCCGGCCTGCCGATGACGGTCGCCTCGATCCGCGGCCAGATCGCCGCCGCCATCCGCATCATCGTGCAGCTGTCGCGGCTTTCCGACGGCAAGCGCCGCGTCATGAGCATCGCCGAGATCACCGGTCTCGAAGGCGACATCATCCAGATGCAGGAGATCTACAAATTCGTGCGCACCGGGACCGCGGCTGACGGCGCCGTGCAGGGCCATTTCCAGGCCACCGGCGTGCGGCCGCGCTTCCTCGCCGATCTCATCGCCATGGGCGTGAAAATCCCCGGCTCCTATTTCGACCCGACGCAACCGCTTTGATCCTCGCAGGCCATGATCGACCATGTCGTTTGATATCGATCCGATCTACCTGGTGTGGCTGTTCGTCGCCATCTCGGCCGGATTGACGGCCGAGGCGCTCTACCTTCTGTTCTTCTCCCGGGCCTCCTATCGCAGCCAGATCAACCGGCGGCTGCGGCTGTCGCGGGACCAGAAGAGCCGCGAAAACGTCCTGGTCGCGTTGCGGCGCGAGCGCGGGCTCACCAGCGGCGGCCATTACCAGCTCGGTCTCGTCGGGCTCAACCGGCTCGTTCTGCAATCCGGCCTCACCATCGGATTGCCGCGCCTGGTCATCATAGTCGCCGTGATCAGCGTGCTCGCATTCGTCGCCGTGTTTCTGCTGCGCGACGATCTCGTCGAGGCAACGGCCGCGGCCCTGCTGAGCGCAACCGCGCTCCCTTACCTGGCGCTGCGCATGCTGCGCGGCAACCGACAGAAGAAGTTCGCCGCCCAGTTTCCCGATGCGCTCGATACCATCGTGCGCAGCCTGCGCGCCGGCCATCCGGTGCCGATCGCCATCACCATGGTCGGGCGAGAGATGCCCGATCCGATGGGCAGCGAGTTCGGCATGGTGTCCGACGAGATCACCTACGGCGCCGATCTGGAAACGGCGATGCGCAATCTCTATTCCCGCATCGGGTCTGACGATCTGCCGCTGTTCGTCACCGCGGTCGGCATCCAGAGCTCGACCGGCGGCAATCTCGGCGAGATCCTGGAAAACCTTTCCGGCGTCATCCGCCAGCGTTTCAAGATGCGGCGCAAGATCCGCGCGCTCGCCGCCGAGGGCCGTGCCTCGGCGATGATCCTCTCGGCGCTGCCGATCGGCATGTTCGTCGTCATCCAGTTCTTGGTGCCCGACTTCTACGGCTCGGTCTGGCACGAGCACTTGACCAAGGTGCTGCTCGGCTGCGGTATCGGCTGGATGCTGGCCGGCAATCTGATCATGTTCAAGATGGTGAACTTCAAGATCTGACCGATGGATGCAAACGGCATTTTCAGCATGTTCGGCGGCGACAGCCTCACCGCCACTTTGCGGGTCCTGGTCTTCCTCTCGGCCAGCACGCTCGCGTTCGCGGTGATGATCGGCGTCACCGCGCGCGAGGCGGTGCGCCGCCGCGCCGCGCGCATCGGTCCGGACGAGCAATCGGCCTATGGCGGCCGCCGTTCGCTGCGCCACGCGAGCCTCAAAGCCGCGCAGAAACTGATCGACTATACGACCAGGCATTACGCCGCGGACGACGGCAAGGACGTGAAGATGCTGCGCCACCGCCTGGTGCAGGCCGGCATCTACGATCCGCGCGGCGCGTCCTACTTCTTCTTTGCCCGCCTGGTGATGGCGGTCGGGTTCACCGCCGCGACGTTCTTCGTCCTGCCGATGTTCGATCTCGCGGGTAAATCCTCATTCTGGCTCTTCGTGCTGATCGGCGGCGTCGGCGGATATCTGGCACCGACCTTCTATCTCGATCGCCGCATCAAGGCGCGGCGCCAGGAGCATCGCGCCGGCTTTCCCGATCTCATGGACCTCCTGGTCGTTTGCGCGGACGCCGGGCTCGCCATGGAAGCCGCGCTCGATCGGGTCGGGCGCGAGCTCGGCGATTCCTATCCTTCGCTCGCCGCCAACATCCACATGGCCAATCTCGAGATCCGCGCCGGCCGCACCATGAGCGAGGCGCTCGAGCATCTCGGCGACAGGCTCGGCCTCGAGGAGGCGCGCTCCTTCGCCGCGCTGATCCAGCAGTCGGACGAGCTTGGTTCGAGCATCAGCAATGCCTTGCGTGTGTACAGCGAGGACATGCGCCACAAGCGCCTGTCGCGCGCCGAGGAGAAGGCTTACAGCTTGCCGGCCAAGCTCTCGGTACCGATGATGGTATGCATCTTCCCGGTGCTGTTCGTCGTCATTCTGCTGCCGGTCATCGTCCGGATGGTCACAGGCAATTGGTAAGCGCCCTAAACATGGGAGACCGATATGTGCGAATTCTGTGCGACAGAAGCGGAATTCGGGCCGATCGCCCGGCGTAGCGTTCTAAAGCTCGCGACGGCGGCGGCGGCGGCGTTGGCCGTTACGCCGCAGGCTTTCGCGGCAAAAGCCAAGGCGCCGCCAAAGCCGGAAAACGTTCTTTCCCCCGACGCCGCGCTCGAGCGGCTGATGCGGGGCAACGCGCGCTACGTCGAGGGCGTCAGCAAGCGGCACGACTTCAAGCACGAACGCGAGGCGCTCAGCGCCGGGCAGAACCCGTTCGCCGCGGTCCTGAGCTGCGCGGATTCCCGCATCGCGCCGGAATATTGCTTCGACACCGCGCGCGGCGACGTTTTCGTCTGCCGCGTCGCCGGCAATTTTGCCAGCGACGACATCGTCGCCAGCTTCGAATATGCGGTCGAGGTACTGAACGCGCCGCTGATCATGGTGCTCGGCCATGGGGCCTGCGGCGCGGTCGATGCGACCATCAAGTCGGTCAAGGAGGGGACCACGCTTCCCGGCCATCTGCCGGCGCTGGTTGCCGCCATCAGCCCTGCGGTCGAAGCCGTGCGGGCCGAGCCCGGCGACATGCTCGCCAACGCCATCCGCCGCAATGTCACTCTCAATGTCGAGAAGCTGAAGAAAGCCGCGCCGATCCTCAGTGCGGCGGCCGACGCCAAGAAAATCCGCGTGGTCGGCGGCGTCTACGAGCTGGGCTCGGGGCGCGTGAGCCTGGTCTGACGCGCGCGCAGTCAGCGACGAGGAGGGGTTCCTTGGAAGGTCTCCGCGCGCTCGGCCGAGGCCAAAGTCGTACGATCGCCTGGATGGTCAGGGGCAATCGGTGACTTGCCTTCTCTCCGCCGCATGGAATGCGGCGGGCAAGGCGGACGGCGTCAACGGGTCGGTGGCCACCGCCGCTCGGTGGCGGGCGCCGCGCGGCAAAGGTGACCTCAGCGCATGCGCGTGTTCTTTGCTGCCGAAGCCGGCCCAATGGTCGCGTGTTCCGTCCACGGGCTTTGCCATGCTTCGCCGTTTGCCACTTCGCGGCGCGGAAACGTGCGCGCGCGGCTGCGGACAGCTGATCTGGTCGGAATTGATTTGCAGCGTGTAACGAAGCCCGCTCTGGCCGTAGTAAGCGTCAACGTTCTGGCAAAAACTCCTGGCGAAGGCGCCGAGGATGCGGCTGCCGAAGCCGGCGCTCGCTACCGGCAATACCGGTGGTCCGTCGTGTTCCTCCCAGCTGAACGTCAAGACCGGCGAGTTCCACTCCAGCCGCAAGCTGACGCGGCCGGTTGCTACCGACAACGCGCCGTATTTGAGCGCATTGGTGAGCAGCTCATGCAAGATGAGTGAAAAGTTCTGCGTCATTTGCGGGCCGAGGACCAGCCCGGAGGCGCCGCCGATCTCAAATTGAGATTCGAAACCGTGGATTTCGCCGTGGATGAGGTCGGTGAGGTGAACTCCGTCGCCCATCGAATTGGTGATCGCCCGATTGGTGGCCGACATCGATTGGAGGCGATCCATCAGCCGCTCCTTGACCACGGATGCCTGGATCGTCCCGTCGCTTGGCAGGCTGAAGCGGATAACCGCCTGGATCACCGTGAGCAGGTTCTGGATGCGGTGGTGCAATTCGGCGGCCAACAAATGCTGGTGCTGTTTTGCCTGCTTCTCCTGATCGATATCGATGAGCAGCAAATCCAAGGTCCGGTTGATGAGCACGATCAGCAAGACGGCGATGGTGGCGTCGAACACATAGGAGGAAAGCGCAAACCAGTGCACGACCGGGATGAACAGGCCCCATTGCACGACGGCGGAGAGCGCGGCGGAGAGGAGTCCGGATCCCAAGCCGCCGATCAAGGTGGTCAGAATGATCGCCGGATAGATCGTAAGGAAGGGGGCGCCGGCATACTGATCCTGCGCCAGCCATTGCAGGCCGGCGGCCAGTCCCACGCTGATGAAGGCCGTCGCGTAGCCGACGCTCGGATGCTGCCGCAGCCCTCTTAAGACATGCAGGAGGCGGACCGCGGCGGAATGACCGGCGCTGTTCAACAATGGCGAATGCATTTACCCCTCGTTGCGATGCCGATGCCCCGGTCAGCTCGTCGAAGCAAAGCGCCAAGCGGGCTACACGATGTGGCTCGATCATGGTAGGTGCGGCCTAAATGTTCGCTACGTCCAATAGCGAACCTCCGGCCTGCCCGGTAACCAATCAAAACGGGCCGCGACGCGGGCGTGGTTACCTGCGAGTCAACACGAGCGGTTTTGTCGCGCCGGCGAGCCAGGAGGAGCGACGGCGCAAGAGCGGCAAAACCCGCGAAAACCGCGATCTGCGCGCGGCCGACATGGCTTTGCTTCAACCGGTCGGCTGCGTCCGGCCCACGACGGGTTCCCTAGCAAAACCTGAAGAATGACGGTAAACGTCCGGAGCCGGCTCACTTCGCGCTCCGCAATCTATTGCGGCTTCCGCAGCAGCCTCTATGCACTGCGCCGGAAAATCACACTGAAATTGTTGGCTGGCATCGGCACGGTCTCGGCCAGCGCAAGACCGTGCCGCGCGGCCAAGTCGGTCACCGTGCCGAGGTCGCGCACGCCCCATTGCGGGTTTTGCGTGCGCAGCCACGCGTCGAACTCCTGGTTGCTCGGTGCGGTGTGGCGGCCGTCGATCTGATAAGGACCATAGAGATAGAGGACGCCGCCGGCCGGCAACGTGCGCTCGGCGCCGGCCATCAGGGCTTCGCTGACCGCCCAGGGCGCGATGTGGATCATGTTGATGCAAACGAGCGCATCGGCACGCTCCACCGGCCAGGGTTGCGCCGTCGGGTCGAAATACAGCGGCGCCAGCAGATTCGCGGCGCCGGCGTCCGCGCAGTATGCGGCGATGCTCGCCCGCGCCCGCGGATCGGGATCGGTCGGCTGCCAGGTCAGCGCCGGCAGCGATTTCGCGAAATGGGCGGCGTGCTCGCCGCTGCCGCTCGCGACTTCGAGGACCAATCCGCGCGGCGGCAGCACGCGCTTGAGCACCGCGAGGATCGGGTCGCGGTTGCGAAGAACGTGCGGATAATGGAGACGCGGATCGGATGCTGGCGGCATCCGTTGCTCCTACGCCTTTCGGCTCCAGCGCCCGGGAATGGCGGCGCGGTCGACTTTGGCGTTTGTTTCCGTCGCCGCTGCGCGCTCACTGCGCAGAGCCTCGCCGGCGGGATGACTGAAACTCCCTTCCAGAAGCTTTTTGTATTGCGGCAAGATCTCCGGCACGACGGCGAGCATCTCTTGCGCCATCGCGCGCGCCTGCGCGAGTAGCTCGTCCGGCGGCACCACGCGATTGACCAGACCCCAGGCTTCCGCCTCCTCCGCCGCGACAAATCGGGCGGTGAACGCCATCTCCTTGGCGCGATGCAGTCCGATGCGGCGCGGCAGGCGCACCGACAATCCCCAGCCCGGCAGCAGGCCGACCTTGGCGTGGGTATCGGCAAACTGCGCAGGGGTGGAAGCGATGAGAATGTCGCAGGCCATCGCCAGCTCGAAGCCGCCGGTCGCCGCCACGCCGTTGATCGCGCCGATCACCGGTCCCTCGAATTGCAGGAGCGCGCCGACGACGTCGAGCTCAAACGCGCGCGCGGAATTGGCTTCGCCCGCGCTCAGCTCGTTGAGATCAAGCCCGGCGCAGAACGCGCGGCCGGCGCCGGTCAGAATGAGCACGCGCACCGCGCGGTCGCGCCGCAGCTCGGCGAGCGCCGCCGTCAATTCTCTGCGCAATCCGATCGACAGCGCATTGAGCTTCTCCGGCCGGTTGAGCGTGAGCACCGCATAGCCGGCGGGATGACGCTCGACGAGAACCGTTTTGTATGATTGCGGCATGCGACCGGTCCTGTGATTGTAAATCTCGCGGAATATTTGCAATGCCCGCCATGGCGTTGCGTATTTTCGGATGACCATACCGCAGCCGCGACGGATTTGTCAGTATGACGGACGCTTGCCGCGGCGATCCGCGGGTTTGCGAATAGGGACCTCACAATTCTCGCTCGCCGTGGCGCCAGATCGCGATACTCATTGACGTCAATCCGTTCTAAGATTCGCCGGAGTTCCGATTCCCGCTGGCGGCAGTGAACGAGGCGGTGATGAAGACGCGATTCCCTGCGATCGAACATGATCCGTGAGTGTGCGGATGTTTGCGCGATTGACAGCGATCCGGCTGGCCAGCGCCGTTGTGCTCGGCACCCTCGCGCATCAGGCGGCGCAGGCGCAGCAGGAAGCGACAGATTCTCGGCAAGGCCCCGGCGATGCCGACGCGATTGAAAACAACGGGCAGGATTTCACGCGTCCGGAGAATCTATTTCAGCTGCGCTACGTTTACCGGACCGCCCCCGGAAGCGGCAGCGAACCCGGCACGATCCGCACCGTGACCACCGATTCCGTGATCCTGCGGGCGGATCTGAAGTTTGATCTTCCCTCGCAATGGACGCTGGCTTTGCGCGGCGACCTGCCGCTCGTCGCCAAGGACCCGATCGCGCCCGACAACCCGACGGGCATGTACCTCTACGGCCTCGGCGATGCCGACGTCCAGGCGGCGCTTATTCGGCAATTGGATTCACGATGGGCCGCGGGCGCCGGCGTCCGCATCGTCGCCCCGACCGGCGCGGAAGACCTGACCAGCGGCAAGTGGCAGGCCCTCCCGTTGGTTGGCGCGCGCTACACGCTGCCGGAATTGAGCGACGGCAGCTACGTCGAAGGCATCGTGCGCTACGACGTCAGCTTTGCCGGGGTCGCATCGGCGAGAAACATCAGCAATTTGCAACTGGCGCCGATGTTGAATGTTGCTCTGCCGAACCAGTGGTTCGTCACCTTCTATCCAAATCCCGACATCCGCATCAATTACGGCGATCCGATCACCGGCCAGACCGGACGCCTGTTCTTGCCCTTGGACCTCATGGTAGGCCGTAGTCTCACCAAGGACGCCACGGTTTCCCTTGAACTCGGCGTTCCGCTGATCAGGGACTATCCGGTGTATGATTTTAAGTCGATCGCACGGCTGAACATAAAATTTTAGGATCGGACCTCGCTCGCTCGGGGCAGGAACGGCAAACAAACCGCGCAACAAGGGTCGGGAGGAAGCGCATGCGCACGCTGCACATCGGCGACGTCGCCATCGCCAGCATCATCGAACGGGACGGGCCATGGCGGCGGCCGCAGGATATGTTCCCGGCCTACGATCCCGAGCTCGGCCGGCGTCATCTCGCCGAGCTCGATCCTGAGGTGTTCGATCCGGCCTCCGGGCGCATGGTCATCACTTACCAGACCTATGTGGTGCGTACGCCGCGGCACACGATCCTGGTCGACACCTGCACCGGCGAAGACAAAGGTTACCCGCCGCCGATGGATTTCCCGAAGCAACCCTGGCTCGACGGCTTCCGCGCCGCCGGCCTGCGCTTCGAGGATATCGACTACGTGTTTTGCACCCACCTGCACATCGATCATTGCGGTTGGAATACGGTGCTGCGCGACGGCCGCTGGGTCCCGACCTTCCCCAAGGCGAAATACGTATTCCACAAACGCGAATACGCCGCCTGGGAGGAAGCGACCAGGCGCGGCGCGACGCCGCCTGGCAATGTTTGGCGGTTCAACTGCGAGCCGGTGGTCGCGGCCGGGCAGGCGCTGCTGGTGGATGACGATTTTGAGCTCGACGATACGATCTGGCTCAGCCCGACGCCCGGCCATTCGCCGTGCCATTGCTGCGTCAATATCCGCTCGGGCGGCCAACGTGCCGTGGTGATCGGCGATCTCATGCATCACGCCTTGCAATGCCGCGAGCCGGATTGGTCGACCATTTTCTGCTGGGATCCGAAGCAGGCGGCGCAGTCGCGCCGGCGCTTCCTCGGCGAGATCGCCGGCACCGGCACGCTGGTGCTGCCGATCCATTTCCCGCACCCGACCACCGGTCTCATCGAACCGGATGGCGAGCGATTTCGCTATCGCTTCGTTCGCTGACCGCACCCTCGGATCGCCCGCGGGCCTAAGGCGAGGAATTCCTTAACCGTCGTCGCCTAGCTTTGGCCGTCCGGTGCTGTTCGCCCGCGGGCGCGGCAGCGCATTCCTTTAAGTCCGGACAGGCATTTGCCGGGGGCGTGGTGGTCCGGAGCGGTTGATGAGCGTCCGAGTGGCCCCCCTCCTGATCGTCGGCGCGGCGAGCCTTTGGCTTGCCGGCTGCACCTCATCGACCAAGCTTAGCGATCTGTGGGCGTCGAAGGGCGACGGGGCGAATGCGTCGGCCGTCAATGCCGCCGATGCCAAGCCGAACGACCCGTCCTGGCCGAAGCTCGCCGACACGCCGAACGCTCCCGCCGCCGGCGGCGATGTGACCGGAACGGTCGTGGTGCAGCCGGCCGAGCCGGGGCCGAGCGGTGAGCCGGTCGCGCCATTGTCGAAGCCTGGCCTTCTTGGCGACGATCCGCATGACGATGTGCAACTCGGCAAGAGATATTTCCGCAGCAACAATTTCGGCCTCGCCGAGAAGAGCTTCCGCAACGCGGTCGAGAAGCACCCGCGCGACGCCGAGGCCTGGGTCGGTCTGGCGGCCTCCTACGACCGGCTGCATCGTTTCGATCTTGCCGACCGCGCCTATGCCGAAGCGATCCGCATCGTCGGGCGCACGCCCGAGATACTCAACAACCAGGGCTTCTCCTATATGCTGCGCGGCGACTATGCGCGCGCGCGCAAGGCGCTCGACGACGCGCAGGCCAAGGACCCCGGCAATCCCTACATCCAGGCGAATTTGCGCTTGCTGCAAGACAGCTACCGCGAGGGCAAGGCGATCCAATAGCGCGCCTTTCATTCATTCTCCGCTCGTGCCCGCGTAAGCGGGGACCCAGCTCTGGATATACCCGCTTGCGCGGGAATGAGCGGATGATGAGCGGTTTACCGCAAACCTTGAACTCCACGATTCCATCGCGATATGTCGGTTGGGGACGGCATCCCGCGGGCAGGGTCCATGTTCGATTCTTTCAGGAATTTCCTCGTCGAATTCGTTGACGGCGAAAAGCCTCCGAGCCAATTCGCCGAGCATGATTACCGTCTGGCGGCGGTGGCGCTGTTGGTGCACGCGGCGACGATCGACGGCGAGATGTCGCCGCGCGAGCGCGACACGCTGCATGCCGTGGTCAAGCGGCGCTTCGCGCTCGATGACGCCGCAGCCGATGAGCTGATCGACAAGGCGACGCTCGCCGAGCACGATGCCGTCGATCTTTTTCATTTCACCAGCCTGCTCAACCGCGCGCTCGACGATGAAGGCCGCGCCCGTGTCGTCGAAATGATGTGGGAGATCGTGTACGCCGACGGCAGCCGCGATGAGCTGGAAGACAATCTCGTCTGGCGCGCCGCCGACCTTCTCGGCGTATCGCAGAACGAGCGGATCGCGTTGCGGCGGCGCATCGGTGGGGAAGCCGGCGGCGAAGGGAGCACTGACGCATGAAGCCAGTCACTCTGATCAGCGGCGCCTCAGCCGGCATCGGCGCCGAGCTTGCGCGCGTTTTCGCGGCGCACGGGCATGACCTCGTTCTGGTGGCGCGGCGCGCCGACCGGCTTGCCGCGCTCGCCGAGGAGATTGCGGCGACCGGTCGTCCGCGGCCGACGGTGGTGACTGCCGACCTCGAGCGGCGCGACGCCGTCACCGGCATTATCGCCGAGCTAAAATCGCTTGGTCTCGAGCCGGCGAACGTGGTCAACAATGCCGGGTTCGGGCTTCTCGGTCCGGCCTCGGCGCTCGATCGCGATCAGCAGCTGGCGATGATCGATCTCAATGTGCGCGCGCTCACCGAGCTGTCGCTCGCATTCGTCGACAGTCTCGAACGCCATCGCGGCGGCATTCTCAATGTCGCCTCGCTTGCCGCCTTCCTGCCCGGGCCCGGCATGGCGGTCTACTATGCCAGCAAAGCCTATGTGCTCTCGTTCAGCGAAGCCCTGCATCAGGAGCTGGCGGGGCGCGGGGTGCGGGTGACCGCGCTTTGTCCGGGGCCGGTGCCGACCGAGTTTCAGGCCCGCGCCGGGATTCACGGCAGCGGGGTGGAGAGCATGCTGACGCTTTCCGCCGAGCGCGTGGCGCAGATCGGCTATGCCGGCTTCATGCGCGGCAAGCGCGTGCTCGTCGCCGGCGCCGGCAACCGGGTCTTGGCGTCCTTGCTCCACTTCATTCCGAACCGCGTTCTTCTTCCGGTTTCGGACCTGAGCGTACGCAGGCTGGCAAGCGATTCATAGCTGCCGCGCTTGGATCGTAGCTTGAATTCGCCGCTGAAAGCGATAGGAAATCGTGCTGACGCGATTTCGATTCCTTTGCATCATGCGCCAGCCGATTCTGATCATTCTGCACCAAGAGCATTCCACCTCCGGTCGCGTCGGCCGTGCCTTAAAGCAACTCGGACACGGGCTCGACGTGCGCCGGCCGCGCTTCGGCGATCCGTTGCCGCAGACGCTGCGCGATCATGCCGGCGCCATCATCTTCGGCGGCCCGATGAGCGCCAATGACGCGGACGAATTCATCCACCGCGAGATCGACTGGATTTCCGTCCCGGTCAAAGAGGAGAAGCCGTTTCTCGGCATCTGCCTCGGCGCGCAGATGTGTGCGCGGGCGCTCGGCGGCCGGGTTTTTTGTCATCCGGCCGGCCACGCCGAGATCGGCTATTACCCGATCCGGCCGACCGCCGCCGGCCTTGCGGTGGTCGATCACTGGCCCGAGCAGGTCTATCAATGGCACCGCGAAGGGTTCGATCTGCCGGACGGGGCCGAGCTTCTTGCCGAAGGCGACATGTTCGAGGTGCAGGCGTTTC
>Ga0210394_10000702_pt1 | contig 64315 bp, 51 predicted proteins | sample IncBWC12MmetaG_FD_160121 | JGI IMG/M metagenome (GOLD analysis project Ga0210394, IMG submission 160121) | Forest soil microbial communities from Barre Woods Harvard Forest LTER site, Petersham, Massachusetts, United States - Inc-BW-C-12-M | ecosystem: Environmental > Terrestrial > Soil >...
GTCGCCGCGCCGACCGCAAGGAGGCAAGCGCCCAAGGTATGACTCATGATTGGGGTGAAGTCGTAACAAGGTAGCCGTAGGAGAACCTGCGGCTGGATCACCTCCTTTCTAAATAAGAGAGATCTATCCCGCTCTGGTGTGCGGGAGATGTTCTCCAGTGCGAAGTGCGGCTCTCACGGGCTTAGTGCTTCGCTAGACTCAAGTTACCCATCCCTGATGGCTTCGGCTGTCGGGGCGGACAGATTCTGGCAGATCGATCTTGGTGTCATGAGAGCATAATTAACGAACGAAGGGCCGCTGAGCGATCAGCGGCCCTTTTTGTTCTTGTCAAAATAGCTGGCGTTTTCCTGTCTCCTTCACCGGCCAAGCATTCCAGTATGGCGAGAAAAAATATCTCCAAATTTGGTCTGAGGCGGGATTCTCTGACAATGTGGCCCATGCATGCCACCAACAAGGAGAAGACGAGATGAACAATTTGAGTGCATTGTTAGATTACTTCAACGAGCGTCTGCAGCAGGAATGAAAAACAACACAAAGCACATCTCGGTAGAATTAAGGACAAGCTCCATGATTTGCTTGTCGAGATCGAACTAATGCTTAAGATACCGCGCGCCTGGGCGCCCGGCCCTTGATGTCGAAGGCGGTCCTACTTGTTCTCCGGCATCCCCGCGACCCCTCTTGAAGACGAGGGATTTAATATCAAGCAGGTAAACTTAGCTAATCAATTATTCTATTGACTTGATTCTGGGAGAGGATTAAAGTATCTACCGTACGACTCCCCGGCACTCAAATGCCGGTTTGGGCAATCTATAAGATTGCCCTTTTTTATTGGTGCGCCAAGCATGCCAGACCGGACCATCATCTACGTAGATGGCTTTAACCTCTACTACGGTGCGGTGCGTGGCGGAAACTCCAAATGGCTGAATCTGCAGCGTTACTTTGAGATGCTTCGTCCACACGACAGCATCATCCAAATCCATTATTTCACTGCCCTCGTCGATGGCCCTACCAAGCCGAATCAAGAAGTCTACCTCCGGGCATTGGGAACCTTGCCAAAAGTGAATATTGTCCTGGGAAAATTCAAGAAAAAACAGGTCAGGTGCTCTAACTCGCTTTGCACCTTTTCCGGGAATCGATTTTTTCAGGTGCCTGAAGAGAAACGGACTGACGTTAACATTGCCGTTTTCCTGTTGGATGACGCATATCAAGATAAATGTGATCATTCCATCGTTGTGAGCGGGGATTCTGACCTCGTTCCAGCAATCGGACTGCTCAAGACTCGATTCCCGGAAAAGCGAGTAACAGTCTATGTGCCTTCGAGAAACCCGAAAAGAGGAGCTGCAGTAGAGCTTCGTTCAGCGGCAGATAAATCCCGCACTCTGCCACTCAATTTGCTGCCCCTCGCTCAGTTTCCCACATCGCTGCCCGACGGGGCCGGCGGAAGGCTGACAAAGCCCGCTTCATGGTAGCTTTCCTCGCCCATGAAGGGTACAGCGGGCGCTGGGACTAATCGGCCCAGGCTAGATAGCCTGGCATAAGGGCACCGAGCACGGGGACGATCAGGAGGACGCCCACCCAACCGGGCTTTCCGCGAGCCTCGGCCACGGCCATCCAGACAATGATAAAGACGATGAGGTTCACCAGGGGAATCAGACATAGCACGATCCACCAGATCGGCTTCTTGGCAATATTCAGCACCAGGATGAAGTTGGCGATGGGAATCCAAGCCAGCCAGGGATTTTCGGTATTGGTTTTTTCCGCGATTGTCTGCACCGCGAGTGCCGTATAGACATATATCGCCGCGACGACCAACAGGAAAAACATAAACGTCCCGCCGGTCATGTGAGTGGCAGCGTGGGAGCGATAATCCTGGGCAAAAGCGCCGCTGGTGGACAAAAGTGCGACCGCCGAAATCGCAGTGCATTTCGCAGCGGAATGCAATTTCATCGAGAGGTTCATGAGAGGTTCCTCCATGGGAAGCCAGGGAGCACAGCGAGCTTGTCGCGACTTTAATCAGGGATGCCGTGCCAGTCAAAGCATTTCGGCCAGTTGGTTTCCAGAAGGTGGCTACGAGGCGCGTGGAGACTGTGGTAGGCCGCCGCTCCCTTGACCGTGTCCCCGGAACAGGATAGCCTCGCACGTAATTCATCCATCCTGTTCGACGGAAAGAGGCCGCCCATGCAATTCCTCGCCGCTCTTTGGGTTCCCATCCTGTTGTCCGCGGTGATTGTGTTCATCGCCAGTTCGATCATGCACATGGTGCTGCCGTACCACAAATCGGACTATCGGCAACTCCCTGATGAGGACAAGATTCTTGCCACCTTGCGCCCCGCGGGCTTGCAAAGGGGAGTTTATATTTTTCCTTTCTGCACGCACCAGAACATGAAGTCGCCCGAAATCCAGGAAAAATACAAGCAGGGCCCGGTGGGGATACTGACGGTGTTCCCCAGCGGCCCGCCCGCGATGCCCAAGTTTCTGGGCATGTGGTTTGCCTATTGTCTGATCATCGGCGTCGTTGTCGCGTATCTCGACTGGCATACCGTCGCGCCCGGCGCCCCCCATCGTCATGTTTTCCGCATGGCAGGTACGGCGGCGTTCCTTGCCTACGGCGTGGGAATCCTGGGCAACGGCATCTGGAAAGGCCAGCCCTGGGGCAATGTCATCAAAGAAACTGCCGATGGATTCATCTACTCGCTGCTAACCGCAGCCACCTTCGCGTGCCTGTGGCCGCACTAGGAGGCCGCTCCAGGGCTCTTTCGGGTGCGGCGGTCCGTCATTGCGTGCCACGGCGTTTGGGAGTAGTCTCTCCCTGAAGCGTTGCCGACCTCCCGACCGCGCCCGTCCCTCGCGGCAACGGCTAGTGGAAAAGCGAAACAGCTGAGTCCCCGGGGAGGAAGGTTCCATGTCCGTCTCCCACGCTCACAAAGAATTGTTCGGACGCCTGTACCATTCCATCTGGAATGAGCGGCGCATGGAGTTTATCGACCTAGTGATCGCCGACACCCACGCGCTCGGCGACCCCACCGTGGCCGGCGGAGCCGTCGGCCCGTCCGCGTATCGCCGCCAGGTGGAGCGTTTTCTGACGGGCCTGCCGGACCTGCGGTTCGATGTGCACGAAACCATCAGCGAAGGCGACAAGTTGGTCGTTTATTGGACCGTCACCGGAACGCATCGCGGGGAATTCCTCGGCGTGCCGCCGACGAATAAAAAAGTCGCGTTCAGCGGGATCACCATCAATCAGATCCGCAACGGGAAAATCATCGAATCCACGGTGATCTGGGACGGCCTGGGCCTGCTGGAACAATTTGGAATCGAGTTGCCTGTGCGTTACGAGATTCTGACTGCCTCGGCCCGCTGATTTTTCCCAGGTCTCCCTCTGCTCCCAGCTTTGACTCTTTGGCGTCAATCCCCGCCAATTCGATTGTGTTCCGCCCCTTACCATTTCACGCTAGAGGCACACCTTGCACCACCGCTTCCGGGTTATGCGATTTGCGGTGGATACTACAAATAGAAAGAAAAAGGAGAGCTGGACTTATGACAAAAGCAAAAATTGCCCTCGGTGGCGTGCTCACCCTGGCCATGATTTGCGGCGGTGTAGCCCTCGCCCAAATGCCGAAAGACAATGTCAGTGCCCACAAGCATCCGAATCTTGCGGCGGCGCAGCGCCTTTCTCGCGAGGCCTGGGAAAAAATCACCGCCGCGCAGGAAGCCAACGAATGGGATATGGATGGCCACGCAGCCAAGGCCAAGGAGCTTCTCGATCAAGTGAACAGGGAACTTAAGGAAGCCGCGGAAGCCGCGAACCACAACCACAAGTAAGGATCCCCCATCATCAAGTTGGTTTTAAAAAAGACGTCCGGTCAGGGGCAGCTCCGACCGGGCGTTTCTTTTTCCGGTGGCGAACTGCTCACCCGCGAGCCGCCCAGCAGAGGCAACGGATTGCAGTAAGATTTCATTCTTTATCTCCCCGAGCATCGCGTATGCTGGAGAAGCACCTGCCCGAGGGAGTGTGTCATGTTTTTTTCATCCGCGGGACGCGGAAAGTTCAACTGGACCCTTCGAATCTGCGCCTTTTTTGTTCTGACCTCAGCTTTCGGTATTTCCCCAAATTTGGCGCAACCCCAGGCCGCGGAATTCCCCGCGCCATCGATTCCTATTCTCGTTAGTGATTTTGAGTTATTCTCCGTTTCCGCCGCAGCCGCTCCCGCCGCCACTCCGCTTTCCACGCCACCTGCGAGTGCGATTGCCACGCCCTCCACGACTCCAATTTCCACTCCCGCTGCCACTCCGCTCGCCACGCCGCCCGCCACTGCGATTGCCACGCCCCCAGCTACCCCGATTGCCACTACTCCCGCGACTCCAATTTCCACTCCCGCCGCCACTCCGCTTTCCACGCCACCTGCGAGTACGATTGCCACGCCTTCCGCCACCCCCGTTGCTACTCTTGCGGCTGCGCAGAGCAAACCAAAGCGTCCTTTGCCCCTCGTCAGCGGAGACCCCGACTTGCCGTCTGTTCAAGCGCGCCGCCTGACGGATTTCTTTGCCGCGACCCTGGTGCAGATCCTGCAGAAAAAGGGGTACAACGCTACCCGTGCAAGCGGTCAAAATCCTCCCAGCGGAGCGATGATACGGGGCGTCTTCGCCGAAACGGATGTGAAAAATCGCATCCGCCGCTCGCTATGGGGAGGCACTTCCAGCAACCCCCGGTTTTTTCTCTTTGTAGGTATTTTCAATCTTGCTCGGCCCGACCAACCGCTTTACCAAATTGCTTCGGAGCAGCCGGCGAACAGCCAATACGGGCCAGTCATCACGCTCAACACTTACATCCCCTTGGCGAAGTACGAACTCGACAAGAACCCGAGCGAAGAAGATGTCCGCAAAATCTGCGCGCAGATTGCCACCAGTCTGACGGCACTTTTGGCCGCCAATCCCGACGCTTTTTCTCAATAATCTCTTCCAAGAATTCCATCCTTTTGGTGTCCCAAGCGGCTATATTCCCAGGACATCGGTATAGCTCCGCTCTTGCACAACAGCTACTTGTAGACAACAATGGGGTGGTACCTTTTTCCGGCGATTACGTCCTAACCTTGGGGGTTGTCTTTGTTCGCGGGAAATACATTGCAGCCAGGAGGGCCCCGGCCGAGCCGCCGGCTGGCCACTTCGGTCATCGTTTCGCTGGCGCTGGTTTCGTTTTTCTTCTTGCTACAAGTTGCACCACACTCCCACGCCGACGGACATGATGAAGCCGCCTGCCGCATCTGCCAGATAGCCCGCATTAGCGTAGCTCCCGCGGTTTCCGCCGTCCTGCTGAACCCGGTTCTCCTGATTTTCGGTGAAATTGTTGCTCCTCGCAGCCTTCACTTCACCGATTTGTTCTCCGCAGATTCTCCCTCCCGCGCGCCTCCCGCTCTGTTCGCTTAGATCCCAGCCCTGGTGAGTCTCTAAAGCGCGACCCTGCGGGGTCTCGCTACCGCCGTTATTCCGGCGGGCCTACCCCTACACCCACAACATCGCCCGAAGCGGCTAGGAGGAATTATGCGTTTGGCAGTCCGAGGTTTAAGCATTTTTTTCATGCAAATGGTATTGCTGGTGATTGTCGCCGGCGCGCAGTTGGGGAATTCAGGCTCCATCGAGGGAGTGGTAAAGGATCCTTCGGGGGCCGCCGTTGTCAACGCTACAGTGGACATCAGCTATCCCGTAACCGGCTTCAGGCGAACGACAACGACCGCTAATGACGGAACATTTCGATTTACCAACGTACCGTTCAATCCGTATCACCTGGTGGTGACGGCGGAAGGTTTCGCGATGTACTCACAGGATGTGGAGGTCCGTTCGACGGTACCGGCAAGGGCTGATGTCAGCTTGAAAGTGGGAACTGCGGTGACTTCGGTGACTGTGGAATCGAACGGCGGGGACCTCGTGGAGAAGGATCCCACTTTTCACACCGATGTGGATACCAGCCTGACCGATAGACTGCCGCTCGAAAGCCAGTCCTCTTCGGTGAGTTCCCTGGTTACGCTGGTTTCACCAGGCGTCGTGGCGGATTCCAACGGGCTGTTCCACGGTCTTGGGGATCATGCCGAGAATTCCTTCTCCGTGGACGGCCAGCCCATCACGGATCAGCAGAGCAAGGTCTTCTCCAACCAGATCCCGCTGGACTCGATTCAATCCCTGGAGGCAGTCTCGGGCGGCCCGCCGGCGGAATATGGGGACAAGACCAGTCTGGTGATCAAGGTGACGACGCGATCCGGACTGGGAGTCACACAGCCTACCGGGAGCTTCACGACTTCTTATGGAAGCTTTGGCTCGGTCAGCGCCGGATTTCGAGTGGCGTTCGGCGGCAAAAAATGGGGAGATTTCTTCGCCGCCAACGGCTTGAACACCAGCCGTTTCCTCGATCCACCGGAACTTCAGGCTATTCACGACAAGGGTAACGAGGAGAATCTTTTCGATCGCGTCGATTACGTGATCAGCGGCGCGGACTCGATCCACGTAAATTTCCAGTACACGCGCTCCTGGTTCCAGACGCCTAATACAATTGATAACCTGAACCTGAGAATCCTGGACCCTGTTACCGGCGCGCCCTTGCCGCCGGCGGACCAGCGCGCTCTCATCAAGACCTACAATATCGCCCCGGTGTGGACGCGCCTGATCAGCTCGACCACGCTCCTTACGGTCGGCGCTTTTGTGCGCCATGACCAGTTCAATTACTACCCGAGCGGAAATGTTTTTGCGGATGGGACGGGATTCATTCCCGGGGGATCCTCGGCAACGCTCAACCAGAATCGGAAACTGACCAACGCGGGATTGCGTTCCGACCTTTCCTATGTCAAAGGCGCTCACAACATCAAAGTGGGCGGAACGTTTCAACACACTTTTCTGACGGAAGATTTTAATTTCGGCATCACCGATCCAAACTTCCTTCCATCACAAGTGGATGCCACCGGCAATCCATGCCTTGTGAACGGGGTTGCGCTGACCTCTCCATGCACGGACTTATTGCCGTTTGACCTGACGCGCAACGGAAAACTGTTTCCGTTTAATGGTCACACCGACGTCAAGGAATTGGCGCTCTACGCCCAGGACACCATCACCGAGGGCAATTGGGCCTTCAACCTGGGGATTCGCTTCGATCTATACCGGGGCATCGTTCACGATTGGCAGCCGGAACCGAGGGTGGGCGTCGCTTACAACATCAAGAAGACGAACTCCGTCCTTCGCGCCTCCTATTCCCGTGTTTTGGAGACGCCTTTCAACGAGAACTTGATTTTGGCCAGCGTTGGAGCGGCGAACCCCGTCATCACCGATGTCATCGGCGGCCAAAGCTTGCAATCGCCGATTCGTTCCGGCCAACGCAACCAGTTCAACGCCGGCTTTCAACAGGCATTTGGAAAGTACGCGGTGGTGGACGCCGACTACTTGTGGAAATACACACACAACGCGTACGACTTTTCCACGTTTGGCAACACGCCGATCTTTTTTCCGATTGCGTGGAAGAACTCGAAGATTGACGGGCCGTCCGTGCGCATCAGCATGCCCAATTTTCATGGGCTCACGGCGCTGGTCGTGCTTGCTCACGTGCGTGCGCGCTATTTTCCGCCGCAGATCGGCGGGTTGGGCTCCACTATCAACGGCGGAGAGGTTTTCCGCATTGACCACGACCAGGCTTTTAACCAGACCACGCACATCCAGTATCAACCCTACAAAACCTTGCCGTGGATAGGGTTCAACTGGCGATACGACAGCGGCCTGGTGGCCAGCAACCCGAATCTGGACAATTTCGGCGATGCCTCGAGTTTCCTGGACGCCGATCAACAGACAGCCATCGGGCTCTTCTGCGTCGATGCCGGTGGAATCATGCACACGGCGTCGTTGTCCAATCCGCTCGCCTTGGGCGCCGGGACCATTTGCGGCGCGAATCCGCTGCGGACAGGCGCAAAGCTAATCAATATTGCGGGCCCCACGTTTGACGTGGATCGCAACCCCACGCGCGTCCAGCCTCGCAACCTGTTCGATATGAGCCTTGGCCAGGATAATCTGTTCCGCGGCGACCGATACAAGTGGAGTCTGCGCTTTACGGTTATCAACCTTACGAACAAAACAGCGCTTTACAATTTCCTGTCCACCTTCAGCGGAACGCATTTCGTCACGCCGCGCACGGAAACCGTGGAACTCGGTTTCCACTTCTAGCGTTGTATTTGTCTCCATAGGGCTCGCTCGCCGCGGCGAGTGGGCCCTACTACGTTTCCCTCGCCTCTCCGAATTCCACCCCGCTCTCTTTATCTGCTACTCTGTCCGCCGGAGGTCATCGGCCGATGAACGATGCTCCCGCGCAGGTCCGCAATGTCTCCGATACGGCTTTGTGGGCCGCGCATTTCCGGGCCGAAGAATCACGGCGTCCCGATGCGCTGTTTCGCGATCCTTACGCGGAAAAGCTCGGAGCGCGACGCGGCGGCGAGATGGCAAGCGCTCTGCCGCAGGGACTGAGCCATGCCTGGGCCTGGGTGGCGCGCACCTATTTGTTCGACCAGATTTTGCAAAAGGAAATCGCGGATGGCGCGGACCTCATCGTGAATTGCGCAGCGGGGCTGGATGCGCGACCGTATCGCATGCAGCTTCCTCCGGCACTCCAGTGGATTGAAGCCGATCTGCCGGATATGCTTTCGTACAAAACAGAGCTGCTGGCCAACGACAAACCGACTTGCCAACTGGAGCGAATCGCCGTAAATCTTGCCGACATCAACGAGCGGCGGCGCTTTCTCGGTGGGATTGCCGATCGCGGCAAACGCGGCATTGTGCTTACCGAAGGGCTGTTGATCTACCTCTCCGCGGAAGAAGTCGCTCAATTTGCGGCGGATCTTTCCGGCGTCGCCTCGCTCCAACGCTGGATTCTGGATATGCACTCGCCGCGCTTGCTGGCCATGATGCAGCGCCGCACCGGCAAAGCGCTCGAAAAAGTGGGCGCGTCTTTCAAATTCGGCCCCGCCGAAGGGCCGGTTTTCTTTCGCTCGCATGGCTGGACGCCTGTCCAGATCGAGGGCATGCTGCACACCGCCGCGCGCTTCAAGCGGCCGCCTCTTCTCCTGCGATTCTTTGCAAGAATTTCTGATGTGCGCAGTTGGAAAGCGAATCGGCCGTGGGCCGGCGTCTGCCTACTGCAGAAAAATTCAACGGTTAACGATGCAAGAGGAAAAACCTCATGAGCGGTGCTTCGTCTGAAGGTTCAGGGAAAAAATTGAGGATCGGAGTGGACTTGGGCGGCACCAAGATTGAATTCGTCGCGCTCGAAGCCGATGGGCGGGAGCTGCAACGCTTCCGCGTGCCGACTCCGCGCGGAGACTACGATGCCACCGTGAAAGCCGTGCGCGACGGCGCACTCAAAATCGAAACGGAATTGCAGCGCAGCGCCACGGTTGGCGTCGGCATCCCCGGCACCATCTCCGGCATCACGCACAACGTTAAAAATGCCAACTCCACCTGGATGAACGGCAAGCCGTTCGATAAGGACTTGAGCGCCGCTTTGGGCCGCGAAGTGCGCTGCGCGAATGATGCGAATTGCCTGGCGGTTTCCGAAGCCACCGACGGTTCCGGCGCCGGGCATCACATTGTCTTCGCCGTGATTCTCGGCACGGGATGCGGGGGAGGAATCGCCGTTGACGGCCGCGTGCAAAACGGACGCAACGGCGTCGCCGGGGAATGGGGCCACACCACGCTGCCTTGGATGAAACCCGACGAATACCCCGGCCCGGCTTGCTATTGCGGCTACAAAGGCTGCGTGGAAATGTGGATTTCGGGCACCGGCCTCGAAGCCGATTACGAGCGGGCCACAAAAACAAAAATACTTGGCAAAGAAATCGTTGCGCGTTCCGAAGCCGGCGAGGCCGCGGCGCTCGCGTGTCTGGAGCGATACGAAGACCGCATGACGCGGAGCCTCGCGCAAATGGTCAACATTCTGGATCCCGACATCATCGTTCTTGGCGGCGGCGTTTCCCAGGTGCCGCGGCTCTATCGCAACGTTCCCAACCGCTTAAAGGAATATGTCTTCGGCCGGGAAGCGGATACTCCCATCGTCGTAGCGAAGCACGGAGACGCCAGTGGCGTGCGCGGCGCGGCCTGGCTCTGGCCGCTGGAACCCGGTGTGCGCGGGTAATTGCAGATAAAAGCTCAGGCCTGAGGGTTTTCCGTGCCACAACACGATTCTGCCAACGTAGTGAAAACCCTCACCCCTAAAGGGGTGAGCTACAGAGCTTATCAGGCTTTTTTGGCCGTAGCGTCTTCGACCGTTTTGTAAATGGGGAGCAGATTTTGCAGGCCGGCTACGGTTACGACGGCGACGGCTTGCGGGGGCAACGCGGCAAGGCCGAACTCTTTGCCCTGATTGCGGCGGCTGACGAAGAGCGAAACCAACGCGCCGACGCCGGCGGAGTCCAGAAAGCTTACCCCGTTGAGATCGAGGATGACGCGTTGAGCGGCTTCCGCGCGAAGCTTCGGCAGAAATTCGTTGACGGTCTCAATGCTCAGCTTTCCACTGGCCGTGTAAATCGTGAGCGCTTCCGTGCTGCTGGGCAGCTTTTCGACGTCGAGTCTAAATGGCGGCATAAGCGTTTGAATGTATCCGAAAAGCATCTGGGCCCGCATTAACATTCATTCACAGACATTACCCCCACCTTTTCTTTTTGAAAAGAGATTCGTTGGCCGGGGCGGCGCCTAGCGAGCCACCCACTCCAGCAGGAGAAGGATCGGGCCTGCGGCGGGCTTGTGCGGGCAAATAGGTATAAAATCAGGCACGTCTGCGATTCCAAAGCCAGACCCAGTGTCGGATTGTTTGAGTGCACCCATGGATAAGAGAACCTTTCTCAAGATTTGCTCGGCGGCTTTCGCGAGCCCATTCCTCTCCAAAATGGCGGCCTGGGCGTTGGGCGAGAAACTCCACAATTGGGCCGGCAACGTGGAATACGGCACCGACCGGGTGTATTCGGCCGGATCGCTGGAAGAAGTGCAGGAGTTTGTGCGCAAGCAAAGCAAACTCAAGGTGCTTGGCACCCGCCACTGCTTCAATCACATTGCCGACAGCCGCGACCAGTTTCTTTCGATGAAGGCGATGGACAAGGTGGTGGACCTCGACGCGCAGGCGCGAACCGTCACCATCGAGTCCGGGATGAGTTATGGAAAGCTGTGCCCGATTCTGGAGAGCAAGGGCTGGGCGCTGCACAATCTGGCTTCGTTGCCACACATCTCCATAGCGGGCGCCTGCACGACGGCCACGCACGGCTCTGGCGTCAAGAATGGAAATCTGTCCACGGCGGTTTCGGGACTGGAGATCGTCAACGCCGCGGGCGATGTGGTGAAACTTTCGCGCGCGAGGGACGGGGAGACGTTTCGGGGAGCGGTGGTCGGGCTCGGCGCCCTGGGCGCGGTGACCAAGGTGACGCTGGACCTGCAGCCAAGCTACCAGATGCAGCAGTACGTTTATGAAAATCTTCCGCTGAGCGAACTGACGAAAAACTTTGACGCCATCGAATCGGCGGCTTACAGCGTAAGTCTTTTCACGGACTGGCAGAACAAACGCATCAACGAAGTCTGGCTGAAGCACCGCATGGAAAACGGAAAATCCTTTGACGCGCCGGCGGAATTTTACGGAGCGAAACGCGCCACAAAAAATATGCATCCGATCGCGGAGCTTTCCGCCGAAAATTGCACCGAGCAGATGGGCGTGCCGGGCCCGTGGTACGACCGGCTGCCGCATTTTAAGATGGGGTTCACGCCAAGCGCCGGGCAGGAACTGCAGGCGGAATATTTTGTGCCGCACAAGAACGCTGTGGACGCGATTCTGGCGGTGGAGAAGCTGCGCGAGCAGGTGGGCCCGCATCTTTACATCACGGAAATCCGCACGATTGGCGCGGACCATTTTTGGATGAGCCCCTGCCACAACCAGGACTCGGTAACGATTCATTTCACATTGAAGCCGGACTGGCCCGCGGTGCGTCAATTGCTGCCGGTGATTGAATGCGAACTCGCTCCGTTCGGGGCGCGCCCACACTGGGGAAAGCTGTTCACGATGGCGCCGGCGAGGCTGGACTCCCTGTACGAAAAGCTGCCTGAGTTTTTGGTCTTGGCCAGGAAATACGATCCGCAGGGCAAGTTCCGCAATGAGTTCTTGAATACGAATGTGTTCGGCACGGCTTCGTAAGTCCCGACAATTCAAAACAGTTCCATGAAACAGGAAAATTGGTGGGGCGGGCCGTTCCATTTTGGAACAGTTTGCACGGCAGACCCGCGGCGACTATTCCAAAATGGAATATAGTCACTCTGCTATTTACTATCCGTTTTATACACTTTTGGTTGACGCTCCGTTCACACCACGCTAGTCTCCCTGCAGGTTTCCCTCTTATCTCGTTTACAAGCTGAAACGCCCGTTCAGCACAAGGAAGTTTCGAATGTTCCCACGCCCTTTCGGCGGTAGTCGTCGCCGTCGTTTTGTTGCGCTTTGCTTCGTTGCCATGCTCGCCTCCCTTTCTGGAATTTTCCGAGCGTTCGCGCAGACGCCGCAGCCATGGTTGTTTGTAGAGACGATCGCAAACGGAAAACCTACCGGCGCGGTGACATTTTTGCGCGACGACTCGAGCGGTGCGTTAGCACAGCTGGCAAACTCGCAGACCACGTTCACGAATCCGTGCGGTCCTTCCACGATCGATCCGAAGGGACGTTTCCTCTACGGCTATTGCGCGGACGGGCTTTCGATGTACACGCTGGATGCGAGCACGGGCGCGGCCAACGAAGTGGCGACGTCGCCCTATCAGGCCTCGACAGGACAGTTTGGCGTGCTGGTGATCGCGGAAAGTTCGGGACAATTCGTTTACCTGTTGAAGTCGGACCTGCTGGCGGCCCCGGCTACGAGCACGTTGACGCTTGATACTTTTCAAGTCGACGCGACCGCACCGGCACTGGTGCCGGTAACCAGCCAGTTGCTGCCCGTGCAAGGAGCGTGGGTGGACGGCGGCGCCGTGAGAGATCCCAACGGGCACGGCATCGCAATTTTCATCAACCAGTTCCCCAACTCGCCGACGCCGTTTCCGAACGCACTGCTCTATCTGATCACCTTTGATCCGGTGACTGGTGTGGCCACACCGGACCCGAGCGGCGGAACGGTGATCGGCAGCCGGGGATTGGGGATTCGAATCAGCGCGCGAGGAAATTTCCTTGCGCTCGGATACGGCTCGGGCCAGGCGTTGCTTTCCATCTACAAGATCAATTCCACCAATTTCGCTCTGACGTCATTGGGAACCGAAAACCTGGGAGCTGAACAGAGTTCGAACGGCTCCGATCAGATGTATCCGAGTTCGATTTTTTTCGATCCCACGGGACAGGTAACGTATGTGCAGGTGCCGCTGGCGGGTGCATCGAACTGCGTCGAGTGCTTTGAACTGCTGGATACCAGTACCTTTCTGGTTCTGCCGTCGTCGCCCATGCCCGTCAACAACGCGAATTTTCTGAGCGGGCTGCAGAATCCGCAAGCTCCGTTCACGTATGGAGTAAGCTCGGCAAGCTCGGCCAACGGTCTTTTCGGAATCAATGTCTATGAGGTGGATCCCGGAACCGGACTGCCGAGCCAGCCGGCTGCGATCAGCCAGCCGTTTTTCCAGCAGACCACGCAAATTTTGCCGGTGATTGCGTCGCTTGGTCCTTCGGGCGGGCAAAATTCGGTTGGACCCGTGCTGACGCCGAACGCATTGAGCCTGACGTTTGCAGACACCATTACCGGACAAAAGAGCGTATCGCAATCGATTACCCTGACCAGCACCGGCGATCAGTCGGTAAGTTTTCAATCCGTTTCGGTTACCGGGGCGAACGCGGGCGATTTTCAGGAAAACGACAATTGCGTCTCGACCGTGGTGCTGCAGCCAAGTCATTCCTGTTCCATTTTTGTGGTTTACGCGCCGACGAGTGTCGGCTCCAGCCTAGCGACGCTGAATGTAATGGACAGCGCCGTGGGCAATCCGCAGCAGTACGGGTTGAGCGGAACAGGCGTTGCGCCGGCAGCGCCGACGCCCGCGGTTACGCTGAATCCCGCCGGCACATTTAATCTTGCGGGGACAACAACGCAGGGCACCACCGCCGCGCCGCAAAATCTGACCGTTTCGAATACCGGAACAGGGCCGCTGCATGTGACCGCGATTGGCACAAGCGGATTGAATGCCGGCGATTTTTCCGTGGCTGGATCAAACTGCCTGGGAACCGCGGTAGCGGCGGGCGCGAACTGCAGCATACCGGTGACGTTTGCGCCGCTGGCCACGGGAATTCGCACGACGACGTTGACGATCACCGACGACGCGGCGAATTCGCCGCAACTGGTGACGATCAACGGCATGGCGGTCACCGCGGTGACGATCGTCGCTGCCACCGGAGCCACGATGAGCGTTTCCGTGAGCGCCGGCCAGACCGCACAGTTCAACCTGCAAGCCATGCCGGGCGCGGGATTCAGTGGGTCGCTGTCGTTTGCGTGTACGGGAGCGCCCACGGCAGCGAATTGCAGCGCGCCGAACGTAACGTTGATGAGCGGAGCGCCCGCAAATTTCGCGGTAACGGTGACCACCAGCGGCAGCGCGGGGATCGTGCCAACGGCTCGCCGAACAATCCGTTCGAGGTCGTCTGAGTATGCGACGGCAGGAATGTTGCTGCTGATGTTGTCGGCTTTTTGGTTTTACTTACTGCGGCGCGAACGGAGAGAGGTTTTCCTCGCAGGGCCCGATTGGAAAAGAGTCCTCGCGCTCGCGTGCTTTGCACTTGTGGTGAATGGCTGCGGCGGTGGCGGCGGCAGCAGCGGAAATTCGGTTCAGCAACAACAGCCACCGCCGCCCGTGACCACGCCTGCCGGGACGTACACGATAACGGTTTCGCCGTCCGCGACGCCCGCGGGTTCAACGAAAAGTTTCCCGCTCTCGCAGATTGCCTTAACTCTGGTGGTGAAATAGGCCGGGCAAAGAAAACTAGGAATGAGCGGGAGCGGCCGGTTGAAAAAGAACGGTGCGCATGGAGACGCTGCCGAACTCGATGCCTTCGTACGGATACGTGACTTGATCCCGCGCGTCCGTGGCGGAAATACAATAAAGAATCGGGGCGTAGTGCTCAAGCGTGGGATGCGCTTCAGCCAAAAGGTTTGGCCCCCACTGATCTGGCGCGGATAGTTTTTCCGTGTCCCGCTGTTCGATCGCGTGTTTGACGTTTTGATCGAATTCGGTGGCCCAGGGATAGGCAGCGTGGGGGAGCTCCCAGTTCATTTTGTGCAGGTTGTGAACCAGGTTGCCGCTGCCAAGGATCAGAATGCCGCGCTCGCGCATTTTTTGCAGTTCGCGGCCAAGCGCAAGGTGCTCGGCAAAGGTGCGTGTCTGATCGAGGCTCACCTGAAATACCGGAACATCGACCTGAGGATACATGTGGCGCAGGACGCTCCACGCCCCGTGATCGAGTCCCCACTTCTGGTCCGAAGCGAGATGATGCTCGAAGGCTAGCCGCTTGGCTTCCTCGGGAGCGCCGGGAGCGGGATACTGCACCTCATAAAGCGGCTTGGGAAAACCATAGAAGTCGTGAATCGTGCGCGGCCACTCGGCGGCCAGGGCCTGGCTGCCCCGAGTGACCCAATGCGCGGAAACGACACAGATTGCTTGTGGGCGAGGCAAGTCCCGCCCGAGCTTTTCGAGCGAACGGGTGAAGACGTTGGACTCGATAGCGTTCATGGGCGAGCCATGGCCCACGAAGAGGACCGGCATTTTTGCAAGAGGTGCGTGGTTGGGCATGGGCATGAAACCGGTGATTCCCGCCGGAAATTAGAGTATAAGATGCTGTGTAACTTCCCCCCGGGCGTCCCACTCTAACCGAGTGGATGCCAGGCACGAGGCCCCGTCCACGAAATAAAGCAGTGCCGAGAAGCGTAAATCCATTGGGCGGCATCCAACAAGGAATATTGCGGTAGAAGCGGCTTGCCGGGTGAACAGGCAAAGCCGGCTGGGAGCATAATGATGCAGAGCTGGTTTCGGTTTATCTCATTCGGAATCATCGCAGCCGTATTGGTAATGTTTGCGGCATTCAATTCGCGAGCCAAGGCGCCCCGCGCGAACACCACTTTCCCGAAGCCGGCGCTGGATCAACCGGTGGCGACGACCAAAGGCAAGGAAGTGGCGGTGATTTCGGGAGGCTGCTTCTGGGGTATTCAAGCCGTATATGAACATACCAAGGGCGTGATTTCCGCGACCTCGGGCTACACAGGTGGTACAGCGGAAACGGCGCAGTACGAGACGGTGAGCAGTGGCAAGACGGGCCACGCGGAGAGCGTGAAGGTGGTGTTTGACCCGTCGGAAATTACCTACGGCCAAGTGCTGATGGTTTTCTTTTCCGTGGCCCACAATCCCACCGAACTGAACAAACAGGGGCCGGACTGGGGAACGCAATACCGGTCGTCGATTTTTTATGGAAGCCCCGAGCAGAAGAAAATCGCCGAGGCCTATATCACTCAACTGAATGCGGCGAAAATTTATTCCAGCAAAATCATGACCCAGGTGGTGCCGCTGAACGGCTTCTACCCCGCGGAGGGATATCACCAGGACTACCTGAAGCACCACACCGACAATCCGTATATCGTGATCAACGACCTGCCGAAAATTCAGAACCTGAAGAAACAATTCCCCGAACTCTACCGCGAATAGTAATCCAGATTTACATCTGCAGCGGCCCGCCACGGTCGCAGGCCCTACACGTGCACCCTGAGTAGCGTGGCGATGAGGCTCACTTTGCTGCGGGGCGCTCCGTTATGGGCTTGCCTTGCGGGCCGGGCATGGGATTCTTGTGCGCACTTGCGGGCAGATCGCGAAGCAATTCGTCGAGTCCCGGGTACGGATAGATGGTTGGCGCGTGATCCTGCATCAGGCCGCCGGTGTCCGCGGTGGGACCATAGTTGCTGTGCAAATCCCGCGCCAGCATGCGCAGCATGGCCATCTGCTGGCCGCGGTGATGCGCCGTGTGGGCGATGCGGCGGGTCATCACCCAGGCGACAGAGCGTTTCACGCCAAAAAAAGTGGTTTCGCTTTCCCACCAGGATTCGTCCCGCGATTGCATGACGGCAAGGCGTTTCGCGCTGTCTTCCGCATAGCGCCGGATAAACTCGACGCGCGTCTCTTGCGCGGGCAGCGGTGGCGCGGAAACGTCGACGGCAAGCATCGTGCGCAGCCAGAAATCTTCGCTGACACATTGATGCACCATCTGCTCGTGGACGCTGCGGCCGCGCGGATCGCCGGCGTTCGGGCGAACCTCCAGATCCGTGTCCCGAAACTCACTCCAGACGCTGACAACCTTGATGCGTTCCGTGGCGTAAGTCTCCAGCAGAAAGTCATAACGCACAAAGCACCTCCGAAAGTTTCACGGCCGATTGGATGCTCGAGAACCCCGGGCAGGCCAAAATATTACTCCATTTTTTAATTTTGGATTTCGTTCTTGACTTGCCCGCTACCGCGGAGTATTCAGGAATTCCAAGCGCAGAGTGAACTGTGAAGTTCCCTCCCGTTGCTTCAACCTCCCCTGCGCGCCCAACCCGAAAAATCTAAAGGAGGCATCATGTGCGCTGTTAAAGCAATTCCTGAAGGATTTCATTCCATCACGCCGTCAATCGTTTGCAAGGGTGCGGCCCGGGCGATCGAGTATTACAAGGAGGTATTCCACGCCAGGGAAAAGGTGCGCATGGCTGGGCCGGGTGGCCTGATCATGCACGCGGAACTTCAGATTGGCGATTCAAACCTGATGCTGAGCGACGAGTTTCCCGGGATGAGCAGCGCGCCGCCGGCGGACGCTCCGAACTCCAGCAATTTGTTCCTGTACACGGAAGATGTGGACACGGTCTTTAATCGAGCGGTAAAAGCCGGTGCCAAGGTCGAAATGGCGCTGGAAAACCAGTTCTGGGGCGACCGCTACGGGAAGATCCGCGATCCCTTTGGCCACCGTTGGGGGCTTGCCCAACATATGGAGGAGGTAGCGCCCGAAGAAATGAAGAAGCGCTCGGAGGCGTTCACCACCAAAATGAGCAAGGCGGCCGGCAAGTAGGCGTGGTCGTCTGGGGAGTGGAGGCTGGGTGGGTTTGTCATCCGGCCTCCCAAATCGATTGAATCTCGACCGAGTTTTAGTACTCAGTTCCTAGTGCCTCTAGTACCTCTAACTGCACTGTTATGATTACCTTAACGGAAAGATTGTCCTTTTCAGTCCCTCAAACGGCAACTTTTTTCATCGCCTTCGAAATTCCTTCTCCAAAACAAAAATAAACCCTTCATTTTCAATACATCTCACTCTGACCATTCTGGCAATGCGCTTGCACTTATCCTTACCGCAGGGCCCGCAGCCTTGCTTAAACCATGGGGAGACTCGGATGAATTTTGCCAGGCTGCTTGGGCTATTTGTAGTTGGAATGATGCTGGTGCCGTTCGCGTACGCGGATGGGCCGGTGCAGATGGTTTTTCAGAACGTGAACGGCGCGAACGACGGCCAGTATTACGTCAGTCCGTATTATGGAACGATGGGCGGCCAGACGGTCACACTCTTCTGCGATGACATCCTCAACGAAATAACTTTTGGGCAGAGCTGGTCGGCGAACGTCACCAACCTCGGCACGGCCGTGAGCACCAACAATTTTTCTCAAACCCGCTACGGCAGCGTTGCCGGTTCGGCGGTGCTGAGCAACCCGGCGCTCGCGTACGAAGAAGCCGCATGGTTGACGACGCAATTTGCGTCTCATCCCGGCGATCTGGTGAACCTGCAATACGCACTTTGGGACATCATGAATCCCGGCGCGCGCGGGAACGGCAACGCCGACGTTCAAAACTGGCTGTCGCTGGCGAGCGAGGATTACGGCACGATCAATCTCAGCAACTTTGAAATTGTCACGAACGTGGGACCGCTCACGCTGACCGGTCAGGAGCAGGAGTTCATTGTTCAGACGCCGGAGCCGGGAACACTGGTGCTGCTGATTTGCGGGATGCTGGCGCTGTGTGTGCAGTTGATGCGGCGCGGGCAGTTGACGGCGTAAGATCGGTCGCAAATTTCTTTGGAATGCCCTCGGCCATGGCCGGGGGCGTTTTTTTTGGTTCCAGCTGTAGGTCACCCCTTTCAGGGGTGAGGGGATTCGTCGTGCCGGCTGGCGGCAATGAAAACCCTCAGGCCTGGAACGCCTGAGTTACAAACCGCGTTACCGCGGCGTCCAATTCGGATGGCTGGTGAACAATCCGTCCACAAACCCAATCTGGTAGGAGACAAACAATCCAAAACAAAGGCTCAGCAAACCCGATGTGGTGACCAGCCCGCGGTTCACCCACGCAAAGCGCGTCCCCGCGTAGGAAAAAGGCAACGCGAGCGCCACCGTAATCAGCATCATCCCCGCAATCGTTCCGACGCCAAAAATCAGCAGGTAGAAGACGCCCCATCGCGGGTCATGAATCGTGGTGAGCACCAGCAGCGCCACCGCCGCCGACCCCGCCAGTCCGTGGACAATGCCAATCAGCAGCGGCCGCAGCGAATGAAAAATTCCCAGTTTTGCGAACGGGCCGCGCAACCATCCCGGCGCCGCCAGTGCTTCGCCATGATGCTCCGCCGCGGGCTGGTGCTCATGCCAATGGTAATGCACATGCGAGCCGTGCCCATGAATGTGCACATGCTCCCCGATGACTTGCGGATGTGCGGGAGAGAATTTCTCACTCAACCACCGCGTCACGCCGGTGAGATTGAGAATCCCCAGCAGGATCAGCATCAGCCCGACCGCGAATTCCATCGTCAAGCCAACGCGCGTCGGAATGGCCACGTTGAAAAGAATAATCGCTGCGCCGACCAGCAGAATTGTCAGCGTGTGTCCCAGCCCCCAGAGCGCCCCGATCCAGCCTGCCCGGCCAAGCGAAGGCTCGCGGCTGATGATCGTCGAGACCGCGATCACGTGATCCGGATCCGTGGCATGCCGCATCCCAAGAAAGAAACCAATCGCCAGTATGGTCAGTCCGCTGATCATGGGTAAATTGGGGCCATCTCGACCCTCCGTGAAACTAGAAGGATACTGGAGGACGTGAATCGTTGCGAGTGATTCGTATCACTCCGCAAGGCCCGATTAGGTTTTCTTCAGTAACCGCATAAACTCCGCCGCCGTATGCGGCAACCGCGCCCCGCGCCGAGAAATAATATAGAGATGCCGGGGAATGCTCAATTGCTTGATGTGCACTTCCTTTAGCCAGCCGTGTTCCAGCTCCCACGTTACGCACATCCGCGGCACAATCGCCACGCCCATTCCCATCTGCACGAACCGCTTGATGCTTTCAATCGTCGGCATCTCCATGGGCATATCCAGCGCCGTGCGGTGGCGGGCAAACAGCTCGATCACTTTCCGCCGGAACGGCGACTCCACAATGTGCGCGATGAACGCTTCTTTCCCAAGCTCGTCGATGTCCACTTCCTTGCGCTTTGCCAGCGGATGCTTCGGCGGCACCACCAGCGTCAACTCGTCTTTCAAAATTTCCGTCGACTGCAGCTGCGCGTCGCGCGGAATAAAGGAAACCGCGCCCAGGTCCAGCCGGTAATTCACCACCTCGTGCGGAATGTCGCGCGAAAACATGCGGTGCACGCGAACCTGCACGCCCGGATGCGCTTCGCGAAACGCCGCCAGTGCCGGCAGCAGCGCGTGGATCGAGCTCTCATTCACGCCCAGCGAAAGCTCGCCGCGCTTCAGCCCTTCCAGCTCCAATAGGCCTTTTTTGACCTCATCTCGCAGGTTCAGCAGCCGTTCGGCGTACTCCCGAAGCAGTGTGCCCGCATCCGTCAGTCGCACCGGCCGCGCCCCGCGGACAAACAGCGGCTGCTCCAGCGAATCTTCGAGCTTGCGGATGGTCAGGCTGACCGCCGGCTGCGTCCGGTAGAGGCGTTCGGCCGCGCGGGAGAAGCTGCCTTCCTTCGCAACCGTCAAAAATACCTGTAATTCGCCAAGATCCATGCGTAAACCTCATATCGGAGGGCGGTCCAGCCATACCCTCAAAAGTGGTGGAGTTCAGGGTACCGGCGTGCCCAGCGGGGGGTGCAGGCCGCGGTTACCCTAAACTCTAGTATAAGATAGAATTATCAATTACAGAATGAAGATAAATTGGACTAGAACCCCCGGCCGTGCGTTACTGGTAGCACAGGTCTCTGGAGTAGCTATGAGCCACGTACAAATCTTTGATACTACCCTCCGCGACGGTGAGCAATCGCCGGGTTTTTCCATGAACACCGAGGAAAAGATCCGCATGGCCCGGCAGCTTGCTGCTTTGGGCGTGGACGTCATCGAAGCAGGCTTTCCGATCGCCTCGCGCGGCGACCTGGAAGCGGTGCAGGCCGTTGCGAAAGAAGTCCGCGATGTGCCCATCGCCGCGCTGGCACGCGCCCGCAAGGACGACATTCTTGCCGCCGTGGAAGCGCTGAAACCCGCGAAATCGCCGCGCATGCATGTGTTTCTCGCCACCTCTGATCTGCACTTGCAGGCCAAGTTACACATCACGCGCGAGCAGGCGCTTGAAGCTATCGGCTCCATGATCAAGCTGGCGCGGAATTATGTGCAAGAGATTGAGTTTTCCGCTGAAGATGCGGGCCGTACCGAAATTGAATATCTCTGCAAGGCTTGCCAGGTCGCTGTTGAAGCTGGCGCCACGGTTCTCAATTTGCCGGACACTGTCGGTTACGCCGTGCCCGAAGAGTACGGCGCGATGTTCCTGAAAGTGCGCGAGCACCTGGGCGACCCCGAGCACATCACGCTGAGCGCCCATTGCCACGACGACCTCGGGCTCGCCGTCGCCAACTCGCTGGCCGCGGTTCGCGCGGGTGTCCGCCAGATCGAATGCACCGTGAACGGTATCGGCGAACGCGCCGGGAACGCGGCGCTCGAAGAAATCGCCGTCGCCCTCGCCGTGCGCAAGGACAGCTTTGGCGTCGCCACCAAACTCAACTTGAAGGAACTCTACAAATCCAGCCGCCTGCTCAGCGAAATCACCGGCGCGGTGATCGCTCCCAACAAAGCCGTCGTTGGCGCCAACGCCTTTGCCCACGAAGCCGGCATTCACCAGGATGGCATCATCAAGAACCCGCTCACCTACGAGATTATTTCTCCGGAAGCCGTCGGCGTTCCGTCGCGCTCGCTTGTCCTCGGCAAGCACTCGGGCCGCAACGCCCTGCGACAGTCGCTCAAGGAATTGGGCTACGAAGCCTCTGACGCCGAACTCGCGGAGTGCTATCGCCGCGTCACCACGCTGGCGGACGAGTCCAAGAATGTCCGCGCGCGCGACCTGATGGCCATTGCGCACGAAGTGATCCGCCGCAAGGCCGTTGCTGTTGCGAACGAAACCTCTTCGGCTGCTTGATTCCTGTAGCTCACCCCTTGAGGGGTGAGGGTTTCGAGAGCGCAGGCAAGATCGCGTCGCGGCAGGGAAAAGCCTCAGGCCTGAAGGCCTGAGCGACAATTCAAAGAATTTATCTCGGGGGCCCAGGCCATGAAGTTGAAAAAAACGATCGTCCTTCTTCCCGGTGACGGCATCGGTCCGGAAGTCACGCGTTCGGCCGCCAACGTTCTCCAGGAATGCGCGCGGGAATTTCAGCACCAGTTCACGTTTGTGGAGATGCCCATCGGCGGCGCCGCCATCGACAAGACCGGCACTCCACTCCCCAACGAAACTCTGGATGCTTGCAGGAAAGCCGACGCCGTTTTCCTCGGCGCAGTCGGCGGGCCCAAGTGGGATTCTCTTTCCAGCGGCAAGCGCCCGGAAAACGGCTTGCTCGATCTGCGCAAAGGACTCGGCCTCTTCGTCAATCTGCGCCCCGTGAAATTGCTTGAACCTCTGCGAGGGATCTCTCCACTCAAGGCCGACCGCCTCGGCGATCTCGATCTCGAAATCGTCCGCGAACTTGCCGGCGGCATGTATTTCGGCGAGCGCGGCACGGTGAAAGAAAACGGCGTTGAGCGCGCGTTCGACACCGAGTCCTATTCCACGCCCGAGATCGAGCGCATCGCGGCCTTTGCGTTCACTCGCGCCGAAGCGCGCTCGCGCCGCCTCTGCTCGGTGGACAAGGCCAACGTCCTGAGCAGTTCGCAGCTCTGGCGCCGCACCGTCAGCGCGATGGGCACCGTCTATCCCAACGTGAAGCTCGAGCACATGTATGTAGACAACGCCGCAATGCAGCTCACGCTGAAGCCGACGCAATTCGACGTGATGCTCACCACCAACATGTTTGGCGATATTTTGAGTGATGCCGCGGCGGCGCTCGTCGGTTCCATCGGCTTGATTCCTTCGGCCAGTTTCGGCAGCAGCGCGCCGATGTTCGAGCCAATTCACGGCTCCGCGCCAAGCCTCGCCGGAAAAGACATGGCCAATCCGATCGGCGCCATCCTAAGCGCCACGATGATGCTACGCGACACCTTCGGCCTGAGCCTCGAAGCCGATTGGGCCGAACAATCGCTCGTCCGCGTTCTCAACACCGGCGTCCGCACCGCCGACATCGCCGAACCCGGAAAAAAAACGGTCGCGTGCTCCGTCTTCAACGACATGCTCCACGACGAAATGCAGCGCACCTTCGAGCACGCCGAAAAGTACGGCTGGGGCGTCTGACTCCGCTGGAGTACCTCTAATCAGTTTGGATTTCTACGCGCCAGAGGCCGCTTGCCGGCCGGATTCTCCTCAATTCCGCCTTCCCACAGTGTGGGAGAGGCACTTCCCTAAATATGCAAATTCTTGCGCTGATGTGCTCTCTATGGCCCGGTAGCCGTTGACTATCGTTCGGGGTACCACAGGCTCTATTTATAGCGTGGTTGGTGGCGGGCTCTAGTGGTCACAAAATAAACAAGATACGGCTAAGGGAAGGTGAGTCGGGCGAAACTCGTGTGGTCGGTTTACTAGGGCGTGAGATGGGGCTCCGGTGCAGGTTGGCCTTTCGATTGCGCTAACTCCACATCTGCACGACAACTTCATCGACGAAGAGGGGGAGTTTAATGCGTACTCAGATTACCGCCCGTCTTTTGTTGTTCAGTGTTCTGCTGTTGGCAAGCATGGTTCTGATTGCTTCTCCGGCCAGTGCTTCCATCCCGGTCAGGGGTTCGGGAAGTTACGGAATCCTGTCGGATCACAGTCCGACGACCGCTGTTCCAATCATCGGAGGCAACGGTAGTAGTTTTTTGACCGATGCTCTTTATCAGTGCCAGTATGATGGCACGCCTTGCCCGGTTGATCTGACCAATCCAGATCCGAACCTCACTACAGCGGCTAATTGTACGCAGGCCGGTTCGTCCGGCCTGACGGGAGCGGCGCCTTGCTACGATTTGCTGCTGACCATCAATCCCGGCGCAACGTTTACTCCGGGCAGCACGCTCTCGATCACGATTCCGGGATTTTCCGATCCAAACGGCGACGAGTTTGGCTTGGTCACCTGTCCTTCCGGCCCAACGCAGGGATTTGCAGGCTTTTGCACTGCCGCTGTGCCCGCGGGCTGCGATACCGCCAGTAGCTCCATCAGTGGTGGGACCGTGAATATCCCCACGGCCTGTTTGGCCGGAGGCGTCACTTTTTATTTTGACGAAACCGCGAATAACTCCGTGACCTCGGCCTTTGTGGCCGGGCCGACGACTTCGGCACCGGAACCGACTACGTTCATGCTCTTGGCCTTTGGCCTGGTTACCCTGGCCCTGTTCTCTAAGCAACTGCAGCGCTCCTAGGCAGACTGACGAAGAATCTCAGGGCGGACGGCAGCGAGCGGCGCGTGTGTGAGCCACGCGCATCAATTCGCGATGCTTTTCTGCCTGTGGGCAGCCTGCGCGGCGACTAGCAGAAAACCTTTCTCCTTCGCATCGGTTTCAATTTTTTCGAGTGCGGACTTCGCAATTCGCCGGTCGGCATTGCTTTCGATCTCGGCCAGCGCCAGCCTCACCTGGAATTGCAGATCCAGGCGTTTTTGTTTTTTGGCATCCTCCAGCCTGCCCGCTAGATCGCGCTTGGCGTCCGCCGCTTTTCCGGAAAGAGCTTTCAGGCGATCGCTGGTGATTTCCAGCGCCAAGAGCGAGCCGGCATCCTGCGCGGAGACTTTCCTGGCAATCGCCAGTTCGGATTGCGCATCCGAGAGTTTGCCTTCAACAATCAGTGTCCGCACCAGCGCGTTGCGGGCATCCACTTCGGAATCCACCTGTTTCAGATTCACAAAGGCGTCGATGGCCTGTCGGGCCAGCTTTTCGGATTCTCCGGGATTGCCTTCCTCCAGGGTGAGGAGGGTCAGGGAGAGCGAAGCGCTGGCCAAATCCTGCAGGTCATTGAGTTTCTGGAAACTGCTGGAAGCTGATTCGTAGTTTTGTCTCGCGCCCGCCAAATCGCCGCGGGCCATCCGTAGATCGCCCTGACTGAGCAGGCCCAATTCCACGGTGGTCTGCATTCCTGAAGTTCGCGCGACATCGATCGATTCCTCCAAATCCTTCTGAGCGGCGCCCAGGTCGCCCGCCTGCATCGACAACTGGCCCACGGCGCGCAGGCCGTCGCTGATGCCTTCGTTGTTTTTAATGGACCGCGCGGTCTGCAAGGCCTGACTGTAAATTGTCAGCGCTTTTCCGTTTTCGCCCTGGGTTGCAAGGATGGCCGCCAGGCTGAATTGTGCGTTCAGCAGTTGGTGCTGGTCGCCGATTGCGGTTGCGATCTGGATGGATTCCTGACAGTACTTCAGAGCTTCGCCATTGTTTCCCTGGCGAGACAGCGCGTTTGCCAGCAGGAACAGAGCGCCGGCGATATCTTTCTGCGAACCAATCTGTCGCGCGATGCCGAGTACCTGTTGGCGCAGCTCCATTTCCTCGGACTCCCGGCCTTGATCCTCGCGAATGTTGGCGAGCACGGTGAGAGCTCGGGCCATCGTTCTCTGTCCGCCGCTCAGAGCGGCGACCTGTTCAGCCTTTTTGCAGGCGGCTTCCGCGGCTGGCTGCTGCTGCAAATCGCGTAGAGCCGCGCAATCCAGCCAATTCGCCTGCGCCTCCAGAAGCAGGGAACCCGTTTGTGCGGCTTTCTCCGCCGCCCGGGCAGCGGCCACATGTTGAGCCGCGGCTCGCGCCAGCGATTCGTTGGCCTCGCCTTCCAGGTAATCGATGCGCGGATCATCTTTCCAGCGGGGATTTTTCTTCATCTCGTTCAAGGTGGCCAGGGCGTCTTCCCCCTTGCCGGCGCGCGTCTGAACATCGGCCAGATTCAGCGCGTAGGCAGGTTCATCGCCATAAACGCCCCTCAGGGAATGGTAGGTCTCGATGGCTTTGTCCCATTGCGAGCTCAGCCGATAATAGCGGGCTTCAATGGAGCGGCGGGTTTCCACGGGAAGATTTCCGGAGTGATCAAACGCCTTCTTGGCTTCTTCGGCGGCATCTTTATCATAGCCCAGTTGGGACCACGCCTCGGCCAGCGCCGAATGCCCGCTGGCAAAGTCCGGCTCCGCCTGGATGGCGCGTTGAAAGAGGTCACGCGCGCCAAGCGTATCGAAGCGACGAAGTTTGTCGAGGCCCTGCGCGTAATACCGCTCGGCCGCAAGATTCAACGGGGCAGGTGGATTGGCTTGGGGAGATTGTTCCTGGGGAGGAATCTGAGCGCCCACTTTGCCGAGGAGTTGCGCGCCCATCTGTTTGACAAAGTTGGGCAGCTCCACGACTTTGCCCGAGAACTTCGCTGCGCTGGTGATCTCGCCGGTTTCCGCGTTCTGCAAGAGAAAATCCACACGCAGCGCATCTCCCTGCTGGCTGCCGCCGGCAAGGTAGGCACCGGATACCACATAATCCGAATCGAGGTTCTTGCGGATCTTACCCAGCGTCTCCTTGCTGAAGCTCGAATGATTCGCAAGCGCCAGGTTTGTTTTTACGGCCGCGATTTCTTCCCCGGACACCGCCCGCACATTCTGGCCGGCGACAAGATCCGTAGTAAGGTCCTCGGAGAGGGAAGTGGATATCCAATCCTCGGATGGATGTCCGCTGATATTCTGAAATCCCATGACCGCCACGGCTACGCGCCGCTTTTCTGGGCTCTGGGGAGCGGATGTTTCGCTCGGCGCGTTTCGGCGGGAGACGAAGATCCCGGCGGTAATGCCCAGCCCGAGAAGTATCGCCAGAGCGGCGGCATAACGCCGCCAGCCCGCGGCGGGAGGCGCTGGCGTCCAGACTTTTTCCTGAGAAACTTTTGCGGGGAGCGCGGGATTCCCCACTTCAGGCGTATACAAGTTGTAGATGTGCACCTGCACCCCGTGCTTGACCTGGACTTCGCCAAGGTCGTGCAGGAGTCCGTGCCATGTACTCAGCTGTCCGAGCACATCGGCCACCGCTTCGGACACGAGAATATGCCCGGCGTCGCCGCAGTCCATGACGCGCTGCGCGAGATTGATACCCCCTCCAGCAATGTTGCGGGCGGCATTGATGTCAGCTAGACGGTAAACAGGGCCGCTGTTGATCCCCATCCGCAATTTGATTTCCGGATGGGAGTGCAGGGCCTTGCCGAGTTCGAGCGCGCATCGCGCAGCCGCCTCGGGCTCGCCAAAGAAGGCCAGGGCCATCCCGTCGCCGGTTGGCAGGGAAACCAGATGGTCTTCGGCTTTGGCGCGTTCAAATTCCGCCGTGGAGCGCACGAGTTTCTGCAACTGCCGCAACTGGCGCTGCTGTTCGTCCATGGCCAGCTTGGAATAGCTCACGATGTCCGCGAAGAGCACGTGGGCAATTTCCATGGAAGGAGCGAGCGAGGGAGCCGCCGTTTCCGCCGCGCTTCCGGAAGCGCGGGGCTGGGTGTTTTCCAGGGCGCATCGCATTTCCTCTGCCGAACGAAAACGTTTGTCCGAATCCTTTTCCAATGCTTTCGTAATCACTTGTTCGAGGGCAGGAGAAAGATTCGGGTTTAGCTCCCGCGGGGGCACCGGATTCTGATGAAGAATAGAGTCAATGAGTCGAGGCGCAAACGCTTCGGCAAAAGGCAAGCGTCCGGTCGCCAACTGATAGAAGACCACCCCGGCCGAGTAAAGATCGGTTCTCGCGTCCACAAGTTCACCGCGCAACTGCTCGGGAGCCATGTAGGGAAGAGTTCCCACCATTCCCGTGGTGGTGGCGAAGCTTTGCGTTACATCCAGGTCCGACTGCATCGTTCTCGCCAGCCCGAAATCCAGGATTTTCAACCGGCCATCCAGAGTTTCGCAGAGATTGCCGGGCTTCAGATCGCGATGAATGATGCCTTCTGCATGGGCGGCGCGCAGACCTTGCAGGAGCTGCAGACCAAGCCGAACGATTTCGACCTCCGGAACCGGTCCACTGCGCACCTTGCTTGACAGACTCGGACCTTGAATGAGCTCCATTACCAGAAAGCTGGTGCCTGCGTCGGAATCGTAGTCGTGGACCGTGGCGATATTTGGATGATTGAGTTTCGAGAGGGTGCGGGCTTCGCGGCGGAAACGGGCAACGAATTCCTTGTCGTCCGCGAGTCCCTGCGCGAGAACTTTCAACGCGACATCGCGATCCAGTCTTTCGTCATGGGCGCGATACACCGTGCCCATGCCGCCGGCCCCGATCTGGTTCAGGATCCGATAGTGCGAAAGTTTTTGACCGATCATAGAAAGGGGGTCTCTGCCGAGGCATATTAGGTGCGCTCCGTCTAAGGCGTCAACACCGTAGAGCGGAGCCACCTAGCTTGCCGAACCCGGGGAAAAACGTCGCGTGCTCCGTCTTTAACGACATGCTGCACGACGAAATGCAGCCCAGTTTCGAACACTCCGAAAAATACGGCTGGGGCGTTTAGTCCACTGTTTTCAACTTTGGGTTAATTCTATCGGGCCAACGTGGCGCTCGTGGATTCGGGGCCTGCGCCTTGTTGAATTGCGGAAGACAAGCTGCGGCTCGGCCAGACTATTTCCAGGGCAATTTGATGTTTCACCAGCATTCGGGAACGGCGATAAATATGTACTTCCAGCGTGTTGCTGCCGTCAGCGTGCAGTTCGGAACTGTTCTCTTTCTGGGCGACGACTTCCCTGGCGTCACGGAAAACGGTGACACGGAGAACATGGTCTCCCGCTGCAATGGGACAACTGAAACGCAAAGTGTCCCCGCGATGCGCAGACTCCAGCGGAGTCGTCAAAAGAAGATTGTCATCGGAGTAGATCGCGAGAGTCTCTTCCCCCACATCCGAGACGACCGCGATGTTCAGAGAAGTTTGTCGCGCGGCTGAGGGGGTTGCATCCGTCAGCGACCCTCCGGGCGCCGCCGCAGTTTTCGGGCTTTTCGATCCGACGTTGCCCGCAACCGATGGTTTACGAGCCACCGCGGGCGGCACTGCCGCCTTCTGCGCAATATTTCGGCGCGGAACAACTGCCTTCGCGGGCTGGCGGTCCAAAGTTGTGTTCGTGGACGGTTTCGCGGCGGCGCTTGTCTGAAGAATCGGAGTATCGGAACTCAAAGGAGCGGGGCTCTTTTGTCCCGGCGAGTTGCGTGAAAGCGCGGGTTCGGACGAAAGGGAAGGGAGCACGGCAGGCGGTGTGGCTGGAGCAGTCGTGGCGCTCAGACTGGTTGCTTCAGGCGGCGCGGAATACAAAGTCGAGCGGTGAAAACGCAGCTGGACGAGGAGAAACAATGCGAGAACCAGGATTCCCGCGCTCGCGCTGGTAAGCCAAACTTCGCTGCCCCGTACCGGACGTCTCCACCAGGAAGTGATGCTGCGCCAAGCGGTTTTTTGGGATGGTGGATGGAGAGGCCTGCGGAGTGCGGTGGTCGGCGCTGAGTTCTCCTGCAACGATGTCACGGATGGGTCTGCCGCCACGGTTCCTGGCCCGGCCGCCGCCTGCGCTTTCTTGGTACGCGCCAACGGGTATAGCGCGGCCGCCAGGTCTTGGGCCGTTGCAAAGCGCGCGTCAGGGTTCTTAGCCAGGCAACACATCACAATTCGATCGAATTCCGGTGGCAGCGCGGGGTTCAGATGCGAGGGCGGCACGGGCGTCGAAGAAACGATCTGCCCGCAGACCGCGGCAACAGAGCTGCCGTCGAACGGATGGACACCCGTAGTCATTTGATAGAGGACAATTCCCAGGGAAAAAAGGTCCGAACGCGCGTCCTGGGCCTGGTCCAATATCTGTTCGGGGGAAAGAAAAGCGGGGGTGCCGTTGAGTGTGCCGGAACCAGACGCGTGCGTCGCATAACGCGCGATGCCAAAGTCGCCCAGCTTTGGCCGGCCTTCTCTCGTTATCAGGATGTTCGCGGGTTTTACGTCGCCATGAATGATTTTGGCCTGATGTGCCTGTGACAGCGCGGTCGCCAGGTCACCTCCCCACGCGGACGCCTTTTCCAGTGGGAGAGGCGCCGTCTCCAGGGCCTTCTCCAGGGTTTCCCCTTCCACATATTCCATAACGAAATAGGGAAAACCGTTGTGGTCCGTGCCGACATCGTAGAGGCTGACGATCGAGGAATGCGCAAGTTGACCGACGATTTGTGCTTCGCGGAGGAACTGCTCCTGGAGTTGACGTGAGCCGAAGCCGCTCTGAAAGGTCTTCAAGGCTACGGTGCGGCCGATTAGGGTGTCCAGCGCCTTATCGACACGGCTGGTCGCACCGGTTCCCAGGGTTTCGATCACCTCGTAGCGGCTGGTTAAAGTTGGCATAGGGCCGAGCCAAAGCGGGCGAATCGGGAAATATTAGTGTCCCAACTGGACTGTCCGGAGAAAATGGCCCGGAGGTACTAGCGGCAGGAACTTTCGTACCGCTTCCTCTTGCCACTCCCGCCAATCCACTTCACAATCTTGGTTCGCCCATGCGCTGGCTCCGACTCCTCGGCATCCTTTCCGTTCTAGTTTTTCTTTTCCTCTTCGGCGCGTTCTACACTTTCCACGCCGTGGCCCGCAAGCACGCTCGCGAACTCGAAACCCGGCTTGCCATGCTCCCCGATCCCGCGGCCAACACTCCCTATCCCAAATTTTTCTTCCAGCGGGGCGTTAATTTCACCGCTGAATTTCCAGCCTTCTATGGCAACGATGCCGCAGTCGAAATGCTCCGGAAACTCCCTGCTCACGGCATCGATTCTATCGCTCTCGTTCCCTACGGCTTTGCCTCCACCAAGGAGCCAAAAGTCCGCGGTTGGAATACTCGCTGGGAAGGCGACGCCGGCGTCACTCAGCTTGCCCGCATCGCGCATTCGCTCGGAATGAAGGTGCTCTTGAAGCCGCAGCTCTGGATGCGCGGAGGCAATCCCGCGGACATCAATTTCCCCGGGGCCGCCGAAAACTCCGAGTGGTTCGCGCAGTACCAGCCCTTCCTCGAGCACTACGCGCAACTCGCCTCCGCAATCCACGCAGACGTCTTGTGCGTCGGCGTGGAACTCGAGAAAATGTCCGGCAACGAGCAGGCCTGGCGCAAGCTCATCGCCCGCGCCCGCGAAATTTATCCCGGGCCGCTCACCTATGCTGCCAACTTCGGGGCGGAATTCGAATCCATCAAATTCTGGGACGCGCTCGACTACATCGGCATCGACGAATACTATCCGCTGCCCGACGACCTCTCGACCGCCGCCGTTGTCGAAAAAATCTCCGCCGTTCAGTCACGTTTTCAGAAGCCAGTGCTTTTCACCGAAGCCGGCTTCCCGAGCGTCGCCGAAGCCAACCGCGCTCCATGGGACGAGCCCAGTAGTCCCGTCGATCTTGAAATCCAGGCCAAAAGTTACAACGCACTCCTCTCCGCCTTCTACGAAAAGCCCTGGTTCGCCGGCGTCTACTGGTGGAAGGTAGGCACCAACGGCTACGGCGGCCCCACCGACGCTTCTCACACTCCCTGGAATAAACCCGCCATGCAATCCATCGAACACTGGTACCGAAGCGGCAAGCGGTAAAGTTTACCCTCCATCGGTTGCTAGAACACGTTGGGGATGATAATTTTAGTGATTCGTAGTTTCCCGGGCGTAAGGGTTGGGGGCCTGAAACCGTGAGGTCAACCGGGGTGATCAAGTTTTTATAACAGCTTCTCCCGAGGGGAACCTGGTCGCCATTCATAAGGGTTGCCCTTCCCCCAGCTTGGCCGGAATTCGAATTCATAGTTCATCTGAAAAATGCCAGCACCTTCTTCCAAGCAGAGTCGCGGTGAATCCGGGCGTGTGCCCGGGGTAACGTATTGGCGCGTCGAGGGTTCGCTGCTCGAAATCAGCGCGCTGCGCAGCGTCGGCTTCTTCAATTGGAACAGCCAGAGTTTTCTCCAGCGCTGGGTGCGCCGCGCCGGCACGCTCGCCATGGGCGTCCTCCGTCCTCCTGCGTATCTCGCCAGCCGCACGTTTGCCACTCGCCTGCTCCACAGCGTCCTCAGCGGCATCACCCGCGACCGCCTCGATCTGCTCGGCGAAGAGTATTTCCAGTATGAACTCAAGCCCAAAATGCGGCGCGAAGCCGTGGACAAGTTGATTGAAGCGGTTCGCAACGGCGATCGCGTCATTCTTGTCAGCCAGCTTCTGGAACACATCCTGCGCCCGATGACCGAATATTTCGGTGCCGAAGGTTTTATCGCCAATCGCCTTGAATTTCGCGATGGCGAAACCACCGGACGCCTCCGCGAACCGGTGATCCGCCCACGCGGCCCGTTCGCCTGGCTGGCCAGCGGTTCCGCAGACGGCCGCGTCGCAAAAGAAAAACTTCTCTCGCAACTTGGATGGAAAGGGAACACGCAGCGCCTGGGCACTGCTGTGCAACCCGCTTTGCGCTCGCAACTCTCCGCACGAACCTCGGTGGAACGCCTGGACAGTACGCCGCAAGTTCCTCACTTGTCCGTCCGCGATTCCCTCGCCGGCAAGCACCTCCTGCTCATCGGCGTCACCGGCTTCATCGGCAAGGTGTGGCTGGTGGATTTGCTTGAAAAAATCCCCAACATCGCAAAAATCACCTTGCTCATTCGCCGGAATCGCACTACGCCCGCCCAGCGGCGCTTTGAAAAAATCGTCGAGGAATCTCCCACGCTGGACCGCCTGCAGGAAATTCATGGCGCGAATCTCGCCGCGTTCCTTCGCGAAAAAGTGGAAGTCGTCGAAGGCGATGTCAGCCAGCCCGGCCTGGGCCTCGACGCCGCAACGCAAACGCGCCTCCAGCGCTCGCTCGACGTGATCGCCAACAGCGCCGGCCTCACCGACTTCAATCCCGACCTCCGCGACGCGCTCGCCTCCAACGTCGATTCCACCCACTATCTGCTCGATTTCCTACGCAAGTGCGATCACGCCGGATTGATGCATCTTTCTACGTGCTATGTCGTGGGCATGCGAGACGGCCGCGTCAACGAAGAGCTTCGCGCCGACTACAATCCCGGCGGCCATCCTGACTTTGACGCGGAAAAAGAAATCGCCTCGCTCCGCGAAATGGTTCAGCGGATCGAAGAGCGCGCCGAAAGCCCGGAACTCGCGAAGGCCCTGCGCCGGCAGGCCCTCGGCCGCGCCGGCGATCCCACGAAAGTCGCTTCCGACGAACTCGACGCCGTCACCAAGCGCAACCGCGCGCGCTGGGTCCGCAATCGCCTGGTCCGCGCCGGCATGAAGCGCGCCCAGCATCTCGGCTGGCCCAACACCTACACTTTTACGAAAAGTCTCGGCGAATCCATCCTCGCGCAACAGGGCCGCGATCTCTCCATCGCCATCGTGCGTCCCTCGATCGTAGAAAGTTCCGAGCGCACGCCTTTCACCGGATGGAACGAAGGCATCAACACCTCCGGCCCGCTTTCCTATCTCCTCGGCACGAATTTCCGCCAGCTTCCATCGAACGAGCGCAAATGCCTCGACGTCATCCCCGTGGACATGGTTACGCGCGGCATGACGCTCATTGCCGCCGCGCTTGTGCAGCGGAAGCACGCACGGCTCTATCAACTCGCCACGTCGGCCATCAATCCTGTCAACATGGCCCGATCGATCGAACTCACCGGCCTCGCCCACCGCAAGCATTACAAGACGCAGCAAGGCATCGAGCACTGGCTGAAGGTAAAGTTCGAAACCATTCCCGTCTCCAAGCAGCGTTACGAGCGCCTCTCCATCCCCATGCAAAAGGCGGTCGTCTCCCGCATCAACAAAGTCGCCACGTCTCTCAACATGAGCAAGCCGCCGCTTGCAAAAGCCGAACGCGATCTGGTGCGAGCGGAAAAGCTCATCGAACTCTACGAACCCTTCATCCTGCACAACGAACATGTCTTCGAATGCGAAAACGCGCGCCTGCTTTCCGCCGCGCTCTCCCCGGAAGAAAAAAAGATGTTCGACTTTTCGCCGGAAACCATTGACTGGTGGGACTACTGGATTAACATCCACATACCGGCGCTGCGCCGCTGGTGCTACCCCTTGATGGAAGGGAAGCCGCTCGAGGCCCGCGAGCCGCGCGCGCTCAACTGGCCGGCGCCACCGGAGGAAGCTGCATCGGCGGCGATTCGCTGAAGCGCCGTTCACCGTCTATGGCAATATTCCTGACAGGTTCCACTGGATATCTTGGCAGCTACCTCGTGTCGGGTCTCTTCACCTGCCATGCCGATCGCTTGAATCTCCTTGTCCGCGCGAAATCCGAACAGGAAGCGCGCGAACGCCTCTGGCAATCCTTGCAACTGCACTTCGAGTTTCCCGAATTCCTGGAACATCTGAACTCCCGCGTGCGAATCTTCCGTGGCGACCTCACCAGCGAGCGCTTCGGCCTCAGCGACGACGATTATCACGCGCTCGTGGATTCCACCGACTCTATCCTCCACTGCGCCGCCTCTTTAAATCGTAAATCCGAGAAGCAGTGCCTCAACGTCAATCTTCGCGGGTCGCTCGAAGTCATCCAACTTGCGCGCCGCGCGCAGAATCACCACGGCCTGCGCCGCTACTCCCACGTTTCCACCGTCGCCGTCGCCGGCAAGCGGCAGAACGAAATCGTCACCGAAGACGCCTCCATTGACTGGAACCGCTCCGACTACGATCCCTACGCCCGCACGAAAAAATTCTGCGAGCACATGGTCCACCAGCTACTCCCCGACGTGACCCACACGATTTTTCGCCCCGCCATCGTGCTCGGCGATTCGCGCCGCCCGGAAACCACGCAATTCGACATGGTGCAGGCCTTCGACACCCTCGCGCGCTTTCCAGTGCTCCCCTTGCGGCCCAACGATAAGATAGACATCGTCCCCGCGAACTACGTCGGTGCAGCCATTGTTGAGATTCATCAGATGGAAAAACCGAACTACGGTATTTATCATCTATCCTCTGGAACCGGTGCGCAGACCTACAAAGAACTCACGGATGCGCTGGCCGAGGTCGGCGGGTGGTCCAAACCTAGCTATCACCCGTGGCTCGGTGGGCCGTTCTCCAAAACCGTGAACTGGCTGGCGTTCAAGGGCGGCCCGGTTGGCTATGGAGCTTCCTTGCTGAAAGTTTTCTGGCCGTACCTGGACTGGAACACCGTGTTCGATAATTCCCGCGTGGTCGAGGAAATGGGAGAAGCGCCGGCGAAATTTTCTTCCTACGCTTATCCCCTCTTGCAGTTCAGCCGCGCCAACAAATTCAAATATCCCGCAAAACCCTGGCCCGCCGATACAGCCAAGGGCGCCGTCGTGAGCGCCAGCGGAGCCGGCGCATGACCGATTTTCTCCTCGTCGCCTGGGTCAGCGCCATGATCGAGCTCCGGTGCTTCGCCTGGAAGTTCGGCATCGGCAAGCGCTGGGCGCCCGGCGAGAAACTCAAGCTGCTCTTCGCCGGCTACAACGGCACGCGCAACACCGGCAGCGACGTCCGTGTGCAGGAAACGCTGCGGCAGATCCGCCACGTCCTCGGCGCCGAAAACGTCGACTTCAGCGTGATGACCCAGAATTTCGACCGCACGCAGGGCTATTTCGAGGGCTCGCGCCAGGTGCATCTCCCCGACGTGTATCCGCCGTTTCTTTTCCGCGAAGTCCACGCGAACCACGGTGTAGTCGCCTGTGAAGGCTCGATGTTCAAAAGCAAATTCGCCAACGCGCTGACCACGATGATGATCGGCTCGCTGGGCCTCGCCTCCGCGGAAAACAAACTTTCCGTGGCGTACGCAGGCGATGCCGGCCACATGGACGATCTCATCGAATGGATGTGCGCGCGCTACACCCGCGAATCGCTGGTCATCACTCGCAGTCTGGAATCGCAGCAACTCCTCTCCGGCCTCGGCGTTCCCAACGAACTCGGCGCCGACACCGCCTGGACGTTCGAGCCGCGCTCGCCCGAATTCGCCCGCAACACTTTGCGCAAAGCTGGCTGGGACGAAAAAACTCCCATCCTAGTCCTGTGCCCGATTCATCCTTTCGTCTGGCCCGTGCGCGCTTCGATCGCCAAATACATCGCCCGCGCCACCACGGGCGCGTACAAAGGCAGCCAGTACCGCACCGTCTATTTCTTCGAATCCGGTGCCGAAGTCGATCGCAAGTTCAATCACTACGTCGCCGGCTACTCGCAAGCCGCGAAAGCTTTCCTGCAACGCCACAAAGTTTTTCCAATTCTTGTGGCCATGGAGCGCCTGGACGCCGTCGCCTGCTGCGCCATCGAAAAAGAAATTCCTGGGACGCCGATTTTCACTTCCGACGATTACGACATGTTCGAACTCGTCTCCATCCTTCGCGCGTGCACGTACATGGTTTCCTCGCGGTATCACGGCATCGTCACCTGCATGCCCGCGGGCGTCGTCTCCGCCGGAGTCACCATGGACGAGCGCATCCGCAACCTGATGCGCGAGCGCGGCCACCAGCACCTCTTGCTTAATGTCGACGACCCGGACCTCGGCCCAAAGCTTCTTGACGTGATGGAAAAACTCGTCGTTGAAGCCGATTCCATCCGCGACGCCATCGGCCGCACTGTCGTCTCCAACCTCAAAACGATGTCACGTATGGCCATTTTTTTCGAAGACGAGCTCCGCAAAACCTATCCGGAATTTCCCCTGCGCAAGGGCGTGCTGAGCTGGGAAGACAACCTGCCTCCGTTCAGCGACAATTTGCGCAAGCTCGTTGAAGAATACGATTCTTCCCCCGCCGTGCTGGCGGCAGAGCGCTGAAGCCAATGCCCAATTTTCTTGAAAACACGTTCGCGCAATTGCAGCAGGCCTCCGGCCGCGTCGTTCTGCGCGAAATTCGTGGCACCGAATTTGTCAGCGTCTCCGGCGCGGAGCTTCTCGATCAAGTCGCCCGCGCCCGCGCCCATTTTCGCGGCGCAGGCTTGCAGGCCGGTGATCGCTGTGCCTTGCTCGGCCCCAACTCGATTCGCTGGGCCGCGATCGATCTCGCCCTGATGGCTGAGGGCCTTGTCGTCGTGCCTCTCTATTCGCGCCAGGCGCCTGCCGAACTTGCCGCCATGATGATGGACAGCACTCCGCGCCTGTTGATCGCGAGCGACGCCGCGCTCGGCGAGAGCGTCGCGCAAGTCTGGCCCGAACTCCCACCCCGCGCCAGCTTCGACGAAATTCTGCAGTCCGATCCATCGCAAAAGGGAATCGCCGGCCCGCCCAATCCGCGCCGGAGCGAAGACCTCGTCACCATCATCTACACGTCCGGAACTTCCGGCGAACCCAAGGGCGTCTGCCTGAACACAAAAAATCTCGACCACATGCTCTCCTGCACCACCGGGTGGATGGACCGTCTGGACAAAAACACCCGCGAGCCTCTGCGCGTTTTTCAATATCTCCCGTTCAATTTCGCCGCGTCCTGGATCGTGATGATGTCCTGCCTCACGCGCGAAACGGTCCTCACGCTCTCCACCGATCTCAACAAGCTCGCCGACGAGATTCGCCTCTCTGCCCCCAACTATTTTTTCAACGTGCCCACGCTTCTCGAACGTGTGAAACGCGGCGTCGAAGAAGCCCTTTCGAAACGCGGCTCGCTTATCCAGTCCATCTACAGAAAAGGCCGAGCCGCCTGGCAAAAACAAAACGAGGGCGGATCCGGCGGCGGCCTGTGGCTTTTCGCCGCGCAGAAACTAATTTTCGGCAAAATCCGGGAACGCTTCGGCCCCAATCTTCGCGGCCTGGTCTGCGGTTCCGCGCCGCTCGCCCCCGAAACGCAGGAATTTTTCGCCATGCTCGGGATTCCCATCTGGCAGGTTTACGGCCTGACGGAAACCTGTGGCATCTGCACCATGGATGATCCGCGCATCGCGTCCGAACCTGGCCGCGTCGGCCAGGCGGTTCCCGGCATCGAAATGAAAACCGGCGAGAACGACGAAATCCTCGTCAGCGGCCCGAATATTTTTCCCGGCTACTGGAATCGTCCGGAAGAAACCGCGCGCGTCCTCGAACACGGCCGGTTCCATACGGGTGACCAGGGTGAAGTGAACTCCCGCGGCAACTGGCGCATCAGTGGCCGCATCAAGAATCTGATCATTCTCAATTCCGGCCACAACATCGCGCCCGAACCCATCGAGGAAAAAATCGCCCAGCATCTTCCCGGCGCCCAGCAGGTGGTCATCGTCGGCAACGGCCGCGGATATCTCTGCGCTCTGGTCACCGGCGCCGCTACGTCGGATTCCGTCCAATCCGCGCTGGACATCGTCAACTCAGAATTGCCGCACTACCGCCAGATTCGCAATTTCGCGATTCTCTCGGAGGTTTTTACGCCCGAAAACGCCCTCCTCACCGCAAATGGAAAATTGAAGCGCGACCTCATCAACAAACGTTTTCAGGATGAAATCGATCAGATGTACAGCAAGCACGCCGTCGCTGCGGGAAGCAACGCATGAAGAAAAGGCGCCGCAATCTTCTTCCCGTCAAAGAATTCCGAGGCAAAGGCCTGCACTGGGAGTGGCGTGAGGGCGTCGTTGAACTTACACTCGATCACGAACCCCTCAACGAAATCGGCACGCTGCTCCTCGGCGAACTGGAGCAATTCGCCGCCGCCATCGACACGCTCGCACCTATCACCAGCGCGTGCATTATCACCAGCGCCCGCCCCGGCGGCTTCAGCGTCGGCGGTGATCTGAAAGAGCTCTACAACAACGCGCTGAGTCTTTCACCCAAGAAACGCGTCGCCGGCCTGCGAAAATTTATCGAACGCATCCACAAAGTCGCCAACGCCCTAGACGCCGCTCCCTTCGTCACCCTCGCCGCCGTTCACGGCCTGTGCATGGGCGGCGGGCTCGAACTCGCTCTCCTCTGCGACCTCATCGTCGCGGACAAAATGGCGCGCTTCGGCTTCCCCGAACTCCGCCTCGGGTTCATCCCCGGCTTCGGGGGCATTCCTCGCCTGCGCCGCGACGTCGGCAATAGTTTCATCCGCGATCTGCTCTTTACCGGACGCACTGTGAAAGCCGAAGCCGCCCACCAGGCCGGCCTTATCACGCATCTCGCCGGCGAAGGCTACGCGCTCCAAGTCGCCCGCTCCATGGCCCAGCAGATCACCAAGTTCGATCCCGAAGCCCGCGTTGCCGCCAAGAAATTTATCAAGCCCATCCCCTATCAGGAACTCCGCGAAGAAGTCGAACTCTTCTGCAAGCTCTTCAACCGTCCCCAAGTCATGGAAAGCCTCCGCCGCTTCGTCGAATCCGACGATCCCATGAAACACCTACCCGTCTCCCCTAAATCCTGAAATCTCTACAAGCGCCGGACGGGCGGCAGATAGATTTGCCGACCACCTCCACATTTTCCTTCCTACCCTGGGGATGTTAAATTGAATGTGTATGCGCACCATCGAACAGACCACGCAGGAGATCCTCGAACTCGCCACCATGCAGTTCAAAGTCCCAGCGGGCTCCCTCGTGGCCGACGACGATTTCTACAAGAAACTCGGCATCGACAGCCTGCAGGCTCTCGAGATGCTCTCCCGCCTCGAAAATCATTTCCGCATCGAGCTCCCCGACTACGAAGTTCAGGGCGTCAGCGACTTCAAAACCCTCGCCCAACGCATTCAAGCCCGCCTCTAATGCTGGATTTAAAAAAATATAATTCCGTCGGCGAAGTGCTCCGCGACGCTTTGGAAACCTGGCCCACCGAAGTCTGCCTGATCGAATCCGACCGCGGCGAAGAAAAGCAGCGCCTCACCTATCGCAATTTCAAGGACAAAGGCCTGCCACTCGCGAAATCGCTGCAGGATATGGGCATCGGCCCCGGCGACCGCGTCGCCATCATTATGACCAATCAGTCCAGGTGGCTGATTTCCGCCTATGCGATTTTCTTTTGCGGCGCCACGCTCGTCCCGCTCGACTTCAAGCTCAAGCCCGAAGAGCAGTGGCAGCTTCTGAAACACTCCGGCGCGAAAGTTCTCATCACCGAATACGGCATCTGGCGCCAGCTCAGCATTTCTCCCAGCCGCTCTGCCGCCACAAACCTGAAGACCGTTCTCGTCACGGAAGCTCCTGAAAACGCCGACATGGCCGGTGCCGAGCGCTGGGAAGACGCCAAAGGTACAAACTCTCCCGTCTTCGTCCCGCAAAAAAGGCAGGACATCGCCTGCATCGTCTACTCGTCCGGCACCGGCGGCGCCCCCAAGGGCTGCATGATGACGCATGAAAATTATCTCGAGCAGTGCATGGCCCTCACCTCGCTCTATCCCTTCTGGCCCGGTGTGCGCTATCTCAGCATCCTTCCCACGAATCATGCCATCGATTTCATGGTGGGATTTTTCGGCCCGTTCACCTGTGGCGCTGCCGTGGTTCATCTCCGCACCCTGCGCCCCGAATATGTCCGCGAAGCATTCCCGAAATACAAAATCACCTACGTCAGCCTGGTGCCGCTGGTCCTGAAGAATCTGCAAAAGGGATTGCAGGCGCGTTTTGACGCGCTTCCCGAATCCAAGCGCAAAGCGCTCGACGCAATCCGCAACATCAATCGCACTCTCACGAAGGGTCGCCCGCGCCTCTGGCTCAGCCGCAAACTTCTCGGCGAAGTTCACGCCGCCTTCGGCGGCAAGCTGGAAGCGATCATCGTCGGCGGTGCCTTCACCGAGCCGCAAACGCTGCAATTTTTTTATGATTTGGGAATTCCCGTCGCCAACGGTTACGGCCTCACCGAAGCCGGCACCGCGGTCACCGTCAACGATCTGAAGCCCTTCCGGGCCGACACCGTCGGCAAGCCGCTCCCCGGCATGGAAGTCCAAATCCGCAATTCCGATAATGACGGCATCGGCGAAGTCACCGTCCGCAGCAAAACAGTGATGGCAGGCTACCTCAACGAACCCACGCTGACCGGCGAAACCATCGTGGATGGCTGGCTGCGCACCGGCGACATGGGCCGCTTCGACTCCACGGGCCACCTGCAACTCTTCGGCCGCAAAAAAAACATGATCGTCACCGAAGAGGGAAAAAATGTCTACGCCGAGGACGTCGAGCAGGCCTTCGAAGGCCTCCAGGTCAAGGAATTCTGCGTCTTCGCCGCCAACTTCATCTGGCCGCAGCGCTCGATGGTCAACGAAAAGCTCCTTCTCGTAATTCACCTAGAACCCGGCCAGGCCTTCACGCCCGAGCTCAAGTCCGAAATCTCCACGCGCAACGCCCGCCTCACGAATTACAAGCGCGTCCACGGCCTGGTCATCTATCAGGAAGATTTTCCGCTGACCGCCTCGCTCAAAATCAAGCGCAGCGAACTGGCCCAGCGGCTCGCCTCTTTGGATCGGGAGCAATCCATCCTGCCGATTTAAGCGCAGAACATGTAAAATGCCCAATCCGGCAAAACTGTGACCGATAAATTTCTAGCCATCGTAAATCCGGCTGCGGGTGGTGGACGCTCCGCAAAGCTCGCCGGCGCGCAGCTCGCGCGCCTCAAGGCGAAAGGCCTGCGCGTGGACGCCATCGCCTCCATGGCCCCAGGCCACGCCGTGCAACTTGCCCGCGAAGCCTACGACCAGGGCTATCGCCGTTTTCTCGCCGCCGGCGGCGACGGCACCGCGCACGAAATTATAAACGGCATCTTCTCGCGCGAAGGGCAGACCGACCGCGTTGAGCTCGGCTTTCTCCCCATGGGCACCGGCAATTCCTTCCTGCGCGATTTCACCGACAAGGGCGCGGAATCGTCCGTCGAAGCACTTCTCGCCGGCCGCAAGCGGCGCGTGGATATTCTTCGCCTCCGCCACGCCACCGGCACCATCTTTTCCTTCAACTTGCTCAGTGTCGGGTTCACCGCGGACGTCGGCGCCCTTGCCAACCGCCGCTTTAAGGCCTTCGGCCATCTGGGCTATCTACTCGGCGTTTTCGTGCGTGTCGCGCAGCTCAAACGCCGCGCCTTCAAGCTTCGCTGCGACGAGGAAACCGCTTGGGACGACCGCCGCTGCCTCTTCCTCACTTTCAACAACAGCAAATACACCGGCGGCACCATGCTGATTGCGCCCAACGCCGATCCAAGCAGCGGCTACATCGAATTTGTCCGCTGGGGTCCCATCGGGCGCCTCGGCCTGCTGAAGATGCTGCCGCGCCTCTACGACGGCACGCACACGCAGCATTCACTCTCCGAAACCCGCCGCGTTCGGCAGGTGCAGTTTGCACTTGACGCTCCCGTGGATGTGATGATCGACGGCGAAATTGTCACCGTGATCCTCCGCGAGATTGACGTCCTGCCCGGCGCGATGGATGTCTACGTATGAAGCGCCTCTGGGAAATCCTGCGCAGCGCGTTTCTCTGGGGCATGAGCTGGTTGCACTTTTTGATCGTCGTCCCTGTCCTCATTGCGCTCGCCGTCGTCCTCGATCCGCGCAAGCACGACTATCTTCAGCGCGGTCTCTGCCGCCGCATCGCCTTTTTCTCCGGCGCAAAAGTGGTTGTCAAGGAATCGCCGGGCTTCGATCGCGCGCGCACTTCATTCTTTATGGTGAACCACGTCAACCTGTTCGATCCGTTCATCCTCTATTGCGCCATTCCGCAGCTCGTTCGCGGCTGGGAGCTCGAATCCCACTTCCGCATCCCGGTTTACGGCTGGCTGATGAAGCGTTTCGGCAACGTGCCCGTGCCCAGCATCCGGGGCCCCAAGGATTTGAAACGCCTCTGGCGGCTCACGCAGGAAGCCATCAACGGAGGCGTCAGCCTGATTATTTTTCCCGAAGCCAAACGCACCCGCGACGGCCACATCAACGATTTCGAAGAAGGCGGCTTCCGCCTTGCTCAGCAATTGGGCGTCCCCATCGTGCCCGTGAGCCTCGTCGGTTCCTTCCACCATCTCCGCACCGGCCACTGGCTACTCCGCCCCGCCACCATCACCGTCTATCTCCACGACACGATCGACACCACCGGCCTGACCAAAGAAGACATCCCCGCCCTAAAGCAACGCGTCCGCCACGCTATCGCCCCTCCCGTCGAAGAATCGCTCGCCCCGAAAAAATAGCGGCAGACCAAAGCCTGCCGCGGTAGACCCAAATTTCTCGAAACCTCTCCGTGTCCTCTGTGCTCTTCCTCTGTGCACTCTGTGCTAAGAAAAACTCGTCCCCGGTTCGACCTCTGCGGCCACGGGTCACGCGCTTCTGAATCCAGGCAACACTCGCCCCGCGCGCGTCTCCTGCCAGGTATAAAAAATCCGGTGTATCACTGTGATCGTCGAAATCACTGCAATCACCCACAGCACTTGCGCCATACGGTTGAACATCCCGCCGATGATCAGCAGCACCAGCCGCTCCGGCCGCTCCATAAAACCCACCTTGCACAGCGGGATCAGCGATTCCGCCCGCGCCCGCGCGTAGCTCACCATCACCGAGCCCGCCGTGGCCACCGCCGCCAGCACCACATACGGCGTCCGCCCGCTCACCGAGTAATACACCAGCAGCCCCATGTACAGTGCCATGTCCGCGTAGCGGTCCAGCGTCGAATCGTAAAACGCGCCGAACGCGGTCACGCGGTTCTGCCGCCGCGCCACCTGCCCATCCAGCATGTCCAGGAATCCCGCGATAAAGATAATGATCGCACCGGTGCGGAAATTTCCCACCGCGAAGCTCGCCGCCGCGCCGAAATTCACCACCAGCCCCAGAAACGTCAGCAGGTTGGGATTGATGCCCGTCGCCGCGATCGCGCCCACAATGCGGTCCAGTAGCCATTTCGAGCCGGTTCCAATTGCGCCTGTAAATGTCGCCATGGTTTAAGCCAAACGAAATGATACTTCACCCCGCCCGCTGAACCAAATTTCGCCGCTTCTCGGAACTGGTTCAGTTTCCAATTACCCGACGCGAAGTTCGATGACAACTTCCGAGTACCCGACTATCCGGAAGTTGGCTGGGCCACTCAATACAAGCGCGTTTATGAGGAATTAGTCTGAACTTTTCCCGCTCGATGGTTGGTAGTCAGGCAACCCGGTATTCGATGGTTGGCCACTATTTTCTTCCGAGCATAAAATTGCTTGGTGAAGAACCATCTATTGGTCTCAAAATTTTAGCGCTTGCTCCCTGGACTCACACTTCGGCGCGTTTGAGGACATACTGCGCAACCAGCGGAAGCGCCGCTGCCAGGAAAACGGCGCGCCATAACGATCCCCACGGAAACGCGCTCGGCTGGTAGGGTAGCTGGTTGTTGCTCACGAGCCAGACCAGTGGTCCTGCAAACAGAGTTGGCGGATTGAGGTGCAGCGGGACAATGACGATTTGACGAAGAAACGCATACACGACTACCACCCCTGACGTATAGATCAGTCCGCCGCTCGCGCTGCGCCGCATCGCGGTCATAAGTGTTGTCAGCCCCAGCACCGGCAACCCCACGATGACCATCATCCACGGAGCGAAGAATAGGAAAGGGAAGTCCCAATGTCTCGTTAGTGCCCCCAGTAATACCGCCGCAAGGTATATCGGAACGACTGCCACTATTACCATTTCCGCTACACAGACGCCCCAGTGGGTCCACGTCACCGAAGTTCGCGTCCGCGGTCGTGTCCATAGGTATTCAATCGTGCCGGGCTCGATTTCACTTCCGGAAGCAGTCGCGCCGAGGAACACTGCCGAAAGAAATCCGCTGCACCACAATACGCTGAGAATCATAGAAAACACGACGTGCGCCGTCGGCAAGGGATTGTGTAGGTATTCACTCCGGTCGAAATACCACCATCCGTTTCTTATCTCGAGCCCTGGCTGGAGAGTGAACAGGAGCGCGGTCACTGTAAACATAATCAAGAGAAAGATGAAACGGGCACGGCTTTCGCGCCAGCATTTCCAGGCGTACATGGATCCTCCTTGCGTACCAAATGGAGAAACAGTTCCCGCAAGCCGAGCGGACTTATTTCCAAGATCGTCGCGCCCTGCCCGCGCAATTCCGCCGCAAACCGCTCTGCCTCTCGTGCGACAACGTAGCGCCGGAACCGACCATCGGTGGTTGCGGATACGAGATCCGTCGATTTCGCTACGGGCAAGCTTTCACCGGAAGCAATTACCAGCCGAAAGTCCTGGCGAATTTCTTCCAGACGCGACTCGAGCAGCAGGCGTCCTTCTTCCAAAATCCCCACCCAGTCGCAAATCTGCTCCACTTCGCCCAGATGGTGGCTGGACACAAAAATCGTCCGCCCCTGGCTGATGTGATCTTCAATCAGCGTGCGCAAGATTTCGTCCACCATCACTGGATCAAGCCCGGCGGTCGGCTCGTCCAGAACCAAGACCTCCGCTCCCTGCGCCAGCGCCAGTAGCAGCGCCACCTTGCTCTGATTTCCGATCGACAGCTTCTTGAACGCCATGTTCATCGGAATTTCCAGCCGCTTCGCCAGTTCCGCCGCCGCACCATCCGACCAGCGCGGGAAATACGCTTTGTTCATGCGCACAAGTTCCGCCGGCGTCGCCCACCCGTACAGCTGCTTGCGCTGTGGCACAAACCCCACGCGTTCGAGGATTTGTACCAACTCCGGTTCTTTCGTCGGATCGAGACCCAGCACTCGCGCGCTTCCCTCCGTCGGCCGCACCAGCCCCAGCAGCATGCGCATCGTCGTTGTTTTTCCCGCGCCGTTGCGCCCCAGGAATCCGTACACCGCGCCCGGCTGGATCTTCAGCCTCAGCTCGGACACGGCGGCGTGCGCCCCGTACGATTTACTCAAGCCCTCTATGAATATGGCCACTTCGCTCATGCTTGGTCTCCCAATTTGTCGAGCTCCTCTTCCAGTAATCTCAGCGTCTCTTCGCGTGTCAACCGCAGTTGCCGCCCTTCCACTGCCAACTGTCGCGCGTGCGGCCGCAGCCGCTTCACTTTTTCGCTTTTCAGCAGCCCCGGCAGACCGTCCCCCACAAACGTCCCCCCGCCCGGCACGCTCCGCGTCACCCCGTCGCGTTCCAGGTCCTGATAAGCCCGCGCCACTGTGTTCGGATTGATGCGCAGTTCCGCCGCCAGCTTCCGTGTGGAAGGCAGCGCTTCGCCGGTGCGCAGCGCCCCCGCGGCCACCGCCTGCTTCACCTGCGCTTGCAGTTGCAGGTAAACCGGCACGCCTGACGACGGGTTAAGGTGCAATAGCATACTGTACTAATACACTAGTACAATTCCCGTGTCAAGCCCTTTTCCGGGAAGAACCTGCCCGATCCCTACATACATGGAGCAAGCAGACTTTGGGCGATAGGTCGCGATAAGCCGGCTTGTAAGAAGCGATCTCGCCGCTTGGCTTTGGTCCTGTACGGATTACGGGTTACCCAGAAACTAACCTATAACCCGATTCATTCCTGGCCTGCCCGTCCGGCGCTTCCACCGTTTTGGCAATGTCCATTTCCGTTGTTCGCAGATTGATGGTGCAAGGATGTAGCGCCGTTTGGGCTCGCAGTTCCGTGGTCAACACCGGCGCAAAGCCTTGCCGCTGGATCCGCGCTGCGATCGCGCGATTTAGCGCATCGATCTGTCGCGCGCCTTGCGCTGAGCCAGCCCCGCGTCCCGATTCGCGCGCCATTTCTTGAGGAAGGTCCAGCAAATAATCAGAATTTTTCATACAAGCCATATTAGCGGTAGAGCCCCGGGATTTCGTGTTGACGCCATCGCGCGCAGTTCGTAAATTGGTTGGACTATTGGGGGAACATGAACTCTTTCCATCACGCACGCCGCGATTTTCTGCAACTTCTCGGAGGCACCGCAAGCGCCGCCTGGCTCACCGCAAATTGGCCCGCGCTGGTTTCCGCCGCGGAACACGCGCATCAGGCCGCAAAGTCGGATCATCCCGCGCTCGAAGTTTTCACCGCGGACCAGGCGCGCGAGGTCGAAGCCCTCGCCGCCTGCATCATCCCTTCCGATGCAACCGCCGGCGCGCGCGAAGCCGGCGTGGTCTACTTCATCGACCGCGCTTTGAAAACCTTCTTTAGCGAGGCGTTGCCCGTCTATCGAGAAGGCCTCGAAACCGTGCAGAAAACCACCGCACAACTCTTTCCCGGCGTCCCCCGCTTCTCCGCCGCCACCGAAGAACAGAAACTGAAAATTTTCTCACACATCGCAGAGGAGTCCGAGCGGCCGGAAAGCGGCGCTCGCCGCCTCTCGCCCGGCGCCTCTCCGGATTTCTTCCAGACCCTGCGCGTCCATACCATTTTCGGGTTTCTCGTCGACCCTGAAGGCGGCGGCAACCGCGACTTCGTTGGCTGGAAAGCCATCGGCCGCGATCCATCCCATAGCTTTTCTGCGCCGTTCGGCTTCTACGACAAGGATTATCCCGGCTGGCAACCCGTCTCCGGCGAAACGGAGAAAAAATGAACCGGTCCATGGTCACTTATAGGCCTTCCGACGAAGTGGATTTCGTCATCATCGGCTCTGGCGCGGCCGGCGGCGTCCTCGCGAAAGAACTTTCCACCAATGGTTTCCGCGTCGTCGTTCTCGAGCAAGGCGAATATCTCCGCGAAAAAGATTTCACCCACGACGAAACCAAAGTTTTCCTCCAGAGCCTGCTCACCAACAAGGTCAACACCCATCCCATCACTTTTCGGAAATCGCCGGACGAAGCCGCCAGGAAGCAGCAGGCCGTCCTCTACGGCAGTTGCGTCGGCGGCAGCAGCGTTCACTTCACCGCCAATTTCTGGCGTTTCCACGAAATTGATTTCAAGGAACACAGCAAAACCGGAAACATTCCCGGCGCCAACTTCGCCGATTGGCCCATCACCTACGCCGACCTCGAGCCCTACTACACGAAAGTAGAATGGGAAATCGGTGTCTCCGGCCTCGCGGGCTCCAGCCCCTTCGATCCGCCGCGCTCCAAGCCCTATCCCATGCCGCCGCTGCCGGTGAAGGGAAACGGCGTCGTCTTCGAACGCGCCTGCCGCAAGCTCGGGTATCACGCGTATCCCGCGCCGATGGCGATTCTATCCACGCCTCGAGCCGGCCGCGCCGCCTGCATGAATTGCGGCTTTTGTCTCGGTTTTGGCTGCGAAGTCGGTGCGAAGTCCTCGTCGCTCTCCAGCGTTATTCCGATGGCCGAAAAAACCGGCCGCTGCGAAATTCGCCCCAACTGTTACGTCAGTCGCATCGAGACCGACAAAAGCGGCCGCGCCGTCGGCGCCGTCTATTTCGACGCCCAGCGCAATACCCACCTGCAAAAAGCCAAAGCCGTCATTCTTTGCGCCAACGGCGCCGAAACTCCGCGCCTCCTGCTGCTCTCCGCGTCGAATCAATTTCCCGCCGGCCTCGCCAATTCCAGCGGCTACGTCGGCAAAAATCTGATGCCCAACAGCAGCGCCCTGGCCTATGGAGTGTTCGACGAGCAGCTCAACGATTACAAGGGCCCCGCCGTCAGCCGCATCATGCACGATTTCTACGAACTCGATCCCAAACTCGGCCTGTATGGCGGCGGCGGGCTGGATGCCCGCTTCGATTTCACGCCCATCAGCTTCGCGTTGAATGGCCTTCCTCCGGACTCCCCAAAATGGGGCGCCGGATTCAAACAAACGCTCGCCCACAATTTCTCGCGCACGATGCAAATTTTCTGCCACGGCACTTCGCTCCCCGTTGAGTCCAACAGCTTCTCCCTCGATCCCGACGTGAAAGACGCTTGGGGACTCCCCGCTCTGCGCATGACTTTTCGCGATCACCCGAACGATCTGAAGATGATGGAGTGGATGAGAGCGCGCGCCCTGGAAATTCTCGACGCCGCAGGCGCCAAAACCAAATGGAGCTTCCCGGTCCAGGAACAGCAGTTCGCTGTCCACCTTCTCGGCACCTGCCGCATGGGCAACGACCCCAAGACGTCGGTCATCAACGCCGACCATCGCACCCACGACATAAAAAATCTTTTCCTCTGCGATGGCAGCAGCCTGGTTACGTCCGGCCGCGGCCAGCCAACGATGACCATCCAGGCGCTGGCCTACCGGGCCGCCGACCGCATCACCGCCCTTGCCAAGCGCGGCGAAATTTCCGCCTGACCACCGGCAACGCCGATCGGCCATTTTGAGTGCGACAGCGAAGCTGCCGCTTTTGACGCGTAAACCGCCGCCTCTCAATTTCAATTCATCTCCGCCCGTCCCCCCGTAAAAGCGGGAGCTCCGCTCCCGCACTCAAAAACTTGGGCAAACCAGCTTGCACAATCCCCGAATTCCGGCACAATCGTTCCCTGCACAATTCACAGGAGACCCACGGATGAATCCTATTTCCGCGAGACGATTCGGCAAAATAGCCTTATTTTTTACCTTCAACTTTCTCGCAGTTTTGATTATTCCCACTTCCGCACAGGAACAACCCGCCCCCAAAACCGCCGCCCAGCAATTCAAAAACATCCAGGCCCTGAAAGACATCCCGGCCGACCAGCTCATTCCCACCATGCAATTCATCGCCGGCTCTCTCGGCGTTGACTGTGAGTTTTGCCACGTCAAAGACGCCAGGGACAAGGACGACAAAAAGGAAAAGCTGACGGCACGAAAAATGATCGAAATGGAGCTAGCCATCAACAAGGTCCACTTCAAGAACGAAATCGAAGTCACCTGCTACACCTGCCACCGCGGCTCGCCGCATCCCGTCGGCGTTCCCATTCTCACCGTTAGCACCGGCAAAATGCCCGAGCACGAGCGCCACGAAATCAGCGCACAGGAAAGCCTGCCCTCCGCGGATCAGGTTCTCGACAAATATCTCGCCGCGGTCGGCGGCGCCGACGCCCTCCACAAAATCAAAACACGCATTCAGAAGGGAACTGTGGACACCGGCGGCGAGCAATATCCAATCGAAATCTATTCTGAAGCGCCCGAGAAACGCCTCTCGATCTCGCATCCTTCCTTCGGCGAAAGCGTCACCGCCTTCAACGGCCAAGCCGGCTGGCTGACCACACCGCGCGGTGTCCATCCGATGAGCTTGAGCGAGCGGCAGTCCGCCCGCATTGACGCGCAGATTTATTTCCCCGCCCAGGTCCGCGAACTGTATCAGGAGTTCAAAGTTGTTCCGGGCGAAACCATCGACGGCCACGCCACATTTCTAGTCACCGCAAAAGGCACATCCACTCCGCCCTTACGTTTGTACTTCGATCAGCAAACCGGGCTGCTCTTGCGTTTAATCCGCTACACCGAGACGCCGCTCGGCCGCAATCCTCTCGAGGTCGACTACGCCGACTACCGCGACACCGACGGTGTCAAAATCCCGTACCAATGGACGCTAACCCGTACCAACGGCAGCTTCACCATCCGCGTCAACTCTCTCCAGCAAAACGTCCCCATCGACGAAAAGCTCTTCGTCATGCCCCCGATTCCCGAAACTTCCCATCCATAATTCTGTGTCACAAAAAAAATGGGCCGGAGTTTCCTCCGGCCCGTGTAAGAGCGGCTTTACGCCGCCTTCTTTTTTGGTAGCGGCCGCCTTCCGGGGCGGGCGAATTCAGTTCAAAACCGAAAAATCAATCCCCCCACAAAATTTCCCCGGTTCAGGAAGTTCGCCACCTTCGCGTTGTAGCAAAATCCAAACGGGTCGCAATACAATCCATACGAAGAACTCCCATACGTCGGCAGATACCGGATGTCTCCCCGCAGCCCGAAATGCCGGCTCAGGTAATATTTTGCCCCGCCGCCCAGGCTGTAGCTGAATTCCGTGCGGTTCGGATTTCCGCCGCCATTCGAATCATGCGTGAAGCCCACGCTGGCCGCGGCGTACGGCCGCAGTCTGTGGCTGCTGTCGCGAAACGTGTACTGAAATCCGAACTGATACTGATCAATGTCGGAGTTGTAGGCCTTGATGTAAGTCCCGTCAATCACCTGCCGCGCGCTGTAAGAAGTGTTGTTGCGGTCCCACAGGAATTCCGCCTGAAAATTCTCCGTCAGGTTGTAGCCGAGAAAGGTTCCGTAAGAAGTGGCCTGATTCACGCGCAACTTGTCGATTGGATTTGTGATGATGACGTTGGAGTTGAAAGTGAGAGGGTACGATCCGCTGGTCTCGAAACCCACAAACGGGGAAACTTCAAACCGTCCCTGCGCCCGCGTCGAAACGCTCCCCAGCAAGAAAAACCCCAGCAACGCAAAGCAAATTGCCCGGTAGTTCATGGTCGTGCTGCTCCTTCAATGGTTTGTGCCGGACCTCGCAAGCCGCAAACACAAAAAGGTCCAGCCGGTTTTCAGTTCGCGTGGGACCGTTCGCGCGGTAGTTCGAAGCCACTTGTCCTCACCGCGTGAAACTGAAAAACACTGCACCCGAACGGATTCGCGATCCCCCTGGTCTAACCCAGAGCCGCACGTGAAGTTTCGTGCAAAACCAGGGCCTTTCTTCCACTTTCTGTTTATTGGATGGATTCGCCTTACACTGGAGTTGCGTGATGTCGGAAATGTCAGCCCGAACTGCGGTTGATAAATTGAAAATTTAATTTGGGAAAATGGTGGGCCTGGGTGGACTTGAACCACCGACCTCGCCCTTATCAGGGGCGCGCTCTAGCCACCTGAGCTACAGGCCCTTTCAAAACCGCGTGGCAACTGCTTACAACTTATTCAGTTTACGATGCCTTAGCGTGATTCGCAACTGTGTACAAATCCGCACTTTGTGTACAAGACAGCAATTTCTCTACCATCTCTCGCTTCTGTCCGTGTTCAAAGTGCGTGTAATTGCTCGGGATTCTCAGGCTGGAATGTCCAATCTGATTCTTCACGAAGTCGCCGGACATCATACTCGCTGGAAAAGAAACCTGAGTCGTTCTGCGCCGGTTCGACTCCGGACAGCATTTGCGCGGGAGATTGTGTTGCTCGCTCCATGGACGATCTTTACCTTAGCGACCTTAGCGCCATGAAGTTCAGCCGCTTGACTGTTGCTGGGAGTGCGACGTGAACATGGATGGTGTCGGCGAGAAGGCCTACGATCTTCTGCGATTTCCGAAGAAGGTCTGAGGCTGCGTCTATTTCAGATGCCGATTTCATAGCTCCAACTTCCGGCAGAGTCACACAGTACTTTAGGCCGGAACGGAGGAAACTGCCACACCCTAGAGGGACGGGCGCCACGGCAAGTGCGTTGCAATCGGGGGAAGGGGGCAATTTTGGGGCACTCTTGGTGCACTCTAGCCTGCAAATGAGACGATCTCGTGCAAATCAGAGCGCCATAAGTGACTCAAAACAAATGAAAGGGTGTGAGTACAAACAGGGCAGGAAAAATTAGCAAACCGCTGCAACTGAGAAGACCTTAAATCACCGTACAACACCTCAGAGCAACTCCGACCGATTCTTGCAACGCAAGAATCGGCGGTTTGGAAAACCGCCGGCTCTACAGTGAAATAGCTGATGCTGCTAGCTGTAGAGCCATGTGCGTGCATTGTCTCTAGCTTTTCGTCGGTCTGCCGTGACGCGACCAAGTGATTGGCGTCAGGAAGGACTCCTTCTCAGTGAAGATGTTCCGTTTTTGCAAGGGCTTGGATCACGGTTCGTTCCCAAAGCGGCGGGTTGTCTGCCGGGCAATTGGAGTCGGCACCGGCGAAAGGAGCATCAGTGGAGCGAAGAAGTGCGATGACCGGGATTCCAGGCAAGCGTTCTCGGAAGTAGGAGATCAGGCTCTCGCGCTCCAGCCGCGGGGCACCGTGTCCGATCACGACAACTCCGATTCCTGAATCGGGCAGTTCAAGACTCCGCGCGTTGGACGAGCCAAGAAGGGAAACTACCAGACAGCCATGCCGCTTGAGGATGGCTTCGCGCTCGGCGAGGAGGCTTGGCGAGAACTCGACTTGAACGACGGTATTCACGGCGATCCCGGACCTCTCCGAATCGTTCTCCCTGAACACAGGTCTACCGTTCTCATCCCCAGTTCTCCCTGACCGTCGAGCCTATGGCTTCACGCCCGCTTTGCGAAGGATCGTCATCATCGGACACCAGTTCGTAAAGGCGGACTGGAACAAGTTCAATCCTACGAAAGCGGTGAAAAGAAACCAGTACGGGCTTACCCAGTATCCTAAGGCAAGCGAAGCCATCACGAAGGCTCCTGCGATCAGTCTCAAGTAGCGGTCTACATTCATGGCGTTGCCTCCTAGCTAGCTATTCCATCGTCGGCCTAAGCGATTCGCCAACGGACGGTGGGAGCTGTCTGTTGTTGCGTTCGCTCACGTAATAAAGAACTGGAACCGCCATACGCGAAAGCAGCGTCGATGCCACTTCCCCGGCCATCAGCGATATCGCCAGCCCCTGAAAAATCGGATCAAAAAGAATCACGCCGGCGCCCACCACCACTGCGGCTGCCGTCAAGAGCATGGGCCGGAATCTCACTGCGCCGGCATCCACCACCGCTTCCTCAAGGGGCATTCCTTGTTCCCGCCGCAACTTAATGAAGTCCACGAGAATGATCGAGTTCCTGACGATGATGCCCGCACCCGCGATAAATCCGATCATCGAAGTCGCCGTGAAAAATGCACCCATGGCCGCGTGCGCTGGTAAAATTCCCACGAGTGTCAACGGAATCGGCGCCATGATCACAAGCGGCGTCTTGAAAGACTTGAACCATCCGACCACCAGAACATAGATCAGCACCAGCACCGCCGCGAACGCCAATCCCAGATCGCGAAACACTTCATAAGTGATGTGCCATTCCCCGTCCCACTTCACGGCCAACTTCTTCGCGTCCGGTGGCTGAATCGCGGTGAACTGCTCAATCTTGTAACGCTCGGGGATCTGAAGCGCGTTAATCTTTTCTCCCAACTTCCCTATGGCGTACACCGGACTTTCCTCGGCGCCCGCCACATCCGCAATCACGTAAACCACTTCGCGCTGATTTTTTCGGTAGATATTCTTGTCGATCGTCTCTTCCTGCACTCTCGCAAGTTCTCCCAGCGGCACCATCGCCCCATCCGATGCATTCAGGTACAACCCGCGCAATGCATCTGCGCTCGACCTGCTTGCCCGGGAGAGTTGCACCTGAATAGGCACATCCTCGCGTTCACTCGGTTGGTGCATCAGCCCAACTTGCGCTCCACCCACCGCCATCGCCACACTTTGCGAAGCCTCCGCCGTGGAAATTCCCCGCAATGCCGCCTTATCCTGTTGCACTTCAAAATCCAGCTTCTTCTGGTCCGCAACCACGTACCAGTCCACATCCACCACTCCCGGCATCTCGTCAAATATCTTCCGAATCTGCCGCGCGACCTCTATCTGCCGCGGATAGTCTGGCCCATATACCTCTGCCACCAGCGTTGCCACCACCGGTGGCCCCGGCGGAACTTCAGCAACCTTCACCCGTGCATTCCATTTCCTGGCGATTTCCTGCACCGGCCCGCGAATCTCCTTGGCTATCTCGTGGCTTTGCCGCTTACGCTCCTCCACGGACCGCAAATTCACCTGAATGTCTCCTTGATTCACGCCACGCCGCAGGTAGTAGTGCCGCACCAATCCATTGAAGTTGTACGGTCCGGAAGTCCCTGCATAAATCTGGTAGTTCAACACTTCCGCTTGCGTGTGCAAGTACGCCCCGATCTCCTGCTCCACAGCCAGTGTCCGCTCCAACGGAGTTCCCTCCGGCATGTCCACAATCACCTGAAATTCGCTTTTGTTATCAAACGGCAGCATTTTCACGCGCACGGCTTTGAACACCACCAGCGAGCAGGCCATCAGGAACAGCACAACCACCGTGGCCAGAAATGTCCACCGCTTCCCGGGATACCGAACAAATCCGGTCATCAGCCTGCGATAAAACTTCGTCGTTCTTCCTTCCGCTTCACCTTCCGCATATTTCCCGGTCTGGCCGCGCAGCAGTCGCAACGCCGCCCACGGCGAAACCACGAACGCGACCATCAATGAAAACAGCATGGCCGCGGAAGCCCCCACCGGAATGGGCCGCATGTACGGCCCCATCAATCCCCGCACAAACGCCATCGGCAATATCGCCGCAATCACCGCAAACGTCGCCAGGATTGTCGGATTGCCAACCTCATCCACAGCCTCCACCGCCACGTCACTCCAAGAGCGGCCCTGATTCTCCGGCAAACGGAAATGTCTGACGATGTTCTCGACCACCACAATCGCATCGTCCACGAGAATGCCAATGGAGAAAATTAATGCAAAAAGTGTCACCCGATTTAACGTGTACCCGTACGCATAAAAAATAAACAGTGTCAATGCCAGCGTCACCGGAATCGCCAGCAAAACGACGCCTGACTCCCGCCAGCCCAACGCCAATCCAACCAGCAGCGTCACGGATATTGTCGCCAGAAAAAGATGCTTCAGGAGTTCGTCCGATTTGTGCTTGGCCGTCTGCCCGTAGTTTCGCGTAATTGTGACCTGCAAGTCGCTCGGCAACACGTATCCCCGCAGCGAATCGACCTTCGCCAGCACTTCCTGTGACACATTCGTCGCATTCGCGCCCTTACGTTTGGCTACCGCCAGCGTAACCGCCGGATAGGTCCCGGCAATTCCGGCTTCGGCCCTACCAGTTCCGAAATACACGTAGTTCACTGGATCTTCCGGGCCATCGGCCACGTTCGCCACATCCCCAAGATAGATCGGCCTTCCGCTCTGCACCGCCACCACAATTTTCCGCGCCTCGTCGGCGCTCTTCAGGAAGTTCCCCGCTTCCACGGCGAGTTCCTGATTCCCCTCGGCGAACGATCCGGCCTGCGTCCGCTGGTTGCTCGTCTCCAGCACCCGCGCGACAAGCAACGGTCCTAGATGAAAAGCTGCAAGTTTCTGCGGATCAAGCATGACCTTCAATTCGCGTTTCTGCCCGCCGAGCAGCGTCGTCTCCGAAACGTTTTCCACCTGCTTCACGCTCTGTTGGACTTCCGCCGCAACTCGCCGCACGGCCGCTGAGTCGTAGTTTTTCCCCCAAAACGTCATCGCCAGCACCGGCACATCATCAATCGATCGCGCCTTGATCAGCGGCTGGCTGGCTCCCTGCGGTATCCGGTCAAAATTCGCATACAGCTTGTTGTAGGTGCGGACAATCGCATCCTCTTCTTTGATTCCCACATAAAACCGTACGATCACCAGCGCTCCGCCCGGCTGGCTTGTCGAATACAGATACTCGACGCCCGGAATTTCCTGCAGCAGGCGCTCCATCGGAATCGTTACCCGCTGTTCGACTTCTGCCGCCGCCGCTCCCGGCATGTTCACGAAAACGTCCAGCATTGGCACCACGATCTGCGGCTCTTCTTCCCGCGGCGTCTGCCAGATACTGAACGCTCCCAGCAACATCGCGGCAACAATCACCAGCGGCGTCAGCGGCGAGTCGATGAACGCGTGCGCAATGCTTCCTGCGGGGCCTCGTTTCACGAATGTTTCTCCCCGCCTGCCACGCCTTCGCCTGTCTTCATTCCATCAAGTTCCTGGCTGCCCGGATTGAGCACCACTAACTCTCCATCATTCAGTCCGGACAACACCTCCACTTGGTTCCCGATCATTTTTCCCAGCGTGACCACGCGCCAGTGCACCAAATTTCTATCGCCCACTACATACAATCCGTGCAGTTGACCGCGACTCACCAGCGCATCGCCCGGCACCATCAGCACCCGCTTTTCTCCCTGCGAGAAAAAGGCCCGCCCAAACATGCCCGACTGCACTCCCGCCTCTTTCGGTAAGTTAATGCGCGCCTTCAGCGTGTGGGAAGCTGGATCGGCCCCAGCCTCAATCTCCGCGACTTTGCCCGTCAGAGCCTTTTCCCCCAACGCATCCAACTGCACGCGCGCGACGGCATTTTTTTTGATTGTCGCCAGCGCCTCTGCCGGCAGCGTCGTTTCCAGTTGATAGCGAGACGCATCCTCCACCACGAACAAGGTCATTCCCGGTGATACCATTGATCCGGGTTCCACCGTCCGGCGAATCACTCGTCCATCGAGTGGCGCAACAATCCGCGCATAGCTCGCCACATCCTGTGCCGCATGCGATTCGGATTCCGCTTGCGATGCACCCGCTTCCGCCTGACGTAATCCCGCCTTCGCCTGCTCCAGATTCGCTTGCGCGCCCTGGTACTTCGCGGCCACTTCGTCAAATTCCTGCGGGCTGACCGACTTCTGCTCTTTCAAATATGCGTAGCGGTCATAAGTCTTCTGCATGACATCCGCTTGCGCCTGTGCCGCAACCACCGCTTTTTCCGCCTGCACCACTCCCGCGGTCGCTCCCTGTGCACCCGCTTGCGCCGCATTTCTCCGTGAAGCCAGCTCCCGCTCATCCAGTCGCGCCAGCACCTGTCCGTGCTTGACGTTGTCGCCCTCACGCGCTTCAACCCGTATAACTGTGCCCATCGTTCTCGCCGCTACTTGTGCCGTGGACACCGCAATGACGCTTCCCGGCACTTCAAGTTCGTCGGCGACGTTTTGCAATTCTATTTTTTGCACGCGCAACCCAGAAACAACTTCCACTTTCTGCGCCGGCCCTTCGCTTCCACCTCCACATCCGGCAACCATCAGCCCCATTGCCATCAGGGCCATCCATTTTTTCCGTTGTATCAGCGCTCCCAGTTTTTCAAAGCTCATGGCTTGCCTGCTCCTGTAATCAGCGCCGACTCCGGCGTCAACACTCCCGCGGCCCGCTCCAGTTGCGCCCGAGCCACTTGCCAGTCCTGCAGTGCCGCCAGATATCCTGTCGTCGCGTCGAGTTGTGCTGTCTGCGCCCGCAGCAGTTCCGTCACCGTCGTCAGGCCCGTCTCGTATCGGTTCTGGACGATTCGCAAACTCGCTTTCGCTTGTTCCGCCGCGTCACGCGCCGCCGCTGCGCGTTGTGCCGCGGCATTCCCGTCCAGAAATGCCTTGCGAACTTCCATTTCCACGCCCGAGCGGAACCATTCCACGTTGTGTTTTGCTTTGTTCTCGCTCGCCGTGGCTTCCGCGACACGCGCCTTCTGCGCGCCTCCCGCAAACAGGTTGAAATCGAGCCGCGCCCCCGCCGTCCAGTTCGTTCCCGAGGGGCCACCCAGCGTCATTGCGTCGCGCTCGGTACTCCCAAATAAACCAACCTTCGGACCGAACTCCGCCTTGGCCGCTTTTCGCTCCTCGCCCATGGCCTTCTCCTCCAGTTGCACGGCGCGGAGTCCCGGGCGCTCCTCCAAAGCAGTCTTGGTCCATTCCTGTATCGTTTTCGACGGATTTTCCGGTTCAGCCAAACTTCCGATTGGCTCTGTCGGCGAATCCAGCGCCATCCCCATCTCCCGCGCCAACTGCATTTCCGCCAGTGCCAGTTCGTTCCGCGCCCGGATTTGCCGGTCCTTCATCTGGGACACAAACACCTTCGCGCTCAGCAGGTCCGAATCCACCAGCAAGCCCGCCGTATGCATGGTTTCCATTCGCCGCGCATTTGCTTCCGCCGTCTTCACCGCTTCGTCGGCAGCTTTCGCGTTTTCTTTCAGCACCAGCACGGTGTAATAAGTTCGGACTATCTCCAGAATCAGATCCTGCCGCGCCTGCTCCGTCGCGAAGTCCGCCGCGGTGACCAGACGCTTCGCGCTGCGTTGATGAAATAAGGTCTGCCCGGAGTCAAACAGCCGCCACTGTCCATCGAAACGGGTTTGAAAGTTGTCCAGGGGAGTGGGAGTATTCAGATTGTTGAGCCCAAAATCGGCATTGGAAAACTGCCGCTGCGTCAGTTTGGTGCCAAACACATACACGGGATTATTTCCTCGCGTGAAGTCTTGGTGAAAATCAAACCGGGGAAACCACGCGGATTGCACTTGCTTCAGTCGTGCGCGGGCCGCGTCCGCTTCATCCGTGCTGGTTTGAAAAGCCGGGTTGTGTTGCAAGGCCATCTGCACTGCTTCTTCCAGCGTGATCGAGCGGCTCGCGGGACGCTCCTGCGCATGACTCCGGGGCGCGCTCACACCGATCAGAATCGCCGCCGTCACGAACAGCAGGGCAACATTTGCATGCCATCCGGAGTTCATCGCGATCCTCAAGCGGAGGCCCCCTCGCGTATTGCCCCCGCGTTCACCCAGCAAGTCGGCTCCTCATGTATCTCGTAGGTCGTCTGAAGCGAAGCGCTCCCCTTCAGCATTGCGCCCACCGAACAGTATTTTTCCTCAGACAATTGGATAGCCTGCTCCACCGCCATCTTCTCAATCCCAATTCCCGTCAAAACATGACGCAACCGAATCGCGGTGAACACCTGCGGTGGTCTCTCCGCCTGATCCGCCTCCACTGTGCACTTCATATCCGGTCAATTTCTGATGATGTTTCTGTCGCAGCATGGTCACAACATCAAATGCCGTGCATCCCGCAAGCGCTACGGCAACCAGTTCAATCGGTTTGGCTCCAGTCGCCCCGGCGGCGTCGTCCAGGACGATGTGGTGCCCGCTGCCGGTTTCCGCGATGAACTGCCGATCTGTCTTCAGAGGCTGTGTGAGACTTACCCGTGCTTTAATCATCGAACGCTCTCCCAATGCACTTCCACGACACTGCATCAGAACAAATGCACAACCGCAGAATTTGTTACAGCGAATCGCGCGTGAAAAGTCTTGAGGCAGGCGGCGGCCCGACCTTCCCCTAAATGGCTTCTGTTCAATATGTTGGGGCGGAGTACGGAACCCGGCTGCGGCCTGTGTTATCGTCACTGGGCATGCGAAAAGAGATCGAACAAGCCGTCACCCTTCTGAAAAAGAACGAACCTCAGGCCATCGAGCGCGCCTTGGAACTCTTGCAGAAGACCGTCTTCTCTTTCAGCATGAAGGTTTGCGGGCAGCGCGAGGACGCCGAGGACACCATGCAGGAAGTCCTGGTAAAGGCAATTCCGTACCTCCCTAGATTTGGCAGTCCTCGCGCGCTTCTCGTCTGGCTCTACAAAGTCGCCAAGAATCGCTGCTTGATGAGTCGCCGCAAGAGCAAATTCGCACCCAAGCAAGAACTTTCCCTCGACGAGCTCATGCCGGATCGCCGCGAACTTGCGATGCTTGCCAAGGAAGGTCCCGTCAATCCGGAGTCACTCGCCATCCGCAGCCAGCAAGCACGCCGCTTGCGCGAAGTGATTCAGCAATTGCCTCCGCGATACCGCATTATTTTGGTCTTGCGCGATATGGAAGGACTGACGGACGAAGAAGTCGGAGACATCACCGGCCTTCGCCCGGGAAACGTTCGAGTGCGTCTTCATCGGGCACGGCTTTTTGTTCGCAAGAAAATTGCCGGCCGGCACCAGAACGGCCGGAATTCAAAGCAAGCCGTGCGGCAACCTCAGCCTGTCGATTCACATCGGGCGGAAAAACGTCTAGCCTCCTGCAAAGATCTCTTTGCCCAGCTCTCCAACTATTTGGACGAGGAGATGGACGACTCGCTCTGCGACAAACTGGAGGAGCACTTGGATGGCTGCGAGCCCTGCAAAGCTTTCCTCGCCAGCCTCGAAGCCACCATCGAACATCTACGGACGATTCCTGCAGATGCGCTCAATAGAGTCGTCGCGGCCAAAATCCGACGAGATCTTCTAAGGCAGTATCCTTACGAGTGACCGCCTATAATAGGAAGCAATCTGGGGGTAGGCGCGCGGGCCGGCTATCTCCCGGCAAGTTGACTTACCGACATCTGTCATACCAGAACTTTAAATGTCCATTAAGCACTGTTAGTCAGGACTCAGCTCGACCTTGGGAGATCTGCCTGGCGGAGCCTTCTATCTTTCTCCGTCCCCAGCGAATTAACTTGACGCTGGCACTGGTGGCCGCGATGACCGGACCGAGACGGACGCTAATGGCAGGCGTTTCGCGTAGTTAATTAAGGCATGTACATCCACAAATCGTTCAGGTTGCCTTCGCTTCCCGATGCTGGAACACCGAACCCACCAAAGAGCCACAAGTTCCCATTTGCATCAACCCAGCGACACACTTGAACGCGGGCGCCCGGAATATTTCCAGGGCCAAGATTGCCATGAGTGCCGTACACACCATTCTGATTGATCAACTTGGCCCCGGACATCCACGTCCATTCTCCATTGCTATACTTCCACAAATCATTCAGCAGTCCCACGCCATTGGCCGAGTCGATCGCATTCCCACCGAAAAGCCAGAAGTTTCCGGACGGATCGGTCCAGCTAACAGCGGTTTGGCGCGCTCCGGGAACATTGCTTGTGGAGGAGACACCGAGGCTCCCATATATACCTGGTTGATCAGCCGAGAACGACCCGGATATCCATGTCCATTGGCCATTGCCGTATTTCCAAAGATCATTGAGTAAACCGTTTGTTCCATGTCCACCGAACAGCCAGAGATTCCCCGACAGATCGGTCCATCCGGTCGCCGAGTACCTCCCACCAGGAACAGTGTCTGGAGTCGGTATGCCCTGCGTACCGTACACCCCAGCTTGGTTTGCGTACTTGGAACCGGCCACCCACATCCATTGGCCCGCATTGTATTCCCACAGGTCGTTGAGCGGCCCGTTCGTGCCCGTTGAATCGAGACCGAATCCACCAAAGAGCCACAAGTTTCCCGAGGAGTCAGCCCAACTCACGGCATCAATTCGCGCGCCCGGAACGTTGTTTGGAGAGGGAACACCAAGTGTGCCATATACTCCCCTTTGTTCGGTGAGGTCAGAGCCAGCTACCCATGTCCACTCGCCACCGCTATATTTCCAAAGATCATTGAGGCGCCCAATCGTTCCCGCTGAGTCGTAACCATTCCCTCCGAAAAGCCAGAAATTCCCTGAAACATCCGTCCAACTGACGCCTTCGTAGCGGCCTCCGGGAAAATTATCAGCGGCGGGCGAATTGAGCGCCCCGTAACTTCCGCTTTGTCCGCCGGTGTTGGAGCCGCCCACCCAGGTCCATTTCCCCGCGCCGAATTCCCACAAATCATTCATCAGCGAGTAACTGTTCACATTGTTTTGAAAGGCGTAGCCTCCGAACAGCCAGAGATTGCCGGACATGTCGGTCCAGCTGAGCGGAAGTTGTCGTCCACCCGGGGTGTTGCTTGCGGAGGACACACCTAAATTCCCATAGACGGGATCGGGATTTACAGTGGAAGCGCCCGCCTCCCAAGCCCATTCATTGTGGCCGCAGTTAATCTGCACATTCGTCACATTTGTCGTGGCTGTTCCAGAACCGTTGGACACGCTGCAAATCTGCGCAGGATTGGACGGCTGGCTAAGAATTGTGACGCTATACGAAGTGCCGCCTGCAAGTGCTCCCGCGAAGGCAAATGTCCCATTTGCGTTAACAGGCAACTTGTCCTTCAGGTTGTCCTGCAAAACAAGGCCACCACCGGTGCCCGCAAGATTCACGACTGAGCCTCCGATGGCGAACGACGATGGATGGGCACCCATGTTATTACACGCGGTAAAAGCAAAAAGTGATATCACCAATGTGGAGACGGAAAGGAGTTTCAGGAAGGCATCCATTGCAAAGTTCCTCTGCTGTTCCAGAGCGCGAAAGGTGCGAGCGATTGCAGGCAAGAATAGTCCTTACTGTGAAGACTGAACATGCAACATTCTGCATGCAACTGGCATATTAACAATGCTGGTGTTATAAAGCAGGTTCTATAATCAACATTGTACCTAGGCCGACACTGAGATTGGCTGCTTCGTTGGGGTGGTACCGGCTCTGCCGGATTGCGTTTACTTGTTTGGAATGGGTAGGGTACTTGAATTTGATGGAATCGGATTTCAACCGCAAACTAAGGGTAGTACGTACTTGAGAGAAGGCTGAGGCATCGTTGACCTGACTATGCCCTCGGCCTATTACTGCGGCCAAGTCCCGCTAAGTTCCGCTGAGTGGGCTTCATTCCTCCTGATCCTCTCTCGTCTCAACATGATTGCTTCTAGTGGTGGCCGCCACCGCCGAAACCACCGCCGCCGTGAAACCCTCCACCGCCGCCATGAAAGCCACCGCCCCCGAAACCTCCGCCATGGAATCCACCGCCGTGAAAGCTACTGCCGCCGTATCCGCCGGCGTGAGCAAAACCTCGCCCCGAATGCCCCGAGAATGTCCCTCCGCCATAACGCGCTCCATAGCGAACGCCACGGCCAGAATTAGCAGGAAGTCTGTAATGGGCCCCCTCGCCCCAGCCTTGGGCCGTTGGATTGAAGTGACGATAGACGCGGCCACCGTTGTAAAAGGGCGCGTAATACGCGCACCACGGTGAATAAAATCCCCAGCCGAAGGGGCTATAAAAAATGCCGTCCCCAGGAAGAAATGTGTACGCATCAAACCACGGATCCCAATACCATCCGTCTCCGTACCAGCCGGATCCTCCATAAGAGTACGTGCGTGCGGAATCCGCATTCGCTTCGGCAAGATACGAGGAGCGTAGGCTCGTCCAGCGATACAGATCCTCGGATTCCAGTTCCTTCTTGTCGAATTTCACCGCTCTGTACGGTTCGCTCGACGCCAGGTCTACCATGTGGCCACCTTTGACCTTGATCCGCTTCTCGGTCCCTTGCAACATTGCCTCGCCATCCAGGACTCGCACCGCGCGCAGCCCCGAGTTAAAGTCGTAAAGCCCGGTTTTCATCAATTCTGTTGTTTTCCCGTCCACCACAATTCGCAAGTCATTTTCGGGGTGGATTTCAGCAACCTCCACAAGGGCTTCTCCCTGGTCAACCGACATCCGGGTGTCTGTCAGACCGGAAGAGATCATCGTAGCCGAGCTCTGCTCGCCCAATCGGACGAATACGCCCGGCGTCAGCAGCATTTCCACCTTCCCGGTTGCTGTCGACAGCGTTTGGCCGGGATCCACTTCGACTTTTCCCACAGAAGAGCCGTCCAATGTTTGCGTGCCTAGATAAACCTGCCCTTCCACGTAATTTAATGTTCCGGGCCGTCCGGGTTGCTGATTATCTGCTCGAAGTGGGGATGCAAAGATTGCAAAGCCAGAAATTACGATTATTGGAACTATGAGTGAGGTTTTCATTGCGCGCTCCTGCCAGGACTGCGCGGCTTATTCCTGGAAGACACTTTCCAAGAGGCAATTGGCATGCCGATCGCATTGCCAGTCTTCTGCATGCTTAATTGCTTCCGTTTGTTGTGTTTTGGCGAATCCCCAGACATAAGCGAGAAATTCCGACGGCTTTCTGTGCAGGGTTCGCATCTCGTGTGTGAAGAAAGCGAACAGGGAATCGGGCTGCTATCTTCCAAAGCGGAAGATCACCCCGGCGTTTACCTGCCC
>Ga0210394_10000704_pt1 | contig 64053 bp, 57 predicted proteins | sample IncBWC12MmetaG_FD_160121 | JGI IMG/M metagenome (GOLD analysis project Ga0210394, IMG submission 160121) | Forest soil microbial communities from Barre Woods Harvard Forest LTER site, Petersham, Massachusetts, United States - Inc-BW-C-12-M | ecosystem: Environmental > Terrestrial > Soil >...
GGAGGAGCGCGGCCTGGTGCTGTCGTTCCATTCCGGCCCGAACTGGGGCGAGCCGATCTACAAGAGCTGCAACCGCTTCATGGCGGCGCATGCGCTCGGCTTCACCTGGTACAACGTGCTGCACTGCACGAACTGGGTGGTCAACGGCATGGGCGAACGCTTCCCGAAGCTGCCGGTGATCTGGATCGAATCCGGCATCGCCTGGGTGCCGTTCCTGATGCAACGGCTCGACCACGAATACATGCTGCGGCCGTCGGAAGCGCCGCTTCTGAAAAAGAAGCCGTCCGACTATATGCGCGACATGTATTATTCCTCGCAGCCGATGGAGATCCAGGATTACGGCGCGATGGAATGCACGTTCCGCATGATGAATGCCGAGACGCAGCTGCTGTACTCGTCCGACTATCCGCATTGGGACTTCGACCTGCCGGCGACGATCTACGATCTGCCGTTCCTGTCGGAGAAGGGGAAGCACAATATTCTCGGCGGTACGGCGTCACGGCTGTTCAAGCTGCCGCCGCGCAACGACAAGCAGAAAGAGAACCTCAAGCGGTTCGGTAATCTCGCCGCCGCGGCCTGAGTTTTCGATCCAATACCGACTGTTGCGATAGGATGCCCGGCCTCGCGCCGGGCATTCGTTTTGGCTGAGGCCGAGGCTGACGGACGGTTGATTCCGACGCGGCGGGAGGCCAATTGCGGCACAAGCGCGGCAGTGCACTCGTTTCGTTTAGGATGCTCTAAGTTATCCTATGTAGAACAATAACTTAGTTTTCCTTGTGCGACGCACAAAATGCTGGCCTTTCCAGCATCGAAGCATTAAGTAAGCCGCTCCAGCTGACAATGAGGGACGACTGAGGATGAAGATAGTGGTAGCTGCATGCCTTCTCGTGGGTCTTTCCGCCACCGCCGCGAACGCGGTCGATCTCGCCGAGTTGGCGCCGTGCCGACCGGCTGCCGCCAGGCTCTGCGATCACGCCGGCGGCATGACCTGGGACAATCTCATGCGCTGCGGCGCAACGCTCGCCGCGCATAGTTGGCGGGTCGGCGACGAATGCCGCGCGGTGCTGCGGAAGTACGGTCAGTTGTGATCGGTAGTGCAGCAACAATTCTGTAGCGTAGTTGCGTAGTATAAAACCCCGGCGCCAAGGCGCCGGGGTTTTTGTTTTAGGGCGTGCACTCATAAACGGGGTAATGCCCCGCTTTCAGGGGGGTAAAGCGGAAATCGCAATTTAAGATCGGCACTTCCGTTTGTGATCCAGAGCAGCCAATCGGCAGGCTTAATTTGCTGTAATGCACAACACCGCTCTCATTCGATATGATGTGCTAGTGCGATCCTCGGCTTGATTGATCTAAGCCGGGCCAAATGCTCGATGGAGGCGGCAGAACGACAGCCGTAATCCCGCTTGGGAGCGTTGTTAAGGTCTCTGTCCGTGAGGCGTGGCCCACCGAAAGCGGAAATTTTACGCCCTGGTTAGCCCAGTCAGAGAACCTCACTTTGCTGGCCGATATACTGGGCTTGGGCGAATTACAAGACCCACAAACGGAGGTGTCAGTCGGAACCTTTAGAATTGATATTCTGGCGCGTGACAGTGAAGGCGAGGCGGTATTAGTCGAAAACCAGTTTGGTCCAACCGACCATAACCACCTTGGTCAACTTCTAACGTATCTCGCAGGCCAGGAAGGCAACGCAACCATCGTATGGATCGCCGAGAAGTTTCGCGAGGAGCATCGTGCTGCAATTGATTGGCTCAATACGAATACTACCGGAAACTACTCTTTCTTCGCGGTTGAGATTGAGCTTTGGAGGATTGACACGTCGCCGCCGGCTCCACGTTTCAATGTCATCGCCAGCCCAAACGAATGGACAAAGGATGTTCGCAGTGTAACGAGTGAAGCCACGAGCCGGGAACTCGCAAAACGTCACCAAATTAGATTGTCCTATTGGGCATCATTTGCGGAGTTTCTCGCAGCCAATCACTCGACGTTCAACATCAAACGCTCGAACAAAAACAGATTGTATCGTTTTCCGGTTGGACCACCCGGTTTCAGCATAGTTGCGATGATCAGCATTCAGAAGCGGCAAGGGATAGTTGGCCTATCTAAACCTCGCTCGCCGGAGAAGTCCATCTTTCATCTATTAGTCTCGCAGAAGGATACAATCGAAACCGAATTTGGCGAGCCTCTCGAATGGGAAGAAAAGCGGGGCAGAAAGCGGTCATTTATCTTTGTGTCCCGCAAAGAGGTCAATCCGGCGGATCAGACACAATATCAGGAATTGCATGCCTGGATGCCGGACAGAATGAACCGCTTCCAAGCGGTGTTTACGCCTCGCATTCAGGCGCTTCCGCTTGCCGATGGTAGGAGCACTCACGAGGACGAGGATGACGAGGACGCCGAGGATTGAAGACAAAGCCCCTAACTGAGGCGGCGAAACGGAGAACTATTTGATGAATGTCGCCTGTTGGCCCTGAACGTCGTTTGCTGCGAGACAGCATTACGTCTGGAATCGAGGGCAAAGCGGAAGTGTGGGGCTTGCGCTCGAAATGATGTTGATGACCCAAAGTGTCACTTCGACAGTGTCATTTGCCGCATTGCAAAATGTTCTCTCGCGGAACGGAGCCTATGGAATATCGAGGCGTTGCACGCCCAGTTAGTCCGGCTTGATATTCGCGAACTTGATCACCTTGGCCCACTTCTCAGTCTCGTCGGCGATGAACTTGCTGAACTCGGCGGGCGAAGTTGCAAATGTTGTGCGGCCAAAGTCCGCAAACCGCGCTTTCATTGAGGGATCGACGAGAGCGGCGTCGATCTCCTTATTGAGCTTCTCGACGATGTCGGGGGGCGTGTTTCTTGGCGCGCCAATAGCCTCCCAACTGCTCGCATCGTAGCCCGGCAAAAAATCGCCCAAGGATGGGATGTCCGGCAGCGCCGCCGAGCGTGTTGCCGTTGTGACCGCCAGCGCGCGCAGCTTGCCGGCTCTGACCAACGCGATCGACGCAGCAAAGGTATCGAATACAACTTGGATCCGATTGCCCATCAGGTCGGCCAGCGCAGGCGGCGCACCGTGATAAGGCACGCGCACCATGTCGACGCCAGCCATCATCATGAATAGTTCGCCGTATACATCCAGCATGCTCCCGCTACCAGCCGTCGCCATGTTGATCTTGCCGGGATTGGCTTTGGCATAGGCAATGAATTCAGGAACAGATTTGGCCGGGAACATTGGGTTCACTTCCATCACACCCGGCCCGCGGCCAACGCTTGCCACCGGCGCGATGTCGCGGATGAGATCGAAGTTAAGATTGTTGTAGAGCATTGCATTGATCGCGTTGACCGAAGTGATGAGAAGGAGCGTATAGCCGTCGGCCGGCGCGCGCACGACCGTCTCGGCAGCAAGATTACTGGCGGCGCCTGGCCGGTTCTCGATGACGAATTGTTGGCCGAGCCGCTCCGACAGCCATTGACCTATCAGCCGCGCAGTTGTGTCAGACAGGCTGCCGGGCGGAAACCCGACAATGATGCGCACCGGGCGCGTTGGGTAGGTTTGTGCGCTTGCTACGCGCGATATGGCCGGAAGCGCGGCGGCGCCCGCTGCCAGATGCAGAAATTTGCGACGGGGAAGTTTCATGGCAATCTCCAAAGCAAAAATAGCGCCGCGCCCATTCGCAAACGGGCGCGACTTCTAGCGTGCTTCGGTCGGCCTAGGGCGTTGGAGCTTCGGCAGCGAGTTTGCTGAACTCATCCGGCGTGTAGCCGCGCACCGTCGTCGTACGGGCATTGCCCGTCGCCGAGACGGCGCTCGCATACTTTACCATCGCCTCGCCATTGGGCATCTCAACAGTTGCGACAACGTCATATTGGCCGGTCGTCACATAGGCGCTGAGGACCTTTCCGCCCAATTTCTCGGCCATGTTTCTAGCGGCTTGATAGCGTTTGCCGGACTCTTTTGCGGTTTTGGCGCCTTGATCGGTCCAGTTCAAGAAACAAATGAACGTAGGCATGATCGCCTCCTTCTTTGAGTGGGTAACGTAGCGATTGTTATTGCGGCACACGCACGTGCACGATCGCGAATGCTGATGACATCCGTGAGACCTCAATTTCAGTATGTTCTCGCAGCTTGCCGACGGCATGAGCGCTGCCGCTCACAAATGGGACTTCGGCACGTCCCGCTGGCAGCTCTCAGATGAGATTACATCGGTTGCCGGTGTGCGCGAAGGGGGCTGCGATGTCTCTTCCTGGCCCCTAATGTCACATAGTGCGATGCAATGGAATGACCGCTTCCGGGGGCAAAGCGGACATTGACCAGCCGTAGCTGACCGACCTCGATTTATGAGTACACGCCCTATCTTGGCGCGCGGGCGATGCTAGGCTTGCCTCAAGCATCCGACACTGGGGAGGGCCAATGAGCGACGATATTCACGAAATCTACGCGATCCGTTACGGCCGCCACTCGCGCCGTTCGCCGGTGAATTTCATCGACGGCGATCCGCACGATGTATTGCAGCCGCTCGATTTTTTCGTCTGGGCGATTGTAGGGCCGTCCGGCGCAATCATCGTCGATACCGGCATGGACGAGGCGATGGGCAAAAAGCGCCAGCGCGAAATAATCAAGCCGGTGCGCGACGGGCTCGCCGCGCTCGGCATTGCGCCCGAGAACGTCAAGGATGTCATCATCAGCCATCTGCATTACGACCATTGCGGAAATTACGATCTGTTCCCGCAGGCGCACTATCACTTGCAGGATCGCGAGATGGCCTATGCGACCGGGCGCTGCATGTGTCACCGGGCGCTTCGCCTGCCGTTCGAGGTCGAGGACGTGGTCGCGATGGTGCGCAAGGTGTTCACCGGACGTTGCGCATTTCACGACGGCGAAAACGAGATCGTGCCGGGCGTCACCGTGCACCATATCGGCGGTCACTCGAAGGGCTTGCAGAGCGTGCGGGTGAAGACACGGATCGGTTATGTCGTGCTCGCCGCCGACGCCTCACATCTTTATGCCCATATGGACGGCGGCCGCGTATTCCCGCTCACTTACAATATCGAAGAAGTCGTCGAGGGCTACGTGACGCTGAGAAAGCTCGCGACTTCGCCGCGCCATGTCGTGCCGGGGCACGATCCCTTAGTGCTGGCGCGTTATCCGGCGGCCAAGCCCGGTCTCGAAGGCTGGATCGCCCGCCTCGACGCCGAGCCCAGCCAGGCGTGATAGTGCGGGAATGATGCGCTGCAACCGCGTGTGCGGTGCAGCAAGGCCTGCCGCCCCGGCGTCATGGGTCAATCAAGTCATGGGTTAATCAAACTGACAACTATTGTTCCTAAATTCGTCGGGGCGCGAGCGATCGGGGAAGTTAGCGCGCACCGTTGTCTTCGCCGGGGAATTTCGATGCACACATTGCTGTTGCCGCTACAGCCGCGGTTTATCATCTTCACGCTCGTCGTCCTGATCGCGGCGGCGCTCGGACTCGATTTCTTTTACGGTTTTAGATCGCTCCTGATCGAGATTCCGCTGGTGGTATTCATTGCGTTGGCGGTCGTGGGCACCGTCGACGTTTTTCAGAAGCGGCACGCGGTGCTGCGCAATTATCCGTTGTCGGCGCATATCCGCTTTATCCTCGAAGAAATCCGTCCTGAGATCCGGCAATATTTTCTGGAAAGCGAAAAGGACGGCACGCCGTTTTCGCGCGACAAGCGCGCGCTGGTCTATCAGCGCGCCAAGCAGGCCTTGGACAAACGGCCGTTCGGCACGCAGAACGACGTCTATGCCAGCGGTTTCGAATGGCTCGATCATTCGATCGCACCCAAGCCGGTCGTCAAGGAGCCGTTTCGCATTGTCATCGGCGGTCCGGATTGCGCGAGGCCATATTCGGCGTCGATCTTCAACATTTCGGCGATGAGTTTTGGCGCGTTAAGCCAGAACGCCATTCTCGCGCTCAACGGCGGCGCCAAGAAAGGCGACTTTGCCCACGATACCGGCGAAGGCGGCTACAGCCCCTATCACCGGAAAAACGGCGGCGACATCATCTGGGAAATCGGCTCCGGCTATTTTAGTTGCCGCAACGGCGACGGCACCTTTTGCGCCGACAAATTCGCGGAAGGCGCGACGCGCGATCAGGTGAAGATGGTCGAGCTGAAGCTCAGCCAGGGTGCCAAGCCGGGTCACGGCGGAGTGCTGCCCGGCGCCAAGGTCAGCCGCGAAATCGCCGCCGCGCGCGGCGTGCCGGTCGGCGTCGACTGCATCTCGCCGTCGTGGCATTCGGCCTTTTCGACGCCGATCGAGATGATGCAATTCATCGCCACGATGCGGCGGCTGTCCGGCGGCAAGCCGACGGGTTTTAAGCTCTGCATCGGGCACCCGTGGGAATTTCTCGCCATCTGCAAGGCGATTCTTGAAACCGAAATCTATCCCGATTTCATCGTCATCGACGGCAAGGAAGGCGGCACCGGCGCCGCGCCGCTCGAATTCACCGACCATCTCGGCATGCCGCTCCGCGAAGGGCTCAACTTCGTGCACAATGCGCTGATCGGCATCAATGCGCGCGATCGCATCAAGCTCGGCGCCAGCGGCAAGATCATCAGCGCCTTCGACATCGCCCGCGTCATGGCGCTGGGCGCCGACTGGTGCAATTCGGCGCGTGGCTTCATGTTTGCGCTCGGCTGCATCCAATCGCTGTCCTGCCACACCGACCGCTGCCCGACCGGGGTGTCGACGCAAGACCGCTCGCGCCAGCGTGCGCTCGTCGTGCCCGACAAGGCCGAGCGCGTGTACAATTTCCATCGCGCCACGATCGAATCGCTCGCCGAGCTTGTCGGCGCGGCGGGGCTCGATCATCCGGCGCAATTTGCGCCGGCACATTTTTCGCGGCGCGTGTCGCAAAATGAAGTGAAAAGCTTTGCCGAGCTTTATCCGTCGCTTAAGCCCGGCGAACTGATCGCCGGCTCCGGCGACAAGCGCTACGCGATCGCCTGGGCGATGGCGAGCGCCAAGGAATTCCGGGCGCTGCCGCGGGCGGCTTGAGCCGCAGCCCGGATTTATGCCCTTGAGCACCCAAACCGGAGCGGATTATTTATCGATATCAACATCTTGCTAAATTGACCGTTGCGCAACCTCCTGCTAGGAATTATGTGCGATTAGAGAAATCGCAGTTGACCTCCGAGGGAGGTTTAAATGATCCATCGACATCGCGTCCTATCTAACCGCGCGCTTAAGCCGGCCAATCCGCTTGGGCCGCGACCGCCCAAGACGTAAGTCCGTTCTCGGTCGGGGCGGGCATGATTACGCGGGCCGCTTAATCGGTCCCAGACCGAGCGGATCATCGCGTTCGGCGCCGCCAGCCGTCTTGATCGGAAAATACTCGTCCCATCGTTCAAGCAGCCATTCTTTGGGAGGCGGCGCAAATTCAGCGCCAGGCGTTTTACCTGCGGGGGCTGGCGTTTTACCGGCAAAGACGCCGCGGATCAGATCGCGTCCGCGTTCTTTGCCGTTGTTATCGCCCATGTAGATCATCGCGAACGCCGCGGTTTCTTGAAATTCGTACCAGAATTGTTCCCGCGCCAATCTATCCGTTGCATATTCAAGGCAGCGGTCGGCTGCCTTGAGCAGCTTGCCGATCTTCTCATGCGCCGACGTTCCGGTCGGCCGGTCCAAAACAAACTCTGCGGTCTGATTGTAGACCCAGAGATTGGTGAGCGTGGCGCGCGTGGTCCATAACCTCGGGTCGTCTTTGGCAACCGCGACGAACGACGGGTCCTCGATGATTCCAATGCCCCGTTCCGCCAGAGTCCGCGCCATCTTGATTTCACGCACGATATCCGGGTCGATTTTGGTCCGCAGAAACTTCTGAAATTCCGGCTCATAATGTTCGTACCAGGCGAACGACTGCTGAAAAAAGGTCTCGGCTTGGGCAAGCTCCGATTCGTACAAGGTCCGGGCCGTCATCTCCTTCTCGACGCGCTGGGCGCTTTCCTTGACCTGCTGACTAACTTCGCCTTTCGTTTGACGCAGAACCGCCTCCGCCACGGTGCCTTTTACGATCAGTCCGGCGAATGCGACCGCCGCCGCGGCAATGGCAATTACTCCGAGGAACATCTGGAAATAGCTACTGGAGAAGCTCATTTCCTTGTCGGAAACCTGCTCAGCCGTCTGCTCCATTTTGTCTCGAATGCCTTCCAACTTTGCTCTCTCCGCATCCAAATCTCGCAAGTAGGTTCGTTGATCGTTGCTGACGGTGCCGCTTGGCTGCGCTGCGGCGGCAGCTTTTTCCAGCGCTAGCAAATGGTCTTGTTCGAGCGAAATGGACAGCTGCAAGGCCGCAATGGTTTTTTCGACGTCCGATAATTGTTGATCGATCTTGCGAAGCTGCTCCTGACTGTCGAGAGCGGTCTGCGCCGCGCAGATCGACGGACATTGGACTGTGGCGCCGAAGAAGATCACAAGACATAAACGGAGCAGTAAGGCCGGCTTTAACATCATCGCTACCCCCAGTCCCGCGCGAGCTTAGGCGTGAAACTTAGCGCGCTTTCGGTCGGCGACCAATGCGCTACGGAGCGGTCGCGTCCGGTCATATTCCGATATCGCAAAGCCGCATCGATCGTACAGTTGTCGCTTCGCTCGGTCTGCTTCCTACTTGCTGTGCCGCAGCTAAGGCGTAAGATTGTACGACGGGCGCTAAACGGGCGGCCCAACCACCGAATTTTTCAGAGGAAGATTGGCGACAATCTTCGGGCTGAGCGGGTCTGCCAGATCGACGATTAATATGGCGTCTTTTCCCGGCGGCGACACGATGGTCTTGCCGTTGTCGAACCCTACCTTTTCGTCGTCGCCGACGATCATGAACGGCGCCGCTCGCGCGGCGGTCACGCCGAGCACGACACCGAGCATAGTGACGAGCTTCAGCGTGGTGAGCTGAAAGCGTATGGAATCCTCCCGGCTTTATCTGTCTTTGCTAGTGTCGGGTCTAAATCTGGCCATCGATCCAACCGATACAGTGGCGATCGTCGCCGACTCGATGAATGCCATCCAAGACGGCGACACCTGGAAGCAAGTTCCCGACAACAAGATTTACGTCATCGATCTCACGGCGAAGCCGCCCAAGCTGATCAACACGATAGAGGGCGACAAGCAGCCGTCCGGCCTGTCGATCAATCCGGCCGGCAATCTCGCTCTGGTCGCGAATCGCGCCGGGAAATCCATTTCCGTCCTGTCCATCCATGGCACTGACGTGAAGCTCATCGGCAGCGTTGACATGGGGGATGAAGTCTCCGCCGTCGTCTTTACGCCGGACGGCAAGCATGCGCTGGCATCGAAGGCCTCCGCCAACAAGGTCGCGCTGCTTGACGTCGATGGAGACAAAGTGACCTACACCAAGCGCGATCTTCTAACCGGGCTGTTTCCTTATAACGTCGTCGTGGCGCCGAACGGCTCGATTGCACTGACGGCGGACAACGGCAACAACGGCTCCGACGGCAACGTCGATACGGTCAGCGTCATCGATCTGGCGGAACCCGTGCACGTCATCGATCACATAACGGTCCCCGATAGCCCGGAAGGTCTGGCGTTCAGCCCGAAGGGCAATATCGCAGTGGCCGTTGAAGCGACCGGCTCCAATCACCCGAAGACGGATTTCTACTATCACCCGCATGGCATGGTGACGGTCCTGAAAATCGACGGCAAGAAGGTGACCCGATTGAACGACATTGAGGTCGGCGCTCTGCCGGAGGCGGTCGCCTTCACGCCCGACGGCCGTTACATCTACGTCGGCAATTATTCGGACCGGGACTTTTCAATTCTTCGCGTCGACGGGACCAAGGTCACGGATACCGGCAAACGTTTCAAAGTGCCCGGCCAGCCGGGCGCTGCACGGATGAGTCCGCACTGACGCTTTTGAGCTTAGGCGTCGCCAAGGCCTGCGACGGACGGCCGTCGCGGGCTCTCGCGTTTCTCGGAGCAAATCACTTTCGTAGGAGGAAGGCACATGGCCAAGCGCAGGCGCAAATACTCCCCCGGCGTGGGGAGCGACGTGGAAAGCGAAATGCGCCGCTACAAACGCGGCACTGCCAAAAGCGGCAGAGGCGGCGGCAAGGTCAAGAGCCGCAAGCAGGCGATCGCTATCGGCCTCTCGATAGCGCGCAAGAAGGGCAAGAAGGTGCCGAAGCAGAAATCGTGAGGCGGCGGCTTTCTGGCCGTGAGGCGCCAGACGGACCGATTGTCGCGGCACTTCTCACATTCATTCAGGCGGGATAGGCTCCGGCGCTGCCAGCGGTTCGCGCCGGAGAACCCGCGCTATGAGAATTCCTCGCCGACATTTTTTGTATCTGGCCGCGGCTGCGACCGCTACTGCCGTTCCACGAACTGCGTCGACGCTCGATTATCCGACGCGGCCGGTGCGCATCATCGACGGCTTTGGCGGCGGCAGCACGCCCGATTTGGTGTCGCGGCTGATCGGTCAGTGGCTCTCGGAGCAGCTGCATCAGCCATTCGTCGTCGATAACCGGGTCGGCGCCGGCGGCAATATAGCAGCCGAGGCCGTGGCCAAGGCCGCTCCCGACGGCTACACGCTTCTCACCTGCGTCAGCGCGAATGCGATCAACGCCACGCTCTACACCAAACTGGATTTCGATTTCGTCGGCGATCTCGTGCCGGTTGCCGGAGTGATCCAGTTGCCGATGGTGCTCCTCGTCAACCCCTCGTTTCCCGCCACGACACTTCCCGAATTCATCGCTTACGCCAAAGCCAATCCCGGCAAGATCAATTTTGCTTCGCCCGGCATCGGCACGCCGATGCATGTCGCGATCGAGCTTCTCAAGATGCAGGCCGGCATCGACATCGTCCACGTGCCGTATCGCGGGCCGGCGCCGGCGTTCACCGATTTGCTGGCCGGGCAAATTCAGGCATTTATCATCACGCTGTCGAGCGCCATCGGCTTCATCAGGACCGAAAAATTGCGCGCGCTGGCAGTGACCAGCGCGACGCGGGCGCAGGTGTTGCCGGATCTTCCCACCGTGAGTGAAACGCTACCCGGTTTCGACGCCACAGCCTGGGACGGAACCTGCGCGCCCAAGGGTACCCCCTCGGCTATCGTCGAAATACTGAGCAACAATATCACCGCGGGGCTCGCCGACCCGCAGCTCGTAGCAAAGATCGAGGATCTGGGCGGCGAGACAGTCCCGATGGGGTCGGCCGAATTCGGCAAGTTCGTCGCCGCCGAAACCGCGAAGTGGGCCAAGGTGGTCAAGTTCGCGAATATGCACGCGGATTGATCCGGCGGCCGTTAGTGGGGAATGACGATGAAGCTGCCTCGGCGAAAATTTCTACATCTGGCGGCGGGCGCTGCCGCGCTGCCCGCCGTGTCGCGCTTGGCACGGGCGGACGACTATCCGACGCGGCCGGTCCGATTGATCGTCACCGTTCCCGCCGGCGGCTCGCCCGACATCATCGGGCGTCTGATGGCGCAATGGCTCTCGGAGCGGCTCGGACAACCGTTCGTCGTCGAAAATCGGCCGGGCGCCAGCGCCAATATCGGCACCGAAGTCGTGGCGAAAGCGTTGCCGGACGGCGGCACGCTGCTGTTGGCCATGTCGGCGAACGCGATCAACGGCTCGCTGTACCAGCACCTCAATTTCAACTTCATCCGCGACACCGTGCCGGTCGCGAGCATCGCCCGCATTCCCCTCGTAATGGATGTGAATCTATCGTTTCCGGCGAAGACGGTTCCGCAATTCATCGACTACGCCAAGGCCAACCCGGGCAAGATCAACTTGGCATCGGCCGGCAATGGCACTCCGCTCTATGTCGCCGGCGAGCTGTTCAAGATGATGGCCGGCGTCAGCATGGTCGACGTTTCTTACCAGGGTGAGTCGGCAGCGATGCCCGATCTGATCAGCGGCCAAGTGCAAGCCATGTTCGGGGTCATGCCGGCGTCGCTCGGCTACATCAGATCGGGCAGGCTGCGCGCGCTCGCTGTGACGACGGCGACGCGGCAGGAGGTATTACCCGACGTTCCGGCCATGGCCGAATTTCTGCCCGGCTACGAGGCGAGCGGCTGGTACGGAGTCGTCGCGCCCAAAGGCACGCCGCCGCAGATCGTCGACGAGCTCAATAAAGAGATCAATGCCGGGCTGGCCGATCCGGCAACCAAGGCCCGCCTCAGCGCGCTTGGATGTGGCGTGTTCGCGGGCTCGCCCGCCGACTTCGGAAAGTTCATCGCCGATGAAACCGCGAAATGGGCCAAGGTGATCAAGTTTGCGAACATCAAGACGGACTGACACCAGCCATTTTGCGAGGCCGCCATGTTCATTGCTCGCCGCCGGTTTCTGCATCTTGCCGCCAGCGCCGCGTCGCTCCCCGCATTGACGCGCGTCGCCAGGGCGGAGATTTATCCGGCGCGGCCAGTGCGCATCGTCGTCCCTTATCCCGCCGGCATTGCGCCGGACATTGTCACGCGCCTGGTTGCTCAATCGCTGTCGGATAAGCTTGGGCAGCAATTCAACGTCGACAATCGCCCCGGCGGCGCCAGCAATATCGGCACCGAAATCGTCGTTCGCGCCCCGGCCGACGGCTATACGTTACTGACGGTGACGACGACCAACGCCATCAACACCTCGCTGTACAACAATCTTAGCTTCGATCTGCTGCGCGATATTGCGCCGGTCGCCGGCCTCGCGCGGCTGCCACTGGTCTTGATCGTGAATCCGGCCGTGCCGGCGAACACGCTTCCGGAGTTCATCGCCTATGCCAAGGCCAATCCCGGCAAGATCAATTATGCATCGGTCGGCAGCGGCGCCGCGACCAACGTGGCCGGCGAGCTATTCAAGGTGATGGCCGGCGTCAATCTGGTGAACGTGCCCTATCGCAGCAACTACATGCCCGACCTGCTCGGCGGGCAGGTGCAGGCGTCGTTTAGTCCGATGCCGCAATCGGTCGGCTATATCAGAGCGGGTAAGCTGCGGGCGCTCGCGGTGACGGGTGCTGCGCGCTCGGATGCGTTGCCGGACATCCCGCCGGCGGCCGAATTTGTCCCGGGCTACGTGGCCTATGTTTGGGACGCGATGGGCGCGCCCGCGAAGACGCCGCCGGACATCATCGACAAGCTCAATAAAGCGATCAATGCGGCGGTTGCCGATCCTGCGATGACGGCGCGGTATGCCGATCTTGGCGCCGAGCCTATGATCATGACCCCGGCCGAGTTCGGAAAATACCTGGCCGATGAAACGAAGAAGTGGGGCAACGTGGTCCGGCAGGCCAATATCAAGCCGGACTGATCGAACGCGAAGCATTGATTTACCTGCCTGCCAGGATCTGCTTCAGCCTTTGCGGCGTTACCGGCAGCTCGCGCACCGCGCCGGGGATGCCGATGGCGTCGTCGATCGCCGAGGCGATCGCCGCGCCAACACCGGTGATGCCGCTTTCGCCGGCGCCTTTGATGCCGAGCGGATTAAGCGGCGAGGCGTAGTCCTGGCGCAGCAAAACCTCGGGCGCCGTCGTCTCGTGGACGGCGGGGAGGAGATAGTCGGCGAAGGTGACGGCAAGCGGATCGCCGCGTTCGCTGTAAGTGAATTCCTCGAACAGCGCGCCGCCGAGGCCCTGGGCATAGCCGCCGACGATTTGGCCGTGCACCAGCGCCGGATTGATGGCGCGGCCGATGTCATAGGCGATGCAATAGCGCTCGACCGTGACGCCGCCGGTTTCGCGGTCGACGCGCACGACCGCGACGTGACTGCCATAGGGGTAGACCTGATGCTCGGTCGTGAACCAGCCTTCGGCGGCAAGGCCCGGCTCGCGGTCGCCCCGCGCTTTCGCCGTAGGGCTGAGATTTTGCGCGATCGTGCCGAGGCTGATCGAGGGACCGGCGTTACTGTCTTTGCGCACAATTTCGCCGTCGACGATGTCGAGCGCGCCGGGCGTCGTCTGCAACAATTCGGCTGCGACATCGAGCGCCTTGTTGCGCACGTTGAGCGCGGCGATATGCGTCGCCGACGCCGTCATGACCGTGGCGCGCGAAGCATGCGCCCCGATGCCGAAAGCGATGCGGTCGGTCTGACCGTGGATCACGCGGCAGCGCCGGTAGTCGACGCCGAGCGCGTCGGCGGCGACCTGCGCCATGACCGTCTCAAACCCCTGGCCGATCGAGGCGCCGCCGGTGACGATTTCGACCATGCCCGACGTGTCGATGGATATGTTCACGCCGTCAGTCGGGCCAAGCCCGCTTTTTTCGACGAACATCGCGACGCCGATGCCGACAGATTCGCCGGCGGCTTTGCGCGTTTTCACCTCGGCATTGAGCTTGTCCCAGCCGATCGTGGCGAACAGCTTGTCGAGGAGCCCGATATAGTCGCCGGTGTCGTATTGGATTTCCTCGCCCAAGGCTTCGAGCGGACGCGGGTAGGGCATTTCGTCGGCGGCAATTGCATTGCGCCGCCGGATCTCGATGCGGTCGATGCCGAGCTGTTGCGCGATCGCGTCGACCAGCCGTTCGCGCACGAAGGTCGTCTCGTAGCGGCCGGGCGCGCGATAGGTCGCCGCCGGCGTTTTGTTGGTGAGCCGGAAATGGCCGATCGCGCGGTAAGCCGGCACGCGATACGGTCCGGGCAATATGCCCGCCGTCATGTGCACGACACGCGCCGCGTGCGTGCGCACATAAGCGCCCTGATCGTGGAAATAGCGGTCGTCGATGGCGAGGATCACGCCGTTCCTATCGACCGCGGCGCGAATCTTGTGCAATTGCTGGCGCGAGTGATTGGCCGCGATCAGGTGCTCGCGCCGGTCTTCGATCCATTTCACCGGCCGGTTGAATTTCCTGGCGGCGACGCAGACCAGCACGTCCTCGGGATAGAGCTCGCCGCGGATGCCGAAGCCGCCGCCGACATGCGATTCGTGAACCTGGACCGAACTCAGCGGCAGCCCGAGCATGCGCGACAGCAGTTCCTGACTGCGGTGCGGTATCTTGGCGGCGCCGTGCAGCTCGAGAATGCCGCGCGCGGCGTCGTAGCGGCCGATGGCGCCGCGGGTTTCCAGCGGCACGCCGGAATGCCGGCCGATGGCGAGTTCGGCTTCGACGATGTGGGCGGCATCGCGGAATACCGCGTCGACGTCGCCATAGCCCTGGCGGATCAGCGCCGCTTCGCTCGAATGGCCCGGCGAATATTCGACCGGCGCCACTTGGGCGTCGAGCAGCACCGGCAGCTCTTCGATCGCCATCGCGACGAGATCGGCGGCGTCTTCCGCGATATACGAATCGACGGCAAACACCGCGGCAACCGGCTCGCCGACATAGCGCACGCGGCCTTTCGCCAGAACCGGCTGGCGATAAGGATCGAGCGCCGGGATGGAACCCTCGCGAAAATCGATCGGCGGCACGTCGGCAATGTCGGCTGCGGTCCATACCGCATAGACGCCGGAGAGCGCGCGCGCCGCCGCCGCGTCGATCGCCGCGATGCGGCCATGGGCATGCGCGGAGCGCACCACGCGCATGCAAAGCTGGTGCGGGAAATTAATGTCGCCGGCAAACTCCCCGCGCCCGGCGACCAGCGGCGGGTCCTCCAGCCGCTCGACCGATTGGCCGATCCACAGTTTTTTTGTTTCGGTATTCATTGTCAGCCGTCATTCCGGGGCCGAGCCAACGGGCCCGCGCGAAGTCGCGCGGCCCGATGACAGGCTCCGCGAGGAGCCCGGAATCCATAATCACTGTCGCAGTAGAACTGGCTCACACCTTCGAAAACCTTGCAATTCGTGGCTATGGATTCCGGGCTCGCGGGCTGCGCCCGCGTCCCGGAATGACGGGCAGAGCAGTTCATGCCGCCGCGCGTTCGAGCGCCCGGCGCGTCACGGCGAGGACGAGGTCGCGGCGGAATTCGGCGGTGGTGGTGTTGTCCTCCATCGGATCGATCGCGGCGGTCGCCGCAACGGCCGCGGCGCGAAACGCTGTGTCGCCGGGAATGGCGCCTTCGAGCGCGCGCTCGGCTTGCGCGATGCGCCGCGGATTGACCTCGGCGCCGCCGACCGCAAGCCGCGGCTGCACGATTTTGCCGCCGTCGAGGCGATAGAGGCCGAGCGCCATGGCCATGGCAAAATCGCCGGCACGGCGATTGAACTCGTAAAAGCCGCAAGCGGTGCTAGCGGCGAGGATCGGCAGGCGCGCCTCGACCAGAAGCTCATCGTCGGCGAGCGCCGTCGTCATGATGCCCTTGAAGAAATCGCGCGCCGCGATGACGCGCTCGCCGCGCACGCTTTTGGCCAAAACCTCGCCGTCGAGCGCCGCCAGAACGAGGCACCATTCGGAGGCCGGATCGGCATGCGCGAGAGAGCCACAGAAGGTGCCGCGGCTGCGGATCGGATAATGCGCGATGTGGCGCACCACATCGCTAAGCAATTTGCCGAGCGGTCCCGCGCAGACCGGCCGATGAAACGCGGCGTGGCGCACGCAAGCGCCGATGCAGAGTTTGCCGTCCGCGACCGTCAGACGATCGAGCGATGCAACGCCGTTGATGTCGACGAGGTGCGCGGGCTTAGCGAGCCGGAACGCCATGGTCGGCACCAGACTCTGGCCGCCGGCGAGCACGCGGCCATCGTCTGCGGCAACTGCGGCGAGAACGGCGACCGCCTCGTCGATCGTTTTCGGCGCGTGGTAGCGGAACGCCGCGGGCTTCATCTGGTTTCAACTTTGGGATTAGCGTATGTTTTTGAATTGATGCACAGATTTTGGCACAGTGTCAAAGTCCGATATCTCCCGCAGCACCTGCAAAGTCCGGCATGAAACCTCCCGCATTTTCCTATCACGATCCGCGCAACCTAGCCGACGTCGTTGGCCTCCTCGGCAGCCTCGACAACGCCAAATTGCTCGCCGGCGGGCAGTCGCTGATGCCAATGCTCAATATGCGCTACGTGCTGCCGGATCACGTCATCGATCTCAACCGGGTCGATGGGTTGGACTACATCCGCGAGACCGACGGCGCGCTCGAAATCGGCGCGATGACGCGCCAGCGCGACATCGAATTCTCCGACCTGGTGCGCCGACGCTGCCCGCTGATGCACGAGGCGATCGTGCAGGTCGGACATCGGCAGACCCGCAATCGCGGCACGCTCGGCGGTTCGCTGTGTCATCTCGATCCGGCGGCCGAATTGGTCGCGGTCGCCGCCGCGCTTGACGCCAAAGTCACGGTCGCCGGAAAGAACGGCGCGCGCAGCATCGATTTCGCCGCTTTCCCGGTCGCCTATATGACGCCGGCGCTCGAGCCCGACGAGCTTTTGACCGGCGCGAGTTTTCCGTGCTGGTCGAAGCGGCACGGTTACGCCTTCGCCGAGTTTTCCCGCCGGCACGGCGATTTCGCGATTGTTTCCGCGGCGGCTTTGATCGAGGAAGACGACAGCGGCAAGGTGACGCGCGCGGCGGTGACGCTCGGCGGCTTGGGCGCGGCGCCGGTGCGGGCGAGCGAAGTCGAGCGCGCGCTGATCGGCGAAAAAATCGAGGACAAAATGCTGCGCGAGATTTGCGAGCCTCTGCGCAAGCTCGACGCGGTGGACGATATCCACGCGCCCAGTGCCTATCGCCAACAACTGGCGACGGTGCTGCCGCGGCGCGCGCTCCTTAAGGCGCATGAGCGCGCCATTGAGCGCATTGCGGCGAAGGCGCGCGCATGAGCGAGAACATGAGTGAGAACATGAGCGAGACGCGAACCATCGCCGTCACCGTCAACGGCGCGCGCCGCGAAGCCACCGTGCCGGTGCGCCTGACGCTGGCGGACTTTCTGCGCCATCGGCTCGGGCTGACCGGCACCCATCTCGGCTGCGAGCACGGCGTCTGCGGCGCCTGCACCATCCTGTTCGACGGCTATTCGGCGCGGTCCTGCCTGATGCTCGCGGTGCAGGCCGACGGTCATGAGATCATGACCGTCGAAGGCATCGCGCCCGATGCCGAGACGCTGCATCCACTGCAACAGGCGTTCCGCGACAATCACGGCCTGCAATGCGGCTTCTGCACGCCGGGAATTTTAACGACGCTGATCGAGCTCTTGCGCGACAATCCGAACCCGACCGAAGCGGACATTCGCATCGGCATCTCCGGCAATCTGTGCCGCTGCACCGGCTACCACAACATCGTCGTCGCGGCGCTTGACGCGGCGAGGCGCTTGCGCGCGGACGACAGAGGACGGACGACGGAGGACGGATAATGTCGTTAAGGCTCGTCTTTACTTCATCTGTTCTCCGTCCTCCGTCGTCTGTCCTCTGATGCTGCGCTTCGACGACATCGGCAACCGGCTCAAGGCGTTTCGCCTCGGCTCCGGCCGCTCCGCGGAGGAGATCGCGCAAAAGCTCGGCATATCGCGCACCGCGCTCTACCGCTTCGAGAAGGGCGAAGTGGCGAAGATCGAGACGCTGGAGAAACTCGCGGAGCTTCTCGAAGTGTCGGTGCCGACGCTGCTCGGCGTCGGCGTCGAATACATCGCCTCCGCAGTCAGTTATTTCGAACGCATGCGGCAGATCGAGGAGACCGCCGAGCATATCATCGTGCTGGCCGGCCCGATCTCCTACGTGCTCGCCTCCGACGGCTTTGACCGCGCGCTCGGCGACGTCTTGCGCGAGTCGGTGCCGGAGGGGATCGCCAAGCGCGAGCGCGCGCTTAAGCAAATCGACGAATTGATGGACGTGCTGCGCCAGCGCAAAGAGAGCTACCGCCGCCGCCGTCCCGCGATCGTCAATTTGATCGCGGCTGCCGAAATGGAGCGCTTCATGCGCAACGGCCTCGTCGGCCGGCTCGATCTTCCCGAAAAAACCCGCCGCGAACGCCGCGCGCTCGCCCGCGCCGAGGCCGAGCATTTCACCGCGCTGATGGACAACGAGCCGATCGGCGTGCAGATCGGCATCGTGCGCGATACCCTGCCGCACACCAGCTTTCAGATTTTCCGCCAGCCCGACCGCAAGATTTTGGCGCTGAGCCCGTTCCGCCTCGGCGAGGAGCCGAATATCCGCACCGGCGTCGCCATGATCACCTCGGCCCCGGAAGCGCTCGCCTTGCACGAAACTATGGCGCGCGAGCTGTGGGCGAGCGCGCTCAAAGGCCCCGCTGCGGTGCGCTTCATGCGGGGGATGATGGAGAAGGTGGGCGGGTGAGCGCTATTGCTCACCGTTTCCCGGACGCGGTGCAGCACGAAGTGGCGCACCGCTGATCCGGGATCGTCGCAGACTCCGAGCGTGTGACGATCCCGGTTCTGCAGCGCATCACTCCGCTGACGCTACGTGCTGCGCTGCGCCCGGAAACGCAAAAACTAATTCCGTAATTCAGCAATCCGAATTGAATCCATTGGCCGCGAAAAAAGGGGGGTAAATTCGGGCTACCCGATTAAATAATTAAACCGCGATTTCCCTTGGCGCTGCCAGGCGAGGAGCGTCCAGTGCGCTCCAAAGCCGGCGCTGCGGCCGCGTGCCTCCTCCTCGATTTGACGGAGGATCGGGACGACGCGCTGGTGCATCAAATCTATCAGGTAGGCTCCGGCCCAAGCACGCACCCCGGGATCAGGGTGGTCGAGCAGCACGACGAGCGCCGCCCGGTTCGAGCCGTTCGTATCCAAGGTTTTGACGATGGCGTCCATGAGACGCACGACCTTGGTCTCGCCGTCCACCGTGTCGCGAAATTCGTCATGAAGCGTATCTGCAAGCCGGGCACCAAATTCAAAGCCGCGGATAAGCGATGCGGCGCGTTCGCCGTCCGCGACTGGATCGCGACGTTCGATAAGCGCCGTGATGGCCGCTAATCCATCAGCCTTGAGGCGATCGAACTCCTTCGCTATCTCGAATCCACGAAGCAGCGCCTTGCTCTACGCCACACGGTCCTCGGAATCGAGCGTCGGAGAAAAATCATCCCACCACGCGTCCAGTTTCTGTCCTAACTGTACGATCGATTCATCGATGTCCATGACAGCCTCCGGCTGGTCCGTGCGCGTAGATCATCTACTTTAGGATACGCAAATCCCTTAGGATTTTGAGCCCTTCGTCGCGTTGAACCTCGTAGGGCTGAGTTTGCAGCGAGCGGTAGGATGGGTTGAGCGCTTGCGAAACCCATCACTCCTCCTCGCCGCCCTATGATGGGTATCGCTTCGCTCCACCCATCCTACGGGCTAAGGCTGTCGCGAATATAGCGACTCTTGACACCCGTCCCCATTTCAGATACATTCCTTGGAATCAAATCTCGCCCTAAGGGACGTCGTCCGGGTGATGCCGGGCGGCAGGGGCGAGGACGGTACCCGCGGGCGAAGCCTCATCAGCTTCGCACTCGGGCGGTCCGGGCATCATGCCTGCCGGCACTATGACCGGCGTGCGGGGTGCGTCGCTGGAAGTGGGAAGGCCGTCGGCGGAGTGACCCCCGCCCCTTGGACGGTTTTGCCCACGAAGCCTGGCCCGGATCGCACCAAGGGACCACACACCCTTTGGCGAGAGCCGTGGTGGAACGCCGGCAGGCGAGCGCGCCCGAGAGCGGAAAGGGCGGCGCAAGCCGCTTTCTCCGTGGCGCGACCCGCGCGCCGTTTGCGTGCGGGGAGGTTGTGACCTGCGTTTGCCGGCGTTCCGCTTCCCTTTTTTATTTCGTCTGTAGGGTGGGCTGAGCGCAGCGAAGCCCACGCGGACGATGCTTCGGCGGTGTACAGCGTGGGCACGGCGCTCCGCACCTTTGCCCACCCTACGTCGCTACGGGCCGTTTGACATCGCTGTTTGACAACACTCGCGCGCTGGTCGCGCCGCGAGACCGGGATTGCTTTATCGGCGGCGCCCGATAGCCCGCTGTTATTCGGCGCAGGGCCGCCAATCGTTTGGCCCATGCCGCCGCTCTCTGCTATGTCAGGCGGCTCACTTCGCGCTGCACGAGCTGACGATAGAGTCCTTCGTGGCCGACGAGGTGATCTGGCGCGCCGTCCTGCGTGATCCGGCCGGTTTGCAGCACGACGATGCGATCGAAATTGCGCACCGTCGAAAGCCGATGCGCGATAGCGATCACCGTGCGCTGGCGCATCAGCCGGCCCAACGCCTCGCGAATCGCTTCCTCCGATTCGCTGTCGAGCGCGGAGGTGGCCTCGTCGAGCAGCAGCAACGGCGCGTTCTTGAGGAAGGCGCGCGCGATAGCGATGCGCTGGCGCTGCCCGCCCGAGAGTTTCACGCCCCGGTCGCCGACGACGGTCCGCATGCCAGCCTGCAGATCGTCGATGAAGTCGCATCGCGCCGAGAGCGCCGCTTCGATAACTTCGTCATCCGACGCGTCCGGCCGGCCATACCGGATATTGTCCATAACCGAGCGATGAAACATCGAGATGTCTTGCGGCACGACGCCGATCGATTCGCGCAGGCTCTCCTGCGTGACGCGCGCGATATCCTGGCCGTCGATCAGAATCCTGCCGAACTGCGGATCGTAGAAGCGCTGCAGCAGCGCGAACAATGTCGACTTGCCGCCGCCGGAATGGCCGACCAGACCGACGCGCTCGCCCGGCCTGAAGCTGAGACTGAAGTTCTCGAAAATTTGCTGCCCGTCGGCATAGCGGAAATCGACGTGCTCGAACTTCACACTGGCGCCGCGCCTGACCAACGGCGCCGCTTCGGGATGGTCGCGCAGTTCATGGGGCAACAGCAGCGTCGCGACCGCCTCCGCGAGACGGGCGACATGCTGCGTGATGTCGACGAGCGCCACCGCGAGATCGCGCGTCGCGTGCAGCACGGACAGTCCAAGCGTGCACACCAGCACGACGTCGCCCGTCGTCGCCGCGCCTTGCTGCCAGAGCATGACTGCCCAGGCGAGCAGACCGAGCGTCAATACGATCGTCGCCGCGGCATGAAGGATGCGGAGTTTCTCCAGATAGAACAGGCTGCGCCGTCGTGCGTCCATCTCGTGATTGACCGTCAAGTCGAAGCGGCGATGCTCGCGCAGGATACCGCCAAACGCCCGCACCAGCGGCATATTGTTCACGACGTCGACCATCTCGCCGTCCACGGCCGCCGCCTTACTGGCAAAGTCGTGATGCAGCGGGCGGCCGGCGGCCGCCAAGTGGAACATCAGCCACACCATGGCGCCCGCAACGACCGCGAGGCCGGCGGCCATCGGCAGGCTGATCGTGTACATCAAGGCGATCGCCGCGATCGTTGCCACGCATGGCGGCAGCACGTTCCAGACAAACATGTTCTCGGCCGTAAAGACTGCGTTCGAGGTGGCGGTCACGCGGCTGGTCAGCATGCCGGGCAATCGATCGGCGAAGTAGCCCGGCGAATGGCCCATCAGGTGCCGGAACAAATCGCGCCGCAGATCGCCGGTGACCCCGACGAACGAGGTATTGGCGATCCAGCTCGCGATGCGCCACAGCAGATTATCGGCGGCGATCAGCGAGCCGAGGACGCAAAACGCCATCCATACACCGCCAATGGCGCCGCTCGACAGCATATCGACCAGATACTTGACGCCGTATTGGGTGCCCACCGAACAGAAGACCGCTGCCAGCACCAGGGCGAGGATCATCGCATGGGATAGCGGCCGCAGCCGCACGTATCGGAAGATGAAGGCGAGCGGACGGGAGCTGTACCCACAAAGATCGGCCATGGGACTGTTCATTTCCGCTCCGCGAAGCTGCCGGCTTTCCCCCAAGGCTCATTTCGAGTCACAGCACCTTAAAATGAACGAGTTGGAACCTATAATGTTCCGCTGACCAGGGCCCGGAGCCGTGCGAGCGCTTCCAGCCGCATTTTCGCTCCCACGTCGCAGCGGACGAAAAGTTCCCTCAACCGCAAAAAATAAGTTCCCTGCAACATTTGAAATATTCGGCTGCTGCGACGTTGTCGGTAGTTGCCGGGGTGAAAAACATCAGCACAAATGAGGGTAGTTCGATGCATATTGCACAAATTGCGCCGCTGACCGAAGCCATCCCGCCCAAGCTTTATGGCGGAACCGAGCGGGTCGTGTCCTGGCTGACCGAGGAATTGATCGCGCTCGGCCACCAGGTGACGCTCTTTGCGAGCGGAGACTCGGTGACATCGGCCCGGCTTGAAGCGGGTTGGCCTCGCGCTTTGCGACTCGACGGCGGGGTACGCGATCCCAATGCGCTGCATATGGTGATGTTAGAGCGCGTGTACCAACGCGCCGCTGAATTCGACTTCCTCCACTTTCATCTCGACTACTATCCGTTCTCGCTGTTTTCACGCCAGTCCACGCCATTCGTGACGACATTGCATGGCCGGCTCGACTTGCCGGAGCATCAGCCCGTGTTCGACACATTCAGCTCAGTGCCGGTCGTGGCGATCTCCAATTCGCAGCGGCGGCCGCTGCCGCAGGCGAACTGGATACGCACGGTGCACCACGGTTTGCCCTCGCAGCTCTTGGTCCCAAAGCCCATCAAACCGAGTTATTTCGCGTTCCTCGGCCGCATCGCCCCGGAAAAGGGCATCGACCGCGCCATTCGCATCGCCCAGCATTGCGGCGTGCCGCTGAAGGTCGCCGCCAAAGTCGACAAAGCGGACCAAGACTATTTCCACGAGCGAATTCGGCCGATGATCAAGTCGGGCAACGTCGAGTATATCGGCGAGATCAACGACAACGACAAATCGGAATTCTTGAGCGGCGCGATCGCACTGCTGGTTCCGATCGACTGGCCCGAGCCGTTCGGACTCGTGATGATCGAAGCCATGGCCTGTGGCACGCCCGTCATCGCCTACAATCGCGGATCGGTGCCGGAGATAATTGACGAGGGTGTCACCGGATTTATCGTCGAGGACGAATCCGGCGCCATTGGCGCCGTCGACCGCCTGGGACACTTGTCCCGCGAAAAGATCCGGCGGCGTTTCGAGGAGCGCTTCACCGCGCGCCGCATGGCGCAGGACTATCTCAGCATCTACCGCAGCCTGAGCGATGCCGTTACGCCGCATCTGCGGCTGATCGCCGACGGCGCGCCGGCCTTGTAATTGTAGATGTGGACTGCGGGCGGCGCTCTTGGTGTCGGCGCCTCGCTACTCTGTCTTCTCCGTAGGACGGGTTTCCGGCATGAGGAACCACAGCACGACCAAGCCGACGAATGCAATCGCGGCCAAAGTCGCGAAGGCCGACGGGCTGCCGAAATGGTCGCTCATGTAGCCGGCGAGCGTTGAGCTGAGCGAAGCGCCGATCCCGGTGGAGGTTCCGAGGATTCCCAGGCCGAGGTTGAAATGGCCGGTGCCGCGCGTGAGATCGGCGACCACCAAGGGCACCATGACGCTAAAGACCGCTGCGGTCACCCCATCGAGGAGCTGCACGACGAGGAGTAGCGAAGGATTGGTGACCGAGGCAAACAGAATGCCGCGAATAGGCAGTGACGCGAACCCAATCAGCAGCAACGGACGTCGTCCCCAGCTTTGCGCCTGCATCCCGACCCATGGCGCCAAAGCCGCGACGAGTAGTTGCGGCACGACGATACAAGCGGCGATGATAAGCGTCGCCCACTGCGCCGACCGCATGGTGACGACGCTGCCCATCAACGGCAGCATGGCCGCATTGGCAAGGTGAAACAGCAGAAGACAGCCGGCGAAGATGAGCAGCGGCCGATTGTGCAACAGCGCGCCCGCTTTGATCGGATGCTGATTAACGTTTGGTTTGTCGATACGCCGTCGCGGCGGCGCACCATGCGCTCGCTCGGGATCGATCTCGGCCGCGGATATCGACCGCAGCGCTATGAGCGCGGGCACGAGCAAAAGGACGGTGACGATGAAAACAGCGCGGGCGGAAAGGAAATAACCGCAGGCGCCCATCGCGGCCGCCGCCAAGCCGTTACCGACCGCGGCATAGCGCGCGTTGCGTCCAAGCCGTTCGCCGATCGCGGCGTGCCCGACCAAGCCGAGGCTGATCGCGACCATGGCCGGGCCGAGCACGCAACTTGCAAGCGCATGCAGCACCGATCCCGCCAATACCACCGGAAAAACGGGTAGCGCCGCATAGATCAAGGCGCTTACGCAGATGGCCACGATAGCAATACCGGCGACGAAGCGCTCCGATCGGACCGCATCGACCAGCGCTCCGCCCGGCATTTGGCCAAGCAAGGAGGCGAAGCCGGCGACCGACAGGACGAGCCCGATGTCGACCTGCGTCCATCGCTGCGTCGTGAGATAGACAGAGACGAACGGCCCGAAGCCGGTCTGCACATCGGCGACAAAGAAAATGAACCAATCGAGCCCGCGCAGACTGCGCCGCGACGGAGGCAGCGGCGGCTCGGTCCCCTCCGGCAGTTCGACGGGCGGCGGCGCGGACTCGGTATCGATCACGCCGTGCGGATCCGGCGTGTAGCGTAAGCGCAGTGACGGATTTCCGGGTAACATGCGTCTCCAGCGCGATTGTCTAGAGTTTGAGCTGAATCATTTCCGAGAGACGGCAACAGCTTTTCTGGATCATGCTCTATTCAAACGGCAGCGGCTCGAGCTTGCCGAGCGCATCTAGGACAATGACGGGCTTGCCCTCCTGGTATTCGGGAGCTGCCTTGACCTGGTCGGGAGTGAGTTCAAGCGTGATCCACCCGCCGGGCTGGCCGGGAGCGGCAAAATGCAGCGCGTTCCAGTCTACCGCGATCTTGCGGCTGCCGACGCCAAGGAACCCGCCGAAATCGATGATCGCGGCAGGCACCTTGCCGCTGCGGTCGACGATCACGTCCACGATCCGGCCCATATTCGCGTCGTCGGCGCTGCGCACCTCGCGTCCGAGGATGCCCTCGACTTCGTGGTCGTTGAGGATGGTCACCGCAGGAGAACCCGCGGGCGTTGCCGCCGGATTGTCCGCCGGTTGCTGAGTCTGTCCCGGTGGCGGTCCGTTCTCGGATAAAGCGACGTCGATCGCGACGCCGAGTGTCAAAAATATGACTGCCGCCACCGCCGCGACCGTCCCCACTACTGTTGGATTCTCGCCGCGCATCCTCGCTCCAGCAATGCCGATGGAACCCACACCACTAAGCCCACCAAGTGCTTAAGCCCACCAAGTGCTGCTGGTTCCACGCCATGCGGAGGTCGGTATGGCAGGTATCGCCACGCCGGATGGCTGCCCGCGAAAAATCGATGCAATCAGGAGGAAAAAACGATCGAAACCTGAATATCGCCGCTGATCCGCGGCGTATCGAGCAAAACCGTGTCGTTAGAGCGGCGTACTCTGAGATCGACGCTCGATGAACCGAGCCGTAGATCGCGCAACATCACCTCGTCCAGAAATTCCGGCAGGCACGGATTGCGGAGCCGGATTTCGCCCTTGGAGAGGTCGAATTCCAGGCCGAGCGAGGCTTCGAGCAGTGTGAACGGGGTCGCACTGGCCCACGCTTGCGGCGAGCACGCGACCGGATAGAGCGTCGGGCCCTGGCCGCGGTGGCGCCGGAAACCGCAGAACACCTCCGGCAGCCGGCGGTGGTCCATATACGTGGCGGCATTGAACAGACCCGTAAACAGCGTTTCGATCGAGCGCTTGCGCTGGTAACGAGCCAGCCCAAGCGCGATCAGCGCGTTGTCGTGAGGCCAGACCGAACCGTTGTGATACGACATCGGATTAAAGCGCGCCTCACCTCGCGCCACCGTGCGGATGCCCCAGCCGGAGTAGAAGCGCGGCTGCAAAAGTTCCTTGGCGATGCGCGCCGCCCGATCGGGAGCGGCAATGCCGGTGAACAGCACCTGCCCGGCATTCGACGTGCGCACTTGGCAGGGCCTTTTCGCGCCGTCAAGCGCAAGTGCATAGGTCTCGATCTCCGGGCACCAGAACGCGGCCTCGAAACGCTCGGCGAGACGGCTTGCTTCGGCGTCGAGTTTACGCGCCGCGGCGTCGCGTCCAAGCCGCCGCGCGCAACGCGCCGCCATTCGCTTGGCGGCGTAGACATAACCTTGCACCTCGACCAGCGCGATCGCGCCCTCGGCCAGGCGTCCGTCGGCGTGAAAGATCGCGTCATGGGAATCCTTCCAACCTTGGTTGGCGAGCCCCTGATCGGTCGCGCACTTGTACTCAATGAAGCCATCACCATCCGGATCGCCGGGCCCGTCGATCCAACCCAAAGCGGCCTCGATGGCCGGCCATAATTCGACGATTGTCTCGGTGTCGCCGGTGCGTTCCGCATAGAGCCCGGCGAGTAGAACGAAGAGCGGCGTCGAATCGACGCTGCCGTAGTACAGTCCGAATGGCACTTCGCGGAGCGCCGCCATCTCGCCGCCACGCATTTCGTGAAGGATCTTTCCCGGCTGGGCGTCGGCGAGCGGATCCGTGGTCTTGGCCTGATACGCAGCCAATCGGCGCAACACGCCTCGCGCCACTTCGGGACTCCACCACAGCATCTGCAAAGCCGTAATGAGGCCGTCGCGGCCGAACGTCGTCGAGTACCAGGGGATGCCGGCATAGGGATAGCGGCCCTGCGGCGTCTCCGTCATCAGCATCGCGAGGTCCGCGGCCGAGCGGCACAATATTTCGTTGAAACGCTCATTCGACGTTTCGACCGATGTTCGCTCGCGCGTCGACTCCCGCATTTCACGGCGTGCCGCGGCGAGACCACGCAGGAACGGCAGCGGACGCGAGTCCGTTCGCTCGCAGCTCACGGCCAAAAAGATCGGCCGCATTTCTCCGGGTGCGAGATGCAGATCGTAGACAGCGGCGTCGGTTGCAAGCTGATCCGGCCGCGGATCGAAGTTCAGTGCGGTGCGCCGTATCTTTGCGTCCAAACCGCGATAGACCAACAGCACTCGATCATCGCCGTGAATCTTCGCCGTCGCGGTGCCACGCCGTTCACGGTGCGATCCTCGCACCTCGAAAATATCGGCAAAATCATTCGCGAACAGGATCGACAGGCGCAGGTCGATCGCGCGGTCGCCGTAATTGCGCACCCCGAGCCGCTGATACGCCGTGTCGCGCCACAGGAAGATCGTGCGCAGAATGTGGACTCTGTCCTTCTCCAAGACGAGGCACTGGCCGTCCATCAGATCCGGATTGGTCAGATCGACGGAGAACGCCGAATTGTCGTCGCGCAGATTGGAGCCGAGCAACAGCGGCGGCGTCTCGTTCACCAACAATTCGAGGCGCGAGAGATGCCGCGTGTCCATGTGGAACAGGCCGGAGGAGCCATCGGATGACGTCCCGACGTCGCCACGGCCGTCGAGCACCACGAAGGTATCGCCGTATTTGAGCGCGCGTGGCGGCCGTGCGGGCTGCGTGGCGGTGATGGTGAAAGACGGCTCGGAAGCGGTCTCGGCCGAAAGCGCCGGCGCGGCGATCTCTGCGGCAATCTTCACGGCGGTTTTGGGGGTCATTGCGTTTCGCTTAGCCGCCGCCACCATCGGTGTTGTGGCTCACGCTGTGGCGCTGCCGTGAATAATATCGACAACGCGCGTTTTGATCGGGGCGGCGACCACCCCATCGCATTCCACCATGGCGTATTTAAGGAACCAGATCGGGCCGGTCATGCAATGCTCCATATGAAGGGTAGACGTGAAGACCCTTCACAAGCGAACGCGCGACGGCCCTAATAGGTTCATTCGGATCGCCTCAGTTCGGCGTCCTAATGCCGCCGTTGCTGATCGCCATGACAGCCGATTGCGCCTTGTAAAGCGCGCCGGCCGCGCAGCCGTAACAGTCGCCGCCGCTGGCGCGGCGCTCCCACTCGGTAAAATGCAAGACCCTAGTCGACCCTCAGAACGGTCTGCTTTCTTTCGATTTTGCAGGCCGGACAGCCATAGACAATCTCGTCATGCAGCGCCGATTGCGTTGCGGGCGTAATCGTCTTGAGCTTCATTGGCGCATCACAGCGTAAACAGATTACGGGCATATGGAAGTCGCGCATTTTTTGAGGTTCGTTTCGACGTTCATCCTGGAGTGACATTGCAGCCTCCGTGAATTCCGCGTCTTTTTCTGTACCGACCTAACTGCATGGTGCGTTCGCAATGAAAGGGAGTCTGTATAAAATTGACCAGCCGGTTCCCTAAGCTTCAAACTGAGGCATTAGTCCCGTGACCGCGCCGCTTGCATTCGTCCATTAAACGGATATCAAGCGTGCAAATGGACTTAGAAACCTCCGGACTCGATATGGAGCTTGCGGAACCCTCGCTCGTTCCTGATCTGCGCAAATGCGCGATCCTGCTCGACATCGACGGCACTATTCTCGATATCGCGTCGTCGCCGCAACAGGTCTGGGTGCCGCCGGAGCTGCGGCATACTCTTGCACGTCTCGACCAGCTGACTGGCGGCGCGTTGGCGTTGGTCAGCGGCCGGCCGCTCGCCGACATCGATCTCATATTTTCTCCTTTGCAGCTCGCCGCGATCGGCGGCCACGGCGCGGAACTCCGCGCGGTCGCGGGCGCCGAGCCGCGGGCGTGCGCGGCGCCGCTGAGCGCCGCTTTGAAGCTTAGACTTGCGCGCATTACTGAAATCGGGCCCGGCATAATCGCCGAGGACAAGGGCTATTCGCTCGCGCTTCACTATCGTCTCGCGCCCGAAAAGGGCGAGGAATTGCGTGCGGCGATCGCTGAAATCTGCGCGGCCGTTCCGCAAGGGACGATCGAGATCCTGCCGGGCAAGCTGGTGGTGGAGATCAAGCCGGCCGGCGTGAACAAGGCAAATGCGGTGTGCGACCTGATGCGTTATCCGCCGTTCGCCGGCCGCAATCCGATCTTCATCGGCGACGACACGACGGACGTCCCGGTATTCGGCATCATTTCAAGATTCGGCGGCCTTGGCTTTTCCGTCGGCCGGATTGTTGCCGACGTCAGCGGGCATTTCGACAAGCCTGAAACCGTACGCTCGTGGCTCGCGCGCATCGCCGCGGACAGCGAAAGTGCGGCAGGATGATAGATCACGGGCTTGATCTTGCGGTGATCGGTAACGGCCGAACGGCGGCATTGGTCGATCCATGCGCGCGGATCGTTTGGTGGTGTTTTCCGCGGTTCGACAGCGACCCAATCTTCAGCCGCCTGCTGTCGGGGAAGGAGGAGAAGGGCTTCACCGACGTCGTGCTCGATGACATGGTGGAGTTTCAATCCGAATATGTGCGCAATACCGCGATCGTATCCACCGTGCTCACGGATCGGCAGGGCGGCAAGGTGCGCATCACCGATTGTGTCCCGCGCTTTCGCCAGTTCGGCCGAGTCTTCCGGCCGCCACAAGTGTACCGGTTCGTCGAGCCCGTCGCCGGGCTGCCCCGTATCACGATCAGGATGCGGCCGACCTGCGATTATGGAAAGCCTCTGCCGCACCGCTCGCTCGGCAGCAACCATATCCGCTATTCCGACGACAGCACCGTGATCCGGCTCACGACCGACACGCCGCTCTCTCTGATCGACGGCGAGTCGTCCTTCGTTCTCTCGCGCCCGCTACATCTGGTGTTCGGTCCGGACGAACCCTTCTCCGGCGACTTGCAGAGGACATGCCGGGAATTTATCGAATCCACGCATGATTATTGGGTGGAATGGGTACGCCGTCTGTCGATCTCGTACGATTGGCAGGAGGCCATCATTCGCGCCGCCATCACGCTCAAGCTCAGCAATTTCGACGAGACGGGCGCCGTCATCGCTGCGCACACCACCTCAATCCCGGAGTCGCCGTCCTCCGGACGGACCTGGGACTACCGCTATTGCTGGCTGCGAGACGCCTATTTCGTCGTCCAGGCGCTCAACCGCATCGGCGCAACGCGCACCATGGAGGAGTTCATCTCGTTCACGCTCTCGATCGCATCGAAGCCGGACCAGGAGCTGCGTCCGGTCTATAGCGTGGTGCCGACGACCTCAATCGAAGAGCGTATCGCGCCTAACCTCGAAGGCTATCGCGGCGACGGCCCGGTGCGGATCGGCAATGCCGCGGTCAATCAGGTGCAGCACGACGCCTATGGGAGCGTGATCCTCGCCGCCATGCCGATGTTCTTCGACCGCCGTCTGCCTCGGCCGGGCGACCAGGGATTGTTTCATCTGCTCGAATTGCTCGGCGCCCGCGGCGCCGCGAAGGCATTCGAGCCCGATGCCGGCATCTGGGAATATCGTGGACGCCAGCGCGTCCACACCCATTCGGCCGCGATGTGCTGGGCCGGCTGTCAGCGGCTTTCCGCGATCGCAATGCGGCTCGGCCTGGACGGGCGCGCGAAACATTGGAATTCGATCGCCGAGCCGATCCATGCCAAGTTGCTCGAGGGCGCCTGGAACCAGAAGCGTGGCGCCTTCACTGCGGCGTTCGGATCGGACGACCTCGACGCCAGCGTCCTTCTGCTCGCCGACCTCGGCGTCGTCGAGGTCGGCGATCCGCGTTTCGTCTCCACCGTCGCTACCATGGAACGCGAGCTGGTGCGCGAAAAGCATGTCATGCGCTATGCCAGCGCAGACGACTTCGGCATGCCGGTGACGGCGTTCCTGATCTGCAGGTTCTGGCTGATTGACGCGTTGTGGTCGCTCGGGCGGCGCGAAGCGGCGCTCGACCTGTTCACCGATGCGCTCCAACATCGCAATCGCTATGGTCTGCTCTCCGAAGACGTCGATCTGCAAACCGGCGCGCTGTGGGGCAATTTTCCACAGACCTATTCGATGGCCGGGCTCATTCTCTCCGCGATGCGGCTGTCGCGAAGCTGGGAAGACCGCTATTGGCGCGGATGATACCGGCGGCACGTAATTGTGACCGTCATCCTTGATCTGCACACCATAGGCGGACTGCCACGGATGGACGCTCGGGGCGGTCCACGATAGGCCCCTGTGCAATGAATAATCGGAGCATGCGCGGCCCCGTGCGCCGCACAGGTGACGAACACCGGAAAGTAAAAAATTTTTCTATTGGAACCGATCGGTACCTGGCGACGTTACACTATTTCGCTGTGCAGGATAAACGCTCCATCACCCCACGATCCACCATGGCAGCTCTCGGACACAGGCGATGGGCTATTGCCGAAGGATACATTCCTTCGCAGAGCTCGTTTTCGGATCCCGCCTTGGTGTCGCATGAGACCGCCTGCATTCTCAATGCCGGCGACGAGGCGGCGCACATTCGCATCACCGTCTTTTTCACCGACCGTGAGCCGGTCGGGCCCTATCGTGTCACGGTCGCGGCGGGTCGCACGCTGCATCTGCGCTTCAATGATCTCACGGAGCCTCAATCGATCCCACGCGACACCGACTATGCGTCCGTGTTCGAATCCGATGTGCCGATCATCGTGCAGCACACGCGACTCGACTCGCGTCACGCCGAAGTCAGCCTGCTCTCGACAATCGCCTATGCGGCAGCTTGATGCCGCGCACGCCGCGGCCCCGGAGCTCCAATAAGACGATTCGCGCAATTGGCTTGCGAAAAACCGTCCTGCTTTCCGGTAGTTACGCTGCACTGCATCGCAAATGGGAACAAAACGCGGCCGGGCGGGTTAACGAAGCGACGCAGTAGGGGGTTTCCAGTGACCGTCATCGTCGTTTCCAACCGCGTCGCGCGTGTAAAACCCGATGAACCGGTTGCCGGAGGGTTGGCGGCAGCACTGTTGTCGATGGTCACAGATTCGGGAGCGATCTGGGTCGGCTCGAGCGGCCAGATCGGCGATCAAACGCAAACGCGAGATTCTTTCGCCAAGATCGAGGCGCTGGGCGCCGGCGCTCTCGCGACCGTCGACATGCCGGCGAAACATTATCACGGCTATTACGAGGGCTTCGCCAACTCGGCGCTATGGCCGGCGCTGCACTCGCGCCCTGATCTCATCAGCGTCACCGCCGACGACTACACGTCTTATCGCGAAGTCAACGCCTTCATGGCCCGCATGCTGCTGCGCTTCAACGGACCGGAGGCGGTGTTCTGGATCCATGATTATCACTTCTTGACGTTGGGCATGGAGTTGCGCCGGCTAAACATCGGTCGCCCGATCGGTTTCTTTCTGCACACGCCGTGGGCGGATCGCCGCACCCTGGCCGCGGTGCCGCATCATGCCGATCTCGTCGAGGCAATGCTCGCCTACGATTTAATCGGCTTCCAGACCGTCGAGGACCGGCAGAATTTTGAAGACTATCTCCAGATCGAGCTGGGCCTCAACATAGTCGACGGAACGGTAGCGTCGGATTGGGGATTGACTCAACTCGCCACCTTCCCAATCGGGATCGATGTTGAAGAATTTGCTGCCCGAGCGACCGAGTCGATCGCACTGCCGGAAGTCGCGCGCCTGCGCGCGAGCATGCAGGGCGCCAAGCTCGTTCTCGGCGTCGACCGGTTGGATTACTCAAAGGGCATAGCCAACAGGATGCGCGCCTTCGACCGCGTGTTGGAGACCGAACCAGGCTTGAAACGCCGCGTGTCGCTGTTGCAAGTCGCCGTCCCATCGCGCGGCAACATTCGCGCCTACCGTGAACTTAAGGCCGAGCTCGGCGCCTTGGTCGGCGAGATCAACGGTCGCCGCGGTGAAGCCGACTGGACCCCCATCCGTTACCTGAACAGAGGCTTTTCGCAGCCTATTCTCGCGGGCTTCTACCGCGCGGCCCAAGTCGGCTTGGTCACCCCACTCCATGACGGCATGAATCTGGTCGCCAAGGAATATGTGGCCGCGCAAAATTCGTTCGATCCGGGCGTGCTGGTACTGTCTTCATTCGCCGGCGCGGCGAAGGAGCTCGGCGAGGCCGCCCTTCTGGTCAATCCTCACGACATAGACGCCATGGCGCGGCAAATCGCGGTTGCCCTTGCCATGAGCCTCGAAGAGCGGCGCGAGCGTTGGCAGACGATGGTGTGCAGGCTCAGAGCATCTTCTGTCCAACATTGGTTCTCTGATTTCCTGCGCACGCTTTCGGCGGTGCGACGTGCGCCGTTGCGGGCGGCGACGAGACCGATCGTGCTCGACATCGGCCGCCAAAGCAGAGCGGCGCGCAGCCGATGATGTGGACGCCTGCATAATCCCGCATTTCAGTGACCGAGAGCACAGAAAAATCGGTCACCGCAATCGCATCTTCCCCAGCAGATCGGACGACAGCGTGGCAGGTATCGGCGACTCCCTACGGGTTACCCGCCACGGACGGATGATCTCAGAGATGTTTGCTCGGGTGGCTGGGCGCGTTCGGCCATGTTCAGCGCCGACAAAATTTGGGCCACGATCTCGCGCGGCCGCGGCTTGATCGAGACGATGACGGGATTTTCGTGCGGGCCCGGTTCCTCCAGCGCTTCAAATTGGCTGTGAAGCAAGCTTCGCGGCATGAAATGCTCATGGCGGGTGGCGATACGGCGTGCGATCAGCGTCTCGTCACCCTTGAGGTAGACCAGACGGACGTCGGGGCGATCGCCGATCAGAACATCGCGGTAGCGCCGCTTCAGCGCGGAACATGCGACGACGTCATGTCCGCCGGAGCAACGCGTCTTGTCGATCCAGGCGGCGACCGCATTCAGCCAGGGCCGCCGATCCTCATCGGTGAGCGGAATACCGCTGTGCATCTTGTCGACGTTGGCGGCCGGGTGGAACCAATCGGCGTCCTCGAACTCCCACCGCAGATGCAATGCGAGGAGTGCGCCAACGGTCGACTTCCCGCATCCCGAAACGCCCATCACGATCACCACTCTGGGAGCAGGCGGTGACGTGTCTTCCGTTGGTGGAATTTGCACGGACATCAATCTGCTCCTGCTGGCGCGGCGGCGCGATCCATAAACCAATGCAGACGCCCGACCGGGTGAACCACGGCTGCGGGAAGCGTCCGATCACGCGCCTGCGCGCGGGCGACAACCCCCCGCTTTTCTTTCCCCGTCACCAGGAACGCCATCTCGCGGCTGCTGTCGAGCACCGGGTAGGTCAGTGTGATGCGCGCCTCGGCTTTTGCGCCAATGACAGCGACCGCCCATCGTCTCGTCTCTTGCAGCGTCGGCTGCCCGGGAAACAACGAGGCGGTGTGTCCGTCTTCGCCGATTCCAAGTAGCGTCACGTCGAACAGCGGCCGGCCGGGCGCAAGCTTATCGGCGCCATAGAAACGCTTCAGCGTCGCCTCGTATGCGCTGGCGGCTTCGTTCGGCGACAAGCCCTCCGTCGGCACCGCATGAATATTCTCGTCGGGAACAGGAACTCGCGAAAGGAGGGCGTCGCGCGCCATCCGATAATTACTGTCGCGATCGTCGTGCGGCACGAACCGTTCGTCACCCCAGAACCAGTGCGTACGGCTCCATGGAAAGCGCGACGCAATTGCTGGATCGGCAAGACGCTCATACAAACGCCGGGGGGTCGAACCGCCCGACAGGCACACCGCGAAGGCGCGGTCGCTCGCCTGCGCGAGACCGCACAGCCATTCGGCGACATCGTGCGCGAGCGTTTCGGCGCTCGCGAAAGTCCGGTTCTCGGTAACGGCGTCCCTCATGACGCCCTCGGCAGAACCGAGTTGGCGCGGGGTAAGATGAAACGCTCGATCGCCTTGGCGAAACCTTCGTTGTCATAGGAGTCGGTCACCAGATGGGCCTGAGCCTGCACCTGCGGGCTGGCATTGCCCATCGCGATGCTCAGCCCGCTGTTGCGAAACATCAGCACGTCGTTCGGCATGTCACCGATCGTGGCGATCTCGCTCGTCGGGATCGAAAGGAGTTTTGACAGCGTTGTGACGACGGTTCCCTTGTTGGCATCCGGGTGGGTGACGTCGAGATAGTAGGGTTGCGAACGGGCCGCCGACGCTTTGCCGCCGAGCGCGTCCTGGGCATCCTTCTCGCAGCGCGCGACCAGGTCAAGATCGTCGCTCACGCCGACGATCTTGATCGCGCGGCCAAGCACGTCTTCGAAATTCTCGACGACGGTCGGGGCAAACTTGACGGTCCATTGCTCCCGCGCGACATGAGGCGCGTTGGGATCACGAACAAGCCAGTCCTTGCCGCTGTAGAACCATGCATCCATCTTGTTCCGGAGGATGACCTCCAGCGCGCGCTTTGCGGCGTCGGCGGCAAGAACGTGCTCTGCCATGATGGTCATGTCGGGCATGACGAAGATTCCGCCGTTGAACCCGGCGACCGGAGTTCGCAGAGCCAACGGATCAATCAGCATCGCCATGCCGCGCGGCGGACGGCCGCTGGTGATCGCGAAGGCGATGCTGGCGGTTTGTAGAGACTTCACGGCGGCTCGCGCGCGCGGCGTCAGCACTTTCTCCGCAGTGACGAGCGTGCCGTCGACGTCGGCCAGGACAAGCGAGATTTTCGATGCGGCGCGAACGGGTTCTACCATGCGCGATCTCCTGCTTTCGCCGGCTCCGCCCGCGCACGCGAACGGCGGTCGCCGAGGATGAACCGCTCGATCGCCTTGGCGAAGCCATCGTCGCGATTGCTGTCTGTCACGAAATCAGCTTTTCGCTGCACCTTCGGACTGGCATTACCCATGGCGATACTGAGACCAGCTCGCTCGAACATCGCGACGTCGTTGCCGCCGTCGCCAATGACTGCGATTTCCGCCAACGGAATTCCCAACAGCTTCGCGATCTCCGCTAGTGCGGCGCCCTTGTTGGCGAGCGGGTGGGTGATGTCGAGGTAGTAGGGCTGCGAACGCGCGACGAAAGCGCCATCGCCCAGCGCGGCCCGTACATCGCGCTCGCACTGTTCGAGAACACCGAAATCCTTGCTGACACCGACGATCTTGGCGGTGACATCGAGGGCAGCGCCGAATTCGTCGACGGTTGTCGGCTGGAACCCGACCGTGCGCTGCTCGAGCGGGACATAAGGCCCGTCGGAATCGCGCACCAGCCAGTCCTGGCCGCTGAAGAGCCAGACCTGTACCCCGCGGGCATCAAGCGTATCGACCGCGCGCCGAGCCACCTGAGACGACAGCAGATGTTCGGTGACCACCGCAAGATCTGGCGTCGCTATGACCCCGCCATTGAAGCCGGCCACCGGCGTCGTGATCTCCAGGGGAGCGAGCAGCATGCGCAAGCCACGGGGCGGCCGGCTGCTGATAATCGAAAAAATGGTTCCGCTTGCGCGCAGCTCTGCCGCAGCCGCCTGGGCGCGCGCGGTCAACACCTTGTCATCAGTGACCAACGTGCCATCGACATCCGAAATCACGGCCGAACATTTGAATGGCAGCAGGCTCGCGCGACTCATGACGATTGCCCGTCGCCATCGCCACCGACACGCCGCCAGCTTCGGCCGTCTCGCGCTAAAAGCGCGTCCGCTTCGGTCGGCCCTGAGCTTCCAGCTGGATAGATCGGCAGATCTGCCGAATTCTTCGCCCAAGCGTCGAGCACCGGTTGCACGATGCGCCAAGTCTGCTCCACCATGTCGGCGCGCATGAATAATGTCGGGTCGCCGATCATGACGTCATAGAGCAACGTCTCGTATCCGACATTTGGTTCTTTGGGGAACCAGTCGTCATAGTGGAAATCCATCTTCACGGCGGCGAGGTCCACCACCGGCCCAGGGCGCTTGACCTCGAACTGCAGGGAGATTCCCTCGTCCGGCGCGATACGCAGCACCAGCCAGTTGGGCCGCAAAGTGTCGACGGGTGTGTCCTGGAACGCCGTGTAGGGCGCCTGCTTGAAGCGGATCGCGATCTCGGTATTCCGTTCCGATAAGTGCTTGCCGGTGCGCAGGTAAAACGGCACGCCGGCCCAGCGCCAGTTGTTGATCTCGAGTTGCATGGCAACATAGGTCTCGATGTTCGAATTTGGCGCCACATTGGGCTCTTGCCGATAGGCTTTCACCTTTTTGCCCAGCACTGTGCCGGCGCCGTACTGGCCACGCACTGCCGCCGCCGGTTTGACGGCGGCCATCGCGGCTAACAGTTCGACTTTCTTCGAACGGATTGCGGCGGCGTCGAAGCCGGTGGGCGGCTCCATGGCCACCATCGAGAGCAACGTGAACAAGTGATTGGGCACCATGTCGCGCAACGCGCCGGTCGCCTCGTAGAAACTGCCGCGCTCCTCGACGCCGACCGTCTCCGCCGCGGTGATCTGCACATGATCGATCCGGTCGCGGTTCCAGATCGGTTCGAATAGTCCATTGGCGAAACGGAACGCCATGATGCTCTGGACCGCGTCCTTGCCGAGAAAGTGGTCGATCCGGAAGATCTGGTCCTCTTGCACCGTGCGCTGGATGAAGGCGTTCAGTTTCCGCGCCGAATCCAGGCTATGGCCGAACGGCTTCTCGACCACCACGCGACGCCAGAATCGACGCTTCCCGTTCTCGTCCGTTTCCTGATCGGTGAGCTTCGCCTTGCCGAGCTGCTCGACTGCGGAGGCAAAGAGCCGATCCGCGACCGCGAGATAGAAGATGGCGTTGCCCTTGGTGCCGTGGACCTTGTCAGCATCCGCAAGTGCGCCGCGAAGCTTGTCGTATAGCTCCGGCTTGGCCAGATCGCCCCGGACATACACCATTTTCTCCGCGAGCCGCTGCCACGCGGCCTCGTCGATGTGGTCGACATTAAATTCCGTAGTAGCGTTGCCGACAAAGCTCTTTAGCGTGTCGTAAAGCTCGTCACGCCAGCTATCCGCGCTTCCCTCCGCGCGGGCCACGCCGATCAACGCGAAATTCTCCGGCAGCATCTTGGTGTGGGAGAGGTTGTACAATGCCGGCATCACTAGGCGTTTGGTCAGGTCGCCGGTGGCGCCAAATATCACCATGGCGCAGGGATCGGCCGGCTTGGGCTGGCGCCGCGGCGGGGTTGCTATCATCTGCGCAGCCTGCGGCATTCGTGTCGTGCGGTCGTCCATGGTACTACTCGGCGGCTTGCGGTACTGGCGAATGACCCTGCGAATCCTTCGGCTTTGGTGCAGGGTCGATCGGCTCTTGCCCCTCGACGTGCCCACCGAAGCCGTAGCGCATCGCCGAGAGCACTTTTTCGCCGAAAGTGTGCTCCTGCCGCGAGCGGAAACGGGCGTAGAGCGCCGAGGTGATCACATCCGCCGGGACCGATTCCTCGACCGCAGCCTCGACCGTCCAGCGGCCTTCACCCGAATCCTGGACGTAGCCGGAGAAACCCTTCAATTGCGGATCCTTCGCCAGCGCGGCGGCGCCGAGATCGAGCAGCCACGATGAGATGACGCTGCCGCGCCGCCAAACCTCGGCGATATCCGGCAAGTTCAACGTGAAGCGTTTGTCCTCGGCAAGATCCTTCGAGTCCTTGTTGCGCAGGATGTCGAAGCCCTCGGCATAGGCCTGCATCATTCCGTACTCGATGCCGTTATGCACCATCTTGACGAAGTGCCCGGCGCCGGACGGACCGGCGTGAATGTAGCCGCGTTCGGGGCGGGAATCGCCTTTCTCGCGTCCCGGTGTGCGCGGGATATTGCCGAGCCCCGGAGCGAGCGCCGAGAAGATCGGATCGAGGTGATCCACGGCGCTCTTCGGCCCGCCAATCATCATGCAATAGCCGCGCTCGATACCCCAGACGCCGCCGGAGGTGCCGCAGTCGACGTAGCGAATTCCTTTCTCGGCCAGTTTTTTGGCGCGACGGATGTCGTCCTTGTAGAACGAATTGCCGCCATCGATGATGATGTCGTCGCGCTCCAGCAGGCCACTGAGACTTTCGACCGTTTCTTCGGTGACCTGGCCGGCGGGCAACATCAGCCAGATCGCACGCGGCTTTTTTCCAAGCATCTTCACCAAATCCGCAAGCGACGCTGCGGCCGTGGCGCCATCCTTCGCCAGCGCTTGGCGCGTCTTGGCGGTTCGTGCGTACACCACGCAGTGGTGTCCCGCCTTCATCAGACGGCGAGACATATTGCCGCCCATTTTACCGAGTCCGATCATACCGATTTGCATTTGCGTCACTCCTTATGGAAATTCCGCTATTCGAGCGCCGAATCTATTGCGCGAGCGAGTTCCGCCAATCCTGCATCGATATCCTTGAGATGGACGCGCAGCGTGCGGCGGCCGCGTTGCACCAGGACGTCGAGGTCACCGCTGGCCTGCGCCGCCTTCACCACGCCAAAGCTGTAGGAATGACCGGGCACGTCGAGATCGGCCGGATCGTCGCAGGTGATCTGCAGGAATACGCCGGAATTCGGCCCGCCTTTGTAGGCTTGCCCTGTCGAATGCTGGAAACGAGGCCCAAAGCCGAGGCAGGTCGCGGCGCGGGTTTTGTCGCGGATACGCGTACGCATCCCGGTTAGCGCCTGAGTGTGCGACTCGTCGCGCTGGATGTAGGCGAGCAGCGCCACGTAGTCGCCCGTTTTTGTCCCGCCGTGCACGCGACCAAAATGACTCTTCAGATGGCCGGATAGCGTATTGTGTCGACCGAGCTCGGCGGCGTTTCGGGGATCGGCATAGAGTGCGATACCATTCTCGCGAAAAATCGGCTGCTCCGCCGGCAAGCGGTGTGTCTTCTCGTAATCCTCAGTCAGCGCGCGCGTCTTGTCCTTGCTTGCCTCAACATCCGGCTGATCGAATGGGTCGATGCCGATGATCGCGCCGGCCACCGCGGTCGCGATCTCCCAGCGGAAGAATTCCTGCCCAATATGCCATGCGTCCTTCACGCTGATCCGCGCGACCGGGTGACCGGCCCGCTCAAGCGCTTCCACCGCCTGTCGTTGCGACAGATCAATCCGCCCCTCGAACTCCAGGTAAGCGAAAAACCGGTCGCTTCCGTAGCGCTCGGGCGTAGCGAGCGGCTCACCGGCCAGCGGAATCAGCCCGCGCCCGTGCTTGCCCGTACTCTCCGCTAGAAGCTGCTCCAGCCAGGCGCCGAGATCGGCGATTCCCGGCGAGGCAATGATCGTCACCTTGTCGCGGCCGAAGCGCGTTGCCGCGACGCCCATGGCGATGCCGAGCTGAACGCCTGGATTCTCCACCGGCGGCACGTCCGCGCCGCAGGCACGTTCCATCGGCTGCGTCGTCTCGAGCAAGCGTTTGACGTTGATACCCATCGCCGCAGCCGGCACCAGACCGAACTTCGACAGCACAGAGTAACGACCGCCAATCGAGGGCACGCCATGGAAGATTCGGGCAAAGCGTAGCTGCTTCGCGCGGCGCTCCAGTGAGGAACCTGGATCGGTCACGGCGACGAACTGCTCGCCGGCTTTTTCCTTGCCTCGCACGGCGCCGACGCGGTCGAAAAAATACTCCATGAAAATGTTGGGTTCGAGCGTACTGCCGGATTTGGAGGAGACGATAAACAGCGTCGTGCCGAGATCGACCGCCCCCTCGATCGCCCTGATCTGTGCGGGATCGGTGCTATCGAGCATGTGGAAGCGCGGCCAACCCGACTGCGGCCCGAAAGTCTCGGCCAGCACCTCTGGACCCAGGCTCGAGCCGCCCATGCCGAGCAGGACGAGGTTTGTGAACCCGCGCTTCTTTATCTCATCTGCAAAGCTTTGCAGCCGATCAATATCGGCCAGCTCCTCCGGCACGATGTTGAGCCAGCCAAGCCATTTGTCCTCGTCAATCCCGGTCCATAGAGTCTTGTCACCGGCCCAAAGGCGCCGGATGCGGCCCTCCTTGCGCCAGACCTCCATTTCCTCGTCGAAGGCGGCCTTCAGCTCGGGAGAGCCCAGCCCGACTGTGAAGCGGGCGCCATCGCCTTCGCGTAGCGTTCGGCGCCGCCGCGCGATCGCGCCAAACAGCTTGTCGAACGAATCCGCGAATTGCTGCACGCCCTCGGTGACTAGTTCTTCTGTGACCTCCTTCAGCGAGATGCCGTGTTGCTCCAGATCGGCAAGCATCGCGCGTGCGCCGACAACGTCCCGCTCGATGACGTCAGGTATCGCCTTACCGTGGTCGCGGAATGCGTCCATGGTCGCCGGCGGGATGGTATCCACGGTGTCGCGACCGACGAGCGCCTCGACATACATCGTGTCCTTGTAAGCCGGATCTTTGGTGCTGGTGGAAGCCCAGAGCAGGCGTTGCGTCTTCGCGCCCGCGGCGGCCAGACGTTGCCAGCGCGGGCCGGAGAACAGCTCCTTGTAGCGATCATAAGCGAGCTTTGCGTTAGCGATCGCCACCTTGCCGCGGAACCGATTCACCAGCCGTTTGTCATCGAGCCTGGCGAGCCGCTTGTCGACGGCGGTGTCGATACGGCTGACGAAAATGCTGGCGACGCTGCCGATCCTGGAGATGTCGCCGCCGGCGCGCGCCAAATCCTCAAGCCCGGAGATATAGGCTTCGACCACTTGCTCGTAGACGCTCACGGCGAACAGCAAGGTAATGTTGATGTTCAGTCCGCGACCAATGAGCTCGCGGATCGCAGGAATGCCGGCCGGGGTTGCCGGCACCTTCACCATCAGGTTGGGACGCTTTACCGCCGCCCAGAGCCGCAAAGCTTCGGCGACCGTGGCTTCGATGTCGTTGGCCAAGTAGGGCGAGCATTCCAGGCTGATATAGCCATCCCGGCCCTGCGTCCGCTCGTAAACCGGGCGCAACACATCGGCGGCGCCATGGATATCGGCAATCGCCAGGTGTTCGTAGATTGCGGAGATGCCGTGGTCGGTCGCGGCTTGGAATTGTTTCAGCGCAGCATCGTATTCGTCGCTTTCGCCGATTGCCTTCTCGAAGATCGACGGGTTCGAAGTGAGGCCCTTCAGTCCGTCGCGTTCGATCAGAGCAAGCAGTTCGCCCTTTTCGATCAGGCTGCGCTTGAGATAGTCCAGCCAAGGCGACTGACCGCATGCGTCGAGCTCTTTCAGCCGATTCATGCCGTCTATCCCTTGGTTTTCTTGGACTTTGCAATCTGTTGCTTGGCCGCGGCGATGACCGTCTCCGGCGTGAAGCCAAATTTTGTCATGAGATCCTTGATTGGGGCCGACGCGCCAAAAGTGTGCATGCCGATCATGGCGCCCCCCATGCCGACGTAGCGATCCCAGCCGATCACCGAACCCGCCTCGACCGACACGCGCGCCGTGATGTCGGGTGGCAGCACGCTGTCGCGATATGCCTGATCCTGTTGTTCGAACAGCTCCCAAGACGGCATACTGACGAGGCGTGCCGCAATGCCATCCTTCTTGAGCGTCTCGTAAACCTCCGCGCAGAGCGCGACCTCGCTGCCGGTGCCGATCAGGATCACCGCCGGCTGGTGTGTTCCAGCATCGGTCATGACATAGGCGCCCCGCGCGACGCCCGCCGCTGAGGCAAAGCGCGTGCGGTCGAAGGTCGGGACCGATTGGCGGGTCAACACGAGACAGGCGGGTTGATGTTTGAGCCTCATGATAACTCGCCATGCCTCGACGACCTCATTGGCGTCGGCAGGCCGCAGCGTGATGAGGCCGGGAATGCTGCGCAGCGCTATGAGCTGTTCGACCGGTTGATGCGTTGGGCCATCTTGCCCGAGACCGATCGAATCGTGCGTGAACACGAAAACGACCGGCAGCTTCATCAGCGCGCTCAAGCGGATCGGCGGTTTCATATAGTCGGAAAAAATAAGGAAGGTCGATCCGAAACTGCGAATCTTGGACAAAGCGAGCCCATTGAGGATCGCGCCCATGGCATGCTCGCGAATGCCGAAGTGCAGATTGCGACCGCCCGGCGTGGCACCTTCCAGATCGCCTGCGCCTTCGAATTTGAGCAGCGTTTTTGTGGATGGGGCGAGATCGGCAGAGCCGCCAATCAGCCACGGGTAATGCGAAGCAATGGCGTTGAGCACCTTGCCGGACGAGTCACGCGTGGCAACTCCCTTGGCGTCGGCGGCGAAGAAAGCCGAAAGCCGGGCGTCCCATCCCGCCGGTAGTTCGCGCCGTTGCATGCATTCGATCTCGTCGGCAAGATCGGTATACATCTTTCGGTAGGATTCGAATTGCGCGAGCCAAGCTTTGTGAAGCCTTTGGCCGCGCCGGCCGAGGCCCTCCTCGAAGTGCTCGCGCACGCCGTCTGGCACAAGAAACTTGGCGTCCTCAGGCCAGCCATAACTCCGCTTCGCGAGACGTACCTCCTCTTCGCCGAGTGGCTCGCCGTGGGCCGCGCTGGTGTCGTGTTTGTGTGGCGCGCCATAGCCGATATGGCTGTCGACGATAATGAGCGTCGGCGCGTCTTTAGTCCGGCGAAAAATCTGGATCGCTTGCGCCAACCGCTCTCGGTCGTTGACATCGCCGACGCGTTGCACGTTCCAGCCATAGGCGAGGAATCGCGCCGCGACATCTTCGCTAAAAGACAGATCCGTGTGACCCTCGATCGTCACCCGGTTGCTGTCGTAAAACCAGCAAAGATTATCAAGCATCTGCTGGCCCGCAAACGAGGCTGCTTCGCTCGACACGCCCTCCATCATGTCGCCGTCGCCGCATATGACATAGACGTCATAGTCGAACATCGCGAAATCCGGCCGGTTGAAGTGCTGAGCCAACCACCGTCCGGCGAGCGCCATGCCCACGCTGTTGCCGCAACCCTGGCCCAGAGGGCCGGTTGTCGTTTCGACGCCCGACGTGAGGTGATATTCGGGATGGCCGGGGCATTTGCTGCCGAGTTGCCGAAATCGTTTGATATCGTCGAACGATACCGCGAGCTCGCCGAGACGCCCGTAATTGGCATCCACGGCTTTCACGCCGCCGAGATGAAGCGCCGCGTAGAGCAGCATCGAAGCGTGGCCATTGGACAACACGAAGCGATCGCGATTGGGCCAGATCGGATCTTCCGGATCAAACCGCAGAAAATCCTGCCAGATCGTGTAGACCAACGGCGCCAATGCCATTGGCGTCCCCGGATGGCCGGAATTGGCCTTCTGCACGGCATCCATTGCCAGCGTGCGAATGGTATTGATGCAAAGCTGATCCAACGCGCCTTCTTCCCGAGCTTCCGATGCCGGTGCATCGATGCGTCGGATGGTCGTCGATTTTGCTGGCATAAGCGGCTTCTCACGTCCTTCGGCGGGTGGCTACGCAATCCATCGCGTGGAGAAGCGCCCCCTAAACGGAAACCCTTGGATGACGGGACAGTTCCAGTCTGAAGGCCAATGATCCGCCGTTAATCCGCTCAAAATTTGGTGACTTGCTGCTAGTGAGCAATATTGCTCAGTAATGACTAAGCGAAACCGTCCATTCACAATCGTAGGACCAGGTGAAAGACGGGGTCGAAGGGCATTTTTTAATCAGGCGAAACGATGATTGTGCCGGCCAATCCAGTCGCATCGACTTCGGCTTTTGTCATCGCAGAAGAATTAGGAGTCTTTGGGAGCGATACTGTATAAAATTGATCAATCGCAAACATATAATCTGTGCCAGCCGGATACGCCGATCCGCCGTGCTCGATCCTGAAGAATATCCGCATGCCGCTGCGTATTGAAGACTACGCGCTTATCGGCGACTGCGAGACAGCCGCGCTGGTCGGATGCGATGGCTCCATTGATTGGCTGTGCTGGCCGCGGTTCGATTCCGACGCCTGTTTCGCGGCTCTCCTCGGCACGCCGAACCATGGCCGCTGGCTCATTGCCGCACAAGACGGGACGGCGCGGGTAACACGGAGATATCAGCCCAACACGCTGATCCTGGAGACGCGCTTCGAGAGCGCCAACGGAGCCGCGACACTCCTCGACTTCATGCCTGGACATCAAACAGGCTCCAGTATCGTGCGCCTGATTATTGGCGAGCGCGGCAGTATCACTATGAGGACCGAATTGGTGATCCGCTTCGGCTATGGAGCGACGGTGCCGTGGATGACCAAACTCGACGATGGGACGCGCAGAGCCATCGCCGGACCCGACATGGTGCTGTTGCGAACGACGGCCCCGTTGCGTGGCGAAGATTTCAAGACGGTCGGCGAATTTACCGTCGGTCCCCGAGAAACCGTACCGTTCACCTTGACCTATATGCCGTCACATCTGCCCATCCCCGCGGCAGAGAATCCCCTCGAACAGCTCAGCGCTACTCAACGGTTCTGGCTGGACTGGACCGCCAAAAGCCGAGTTCCCGGTCGGTGGGCGGACATCGTCAATCGTTCGCTCATCACATTGAAGGCGTTGACCTATTCTCGCACCGGAGGAATGGTCGCCGCGCCGACAACATCGCTGCCGGAACACATCGGAGGTTCTCGTAATTGGGACTACCGCTTTTGCTGGCTCCGTGACGCGACGCTGACCCTGCTGGCCCTCATAAACGCCGGCTACCTGGAAGAAGCGCAAGCATGGCGCGAATGGCTGTCGCGCGCCGCGGCCGGCAAACCGAGCCAATTGCAGATCATGTATGGGATCGCGGGCGAACGGCGCTTAACCGAATGGAAGGCTCCGTGGCTTCCCGGCTATGAAAAATCAAGCCCCGTCCGCATCGGCAACGCCGCCCATTCCCAACTTCAGCTCGACGTGTATGGCGAACTCATGGACGCGCTGCATCATGCGCGGCAGTGGGGGATAACAGCAAGCGAAGTCGGCTGGGCGCTGCAGCTAGGCGTACTCGAACATTTGGAAGAAGTCTGGCCCAAAATGGACAAGGGGATTTGGGAAGTACGCGGCCACGCTCGCCACTTCACCTTCTCGAAAATCATGGCGTGGGTCGCGTTCGATCGGTCGATCAAAAGCGCCGAGGCATTCAACCTTGATGCCCCGCTTGATCGGTGGCGCCAGCTACGCCGCAAAATTCACGACGACGTCTGTCGTCGCGGGTTCGATCCGGAACTCGGTAGCTTTGTGCGTTCCTACGGGTCAAAAGATCTCGACGCGAGCTTATTGCTTCTGCCCACGGTCGGATTTCTGCCGCCGACGGATCCGCGAGTGCGTGGCACAGTCGAGGCGATCGAGCGCAAACTTCTCCGGGACGGGCTGGTCATGCGCTACGACACGAGGCAATCCGACGACGGGTTGGCGTCCGACGAAGGTGTATTTCTCGCGTGCAGCTTCTGGCTTGTCGACGCGTACGTGCTGTTGGGTCGCGTGGCCGATGCCCGCCGATTGTTCGAGCACCTCTTGACCCTATGCAACGATGTTGGATTGTTGAGCGAGGAGTACGATCCCAGAACCGGCCGCCTTTTGGGCAATTTTCCCCAAGCACTATCGCATATCGCGCTGATCAATTCTGCCTTCAATCTGAACGAGGCGGCAAAACCGGCGATACAGCGCTCGGCTGGCCCGGCGGACAACAGCGTCAATAGCCACGAACAACACAGGTCAAGCGGCGGCGGATAAGCCCAAGCCGCTCACCGCTTCAATCATCTTCACAAATACGGCCTGGCCGCCGCCGTACACCATGTTGCAGTTATCGGCGTAGAACAGCGCATTGGCGATGCCGGTCAGCGTATTCATGACGCGATGATCAAGTTCGCGAAATAGCAACGATTGCTTCGATGCCTCCGCTTTTTATTGGCCCGACACGGCCCCAGCGGGTGACGACCGGCCAGGTGGCGGGGCAGATTCCGACCCTCAGCGGAAGTCGTCCGCCGTTATTTGATTACCGCGTCGGCCGTGTGAGCGATTTTGCTCAGAGTTCAGACCGAGGTAGACGTAGGCTGCTTAAACGAGACGCTAATAAGAACCCGGTGCAGTTGAAAGTATGGACACTTCGCCAGACTGGCCCCGCAATCGGCTGTTGCTCGCGCTGCCCGCCCGCAATCTCAAGCGGCTTATGCCGGAGCTTGAACAGATTCGCTGCCAACGCGCGCAGGTCCTAATGGACGCCGATAGCGCGCTCGACCATGTCTTCTTTCCCGACAGCGGAATCGTCTCGGTAGTGGCGGTTTATGCGGACGGCAGCATCATCGAGATGGCAACGATCGGACGGGAGGGCTGTAGCGGCGTGCAAGCCATCTTGGGTGCCAAGCGTTCCTCGGTCCAGCTTCTCGTCCAAATCCCCGGCAGCGCCGCAAAGATGTCGCGCGCGGCGTTTACGCGGGCCATGCAGTCAATGCCATCGTTCCGAAGCGTCATGGAAGCTTATGTCCAAGCCTTTCTCGAACAGGTCATGGTGTCGGTCGCGTGCAACGGTGCACATAACCTGAAGCAGCGGTTGGCGCGTTGGCTGCTCATGATGCGTGATCGCAGTGACAGTGACGTGCTCCTTATCACTCAGAGCCTGCTCGCGGAAATGCTGGGTGTCCAAAGGCCAACCATCACCAATACCGTCCGGGAGTTCGAACGCGGCGGGTTGATCGAACGCGGCCGACGGCAAATCACGATACTCGACCGGCGGGGCCTCACGCGGGCATCTTGCGAGTGTTATCAGTTGGTTCGGGCGCGCCTCGCTTTTCACCTTCCCAAAACATACGAATGATAAAGTCAGCCTCCCCCATACGGTAATGTACATTACCGACAATAGACCCTCGACGGTCTTACACTTCATGGTGGACGACGGAGACGGCCTCTCGAGCAGGATCGTATTCCTGCTGTAGAGGGTGAGCCCCGTCATCAGAAGGGGCGCAGGAGCCGGCCGTGCGCGACGTCGACCCAATGGATATCGCAGAGACGATCCGTGGAGGCCTGCTCGTGCGCCATCGCGACCTGACGGTCCGGTTTGCCCACCGTTCCTTCGGCGACACATTTACAGTCACCCGAAAGGGTACCCCTCGCGGCAAGGAGGGCCAGCAATGAAACGCAAAGCAAAGCTGCCGTTCGATCCCAAAGCGTTTCTCGCGAAAGTAAACGGGGGGCAACGCATTTTCGATTATCGGAAGGATCAAATTGTCTACAGGCAGGGCGATCCCGCAGATTTCGTTTTCTACGTTCAGAGCGGCAAGGTCAAGAAGACCGTGGTCTCCGAGCAGGGCAAGGAAGCAGTGGTCGCCCTTCTGGGAGCTGGCGATTTCTTCGGCGAGGGCAGCTTGGCCGGAGAGTCGCTGCGCCTGGCGACGGTCTCCGCTCTAACGAATTGTGCGATCGCGCGAGTATCGAAGGTAGACATCACTCGCGTGATCCACGAAGAGCCGGCGTTCGCCGAGCTGTTTATCTCGCACCTCCTGGCCCGCAACGGTCGTGTCGAGGAGGACCTGGTCGATCAACTGTTCAATTCGAGCGAGAAACGCCTGGCGCGGACCCTTCTGCTTCTGGCGAATTTCGGCAAGGAAGGCCGGCCGGAGCCGATCATAGCAAAGGTCAGCCAGGAAACGCTTGCGGAGATGATAGGGACGACGCGATCCCGCGTGAGCTTCTTCATGAACAAATTTCGTAAGCTGGGCTTGATCGATTACAACGGCAGCATCGAAATCCACAGCTCCCTGTTAAACGTAGTTCTCCGCGATCAACCGCAGATTAGGCGCTGAACGCTTGACGACCTTTTGCGCGCTACACTCCCGAATAGCGTGCCAGAGCAAATCCAATGCTTCGCCACGGAGTCCGAAGCGGCCCGCCGGATCAAGAACGAGTGAGCGATGTGGCTTCACCAACGTCGCGCGGCGACGACATAAAGCTTGGCCTTAACACCCTCTCACTCAGCAACGCTGCTTGCGCCCAATTGCAGGCAAGATCGATTAGAGTTCGCTTCTCATTTTCGCTTGTGGCTTTGGAGGACCAGTGTATGGCCTCCTTGGCATACTGCCGAAACAGGTCGGCCTCACTCATGACAGCCTCCTGACTGGGGACACCTTGTTGCCGTCTCCCGAGCCGCAGAGCATGGGCGTCCTGGAACCGGCAGACTGTATCAAAGTGCTCACTCGCTCCGCCCTTGAGAGCTATCTCCCGCCACAAATGAAACTAACCAACTACCCGGAGGTCCGTGACGGATTTCACAGTCAGCCGGGACCCCCAGTGGATGTCCGCTTGGCCTGAAGCATCGCTCACTGAGACGCAGCGATATGTTGGGTGTTGGGCAACAAGCGGAAGTCTTCGGACCGCGCTCATACCGACCCGATTGACCCACAGCCGAAGTCGCGCTCCTTATTCGATCGCCTAGTCGGCCGTGTGAGCAATTTTGCTCAGCTGCTGTCCGTCATTGACTATTTGGAACGATCGCGGCCAGCCGACGTTGTCTCTCCAGACATCCACAGAATTAAGCAATTGCGGAGTGTCCACAGGAGACGTCCATGAGAACTCTACGACTAATATCAACCACAGCGGCGATATTGCTGCTGGGTGCCTGCGCTGTCTCAGCACAAGGCATGAAGACGGATGAGACGTCCGGCGTTCCGTCGGCACAGCAGAATGCCCCGCCGGAGAAGATGGCGCCGGTCGGAAAATCCGACCAAATCAAAGCGCCTGAAAAAACCGGGCAAGCGACGCCGACAGCACCTGAATCCGCCAACAAGCAGACGACGGATAAAGGCGCTCCTGCGGGCGCCGCGGCCAAGGCTTCATCCGACGCCGTTGGCAGCGCTGACGTGAAGTCCAAGCGAACGGAACGTCATGTCGGAGCCCGATACGCAAGCCGCCACCATGGACCGTTATATGACAGCTACAGAGGCGATCTTGGCTACCGAGATTGCCGCGGCCACCGTCATGGCTGGATGCCCTGGCTATGGTGTTAACTAATCGGCCGTTTGTTAGATAACGGCCGGAGTTTCTGAAGACAGGCATACTTCAACGGCTGCCGCCTTACTAATTGGAAGTGCGGCCTCCCAAAAGACATCAAACTGAAGCCCCGAGCGTTCGGGGCTTTTTCTTTTGATCGCCTCAGGTGGCGAACTCTTCTGTCGTGAGAAATGCGGCGCCGTGTCGCCTATTGGCCGATAGCTGGGGTAATCGGCTGGCGAGCCCCCGCCGAAGAGCGCGCACTAATAGGTGCTGCGTGGTGCAGTTTAGGCGACACCAAGTCGATCCAAAGGTCATCGAGGTCCCACCTGCTACGGCCTCGCACGCGCGAATGACCGAACGTCTGCTCGTGACCCTTCGCGTCAGTCAGCGGTCGAACACCGGGCGCCTTTGCTGCGATGCGAGTTGAGTCTCGACATGACGGAGCCAGCGCATCCGCAAAGCAATAATGCGATCTATGATCTCGTTAATTTGCTCGGCAGTGTATTTTGTCAGATTTCTCGAGGTTTCCATTTTAAACCTACTGGCGGCAGGAGGTGGCAACTGGCAGCCAAAAGAAAAGCCCCAGCAGGGGGCTGGGGGGCTTTGCGCTGGGGCTTCCGATCTTCGAGACCAAAACTCATCCCGTGACCATCGATATAATGATCGACGGGCGAATTAGGTTCCTCCTGTTTCAAACTAAGGCACTTTCCATGCGCGTGATCGTTCGCGCCCGCTCCCGGCATCGAAGTGCCCAAGGATGGTTCGCAGGCGGCAGCGAACAACCGCGCTGTGTTTCTGCGGTGCGAAATGTCGCTAATGGCCCGTTTCTGCCGCGCCGGTGAGCCGCCTTCGTGTCCGTTATCAGAGGGTCCAGCTGCCGCGCCGGGTCGATGGTCGGCGGGGCTGACTCCGACCCACAGCAGACATTCAGCTCTTTATTCGATCACCTCGTCAGCGGTGGCGAGCCGCGTCGTCGGCACGGTTAGGCCGAGCGCCTTGGCGGTCTTGAGGTTGATTACGAACTCGAACTTGGTCTCCGGTTCTAATGTGGTCAATTTTGAACAGACTCGTCTCGGCTGAGGTGGGAGCCTTCAGCCCGATGGTGGGCTATGACCTCGATAATTCCATTCATAAGCAATGCGGTGTTTGAGCCAGCAGACATTAATCTAATGTCCGACGCTTACAGCAGGGCGATCGAAGACGTCTACGGCTTCGGGCACCCCAATAAGTTCGTTGGAAAGATCATTGCCGCTCGGATTATAGCGCTTACACGCGGCGGCGAGCGCGACCTGAATCGATTGCGTGAAGGGGCTCTGGCCGCTTGTGGGTTCAATAGGACTTCGCTTTCTTCGAAGGTTTCGACTTGCCAGAACCGTTGAGGGCGACCGCTTGGCGAACGAGCGCCTTGAAGGCGGACTCGTCAACTTCTTCTCCTTCGTGGATGTCGATCGCGCGGCGTGCATTTCCGTCGAGACTCGAGTTGAAGAGACGGGCAGGATCCTTCAGAGACGCGCCCTTGGAGAAGGTAAGCTTCACGACATTCTTGTAGGATTCGCCAGTGCAGATGATGCCGTCGTGCGACCAAATCGGAGTGCCCATCCACTTCCACTCCTCGACGACGTCCGGGTCTGCTTCCTTGATGAGCTTGCGCATTCTGCTGAGGGTTTCCCCGCGCCAGTCCCCGAGTTCGGCGATACTTTTCGAGATGAGCTCCGATGCCGTCTGGCCTTGGCTCGCGCCCGACTTTTTCACGTTCCTCATCCTAGAAGTTCCACATATATTTCATTTGCAAGACCGTGCAGGATAGTCATGTAAGTCTTCAGTTCAAGCGGGTTAAGCACGGGAACAAAGGAACCTAATTCGCCGGTCGATCATTATATTGGCGGTCACGGGATGAGTTTTGTCTAGAAGATCGGAAGCCCCAGCCTCAAGCCCCCCAGCCCCCGCTGGGGCTTTTTCATTTGGGCGCCAATTGGTGGATAGTGAGCACGCGGCAATTGATTCAGCGTTGAATATGGCACCTCATGATCAGAAGATCGAGGCTGTGCCGCCGGCAGAAGTGCCGGAGGACTTGCCTCTGCCCTCAGATCCAAAGGTTATATTCCTTGGTGGCCTGTTCGTTCTTGCGGTGCTGGCGGCAGCCTATGTCGCGAGCGATATTGTGTTGCCGTTGGTATTTGCGATCGTTCTCAAGCTACTGCTACAGCCTGGCTTGCGCATATTAGTGGGCCTGCACGTGCCGCGGACAGTCGCGTCGCTGCTGCTGATCCTTGTGCTTTTCGGAACGATCGTCGGCTTGGGCACGGCCATTTCAGGCCCCGCTCGCACCTGGGCCGCCAAGCTTCCGGAGGGCATTCCTCGGCTTGAAGAGCGGCTGAGTTTTATGCGAGCACCCATCAATACATTGCAGGGGTTCTTGCAGCAGGTGGGAGATTTTGGAGCAACGGGACCATCCCCGAGTGCCGCCACCCCGGCGCTAGGCTCAACTCTTCTGACGAAGCTATTCACTGGCACCCGAAACTTTACCAGCGGCTTCTTCACCACGGTGCTGTTCCTTTTTTTCCTTCTCGTGTCCGGCGACATCTTCCTGCACCGCCTTGTCGAGATACTGCCGCGCTTCAGAAGCAAGCGCCAGGTGGTCGAAATCTCCCAGCAGATCGAACGTGACATCTCCGCGTATCTGGTCACGATCACGATCATGAACACCGCAGTAGGTATCGCTATGGCGTTGGTGATGTGGCTCACGGGAGTTGGCGACCCTATCCTTTGGGGGACGGTGGCCTTTCTGCTGAACTATGTGCCGATCCTCGGCACTGCTTTAGGCGTGCTGATCTTTCTTCTCGCTGGTCTGTTGACCCATGACACCCTTTGGCCAGCGCTGCTTCCTGCGGGACTTTATTTTGGATTTCATTTGATAGAGGGCGAGACTGTCACGCCAATGCTTCTGGCCAGACGATTCACCCTCAATCCCGTCCTCGTCATCATCTCGCTCGTCTTCTGGTTCTGGATGTGGGGTGTTCCCGGCATGATCCTCTCTATGCCGATGTTGGCGATTACTAAGATCATCTGCGATCGGCTTCAGCCGTTGGCTGCATTTGGCCACTTTCTTGAGGGGTGAAGCCCTCTATCGAAATCGACTGCCCGAACAATGTCGGATCTTGTGCCTCTGAGTCAGGTTCGGGCCCCACTGCGGCGGTTGCCGTAATTCAGTGGCGATTGGCAGAAGTGACCGGACCGCGCTTAAAACGTCGAAATTGACCTGTAGCGGCAAGTTTTGCTGTGGACGAGCGATCTCAGTGAGCAATTTTGACCATACGGCTACTGCCAAATAGCCCATGCAGATATTGGGGATGTCGGGCACGGGAGGGTGCCCATGCCGGAAACAGATCAGTTTCGCAATCCGCTAAAGAGGCAACGCTTGCGGCCTCTTACGCAAAGTGGCAAGCTCAATGTCCGGTATCGAACATAATTGATTTGGCTCAATGTGACCCTGCTATCTCGGTAGCAAATCCATTCACGTCCGAGTGTCCAGGCGACGTAGTCGGGATGCAAGAAAGGACGACAAAATGACCGTCGAACAATTGCGGCAAAGTACGGATCTCCCGAATATTATTTTTGAAACTCGGGAGCGACGCACGGTCGCGGACTACAAACGCGAGTTGATAAGACATAGGCGCACGGAAACCGGGCTGCGAGAGGCTCTTGCCCGCGATGAGGCTCTGCTTTGTCAAAAGGATGAGTTGATCCAACAACAGGCGGTCTTGAGCCAGGAGTCCGATCATCGGCTGTTAAATGGCCTGCAAATGATCGTAAGCCTGCTTTCGCTGCAAAGCCGGGCATCGGAAAATGCCGAAGTTGCTTCGCAATTGACCGCCGCAGCCGATCGCATTGCTACAATCGGGCGCATTCACCACCGTCTCCACTCGCTTGATGGGGTAGAAACCTTTGCGATTAAACAATACCTTGATGATCTCTGTCGCGATTTCTCGACGATGCTGTCCTCGGGGTGCCCGGCGCGGATCGTCGTCGCGGAGGGGATTGAAATGACGCTGCCGGCTGTCACGGCCATTCCCCTTGGTTTCATCGCCAACGAGTTGATCACAAACGCGGTTAAATACGGTACAGGCCGGATCACGGTCAGCTTGGAATCCAATCCTGAAAAGGGCTACGCGCTGGCGGTTTCCAATGACGGCCCGAGTCTACCGGACGATTTTGATCCAGCCCATTGCAAAGGACTGGGAATGAGGATTATTTGGTCTCTCGTCAAACAGGTCGGCGGTCAATTGCGGGTTGGTCGAGGCGATAGGAACCAAGGCGCGCGATTTATGGTGCTGTTTTCTGGAGTGCTTACTAGATGGAGGCTGCGAAGTGCAGAGGCGACCAAACGAGTAGCTAACAGTATGGTCCTGCCAAGGGAGATAAGGCCATGTCACTGGGACTGATTCTTGTCATCATCCTCGTCATCTTCTTACTCGGTGGCTTCAGTGGTCGCTTCGGCGGCTATGGTTATGGCTACGGTCACGGCGGCGTCGGTGTTATTGGCATCATCCTTATCATCCTCGTCGTTCTGCTTCTCATGGGTCGGCTTTAGTCTAATTCGCCGAATGTCGCATCAGCCGTCTTCGGCTGCACCCCGATCCGGGCGGCTGCGGGTCGTACGCCCGGCCGGCATGATGACCGGTCTGCGAGAAGCTCGCTGCACTGGGACGGTCGGGAGCGGGTAACGCCCGCTCCTACCTAGTTCCGTCCCAGCACGCGCGTAACTGGAGTTGAGCGGTGGCGTTCGGTCGCTGCCGCAAGCGCCGTTCCGCTTCCCTTTTATCTTTCTTTTGTAGGGTGGGCTTCGCAGAGCGAAGCCCACGCGGAATGAAGCTTTGATGATGGCCAGCGTGGGCACGGCGCTCCGCGCCTTTGCCCGCCCTACAGAGGTTTGCCATTGCGGATTGCAAAAACTCGCGCGCTGACCGCGCCGCGGGAACGATGGCGCTCATCCGCCCCCGCGGGGGAGGGTGGACCACGCGAAGCGTGGTGGAGGGGGCCTCTGACTCGACGCTTCGCTTTCGTCGCAGATATTTTGTCGAGGCTCGCGCCCCTTCCACCGCCTTCGGCGGTTCCCCTTCCCCGCTGTCGCGGGGAAGGATTAACAGTTCACGCTCTCGCGTATTTGCCGCGGTTGAAGAAGCGGTCTTTCTGGTCGTCGTTGGCGGTGTCGCGGTTCGATTTGATCGCGGCGACTTTAGCAAGCGCCGCCTTCACCGCCGGCCGTTCGTCGATCGACTTGAACCAGCGCGCGAGGTTGGGATTATCGTCCCACTTCACGCCCTGGACGTCGTGATTGCGCGTCCACGGAAAAGTGGCGATGTCGGCGATGGTGTATTCGTCGCCGCCGAGATACGGCACTTTCGCAAGCCGCTTTTCCAACACCTCGTAAAGCCGTTTCACTTCGGTCTGATGGCGCGTCATCGAGTAGGAATGATCCTTGTCCTTTGGCGCGAACATCTTGAAGTGGGTGAACTGACCGAAATTCGGGCCGATGCCGGAGGTCTGAAAAAACAACCACTGCAGCACGTCGTATTTCTTTGTCATATCCTTGGGCAGGAACTTTCCGGTTTTCTCGGCGAGGTACATCAGGATCGCGCCGGACTCGATGACCGTGTAGGGCTTGCCGCCGGGGCCGTCATGATCGACGATCGCCGGGATTTTCGAATTCGGATTGATCTTGATGAAATCCGGATTGTACTGCTCACCCTTCCACACATCGACGAAATGCTCCTTATAGGGCAGTTTCGTCTCTTCGAGCATGATGTAGATTTTCTGCACGTTCGGGCTGGTCAATGCGTAAAGATCGATCATGGCAATTTCCTCGGTTTCCTCTCGCACTATTGGAGAAAGGCCGTGAAACTATCGGCCCCGCCCGGGGCCGGCAAGATGGCAGCCGGCCTGGGCGCCATGCACGGCAATCACTTGTGTGAGATAACCAATGCCGCGTAGGCTCGGGTGGGCAATCAAGAAGAATGTCTCGGCAGGGAGGGCATAATGCGATTCATGCAGCGCATCTTCCGGTGGTTCGTCGCCGTTGCCCTGGCGTGCTTGGCGGGGAGCGTGGTTGCCGGTGCGGCGCGCGCGCAGGACGATTATCCGAACCACGCCGTGCGCTGGCTGGTCGGCTATCCGCCAGGCGGCGCGACCGACATCGTCGCCCGGCTGCTCGGACAATATCTGTCGGAAGCGCTGCATCAGCAATTCATCATCGAGAACAAGCCCGGCGCCGGCAACAATCTCGGGACCGAAATGGCCGTCAATTCGGCTCCCGACGGCTACACCCTGTACCTCGTCAATCCCGCCAATGCCATCAACGCCACGCTGTATAAAAATCTCTCGTTCAATTTCCTTCGCGATATGGCGCCGGTCGCCGGTTTCATGCGCGTGCCCAATGTGATGGAGGTGAATCCGAACCTGCCCGTGCATACGGTCAAGGAATTCATCGACTATGCCAAAACCAATGCGGGCAAGGTCAATATGGCTTCCGCCGGGATCGGCACGTCGACGCATCTGTCCGGCGTATTGTTCATGATGATGACAGGCGTGAAGATGGTGCACGTGCCGTATCGGGGCGGGGCGCCGGCGCTCGTCGATTTGCTCGGCGGCCAGGTACAGGTCTATTTCGACAATCTGCCGTCCTCGATCGCTTACATCAAGGCCGCAAAGCTGCGCGCGCTCGCGGTGACGACGGCACAGCGTGCGGCAATACTGCCGGATGTGCCGACCATCGCCGAGACGGTGCCCGGCTATGAGGCGAGCGTATTTTACGGCATGGCCGTGCCGGCGGGAACGCCGCGCGATATTATCGAGAAACTGAACCGTGCAGTGAACGACGCACTCGCCGATCCGGCCATGCAGGCGAAACTCGCCGAACTCGGCGGCACGTCGATCCCCGGCACGCCGGAGGATTTCGGCAATGTCATCGCCGACGAAACCGACAAATGGGCCAAGGTGGTTAAAGCCACCGGCGCAACGGCGGAATAGGCGCGTTCGCGTCGCGATCGGGTATCATGACCAAGAAAAAATCGTCCGAAGAGCTGCGCAGCTATCGCTGGCTGGGCAAAAACGATCTCCGCTCGTTCGGCCACCGCTCGCGGCTGCGCCAGTTCGGCTACGACCGCGCCGACTGGGTCGGCAAGCCGGTGATAGGCATTATCAATACCTGGAGCGAGATCAACGCCTGTCACGGCCATCTGCGCGATCGCGCCGAAGACGTCAAGCGCGGCGTCTACCAAGCCGGCGGTTTTCCCATCGAACTGCCGGCGATGTCGCTCGCCGAACCGTTCGTCAAACCCTCGACGATGCTGTACCGCAATTTTCTCGCCATGGAATGCGAGGAACTCCTGCGCAGCCACCCGATCGACGGCGCCGTGCTGATGGGCGGCTGCGACAAGACCACGCCCGGCCTGATCATGGGCGCGATCTCGATGGGCATACCGGCGATCTATGTGCCGGCAGGTCCCATGCTGCGCGGCAATTGGCGCGGCCAGGTTTTGGGCTCCGGCTCCGATGCCTGGAAATACTGGGACGAGAAACGCGCCGGTCGCATCGGCGACGACGAGTGGAACGAAATCGAGGGCGGCATATCGCGCTCGTTCGGCACCTGCATGGTGATGGGTACTGCTGCGACCATGATGGCAATCACCGAGGCGCTCGGCTTCGCCTTACCGGGCGCCTCGTCGATTCCGGCGGTCGATGCCAATCATCCGCGCATGTGCGCCGCCGCCGGCCGCCGCGCCGTCGACATGGTATGGGAAGATTTGACGCCGGAGAAAATTCTTACGCCGGCGGCGTTCGACAACGCCATCCGCGTGCATATGGCGCTCGGCGGCTCGACCAACGCCATCATTCACGTCATCGCCATGGCGCGCCGCGTCGGCGTCCCCCTGGATATGCAGCGTTTCGACGAGATCTCGCGAAAAGTGCCGGTGATCGCCAATATCACGCCGTCCGGTAAATTTCTGATGGAGGATTTCTTCTATGCCGGCGGCTTGCGCGCGCTGATGGGGCAGCTGCAGGAGCTGCTCGATCTTTCCTGCATCACCGTCAGCGGGCGCACGGTCGGCGAAAATATCGCGGGCCACGAGGTGCATCTGCCCAACGTCATCCATTCGCTCAAGGAACCGCTCTATCCCGAGGGCGCCACCGCGGTGCTCACCGGCAATCTCGCGCCGCGCGGTTGCGTGATGAAGCCGGCCGCCGCCGACCAGCGCTTCCTGCATCATCGCGGCAAGGCGATCGCGTTCGAGAATTACGACGAGATGGCGAGCCAGGTCGATCGCGACGATCTCGATGTCACGCCCGACCATGTGCTGGTGCTGAAAAACGGCGGGCCGAAGGGCGGCCCCGGCATGCCGGAATGGGGCCAGCTGCCGATCCCCAAAAAGCTTCTGAAAGCCGGCGTGCGCGACATGCTGCGCATCTCCGACGCGCGCATGAGCGGTACGAGCTACGGCGCCTGCATTCTGCACGTGGCGCCGGAAAGTTTTGTCGGTGGCCCTCTTGCCTTCGTGCAAACCGGTGACGAGATCGAAGTCGACGTCGCCGCGCGAAAAATCCATCTGCATGTCGCCGACGGCGAGTTTTCGCGGCGGCGCGCGGCCTGGAAGCAGCCCTCGCCGCGCTATCCGCGCGGTTACGGCGCGATGTATTCCCAGCATATCGGCCAGGCCGACGAGGGCTGCGATTTCGATTTTCTGGAAGGCCAGGCGCCGATCGCAGAGCCGGAGATACATTAAACAGGCGCCGTCACCCTGAGGCGCGAGCGATGCGAGCCTCGAAGGGCGACGGCCGAGGCGCCTCGGCTTACATCCTTCGAGGCCCGCGCTGCGCGCGGGCACCTCAGGATGACGAAGGCAAAATGACCGCGCGGCATTCGCCAAAGCCGATGCGGGCATAACCTGCCTTTTCACAATAACCGCGAAACATGATCTCATCGCCGTCCTCGATGAAACCGCGCTTTTCGCCGCTCGGCAGCGCAATCGGATCGGAGCCGCGCGCGGTGAGTTCGAGCAAGCTACCCCAGCTCGATTTCTCCGGGCCCGAGACGGTGCCCGACCCGATCAGATCGCCATTGCAGACATTGCAGCCGTTGCTGGTGTGATGCGCAATCATTTGCGCCACGGTCCAATAGAGCAGCGCGCACGAGGTTTGCGTCACGCGCAGCGGCGCGGTTCCGGTGCGGCGCATCGTTTCGGTCGAGATATAGGCCTCAAGCGTGACGTCGAGTCCGCCTTGCGCCCGATCGCCGGCGTCGTTGAGATGCGGCAGCGGCGCGGGATCGCCGGGTGGCCGCGCGAAGGCTGCGGCGCGAAACGGCGCCAGCGCCTCCGCCGTCACCACCCAGGGCGAGACCGTGGTGGCGAAATTCTTTCCCAGGAACGGACCGAGCGGCTGGTATTCCCAGGCCTGGATGTCGCGCGCCGACCAGTCGTTGAGCAGGCAGAAGCCGAAAATATGCTCTGCTGCCGTGGCGACGGGGACGGGTTCGCCGAGCTCGCTCGGCGTGCCGATGTAAATGCCGAGCTCGAGCTCGAAATCGAGATTGCGCGAGGGGCCGTAGCTGGGCATCGCCTCGTTCGCGCCCTTGCGTTGACCGCGTGGCCGTTTGAACGGCGTGCCGCTGGCGCGGATCGACGAGGTGCGGCTGTGATAAGCCACCGGCACATATTTGTAGTTCGGCATCAGCGGATTGTCGGGGCGGAACATGCGCCCGGCATTGCCGGCGTGAAAGATCGAAGCAAAGAAATCGGTGAAGTCGCCCACCGCCACGGGGAGTCGCATTTCCGCCTGCGCCATCGGCGTCAGACGCTGGCGCAGGCTTTTGTCGCCATGCTCGGTGCTCAGGCCGCGCGACAGCGCGAGCCGCAGCGCCGACCAAGCATTCGGCCCGAGCGACATCAGATGATTGAGCGCCGGCACTGGGCAGGCCCGAGCCGCTTCTGCCGCCAGGCCATCGAAGTACGCACCTGCCGCCGCGACATCGAGGATCTGATCGCCGATCGCGATGCCGACGCGTGTCGATGGTCCCGATGCCGAGCGGTACACCCCGAACGGTAAATTCTGAATCGGAAAGTCGCAGCCCGGCGCGTTGGCGCTTTCGATAAAACTTCTTCGCGAGGGATCGTGAGTTTCGTTGAGCGTAATTGGCATGGGTGGAAACCTGCGCGAGACGCGTCAATGCGTGGGCTGCTTTTCCGCGTCGGCGCGGATGTCGTCGTATCGTTTGAGAAAGTCGGCATACATGCGCTGCAATCCCTCCCGCAATGGTATCGTCGCGCGCCAGCCCAGCGCGTTGATGCGCGAAACATCCAATAGCTTGCGCGGCGCGCCGTCCGGCCGCGACGTATCGAACGCGATTTTTCCCCGATAACCGACAACCTCGGCGACCAGCCTGGCAAATTCGGCGATCGTAATATCTTCGCCGGCGCCGACATTGAGGAATTGCGAATCCGAATAGCATTTCATGACGAACACGCAGGCGTCGGCGAGGTCATCCGCCGCAAGAAACTCGCGCCGCGGCGACCCCGTGCCCCAGACCGCCACGCTGGCGTCGCCATTGATCCTGGCCTCGTGGAAGCGCCGCACCAGCGCCGCCGGAACGTGACTGTCGTCGGGGTGGTAATTGTCGCCAAGCCCATAGAGATTGGTCGGCATCACCGAAACGAAGTCCGCGCCATATTGCAGCCGATACGCCTCGCACATTTTGATGCCGGCAATCTTGGCGACCGCGTACCATTGGTTGGTCGGCTCCAGCGGTCCCGACAGCAGCATGTCCGGCGACATCGGCTGCGGCGCCAGCCGCGGATAGATGCAGGAGGAACCGAGATAGACAAGTTTTTTTACCCCGCGGCGATGCGCGGCGCGGATGGTATTGAGCGCGATGGCGAGATTGTCGGCGATGAAGTCGGCGGGGTAGCTGCTGTTGGCGCCAATGCCGCCGACTTTGCCGGCGGCGACGAAAACCGCGTCGGGCTTGGCCTGCGCCATAAAGCGATCGACCTCATCCGATTGCCGCAGATCGAGGTCGCCGCGCGTGGCGGATATAATGTCGCAGTTCTCCCGTTCGAGACGGCGCATGATGGCGGAGCCGGCCATGCCGGCGTGACCGGCGACGAAGATCCGCTTGCCGCATAAGTCGAAAATCACCGGCGCGCCGTTCATGCGTTTTCGCCTAGATTTTTAGCATGATCTTATCCGAAAACCGGTATCCACTTTTCGGGATCATGCTTTAGTCGTGTACCTGGCGATTGACGCCGTCGCGACGCAGCTCTTGCAGATCGGTGTCGACCATTTCACGCACCAGTTCGTCGAACGAAACCTTATGATGCCAGCCGAGCCTTTGCCGAGCCTTGCTGGGATCGCCGAGCAGCGCGTCGGTTTCGGTCGGCCGGAAGTAGCGCTCGTCGATTTCGATCAACACACGGCCGTCGCGCGCATCGACGCCTTTTTCGGCGAGCCCTGACCCGCGCCATTCGATCGTCCTGCCGACGCAAGCAAACGCCTTCTCGACGAATTCGCGGACCGAATGCTGTTCGCCGGTCGCCAAAATATAGTCGTCGGGCTTTGGCTGTTGCACGATGAGCCACATGCCTTCGACATAGTCGCGGGCGTGACCCCAATCGCGCCGGGCGGCAAGATTGCCGAGGAACAGCTTCTTTTGCAGGCCAAGCTCTATTGCCGCGACGGCGCGGGTGATCTTGCGGGTCACGAAGGTTTCGCCGCGCGTCGGACCTTCGTGATTGAACAGAATGCCGTTCGACGCGTGCATCTTATAGGCTTCGCGATAATTGATGGTGATCCAGTAGGCGTAGAGCTTTGCCGCCGCATAGGGCGAGCGCGGATAAAATGGCGTGGTTTCGCGCTGCGGAACTTCCTGCGCGAGGCCGTAAAGCTCCGACGTCGACGCCTGGTAAAACCGTACTTTGTGCTCAAGCCGCAGGATGCGGATGGCCTCGAGCAGACGCAGCGTGCCGAGCGCATCGGCATTCGCGGTATATTCGGGCGTCTCGAACGACACGCGTACGTGGCTCTGCGCGGCGAGATTATAGATTTCGGTCGGTTGCACTTCCTGAACAATGCGGATGAGATTCGTCGCGTCCGTCATGTCGCCATAGTGCAGAAAAAAACGCACGCCGGAGCCGTGCGGATCTTGATACAAATGATCGACCCGCGCGGTGTTGAACGAGGACGACCGCCGCTTGATGCCGTGCACGATGTAGCCTTTGCCGAGCAACAGCTCGGCCAGATAGGCGCCGTCCTGGCCGGTCGCCCCGGTAATCAATGCAACACGATCTGCCATGGGATTGGTTTCTAGAGGTTTCGGCGAGCTAAGTCTTGCTAACCCTCAAGTCTTACTAATTCTCTTGTTGAATCAGGCCGGTGATGCGCCGCCGAGGCGCTGCCGCTCCCGCATCTGCTGATTCTCGTTCATGCGCCGCTGGCCTTCGGCATCGATGGCGCGCTTAAGATCGGGATGGTTCGCGGTGAGCGTGCGGAAGTCGGCAAGATCGAGGATGAGAAGCGTCGATGGGATGGTCGTGGTCACGTTAGCGCTGCGCACCGAATCGCCGAGCAAGGCGAGCTCGCCGAAAAACGCTCCGGCGCCGAGCCGCACCGGCGTCGGTTTGATATCCACCTGCACCTCGCCCGCGGCGATGAAATACATGCAGTCGCCGACTTTGCCGCGGCGAATAATGGCGACGCGCTCCGGCACTTCCAGCCGCCGCAGCATGTGGGTGATTTCCGTAATCGCCGAGGGGTCGAGCGACTGGAAGAACGGCACCTTGCTCACGAGGTCCCAGGTTTGAATGAAATTACGCCGCCGGGTCTCAGCGGCAAAGCCGGTGGCGAGAATGCCGGTCGACAAGCCGAAACTGACGATGCCAAAGATCATGACCACGCCGCCGAGCAGGTGTCCAAACTGCGTGATCGGCACTTTGTCGCCGTAGCCGGTCGTGGTCAGCGTCACGACCGCCCACCACAAAGCTTGCGGCATCGAATCGAAAGCGCGCGGCTGCACTCCGCGCTCGACCACGTACATGGCAGCCGAGGAAAGAAAGAGCACGATCAAAAACAGCACGAACACGCTCGCCAGCGGCTTTGCCTCGAGCATGAATACGCGTCCGAGCTGCGCCAAACCCGGCGAGTCCTGGGCAAGCTTGAGCACCCAGAATGACGCAAACAACCACGCATTGGGCGCCGTTGCGCCGTCGAACAGCGCGATCGGCACTGCAATCACGCCGATGACGTCGACAAAGCACGAAAAGGAGAGAATGTGGCTCCTAGCATAGCCGGCACGGATGGCGGTTCGCATGCGCACCGCGCTCTCGACGGCGAAATACGCGAGACAACACCACAAGCACGCGTTCAGCCAGATGCCGGCCGCGATCTGCAGTTCCGGCACCGTGTAGGCCGTCATCGCCGATAGACCGACGGCAAGAACGACAATGCGAGCGAAGATCGATGCGCCGAAGCGGCGTAACGGCGCGGTTAATTGCGCGACTATCCCGATCGCGTCCTTGAAAATCACGCAAACCCCGTAAGCCCTAAATACGGTCGAGCCACCGACAAATTACGCCCTCGGAGCCGGATGGGCCAGTCGAAATTACATAAGCGAAATCGGCCTATTCTCGAAAACCCATTGACGAAAACGGTAAATTTGCCCTCGGCGACAGCTTTCCCGCGCTTAAATTCGCGGCCGGATGCCGTTACACTGCGCCGACTCAAGGTCGTCTTTGCGCACTCGATCCAGGCATCCATGAAACGACAGCAGATTTCACGCTTCGATCTGGCAAGCTATCTGCTCTCGCCATCGCTCTTCGTGATGGTGATCTTGATGGTCGTCGAGGCCATGCT